>Ga0209118_1000062_pt1 | contig 78719 bp, 57 predicted proteins | sample BlaSpr_A8_Ref_M1_FD_187988 | JGI IMG/M metagenome (GOLD analysis project Ga0209118, IMG submission 187988) | Forest soil microbial communities from Thunder Bay, Ontario, Canada - Black Spruce, Ontario site 2_A8_Ref_M1 (SPAdes) (version 2) | ecosystem: Environmental > Terrestrial > Soil > Boreal... | reverse complement strand
GCGTGAGCCACTTCTCGAGCTCGTCCACCGAGTACAGCACGAGCTTGGCCGAGGGCTTGCAAAACGGAGGACCGTCTCCTCGCGCCCGAGCGTGGGCGAGGTACTTCCTCGACAGTCCGTACAGCGCTTCGACCTGGTGGGGCCGCAGAAACCGGGGCGGGAGCTGTGCAGCGGAAGGCGTCGTCATAGGTCATTCATCTCATCGTTGAGGACCGGTAAGGGTCCCCGGATCGTCCCCCTGCCGGTCGCGGGCGCCGTCAGGAGGCGCCACTGCCGACAGCACCCGGCCGGACCTGCGGTCCGGATCCGTCGCCGCGGCCTTCCGCGCCGCCAGCATCGGGCAGTGTCGTCCGTGTCCGTTCGCCGCGTCCTTCGTCGCAAAACGGCGCCCACAGCCCCAGGGGCAAGAGTGCGGCAACGGATCGGAGGAGAGGGTGGGTGTGGGGCTGCCCACCCCCTGCACCCGGTCGGGCAGAATCGACAGGGGGTTGCCTCCACCCTGCCCCACCGGGTGCGCCACCGGGCTGGCAGCCGAGCGCCGCGCGTCGGCCAACATCGCGCCCGAGGCCACCAGGTCCACGGCGAGCACCGCGCAGATCGACCAGCCCCAGTGTCGATGCACGCCGAGGACCGCCGACAGCGACTGAGCTCGCAGCGTCGAGACGATCGCCGGCGCGATCAGAGCTCCCGAGCAGACCAGGGCCGCTGTCCAGAGGGCGACAAGGACGCCGCGGCCCGCGGACGCCACCGCGATCGCGTGCGCCAGGTACGCGGTGCCACCGGTTAGCACGACGGCCGTGGCGACCGAAGAGACTGCCAGCAGATCGATCCGCCAAGCCGTCGGAACCGCCACCCCGTCCGCGGCGAGAAAGGCCAGCGCCAGCCGTGGCGCGGTCACCGTCACCGCCGCGACGGCGAAGAGCACCCCAGGGCGGGTGGCGCGTCCTTCAGAGCCTTCAGCCTGCATGACCTTCATCCGATCTCCATGGCGCCGCACAACAGTTCGCTCGTCTCATCCACGCTCATCGGCTGCTCAGCGCCGATCTCATTGACCACCACCCTGGACGCTGCCAGCGTCCTGCGCATCGGTCATGAGCACCGGAGCATCTGGCCCGCGGTCAGTGTAGACCTGGCGCGCGGCTCTCACGAGATTTAAGCGCCAAAGGGGAATCAGCACTCGATGGTCCTTCTCCGCGCTCGGCACAGCGTCGACCGTGGCACGAGAAGAGGGCCGACGGGCATTTCAACCACAGGCCGGTCTGTCGCACTACAATGTTTGATTCTTTGCCCGGGTTGGATGCCTCCGAGCGTCGCCGGCGACCGAGCGCGATGGGCCGGCGACCAATCGACGGCATCTGCACTCCAAGCGCCGAAACGGGGTCAAACGTCCCGCGCGACCTCGACCGGCCGAAAACGACCTCACCAGCGCCCGTCTACGGGCCGATCTCGCCTCGGGCCTACCCGTCCTATACCCCAATTCCGGGCCGCGCGGCGACCGATCACGCCGCCACCGGAGGGCCTTCAGCACCGGAAGGCTGGCTCGATCGCAGCGCGGTCATTATCAATATATTGATAGCCACCAACTCTTTTCCCTCCAATGGCTTAGTCAGCCGCTTCGTTCGCGATTGACTGCCTCGACGCCGGGCCTGGCCTGCGCCTCGTCGCACGCGGAAGCGCACCCGCAGGGCGAGCTTCCTCGAGCGAGCGATTCTCTGATTCCCCGAGCGAAGCGAGCCGCGGGGGACCGGGGGCGGCAGCCCCCGGCCAGCGTTTCGCGCCTGCGCGAAACATCGCTGGCTCCTTACCCGATTCCCTGGGTTGCGGAACGGTGCGCCAGTCTGCTGCGATCCTCGGGCGCGGGGAGGCGGGACGCTCGGGCTGGGCGGATGGTCTGCGAGAAGCGGGGCTGGGCGGAGCGGGCAGGCCCGACGACGGGGTCCGTGCGAGCGGAGATGCCTTGGGCGAAAGGCTCGACTCCCCACTACCAATTAGCGCCTTGGTTCGCGGTGGGCCGTCAAGGCGCCTCCTGAAGTCCTCCGGCTACCCGCGGCGACTGCTTCGGCGCGCAGTGCGCCTTGATGACCCTCCAGCCGTTCCGTTCTTCGGCAGCTGCCCGCACAATGGCGCCGGGCTCGCCTGGGTCGACTCGCTTGTCCGGCACGATGTAGGTGCGCTCGTATTCCTCGGCGAGCCGTAGGCGGGAGGCCTTTCCCCTCGCGTGCTCTGCGATCCAGGAGTAGGCTTCGCAGGCGTAGGCGAAGGTCTCGCGTCTCGCGAAGTCGATGTCGAGAAGCCACTCCCGGCGCCGCGTTTGGTGAAGGCCCACTGACCCGCGCTTGCAGTTGTGGAAGACGTGGGCAACCTCGTGCACCACGAAGTCGGTGAACGGCTCCTGCTCGTCGAGGTAGCGGAACGACACGAAGCAGCTCGTATCCTCGCTCAGCCCCACAATCACCGGCGCCTCGCTCGACAGCAGCTGGGCGCCGAGGCTTGCGAGATAGAGGTTGGCGAGTTCCCACGCGGTCCGTGGCCAGGTACATTTGACAAGTACCGACTCAATGTTCCGGGGACTGAGGAACACGACCGAGCGCAGGAGGACGGGAAGGACGAGATCCTGCTCGCGGCGAGGGAAGAGGCCGCGCACCATCGGCTCCACCTTGCGATGGAGAAGGGCCACTGTGTCGACGTCTCGCAGCGCCTCTGGTGTCTTGGCGGCTTGGCCACGTTTCTTTACCTCTTCAACCAGCGCCCGGCGAAGCTCCCCATCCCCCCGCTTCGCGCGCTCGAGCTGGTGGTCGCCGGGCCAGGCACGGTGGAGGAAGTCATGGTCTCCCGTGCGGAGGTAGCGGTCGATCTCCTGGCGGACTCCCATCTTGGCTGTGGAGTTTCGCCCGGCGCCAGCCGCAGCGCAAGCGGCCTCTCCTTGGCCTCCGGCGGCCAGGGGAGGGCCAGCAAGGGCCCGGTGGCTCACAGGCGGTGGCTATCTGCCCACTCGAGAGGCTCGGAGGTGGCAGGGACGGTCAAGGGACAGGCATCGACGGGCGCGCGCCCTGGGACGCCCGGTACCAGAGTCCGCGGGCGCCCAGCGGTGGCCATGGCTGCTGGGCACGCCTGGGGCATGACTCGAGAGTCGCAGGAACATTGCCTTTGGCGGTCGCGCCGCAGCCTGGGTGTCGCAGACTGCGTGCCGCGTTCCCTTCGCCCAGCGCTTTTGCTTGGCGAGCGCTGCTTGCGTGCTTCGCACGCGTTGACCCAAAAACCGCTCCGCGGTTTTTGGTACACGGCACGCCGCACGCGGCTCATGCGGGGCTGATGCCATGCGGGTTTCACGAGGCCACGGTTGTGGCCGCTCTTAGCACCCTACTCGAACGAAAGGACTTACAGCGTGGCATCAAACTACGGTGCCTCGCTTCCCTCCCGGCAATTTCCAAGACTTATCGTTGTCTTGATCGCCCGCGCGACGGAAGACCTGCCGGCCTCCGGCTCGCGCGCCAGAAGTCGAAAATCAACCGTGGTCGCAGAGAAAGACCTACACTAACTCTCTAATGGTCGTCTTGCGTGCACCGTGACGATGATGAACCATGCATGATCGCAGGAGATGGAGATGCACTGGTATTTTAGCTTGTGATGAGCGGGTCGTTAACCATGGTTAAGGAACCTTCGCGCCACATCCAAGTTAAGCAGCCACCGGAACCGCCTGAGGAGTAACTGGTGTAGGGCAGGCACCATGCCGAAAAACATAGTTCTCAGAACGCGAGTTGAGGCCCTCACCGCCGCCCACATCCAGCTGGAAGCAGCTCGCGCCCGGACGAGCACGAGTCAGTGGATCGCGAACATCCTGCGCCGTGAGCTGTCTCGAGCGGGTGCAGCCGACGCGCTGGCACCGCGGACGTACGAACTGGTGATGACCGTCGGCTACATGCTGCGGTCGCTCATGATCGACGCCATGGGGCCCGACCCAGCGATGGCCGCGGTCGAGGACGCCGCCGCAGAGGCAGCCGACGACGCGAGCGAGGAGCTGCGCCGATTGAGGGAGCTCCTGTGACCCTCCACGAACCTCCTGCCCACCGCGGCCGAGCGATCCGCCCCGCGGGTTCTCTTCGCCGTCGCTGCGGTGACGGTGACAGCGCCACGCCTGGCGCTCGCCTTTCTCGCCGCTGATGGGTCCCGACCGCATGGCGGATCGATCTGCTGGCGATCTGCTCGATCGCCACCGCCGCGGTGCTGACTGGCGGCACGGCGTGCCTGGCCAACACGATCGCCGTGACGGTCTCGGGGTGTGGAGTCCTCGTCGCGCTCTGGACAGCCGATCTGCGCGGTGCTCCCGGTCGACTCGGTGGCCTCCGGCGCCATGGTCGCGGGCGCGGGGCACTCGGCACTCGGCTGCCGACCCGGTCGGTCACCAGGTGCGGCAGCGAGACAGCGACCCCGTCTCAATCCTCCCTCACCCGGTGCAGGGGGTGGTCAGCCCAAGGATCACCCCCGTTCCTCCGATGCGAAGACTCACCCCTGCCCCTGCCCGTACTACCTTCGGTCCCTCTATCCCTGCATGCCGACGTCTGGCCGGGCATCCTGAGCCAGCAAGAGTTGCCGAATAGCAGTTGCCTCAGCGACCAGCAGGCTGCGCGGCCTGGTCGCCAGTTCGCCAGCCTCGACGATCGACACCCCCGCCCTCGGTCACGCAGTGTTGAGGTGGAAGGACGGTGCACTGCGGCGGCCTTAGAGGCAGAGATATACTATCGAAGCACGTCGGGAAAGTAGCTCCCAGCCGTTCACAGCCGACTTAACTTAACCCGATCGTTGCATAAGTTGAGGGCCAAAGCGGGGATTAGGCGGCCTTTTCAAGGGCGGCCCTGTAATGCAACAGCTCGTCTTGGACAGCCTGATTTGCGCTCATCGTTAGGGTGGACCGTCCCTGTGGCTGCGTGAAGCGCCCCGCCCTCTGCACGATCTTGCGGCGGAGGGTTTCGAGCTGTTCGAACTCCCACAGAGGCGCACGCTGCGTGGTCGTAGTGCGGGTTCGCGAGCGGGCCGTCATCTGCAGCTCCCGGTTGAGATTGTGCGCCAAGGTGGCGGAGAGCATGAAGATCTGGTTGCCGGCCAGGGTCTGTGTCGGCACGTAGTCGAGCTGGCCCTGGGACTTCAGCTCGGCGAAGACGCCTTCCTGCGCGCCACGGCCATTGTGGAACCTCACGACCTCGCGGGCGCGGACCGTCTTGTTCGTCATCACTACCTTGCACTGATAGCCGTAGATGAAGGGCACAAACAGATCGAGCTGGACCGGCGCCTTGTCACGAATCGCCACGCAGTTGCGAACCACGATGAAGCGGTGGCGGCTGGGCCAGCTCTTGGGCTTCCAACGCAGCTCGAAGTAGCCGTGCTCGCCATCGAGCTTGCGCCAATGGCGCCGCCCCTCAACAAGCGTCTTCAGCGCGGCCAGTCGCTCGAAGGGCACCGAGACGGTGAACTCCACCCCGAGGCAGTCGAGGCGGCTGAGGATCGCGTCACTGAAGAAGGCGCTGTCCATCCGGACCTCGACCTGGACGCCCGGCAGAGCTTGCTGCAAGCGCTCGACACAGGCGGCGATGAAGTCTTCCGCACCGTTGGAGTCGTGGACGTTGCCGGGCCGATGGTGCACATCGAAGACTTGGCCGGTCTGCGCCACGGTACAGAAAAGCGGATAGTAGCTTCTCTGGCCCTTCTTGGCGCGGTTGTAACCGACGGCGGTCCCTTCGGCCCACCGGCTGGTAGGGATCACCGAGCCGTCGAAGTCCAGGGTCACGCGCCGCTGACCGAGGGCGCCCAACCGCTCCAGGACAAGCTGGCGGCATAGGTGCCGGAGCTCGGCGACATCATCGCCATCAGCGGCGGCCAAAATGCGGCTCACGGTGGCGACATCGGGGAGACGGCGCACGCCCAACACGCGGTGCACCATCGGATCGTCGCGGTAGTAGCGGCTGTCCCTGAGCTGTCGAAACCCGAGGATCAGATGAAGGATGAGGCCGAGAACGATGCTCGCTGGATCGTAGGCGCGACCGCCATGGTTCTGGCGGAAGCAGGCTCGAAGGCGCTCCTTGAGGCGCAACCGCGAAAACAACAGTTGAAAGAGGAACAGACCCGCAAAAGAGGTCAGCTTCTGATCCTCGAAGCGAAGCGTGGGGATGGAAGAGATCTTGCGCTGGACCTGATTTCTGCTAAGCTTCATGTTGAGCGGTCTCCGTGGGTTGGTTGTGGTCGTTCTTGACAAACGCCATTTTACCAGCCTTGGGACCGCTCATTCAATGAATATCGAGGATTTTCTAGAAGTCACCGGCGGTGAGATCCTCGGGCACGGCTTCAACCTCGTTCGGAGCGTGTCTGGAAGCCGCTTTCCGGCCCCCGGAAGGGCTCTTTAATGCAACTGGCGGGTTAAGTTCTAGCGCGGCCCGGAATCTCCGGCACCTGCGTCATTCGGATTGAGACTGCGAGCTTCCCCTCTCACCGCCTGCATAACTGAGGAGCCAAACTTCAGGACAAGTCGATTAATCAGAGCTGGCTCAATGCTTCTCGCGTTCGCGAGCACGCCCCGCAAACTCTGTTTCTCTTCCTCGGTGAGTCGATCCCACCGGTGAACGAGCGCACGTATCAGCCGCTTCTTGCGGCGCCCAACAGAGACTCCATTCGCAGAGTCGCTCGGCAATACTACGCCAGTTACGGTCATTCGACGCCTTCTTGACATGTGTCGGGTCTTGCCACCGTTAACGCTAAGCCGGGGGTATGGAATGCTCTTGACGACCTCCTTGACCTCTTCAAGGATTCCACCAAGCACACCACTCTCTACCGCTGAGAAGTAAAGATCGTCAGCATATCGCGAGTAAATGACACCACGTTTTTCGGCAGCAGCTGCGAGATCTTTGTCAAGGTGCCAACAGATGGTGTTGGAGAGCGCAGGCGACGTCACCGCGCCTACTGTGAGCCGGCCCTTGCGACAAACAAGCGACGCGAACAAAGCACAGTCGTCCCGGTTCCACTCGCCTACCCGAGCGGCGCTTGTCTCTAAGTGCCGCACAACGTCGGCGCTTGTTATCGACTCAAAGAAGTTGACGAAATCGACGCGCAGCAAGAACCGACACCCCAGGTGCCTCCGCGCATGTTCGGCAACGCTGCATCCCTTGCGATAGGCCCCTACCGCCGCGTGGACCGGTAGATGTGTTATGACTTCCTTCAGCAACCAACGCTGCAAAGCCTTTAGTTCTCTTGACGGGTGGTAGATTGCACGCGTGCTGCCCCCTCGCTTTCGTACCTCGTATCGCTTGTAGCGATGGGAAGCCGAGGCCGCCACCAATTCTATGTAACCTGGGCTGAGCAGCAAAGAACCGGCCAGTCGCTCCCTAAGCACAGTCAGTGCCCGCCCTTAGGACATCCAGCGCGGGGCCGATGGTCTCTAGAACGCTGAGCGCCTTCGCCCGCTCCCTGTTGAGATTAAAGTGCCTCTTGGTTACAAACGGCTCGGCGTCATAGCTTTGTGACGTCGCCAAATAAAATATCTGGTCTATTGCCGCAAATGATCGCAGCAGGCCAATGGCCTTGCCCAACCCTAGCAAGCTCTCTACACTCATGTCCGGCTCCCGACCAAGAATAGCGCGCACGAGAAAGGCTACGTGGTCGGCGGTCGTCGGTCCCACTATGGCTACTAGATCATGAACCAAGAACAAGAGGTGTTTAGGATGCGCAGCGAGATCCTTAATCATCGACGGCCGTGGGGTAGGAAGAAGGTCCAGGCGATCCGTTATTGCCTTGCCTGCCTCTAGAATCGACTCCAGTCGCACATAGATCGTCGGCCCGAAGGAAGAGTCTAGGTCGACCCACTTGACAGGGCCGGAGTTTATGAAAGACGGTTTGTTCCGGTGGGAGGCATCAATGATCGGCAGGAGTTTGGGCCGCAACTGAGGGCTGATTGAAAAGGCTCCAAGCTCGGCGTATGTGCCTGGGCTTTCAACGATAATGAGAAGCATATCTGCGAGTGACGCCAGTTGTTCCTCGAGTGCCAGCGCATTAAGCCCTGGATTTCGGGCGGCTATCTCCGTCCAAACGTCGTCGGCCTGAAAAACAAGCGCCTCAGGACACCACTTACCCAGGTATTTTACGAGGTCGAGTCGTCTAGTGCTCTCGAAACCACCGCAAACGAAGACGACGTGCTTGAGTTTGCGGAAGACGAAAACTCTGTCCCTAAAACCCCGCACGAGGTTCTCGCGGACGCGCACATAAGCCGGGTGATTATGCCACAGCATCGCGTCTCCTACTGTGAGGCCCGGCCCGCTGAGCGACTGCGAATGCGGGCCGTAATCTCGATCAATCGAAACGGGCCGGCTATACACCAGCCACAACGAAGTCGCGCTGACACGACTCCTGCTAGGAGACTATAAAAGTTTAACATGAGCTAGAACGGCTGTCAAGCCGAGGCCGTGGCCTGTTGGGGGCTGGGGCCGCAGGTACCCCGGCGGGCTTCGGACGGCTCTCGCCTCCGCTGCACGGTGGCGAGGCCGGCGACCGGTATTTCCGTCCTGCCGGCCCTCGGCCACCCCCACCCTCAGCCGGTCCCTGCACTCCTCGCGCCGCACCGATGCAGCCTGCGGAGCGGCGTCTCTTACAAGCGACTCCAGGTTCCTTCGGCAGCCGCCGCCAATCCCGACTCGCCCTGTGCTTTGCCAATGCCTAAAAAAACGGTGGACCGTCTCCACGCCCTCGACCATGGGCGAGGTACTTCCTGGACAGCCACGCTCTCTCCGAAATGCCCATTCTTCGCCCGAGGAAGCGGAGGCCGGTGCTTTGGGGGGCCACATCGGCCGGCCAACAGTGAAACGCGGGCGTCCGAGGCGCTGGTACCTCGACGGTCCGTAGTGTGCTGCTTTGCGCGCGGCAGTGCTTGGTCATCGGCAACGCTGCCGGGCTGCATGCCGTCGCGACCCGGTGCGCTTTCGAGCCGAAGGCGAGAAAGCCGGGATGTTAGCGAAGCGAACATCCTACTATCTTGCTCCTAAGCCTCAGCGGTCAGGCAGTGCAAAATGGTGAGTCGGAAGCTCTCGGATCTGCACCGATTCCAAGAGCCTAAACGCAGCCACAACAGGCGCCCGAATTGTCACGCCGGCGAGATGTCGACATTGGCCAGGTAAGTAGCTCGCTCTCCGCGGCGGACAGCCCCGGAACTGTTGGCTGTGGCGTCATTTGGGTGGCGAGAGATTCCCGCCACGCGCATCCTGGCGCATCCTGCGAGGCTTCACGGGTAGAAGACGCCAAACATCGCGCCGTGGTGCTCGGCGGGGTGGGGACGAAGGCGCTTCGCGGCTCCCGTTGCCGGAGTGCGCGGCAGCCAGGGCAACGCCGCCAGCTGGCCCATGAGGCACGATCGGCGCGAGTCCGCCTCCCAGGTAGCCCACAGGTTCCGAATCGCCCAGCCTGCCCCGGCCGAGCGGTCGGAGGGGGATCAAGGGCGATCGTCGCGCGCCGGTGTGTCCGCCGAAGGCGAGGGCACGCTACCCGGACGCGACCGGCCTGGGCAACCTGGCAGCAATTCGACCACGCGACAGCCGCCGGCCTCGACCTCGCCGGCCTCCGGACCGGCTGCCGGAGCTGCCGCGCGGCCGGTCGCCAGGCCCGAGCCGAGCACCGCCCTGACCGCGCCAAACATAAAGGCCCCCCTTTCGGGGGGCCGGTAAAGAGGCTAACTGGAAAACAGAATACTCTCCTTCCAGAGGTTTGTCAAGAGGCCGCTAGAGACTAAGGATTTGTAGTGTGAGGGGGTTGGTCCGATCGAGACGACACGCCGCCGTCAGAGGTTTGCGCGGGTTGTTGGGGTTGGGTTGGTCGTAGAGGCTAACAAGACCGTTGGTGATGCAGAACTCCAGTCCCTGCCGCGCCGCCTCCTCAGTGAAGATCTTCTCATGGAGAAAGTGCAGTGAAAAAAACTTATACTTCTTCTCGTTTCGCGCGAGCCAACGAATGACCGTTGGAGCTCCGGAGTGAAGCTTGGGAAGGCCGGCCTCGGCAGCGGCGGGCGCTCCGGGTTCAACTCGCTGGGCGACGGCCGTGGTTTGCAGTTGAAGAGTTGCGAAGGTGTCGTGAACATCGGCGAGCAAAGCGGTTCGGAGCTCCTGGAGGCCCACGCTGCCGAGGCGCGCATTGATGCGGCCGGAGATCGACGTCTCAGCGCTAGCGAGGCTGGCGGTGACGTCGCTCGTGACACGACCGATGGTGTAGGCCTGGATAAGCCTGAAGCCCTCCCTCGTTTGTTCCCCGAGCGAGGTGGCGATGCCGCTCATGCCGACGCTGAATGCCGGGAGCACCTCCTCGCGCAGTGCCGCGTGAACAGCCGGAATCGTGCCATGCTCAAGGAGAAACCATTGCCCAAATAGTACGAGGATGGCCATGGCGCATATCGCGCAAAGAACGAGGCCGACCTCGACCAGCAAGACCTCCACCGGCTTTGAAGTGGCCGGGAAGAGATGCTCGTAATTCACGAGGGATAGCCCGGCCACACCGCCCAAGGCAAAGACAACGAAAAGGACCACCCGGCGCGCTACCGTTGCCATCAGGCCTCCAAGGATAGGTCGGTGTAGCTGGACCGCCTGTCTTATTCTAAACCGATACCTCGTGAGTTGCCAATGCGGCAAGAGCTGCGTGGTGGGGTTGACGCGTGGCCGCCGCGGCGCGCTGGGCGCTCCCGCGTTCGCCTCGACGACGGCCGCGCAGTCGGCTTCGGCCCGGCCGAGTAGTAGGACATCGCCCACGGCTACGTGACCTCGCCAGCCCGGACCCGCCTGCCCCGCCCCACATGGCCGCGAGCGGTCGCGCGTCACTGTCGCCGGCCGAGGTGGCATGCCGGTGGGGCTGGCCGTGCTCCTGGCCGCGCGTGTCGTCGAGCGCAGCCTCGACAATCGCGTTGGCCGATAGCTGACGGCGACGCCCCTCCGGGTTCAGCGGGATCTCCACCGCACCACCCCAAGAGGCGATAGGCTAGTCACGGCAGAAGACTGCGTATGGTCGCCGCTCTCCCCCCCGATCCGCCGCTGCTCGAAGCCGATGCCACTCGTCAGGCCTCGGACTCATTGCGTGGCTATGGTTACCAGATCTGGCGTAGCGTCGAAGCGTGGCTCAACCTCCAACCGACCGAGGTCCTCGCTCTGGAGATCGCCGAGGACTTCGACGTCCTCGGCGACCGCACGGCGACCACGACCCAGGTCAAGGACGTGGCCCACAGCATGACCCTGCGCAGCCCCGAGGTCATCGCCGCCATCGGCAACTTCTGGGAGCTCCGGCGCCGCAATCCCGACCGTCAGCTGCGGTTCAGGTTCCTCACCACGGCACGGGCCGGGGTCGAACAAGGAGCTCCCTTCGGCCCCGACGTGGCTGGCCTCGAGGCCTGGACACTCGCGGCGAAGTCGGGCCAGGGAGTGGATCGCCTTCGGACGTTCCTAATGGAGCAGAACCTGGCGGATCCGGTGAAGATTTTCCTTACCGATGCCGACGAGGGCAAGGTCTGGACGGAGCTCTTGCAGCCAATGCAGTGGGCATTGGATCAGGGCCCAGCCGACTACGTTGAGCAGACGGTGCGGTGGACGTTGATCGAGCTCGGTCACAAGAGGCACATCTCGGCCCTCGACTCGGAAGAGGTCGCCGCTGACCTGTTCAAGGCCGCGTTTGATGTCGCGTCCAGCAAGGGCCAGCGGGTGCTCCATCGCAGCGACCTGATCAAAATCTTCGACGAGAAGACTACCAAGCGCATCAGCCTGGCCGAGACTTTCGCGGCTGCCACCGCATTCGGCCAAGTGCTAGTGCCTGCCGGCACGGACCTGCCGATCTTGCCGCAGTCGTACACTTTGGTGTCAGGCCCACCGGCCGCGCCTATCCAGCTGGCGAGACGTGAGGCGCTAGCGGTTCGGCTGTCGGCGGTCCTCGCAGAGACCGGCCGACTGATCCTCACCGGAAGCACCGGGATGGGCAAGAGCACGCTGGCGAAGTTGCTGGTATCCGACGATTGGCTATGGGCGGGGCTGCGGTGGGAGCAGCCGGTAAACCGCATGGTCCTGCAGGCGCTCGCCGCCCGAGTCGACGCGGCATCCAAGCTGGCCGGCGTCGTCTTCGATGACTATTCCCCGGACAGCGTGGGCGCGACTTCCTTCGGCGCACTTGCTTATCGTCTCCAGGAACGTAGCGTTCCCTTCATCGTCACCAGTTCCTACAAGCTGCCTTCTCGAGTCGTGGCCAACCTTGGGCTGCCGCAGCCGTGCTTTGTGCCTGTCCCAGGATTGACCTCGGAGGAGACCCAAGACTTGCTGGCCGCTTGCCACTGTCCAGCTGAGCAGGCTCCGGTCCTGGCGCCGGTTTTGGTAGCCCTGACCTTGGGGCATCCGCAGCTGGTCCACGCGCGCATACGCGACCTCGCCGCCACGGGCTGGCAGGAAATCCGCCTCCATGAGCTGCTGGCCAAATCGAAGAGCACCGAGGGGGTCGAGACGGAGGCCCGTAGGTCTCTCGCGCAGCTGCTGCCGCAGAGGACCCGCACGCTCGCCTATCGGCTAAGCGTCATGGCGCAGCCGTTCCGGCGCGACCAGGCGCTGGCGGTTGGTGCCATCGCGCCGCCGGTAGAGCTGCCGGGTGAGTCGTTCGAGCTTCTGAGCGGACCTTGGATCGAAGGTCTCTTTGACGACTACTTCATGGTCTCCCCGCTTCTCCGTGGCGCTGCGCGCGAGATGTGGGCGCCCGATCAGGTCGTTTCGCTCCATCGCTCCCTCGCCAAAGTCCTCACAAAAACACCGCCCTTGACCCAGATCGAGGCGGCTGGAAGCTTCACCCATGCGTACCTGGGCGAGGATTCGCGGCTGCTGATGCAACTGGTCTTGAGCCTGCTTCGCGCTCAGGAGGTAGTCCAGCGGGCAGTCTTCCCAAACCTGCGATGGTTCTCGCTCATTGCCAACGATGGCCCTTTACCCGGCTTCATCAGCCCCGCGAATGGTCTCGTCTTGCGAGCGCTGCAGTACCGGATCGCTGGCCGCTCGGAAAGCAGGCTTAAGATCGCCGCGCGCTGGGACCAGGAAAGCCAGGCGCTGGCTGCCACTGCGGGCGCGGATCCGATGTATCGGTTGCAGTTCACCGCGACTATGCTGATGGACTATGGGACGCGGCGTCCTATCGCGCAACGGCTTGAGTGGGTGCGAGAGGCGGCAACGGCCTTTACCGAGTTCGGGCATCGCCATCCGGACTTCGAGCTCGGGCCGCTACCTATCGGCCCCGGTCGCACTGAGGTGACCGTTGACACTGCGGCATCGCTCTTCGCCTTCGTGTTGGCCAGCTGCACCGGCATCGATGACCTGGCCGACTTGGCAGGCAGCCTAAACAGCCTCGACGAGAGCCTTCGACTTCGCCTTCTGTCCGTCTTCGATCTGCTACCAGGAGGCGCGACGAGTCTCTTGGACCGCTGCTGGATCAAGCAGCTCGAACTGCCGGAACCTAACTGGCCAAGATGTCTGCAAGTGCTTGCCAGCTTCGAGGGTGACGCCGAGTTCTGGCACAGAGAGGATTTGCGGCAGGCGGCCGTGCGCGCGCAGTCCACGATCCTCCACGGCAGTTTGCACGATACGGAGGCGGCCTTGAGTCTTCTGCGCCGTCCCCGCGGCGGCGCCACCAGCGCCATCCTCGAGGATCAGGAAGCGTCGCTGTTGCAGGATCGCAACGACCATAGAGCCGCGTGGGCCATTTGGCAGCGAGGGCTCCCTCGTTGGTCTGCTGAGGGCGACAGCGGCGAGATCTTCCTGAGCTATGCGGCCAAGAAAGCAGCCATCTCGGCCGGCCGCCTCGGCGAGTGGGCCGAGGCTGCTCGGCTCTTCCTGGACGCCTCGACCCGCCTCGATCGCTTCCACCGGTCGAGCGGCGCATCACCGGAAGGCAACCTGGAGCTGCTGCTCGTTCCGACAGCGCTGCTGGCGGAGCACGCCTATTCCTTGTGGCGGGCGGGAGAGAGGCGAGGCTCCATCGCTGCCTTCGCTACCGCTATTTCGGGCCTGGAGAGCCTCGGCACACAGGTGGCGGACCTCGACGAGTACAAGGTGACGACCAAGCTCCTGGGACACATGCTGCTCTGGCTCTACGAGCCAGCCGATTGGGCGGAGGCGCCTCCGGGAATCATCAGCTCGCCGCGGGTCACTCCAGAGGTGCTGAACCTCCCGGCCACGGGGATCGAGCAGCTCTGGGCGCTGCTCTGCCAGCTCGAGTCGGACGCTGGCGGCGATGCGCAGGTGCTGAAGCGCATGCGCCAACGCCTGTCGCGATCGCAGGAACCGACCGTGGGCAGCCTGCTCGGTAAGGCCGAGATTCGCCTCGCTCTGCGCGACGGTCAGGCCGCCGGGCTCGTCCCCATCCTCGCAGCCTTCTGCCAAGCGGCCGTCATCGGAGAGGGCCACGCTGCCTGCGTGCTGCAGGGGCTGTTTTTCGCCTTGCTCTTCTGGGCACACTCTAGGTCGGACGCCGCCCCGCCGTGGGCACAGTGGCGCGCCGACCTCGAAGCAGCCTTCCCGGACGAGGCAGCGATGATCGACGGTTGGTTGGCCACCGTGCAGGAGGTTCGCAGCCTGAGCTCGTACGAGGTTAGATCGGCCTTGCGGCGCCAACCGCCCGGTCAAAGAGCACCCTTCTTGGCGATGCGCGTCGCGACCGAAGAAGGCTTTCCGGCGGAGGCGGTCTATTACGCGCAGGTGATCTTGGTAACCTCGTTTCCTCACCAAGGCATGCTCTTCGGTGACGTCGTTGCCGCAGTCGTGGTGAAGGGATGGCGTCGGCTCCTCGAGAATCCCGCAAGCCTCGTAGCGCCAAGGCTCAACGTCCCCTCGATTCGCCGGGCCATGGAAGACGTCAGCCGCGGTATCAGCCGGGCCGCCGCGATCCTGCTCGCCGCCGAGTCAGCACTCCACGTAAGGCTCGATGACCTAGCGCGCCGGCTCCTGGTCGCGCTGCGCGACGCAGCTTCGATCACCAGGGCAGGACTACCAGAGACCCCAGGTTCCCACCCGGCCCCCCCCGCAGCCGGCTAGATTCCCGACCGCTCCCGAGCGCCGGCAACCCTGACTCGGATCTCTAGTGCTCCCCAGAGAGTCCCCAGGCCGGAAATCGCCTGAGGTGACGCTTTCAACGACTTCATCTAGATTATTGATTCTAGGCTGTTTACGTGGTGCCCAGGAACGGAATTGAACCGCCGACCCCGTGATTTTCAGTCACGTGCTCTACCAACTGAGCTACCTGGGCTTGGAGGTAGGGCTCCTCCGAAGGGGCTTGTTTCTAGCAGCAGTCAGGGGCTGGCGTCAAGGCGGCGCCCGGCGTGTCGGGGGACCTGGCTGCAAGTAGTTGGGAGCAGGTCGTTTAGGTGGTTCCAGCCAGCGCCGGGATGGCGGTGGGTTGCCTTGGACCCCTTCTCCACCGGCGGGGTATGCTCCCCCGCTAGCGGCGGACACTTTTCGGGAGGTGGCGGTCATGACGGGCATCGCGGTCGAGGAGGCGGCGGCGGTGGCGCGGTGGCGGGCGGAGACGCCTGGCTGCGAGGGACGGGTGCATCTCAACAATGCCGGGGCGGCGCTGGTCCCGGCTGGCGTGCTGGAGGCGATGCGGGGACACCTGGCGCGGGAGGCGGAGATCGGGGGCTATGAGGCGGCGGACGAGGCGGCGGAGCGGGTGGCCGGCGTGTATGAGGCGGTCGCGGCGTTGATCGGGAGCGCGGCTCGCAACGTGGCGGTGGTGGAGAATGCGACGACGGGGCTGGCGCTGGCGCTGAGCTCGTTCGAGCTGCGGCCTGGCGACCGGATCGTCACCAGCCGGAGCGACTACCCTTCCAACCGGATCATGTACTTGTCGCTGGGGCAGAGGTTCGGGGTCGAGATGGTGACCGCGGCGGAGCGGCCGGAGGGCGGGGTGGATCCGGAGAGTGTGCGGCAGCTGGTGCGGGACCCGCGCTGCAGGTTGGTGGCACTGACCTGGGTGCCGACGAATTCGGGGCTGGTGCAGCCGGCGGCTGAGGTAGGCGAGGTCTGCGCGGCGGCGGGCGTGGCTTTCCTGGTCGACGCTTGCCAGTGCGTCGGGCAGATGACGATCGACGTCGGCCGCCTGCGGTGCGACTTCCTGACGGCATCGGCGCGCAAGTTCATGCGCGGCCCGCGCGGTATCGGGTTCCTCTACGTGTCCGATGCGGCGCTCGAGCGCGGCTCCTACCCTCTGTTTCCCGACATGCACGGTGCAACCTGGACGGGACCCGCGGAGTTCAGGGTGTCGCCCGGGGCGCAGCGTTTCGAGAACTGGGAGTTCTCCTACGCGCTGGTGCTGGGCATGGGTGCCGCCGCCCGCTATTCGGCCGCGGTCGGCGGGGTCGGGCCGGCGCGGGCCTGGCGCCTGGCCGCCGAGCTGCGGGCGCGTCTCGAAGCGATGCCCTGGGCGCGAGTGCTGGACCGCGGCGCCGAGCGCTGCGCCATCGTCTCCGCCGAGATCCGGGGCTGGGACGCCGGCGCGTTGAAGCTGCGACTCCGGGAGCGCGGCATCAATACCCACGCCGCAAATCGTGAGGACGCGCTGCTGGACATGGACGCCAAGCACGCCGCGACGACCCTGCGCGTCTCGCCGCACTACTACAACACGGAGCAGGAGCTGGACACGTTGTTCGAGGCCCTGACCGAGCTGGCCGCGACGCCTCCCTAGGACTGCCGCCTCGACGGTCGGCTCTTGCCACTGCCGCCGCCGGCACCGCCTGACCCTCGTGTGCCGCCACCACCCGACCCCCGTGTCCCGTCTGCCCCGCTGGCGCCACGTCCGCCCGCGCTGCCCATCCTCCCCGCGCCGCCTCGCCGGGCGCGCGCGGGGGCCCGCCGCGCCGCGCCGCCCTTCTCGATGACGGAGATGATCTTGCCTTCCCGCTCGGAGATCTCGACCAGACGGTGGCCCGCGCGCTCACACCAGACGGGCATGTCCTCGAGGATGGCAGGGTCGTCGCCGACGATCTCGAGCCGGTCCCCGGCAGCGAGCCGCAGCATCTCGCGCACCGCCAGCAGGATCGGCAGCGGGCAGAAGGTCCCGGTCACGTCGAGATGGCGGGTGATGGCAGCGGACACGGCAACCTCCTCGCAGCCGGCAGCGTTGGCAGCTGCGCCGCAGGGCGCCCATGACGGACCTTCCTCTGTAGAATAGTGCCCGAATGGCGAGCAACCGATCCCCGCGATTCTGGCCGCGCCTCGCGGCCTTGCCGTGCGCCGCGGCGCTGGCCCTCTTGCCGGCTGCCGCGCCGGCCCGCGCCTGGACCCCCAAGACCCAGCGGACGATCGCCTGGGAGGCGGCGCGCCTGGCGCCTCCCGATCTGGCCCGCCAGCTGATCAAGCGGCGTGCCGCCTATCTCGCCGGCGTGACCCAGCCTTTCGACGACTCCGATCCCGCCCGTCACCGCCAGGACCCGGACGGCGTTGGCAGCCTCGATGCCACGCTTGAAGACGCCGTCGCGCAAGCGGTGGCGGCCATCCGCGCGCACCGCCCGTTCGACGACATCGTCTTTCGCATGGGCATCGCGGCGCACTTCATGGCCGACGCCAACAACCCCCTCGCCAGCTCCAATGCCGACCCCGACGCCGGGCGTTATTTCGTCGATTTCCTGCGCTACGCCGAGAGCGCGGAGCCGCGTTTCCCGCTGGTGTTCTACGGCATCCGACCGGGCCTCGAACGCGCGCCGGACGTCGGCGGGCTGCTCGCGGAGACGCTGAGCCGCGGGCGCGCTCTCTACCCGCTGATCGGCCTCGAATACCGCAAGATCGACTTCGCCTCCGGCATCGGCCGCTTCGACGACCGCTCGACGGCTTTCGGCGTCGCTTCGGTCGCCTTCAGCCACGCGGTGACCGACGTTGCGCTGGTCCTGCGATACATTTGGCTCCGGGCGGGAGGCGCCGACGAACGTTCGGGCCTGCCGGCCGGCGGCACGCGGTTGCTGTTGCTGCCGCGGGCCGGCCTGCCGCCGATCACCGCGGCCGGCGCGGCCGGTCCTTGACGCCGCGGGTGCGGCCCCCCTCGGCCCCCCCGGTTCCCCCCGGCCTTGGCTGGGCCCAGCTTCAGTCGCCCGGATAACCCAGATCCGGCGGACGCCGAGCGGCTCGCGATCGTCTCGCTCCCGTTCCGCCGCGGATCGCACCCAAGGAGCACGCCATCATGCTGCCGGCGCACCGCGCATTGGTTTCGGTCTTCGACAAGAGCGGCCTGTCCGAGCTCGCTCAAGGTCTCCAGAGTCTCGGCATCGAGATCGTCTCGACCGGCGGCACTCTCGCCTATCTCCGCGAGCTCGGCGTCCCGGCGGTGGCCGTGTCCGACGTCACCGGCTTCCCCGAGATCCTCGACGGCCGCGTCAAGACGCTCCATCCGCGCATCCACGCCGGCATCCTGGCCAGCCGCTCGACGCCGGCGCATACCGAGCAGCTCGCGACGCACCTGATCGACCGCATCGACCTGGTGATCGTCAATCTCTACCCCTTCCGCGAGACCGCCGCCGACCCCGCCGCCACCTTCGACGAGGTGATCGAGAAGATCGACATCGGCGGCCCGGCGATGGTGCGGGCGGCGGCCAAGAATTTCTGCGGCGTCGCGGTGGTGGTCGAGCCCGCCGACTACACACGCCTGCTGGCGGCGCTGTCGGCGAGCGACGGCGTGGTGCCCGAGTCGCTGCGCCGCGAGCTGGCGGTCAAGGCGTTCCGCCATACCCAGAGTTACGATGCCGCCGTCGCCGACTGGCTCGCCCGCCAGGCCGAAGCCGCCACCGCCGCCAGCGCCGAAGCCGCCGGCACCGCCGCCGGGCCGGCCAGCGGCACCGCCACGACGCCGCCCGCCGCCGCCTTCGGGCAAGCCGCCGCCGCCGAGGGCGCGCCGCCGGCGCCGGCCGCCGCCTTTCCGGCCCGCCTGACGGTCGAGCTCGAACGCACCGACGAGCTGCGCTACGGCGAGAACCCGCACCAGGGCGGCGCCGTCTACGCGGTGACCCGTGCCACCGCGCCCGGCCCCACCGCCGCCGGCGGCGCGCTCGGCGGCTACCGCCAGCTGGCCGGCAAGGAGCTGTCCTGGAACAACCTGCTCGACGCCGACGCGGCGCGCAAGATGGTCGCGCAGTTCGCCGAGCCGGCGGTGGTGATCGTCAAGCACAACAATCCTTGCGGCATCGGCCGCGGCGGCGATCTCACCGCCGCCTACCACCGTGCCCTGGCCACCGACCCGGTGTCGGCGTTCGGCTCGGTGATCGCCGTCAACGGCACGGTGGGCGGCCCCCTCGCCGCCGCGATGGCCGATCTGTTCGTCGAGGTGCTGCTCGCCCCCGCCTTCGACGACGAGGCGCGCCGCCGCTTCGCCGCCAAGAAGAACCTGCGCCTGGTCGAGTGCCCGCCCTACCACCCCGCCGCCGGCGAGATCGAGCTGCGCGCCATCTCCGGCGGCTTCCTGGCACAGCCGCCCGACGCCTTCCCGGACGACCCCGCGGGCTGGACCTTGCCGACCCGCCGCGGGCCGACCGTCGAGGAGCGGCGCACCCTCGATTTTGCCTGGCGCGTCGCCCGCTACGTCAAGTCGAACGCCATCGTCCTCGCCAACGGCGACCAGACCGTGGGGGTCGGCGCCGGCCAGATGAGCCGCGTCGATTCCTGCCGCATCGCCATCGAGAAGGCCCAGCTGCCGGTCGCCGGCACGGTCGCGGCCTCGGACGCCTTTTTCCCGTTCCGCGACGGCCTCGACGTGCTGGCGGCGGCCGGCGTCACCGCCGTCGTGCAACCCGGAGGCAGCAAGCGCGACGCCGAGGTCATCGCCGCCGCCGACGAGCACGGCATGGCGATGCTGCTGACCGGCACCCGGCACTTCCGCCACTAAACCGCATGTCCGATCACCGCATCCACTCCGATCTCGACCGCGACCGCGAGGCGCCGCCGACCCGCGGCCACGCCGGCGCGGCCCTCGTGGCGCTGGTGGCCCTCATGCCGCTGGTGGCCCTCCCGGCGCTGGCGTCGCCTTGCCTGGCGGCGGCCCTCGCGCCCGCTCCCAGTTCCTCGACTTCCTCGGCCCCCTCCACTTCCTCGCCTTCCTCGCCTTCCTCGGCCTCCCCGGCCCCCTCGACCTCAGCCGCCGACCCCTGGTCCTGGCTCACCCGGGTCCGCCGCAGCCTGGTCGAGGCGGGGCCTACCACCGCCAACTTCTCCCAGACCTACATCCCGGCCGGCTTCGCCTCCGGCGAGAAGGAGAGCGGCAGCCTCTCGCTGCACCTCCCTGATTGCCTGCGCTGGGACTACCAGGATCCCTACCCGAAGGGCTTCCTGCTCTGCGGCGAGATGGTCCAGGCCTGGAACCCCGAGGACCACACCGGCCGCCGGTACCGCATCGACCGCAAGAACGAGCCGGGCCTGGACCTCCTGCTGCTCGGCGTCGACGATCTCAAGGCGCGCTACAACGCCGTCACCCGTTCCTCGCCGAACGGCCAGATCGAGATCGCGCTCTCGCCCAAGGGCAAAGCCGGCGAGCTGAGCGACGCCGCGCTGGCCATCGACCCCACCACCCTGCGCGTCGTCCAGGTCTCCTATCACGACCGCGAAGGCAATCTCACCCGCTTCCAGCTCGCCGACTACCGCCCGCTCGCCAAGCCCGGCCAGTTCTCCGCTCCGCCCGGCATCCAGTGGGAAGAGCAGCCCTGAGCGTCTTTCCGTATAATGGCCCGCGGGCGTCCGGCCCGAGCGGGGGATTCCGCGCTCAGCCGCCGCGCTCCGCCGGCAACTCGACGCGCTTCCACCACCCGACCGCCATGGCAGCCGAGAACTCCTTCGACATCGAGTCCACGGTCAACCTGCAGGAGGTCCGCAACGCGGTCCAGCAGGCCGAGAAGGAGATCGCCACGCGCTACGACCTGAAGAAGGCCGCCGCCGAGCTGCGGCTGGAGGGTGAGGAGATCGTGCTGGGCGCCGTCGACGAGTTCTCGCTCAACCAGGCGCTCGAGGTGGTCAAGACCAAGCTGGTGCGCCGCGGCGTCAACCTCAAGTCGCTGCGCTACGGCAAGATCGAGCCGGCGAGCGGCGCCCGGGTGCGGCAGCGCATCACCTTGCAGCAGGGCATTCCGCAGGAAACCGCGAAGCGCCTGGTGGCCGAGATCAAGAGCCGGAAGCTCAAGGTCCAGGCCGCCATCCAGGGCGACACGGTCCGGGTCTCGGGCAAGAACCGCGACGACCTGCAGACGGTGATCGCGACGCTCAAGGCGCTCGACCTCGACGTGCCGCTGAGCTTCACCAACTACCGTTCGCTCTGAGACCGCGTCCCCGATCCATGAGCCACTGCCCCATTGCTCGGCCCGCGCGCCTCCATCGGCCGCCGCTCGGCGGCTACGTCGCCACTGGCCTTACGGCCAGGGCCGCCGGCCTTACGGCCAGGATCGCCGCCGGGTTGATCGCCGGCATCGCCGCCCTGGGCGCCCTCGCCGCCGCCACGCCGGCCGCGGCCACGCCCTACGACAACGGCGAGCGCGTCGAGTTCAAGGGCGTCGTCAGCGACCCCGAAGGCAGGCCGGTCCCCGGAGTGCAGGTGGTGCTCGAGGCGGCCCGCCGCTACCTCAGCCTGCGCCAGCTGCGCCGCGCCGAGAAGGACGTGCGACGGGTCAGCACCACCACCGACGCCCAGGGCAAGTACACCATCGACTGGCCCTGGGACGCCTACTTCAATCGTCTCGAGATCCTCGCCGGCGTCACCGTCCGCCATGGCAGAGAGGAGAACTTCGAGGTCTACGAGCGCGAGGACGTCTCCGGACGCGTGCTCGCGGGAAGCCCCGTCGTCTCGGCGATCGTGATCCACAACCGCGGCTTCGTCGACCGCCTGCGCGATTTCGTCGCCTCGGTGCAGACCGCCGACCAGCGCCGGGTCTACGAGGAGATGGGGGTCCCGGACGACGTCAAGCGGGTGGAGGTCGCCGGGCGCCGGCAGGAGGCCGAGGTCTCCTGGTGGTACTTCGCGGCCGGCAAGGTCTACCGTTTCCGCGCCGGCCGGCTCGACCAGGTCGAACGCTTCGATCCCGTGCAGCGCTTCTGAGAGATCTCTCGCGATGCCCATCCTTGCTGAGGACCGCCCCGGGTGACCACCCCCCCTCTCGTCGATTCCCAGGCCGGCGACCGCTCGCTGCAGGCCAGCCGTTTCCTCGACCTCGTCGCCCCGAAGCTGCTGGCGACCGAGGAGGTCTTCCGCCGTCACCTCGACTCGGACGTGCCGTTCATCCATCAGGCCGGCATCTACATCCGCCAGGGCGGCGGCAAGCGCATCCGCCCGGCGCTGCTGCTGCTGGCCGCCCGGCTGCTGGGCCATGACTCGGAGGAGGAGGTCACCTACGCGGCGGTCGTCGAGTTCATCCACAACGCCACGCTGATCCACGACGACATCATCGATCACGCCCATCTGCGCCGCGGCCAGCCCACCCTCAACCACCTCTGGGGCAACAACCTGACGGTCCTGCTGGGCGACTGGATCTACACCAAGGCGATGCAGATGGCGCTCTCCCACGGCCAGCTCGAGGTGGTGCAGCGGCTCTGCGCCGCCACGCTCAAGATGACCGAGGGCGAGCTCATGGCGCTCGAGCGCCTGGGCGCCATCGACATCACGGTCGAGGAGTACTTCGAGATCATCGACCGCAAGACCGCCCATCTCTTCGCCGCCGCCTGCTCGATCCCCAGCCTCATCCCGCCGCAGCGCCCCGAGGCCGGCCAGGTGCTCGCCCATTACGGCCGCGCGCTCGGCACCTGCTTTCAAATCGTCGACGACCTGCTCGACTTCACCGCCCGCGAGAGCGAGCTCGGCAAGCCGGTGCTCTCCGATCTCAAGGAGGGGAAGCTGACGCTGCCGCTCATCCTGCTGCTGTCGCGGGTCGCGCCGGCCGAGCGCCGCCTCATCCAGACCGTCCTCGACGAGCGCGGTTTCGAGCGCGTGGCGCCACAGCAGATCCTGGAGGTGGTGGCGCGCGAGGGCACGCTGGCCGAGGCGCTGGCCATGGCCGAGGCCTACGCGGCGCGCGCCCGGCAGGAGCTAGATTTCTTTCCGCCCGGCGACGCCCTGGAGGCGCTTGAGTTTGCGCCGGATTTCGTCCTCCACCGGCGTTCGTAGCCGCGGCGGCGCGAGGCCGAAGACGCCGCGCCCTGGCGGCGGCGGTCCCACATCGCTCGCGGCGCCCGCATGGACCGCCGGCTGGGCCTCCTCCGCCGCGATCTCGACGCCGCCGCGCTCCGCGACCCGCGGCTCGACGGCGTAGACGCGCGCCGCCAGCGGCCGCTCGAGCCCGATCACCAGCGCATAGCGAAAGCGGCGCGGCCGCGCGTCCAGCCACTGGTGGGCGCTGGCCATGATCACGACGGCACCGCTCGGCCGCAGACCGCTGCCGGCGGGTTGCGGCGGCGCGTCGCCGGTCCACAACAGCGCCGTGCGCTGGCGGTCGGGCGGCGGCGGCTCGAGGTCGGAGTCCATCCCCGGCTCGAAGCCGGTCTCGAGCGCCAGGTAGCCGGTGACCTGCCGCCCCCAATCGAAGAGCACCATCGTGCTGTCGCCCGGCACCCCGGTCTCCGGCGGCAGCACGTAGGGCGCCGCGCTCGCGGCCGCCACCGGCTGCCGGCCGCCGGTCAGCTCCGCGAACAGCGGCCGCGGCCACGGCGGCACCACCCGGCCCCAGCGTCCGACCGGCGGACGCCCCCAGGGAACCGCCGCCTCGCCAGGCCCGGCAGCGCTCACCGCCGCCGCGACCGCCGCGGGATCGACCGGCAGCCAGCCGCGGAGCAGGCCCAGGCGATGGCGCCGGAAGGTGCGCCAGGCGCCGTCGGTGCCAAGCAGCGGACGGCCGCTCGCCTCGTCCACCAGGCTGGCCAGGAAGCCGCCGCTGCCGTCGGCGCTGCGCAGCTCGGCAAGCAGGCGGTTGCCGCCGGTCCGCAGCAGCGGCCCGACCTCGTACTCGTCGAGATGGGCTCCCGGCCGCCAGCTGCCGGCGCCGATGCGCTTGCCGTTGAGGTAGAGGACGTACTCCGGATCGCCGAGCGCCAGCAGGCGCGCGCGCTCCGGCGGTGCGTTCAGCGCGAAGTCCCGCGCCGCGTAGAAGGCCAGCGGCTGCGCCTGGCGGCGGTCGTGGGCGGCCCAGATCCATTGCGCGGCGCCGGTCGTGCCGGAGAGGTGCAACGCCGCCCAGCGCTCGCCGCGCAGGACCAGCGTCAGGCCGCAGACCGCCGCGAGAGCCGCCGCCAGCGCCCCGATCCAGCGCCGCCGCATCTATTGGCCCTGGCCGGGAGTCAGGATCTCGCCGGTCACGTTCACCAGGCCGAGCGCCTGCCAGCGCCCGGGCTGGCCGCCCGCGTCGCCGGCGCGCGAGATCAGCCGCACTCGGACGGGTCCGCGGGTGCCGCGCAGCGGCAGCTCGAAGCGGCGGGCGCCGCGCAGGCGGTTCCAGAAGCTCGGCCGCCAGCCGAAGCGGCGGATGGGCGTGCCGTCGGGGCGCTCGACGCTGAGCTCGAAGCGCTGGCCCTGCCGGGCGGCGGCCGGCGGCACGAAAGTGCCGACCAGCGCCTCCTCGCCGGCGAGCTGGCAGTGCAGGTAGACCAGGCAGTTGCCAGCCATCACGACGTCGGCGCCTTCCACCCGCGCGCTGCCCGCCGGCAGCGCCGGCGCCAGGCCGGCGCCGTAGAGCGCTGGCAGACCGGCCCGCGCGTGCTGCCCGCCCGCCGCCCCGCCCTGGCCGGGCCCTGGAACGGGTTGCCCGGCCGTTCCTTGACCGAAGACCAGGTCGAGCGGCACCAGCCCCACCGGCAGGTCTTCCGGCAGCCGTAGCCGCAGCGGCAAGGCGCCCGCGCGGAGCGTCGCCTGCGCCAGCTCGCGGTCGCCGCTGCGGACGCTCAGCCGCTCGCCCTCCGGCAGCCCCTCGGGTGCCAGGTCGAGGATGAGGGTGCGCGCCTCCTCCTCCCCGAGATGGACCGCCAGCAGGCGGCCGGCCCCGGAAGCCGGCACCAGCGCCTCGCGATCGCCGAGCTTGCGCACTTCCCAGCCGCTGTCGAAGCGATTGCCGGCCGCCGACGGCGGCGGCGCGAAGCGATCGCTCTCGACCAGCACCTCGACGGCGGCGGTGGCGCTGGCGGAGCCCACGGAGCCGGCGGAGCTCGAAGAATCATGATGGACGCCGAGCAGCGGCACCGCCGGGCGGGCGCGGCGGCAGCCCGCCGCCCCCAGGCTGTAGCCCACCAGCAGCCAGAGCGTCAGGTACACCAGGACCGGGACGAGCGCGAGGGGCAGGAATCGCCGCGGCGGCCGCCACGGCCCCACCTTGACGGGACCGCGGCCAGGGCCCTGGATCTGGCCGCCAGCATGAGCCGCCCGGCGGCCACGGCGCCGCGCCCGAGACCGGCGGCGCTCCGGCGGTCGCTCAGCGGCCTTCGCGGTCGTCGCGGCCTCCGGGACATCCCCGCCGCTTGCCTGCTCCTGAGCATCCGCGCCATCCGCGCTGGCAGACGCGGCGCGGCCTTCCCGCGCCGCCGCATCCGAGCCCGGACGAGGGAGCGACGGCAGGTGCTTTGGGCGCGGATCCATGTCAGGAGCGTACAGGCCGCAGGCCGGGCAGCCAGCGCCGAATGGTACCACCTGGATGCAGTCCGGACAGGTGCCGAGCGGAACCCTGGTGCACTCGGACACGTACTCCGTCAAGGACCTGGGTGTGCGGGAGAACAGCCCCAGAGCTGCGCCTTGACGACACATGTAGGCAGGAGTACAGTGACTACAGCTGTCATCAGAGGTCCGCTGGCGGCAAGGAGATGACGGAGAGATAAGGGCGGGGTGACGGAGGTCCGAGGCGACGGGTTGCGATGACCGCACGAGACGGAGGTCCGAGATGACGGCCAGATCGATTGGCGACCAGGAGCTTGCCTTGCTGCGCTACGTCGCCGAGCAGGGGTCGGTCACGGTGGCGCAGGCGGTCGAGGCATTCGGCGCGGCGCGCGGCCTGGCGCGCTCGACGGTGTTGACGATGATGGATCGCCTGCGCGCCAAGGGCCACCTCGAGCGGCGACGGGTGGGCGGCGTCTTCCAGTACTCCTCGCCAAGGTCCTCGGCCGACCTGATGCGCGGAGTGGTGCACAGCTTCGTCGAGAAGACGCTGGACGGATCGGTCTCGCCCTTCGTGAGTTACCTCGTGGAGGGGGCCGAGGTGAGCGACGAAGAGCTGGCCGAGCTCGAGCGGCTAGTCGCCAAGCTGCAGTCGCAGCGCCAGGAGCCCTGAGCCATGCGCGCACTGCTGCCGCCGGCGCTCCATCTCGCGACCCCGCTCTCCGCGCCCGCCCTGGCGCTCCTGCGCCAGCTCGCGCAAGCCGCCCTGCTGGGCACCATCTTCGTGCTCGCGGTCTGGCTGCTCTGCCGCCTGGCGCCGCGCCTTCCCGCCGGCCTGCGCTGCGCCCTCTGGTGGCTGGCCTGCCTCAAGCTGCTGCTCGGCCTGGCCTGGCCGGCGCCCCTAGTCCTGCCGCTGCTGCCCCCCGCAGCCGCCGCAGCGGCCGGCTGGCTCGCGCCGCCCGCACCGCCGCCGACCTCGACGCGGCCGGCGAGAGTCTCCGCGCGGCAGGGCACCTCGCTGAGCGGCGGCGCGGCGCCCTCCGGCACCTCGCGACCCTCGGCCAACCTCCCGATGGTGGCAGCCAAGGCCATGGCCACCGCACCCTTCCCCGCCGAGCGACCCTCCGACCTCGCTCCGGCAGCGGCTGGCCCGCCACCCTCGCCTTCACCTGACGCCGCGCAATTTTCCGGCCTCGTCCCGGCAGCCCCCGGCCCGCCGCCCGCGGCGCCCTGGTGGGTGCTGGGGCTCGCCTGCCTGTGGGCTGCCGGCGCGGTGCGGCAGATCGTGCGGACCGCGCGCGAGCTGCGGCGCGTCCGCGGCTTCCTGGCGCGCTCGGCGCTGGTGCGGGACCCGGCGCTGCTGCGGCTCGCCGGGGATCTTGGCCGCGCCCTGAACCTGGCGCCGGTCGAGCTGCGTGCCGCCCCGGCCGCGGCCGGCCTGGCGGCCCCGCTCACCGCCGGGGCGCTGCGTCCGGTGGTGGTGCTGCCGGCCGCCGGGCTCGAACGCCTGTCCCGCCAGGAGCTGGCGATGGCCCTGGCGCACGAGCTGATGCACGTCCGCCGCCGCGACCTGCTGTGGGGCTGGATCCCCGCGGCCGCCGCGCGGCTCTTCTTCTTCCTGCCGCCGGCGGCGCTGGCGGCGCGCGAGTACGCCCTCGCCCGCGAGGCTGCTTGCGACGCCGCCGTGCTGCGCCTGCTCGGCGCGGCGCCGGCGAGCTACGGGCGCCTGCTCCTCCGGCTCGGCGTCCGCGGTCCGATCGACCCGCGGCAAACCCGTATGTCGGACCTCGCGCCCGCCGCCACCGTCGGCGGCGCCGCCGCTTCCTTGCAGCAGCTCAAAAGGAGACTCGAGATGCTTCAGCGCCACCAGCCCGAACTCCAGCTCCAGCACCGCCCGGCCCGCCTGCGCCGGCTGGGCTTCTCCCTGCTCGCCCTCCTCGCCCTGGCCGCCCTGGTGCCGCTGCACCTCGTCGCGGCCGCCCCGGCAACGTCCAGCCAGCCAGCAACCGCCCCGGCAGTGGCCATCCGCCCCGCCACGGCCGCCTCGACACCGGCCGCACGCCCGGTCGCCGCCACGCCGGCAGCCACCGCCAGTCCTGTCGTGGCCGCCGCTCATCCGACTGTCGCCACCGCGGCCGTCGCAACGGCCACCCGAGCCGCGGCCACCACGTCGGTTGCCGCCGCCATGGCCGGCGGGCGTTCCGACCCCGACCCCGCGGACGATACGGTCGAGCCGGCACCGGTGCCGGAACCGCCAGCGCCGCCGGATGCACCCGAGGTCGCATCGGCTCCGCCAGCTCCACCGCCCCCGCCCCCACCCCCCTCGCCACATGCCGCACCGGCTCCGGCCGCCCCTCCGGCGCCACCAGTCCCTGCCTCCCCTCCGTCCCCGCCTGCCCCACCGGCGCCACCGGCGCCACCGGACCCACCGGCTACGTACCGCTCCGGCAGCTATTCCTTGCACCGCTGGGATGACCGGCGGAACGGCGAGCCCTACGTCTTCCTGCGCGGTGACTCCCACGTCACGATGAATGGCGACACGGCCAGCATCGACCGCGCCCGCAAGCTGCAGCGGGAGGCCGGCGGCGGCGACCTCCTGTGGATGCGGCACGGCGGCAAGGAGTACGTGATCCGCGACGCCGCGACGCTCGAGGAGGTCCGGGAGATCTTCCGGCCGCAGGAGGAGCTGGGGGCGCGGCAGGGAAAGCTGGGCGCCGAACAGGGCGAGCTCGGCGGCAAGCAAGGCGAGCTCGGCGGCCGCCAGGGCGAGCTGGGCGCCCGGCAGGCCAAGCTCGGCGCCGAGGAGGGCCGGCTCGCCGCGGAGCAGGCGAAGCTCGCCGCCGAGGAAGCCGCCGGCGGCGACAGCGGGTCCGCGGCCCGTGAGCGGCGCCGCGACGAGCTGGCGAAGGAACAGGAGAAGCTCGCCGCCCAGATGCGCGAGCTCGGCGAGCAAAAGCGCGAGCTGGGCCGCCAGCAGCGGGAGCTGGGGGAGCCGCAGCGCCGGCTCGGCGACCAGCAGCGCGAGCTCGGCCGCCAGCAAGAGCGCGCCGCCCGCGAGGCGGAGCGCCGCCTCCACGCGCTTCTCGACCGCGCCATCGCCGGCGGCATCGCCCAGGAAGTGAGGTAGGGCCCCGCCCGCCGGCCCGGGCACGGCCGGCGCCGGTCCACGCCGCCGCCCGCCCGTCCCCCCGCGGCGCCCGATGCGCGAGCGCTCAATCGCCGCGCAGCGTCGACAGCGGATCGGCGGCGAGGGCGCGGCGGGCGGGCAGGTAGCTGGCGAGGAGCGCGGAGACGGTGAGCACCAGGGCGATCGCCAGGAAGCTGGCGGGATCGCTGGGACTGACGGCGTAGAGCACGCTGCCGACGAGCGGCGTCAGGGCGAGCGCGCCGAGGACCCCCGCGGCCACGCCGGCGCCGGCCAGCCGCAACCCATCGCCGAGGATCAACCGCAGGACGTGGCCGGCTTGCGCGCCGATCGCCATCCGCACGCCGATCTCGTGGCGGCGCTGCGCCACGGAGAAGGCGAGCACGCCGTAGACGCCGATCGCGGTCAGCGCCAGCGCCACCGCGCCGAAGATGCCGAAGACGCCGCCGAACATGCTATAGGCCCAGAAATTCTGCCGCCTCAGGCTCTCCATCGGCGCCAGGTCGTAGATCGGCAGCGCCGCATCGGCGGCGTGGATCTCGCGGCGCACGGCCGGGGCCAGCGCCGCGGGATCGAGGCGCGTGCGCACCAGCAGCGCAACGTTGCGGATCGGCTGGTAGCGGTAAGGCAGGTAGGCGCTCGGCTCGGACGGCGCGTCGAGGCTGCCGTTCTTGACGTCGGGCACGACGCCGATCACCGTGATCCAGGCCGGGCTCGCCACGTCGTGCAGCCGGAAACGGCGCCCCAGCGGCTCGGCGCCGGGCCAGAAGCGGTGCGCGAAGCTCTGGTTGACCACGGCGAGGGGGGCGTTGCGCTCGCGTTGATGCCGATGCCCAGCCCGATGCACAGGACAGCGGCCACCGCGACACCCTTGCCGCGACCGAGCATCCGGGCGGCGAAACGCAAGTCCTGCAGCAGGACCTCCATGCCCTCGACATACGCCGGCGAGCTGGAAAGGTTCCCGTCTACGCGGCGGCTCCCGGCAGGCAGTGTCTTCGGGGTGCCTGGCGCAAGCCGTTGACACTCCGGGCGTGATGGCTTACATTGGGACGTGCACCCCTTCCCGATTTCCAGGCCCTCGCCAGAGCCTGCCGGCGCGAGTGTGCCGGAGATCGTCGCCGCCATCCCCGCCCGTTACGGCTCCACCCGGCTGCCCGGCAAACCGCTGCTGGCGCTCGCCGGCCGGCCGATGATCGAGCACGTCTACCGCCGCGTCGCCAGCGCCCGCGGCCTCGCCCGCATCGTGGTGCTGACCGACGACGAGCGGATCGCGCTCGCGGTGGCGGCTTTCGGCGGCGACTGCGAGCTGACGCCGGCGGCCTGCGCCAGCGGCACCGACCGCATCGCGCACGCGGCTCGCGGCTGGCCGGGCGCCACGGCGGTGGTCAACGTGCAGGGGGACGAGCCGCTGATCGATCCGGAGACGGTGTCGGCGATCGCCGAGCACCTGGCGGCCCATCCGGAGGACCCGATGGTGACCCTCGCCGCGCCGATGACCATGCCGGCGGCCGCGCCCATGACCGCCCCGTTGCCGCTGAATGGCGCGCCGCCGCCCGCCGGGGCGCCTGAGGCCGATCCTGCCGAGTTGGCCGCGGCGCTCGCCAATCCGAACGTCGTCAAGGTGGTGGTCGGCCTGGACGGACGCGCCCTCTATTTCAGCCGGGCTGCGATACCCTACGCGCGACAGACAGCGGAGCCATCGCAGGCATCGCAGGCGACCGGGGCATCGCAGGTGACAGCGACAGCGGAGAACGTCCGCGCCGTGCCGCTGCGTCACATCGGCATCTACGGCTATCAGCGCGCCACCCTCCTGCGGCTGGCCGGCCTGCCGCCGTCCCCCCTGGAGCGGAGCGAGGGGCTCGAGCAGCTGCGGGCCCTCGAGCATGGTGTGCCGATCCGCGTGCTGCTGACCGCTCCGGGGCTGCCCGGCTCGCCGGCAGTCGACACGTGGGAGGACTTCGAGCGCGTCGAGCGGCTGCTGCTCGCGTCAGGTGCCGGGCTGCTCGCGCCGGCAACCTCCCCGAGCTAAGACAGGCGACAGAGACCCGAGGAGAGGCAACCAAACCGAGGAGAGGCAAACATGGCGACCAAGTACATCTTCATCACCGGCGGCGTCGTCTCCTCCCTGGGCAAGGGGGTCGCCGCCGCATCGGTCGGGGCGATCCTGGAGGCGCGCGGGTTTACGGTCACCTTGATGAAATTCGATCCGTACGTCAACGTCGATCCGGGCACCATGTCGCCCTATCAGCATGGCGAGGTGTTCGTCACCGACGACGGCGCCGAGACCGATCTCGACCTCGGCCATTACGAGCGCTTCACGCACACCAGCACCAGCAAGCGGCACAACTTCACCACCGGCCGCATCTACGAATCGGTGATCGACAAGGAGCGGCGCGGCGACTACCTGGGCAAGACGGTGCAAGTGATCCCGCACATCACCGACGAGATCAAGGAAGCGATGCGCCGCGTCGCCGACGGCCAGGACGTGGTCATCGTCGAGATCGGCGGCACCGCCGGCGACATCGAGTCGCTGCCGTTCCTCGAGGCCATCCGCCAGTTCCGCCAGGAGCTCGGGCGCGGCAACGCGGTCAACATCCATCTCACCCTGGTGCCGTACATCGCCGCCGCCGACGAGCTCAAGACCAAGCCCACCCAGCACTCGGTGCGCGAGCTGCGCGAGATCGGCATCTCGGCCGACGTGCTGCTCTGCCGGGTGGATCGCCCGCTGCCGCCGGAGATGAAGAAAAAGATCGCTCTGTTCTGCAACGTCGATCCGCGGCAGGTGATCGAGGCCCGTGACGTGCCGACGATCTACGAAGTGCCGCTGATCTTCTGCCGCGAGGGCCTGGATGACCTGTTGCTCGAGCTGCTCAACCTGCCGCACTACGACCGCGACCTGTCGCGATGGGAGAGCCTGGTGTCGCGGATCAAGCACCCCCGCCATCACGTGCGCATCGGCATGGTCGGCAAATACGTCGAGTTTCCCGACGCCTACAAGAGCCTCAACGAGGCGTTGCTGCACGGCGGCATTGCCAACGACACGCACGTCGAGATCGTCTACGTCAATGCCGAAGGGCTCGAGAACGAGAGCTGGCCGCGCGAGCTCTTCGAGGTGGACGCGCTGCTGGTGCCGATCGGCTTCGGCCAGCGCGGCACCGAGGGCAAGATCCGCGCCATCCGCTACGCCCGCGAGCAGAAGGTGCCGTTCTTCGGCATCTGCCTCGGCATGCAGTGCATGGTCATCGAGTTCGCGCGCAACGTCTGCGGCATCCGCGCCGCCACCTCTTCCGAGTTCGATCCCGAGACCGAGCACGCGGTGATCTATAAGCTGCGCGACCTGCTCGGGGTGGATGCGATGGGCGGCACCATGAGGCTCGGCGCGTACCCGTGCCGGCTCAAGGAGGGGACGCTGGCGCGCCGCATCTACGGCACGGCGGAGATCAGCGAGCGCCACCGCCACCGCTACGAGGTCAACCAGAAGTACCTGCCGGACATGCTCGGCCACGGCCTGGTCGTCTCCGGGCTATCGCCGGACGGCAAATTCGTCGAGATGGTGGAGCTGCCGGACCACCCCTGGTACCTGGGCTGCCAGTTCCATCCCGAGTACAAGTCGAAGCCGACCGAGCCTCACCCGCTCTTCGTGTCCTACATCGCGGCGGCGCTCGCCGAGCACGAACGGCGCCACCAGAGCGACCAGCGCGACCAGCACGACCTGCGCGAGGTCCGCGAGCCCCGGCCGGAGCGCCAGCCGGCGGTGGCGCTGAGCAATCACCAGCCCGCGGCCGTACTGGAAGCGCGCGAGCTGCAGCGCTGGGAAGGCTGATGACGGCGCCGGCGTCGACGCCTCCGGCAGCTCCGGCCGCGGCCGAGCCGGCGCCGGCGCGGGGGACCGCGGTCGTCGCGGTCGAGCTGGCGCCCGGCGTGGTGATCGGCGGCGGCGGCCCCCTGCCGGTGATCGCCGGGCCGTGCGTCGTCGAGAGCGAGGAGCTGGTGCTGGCGATCGCGCGGACGCTCGCCGCCATGGCCTCCCGACTCGGCCTGCCGCTGGTCTTCAAGTCCTCCTTCGACAAGGCGAACCGCGGCGCGCTCGGCAGCTTCCGCGGCCCCGGCCTGGCGCGCGGTCTCGCGGCGCTGGCGGCGGTCAAGGCGGCAACCGGCCTGCCGCTGCTCACCGACGTCCACGAGCCCGGCCAGTGCGGGCCGGCGGCGGAGGTCTGCGACGTGCTGCAGATTCCCGCCTTCCTCTGCCGGCAGACCGATCTGGTGCTCGCCGCGGCCGCCACCGGCCGCGCCGTCAACATCAAGAAGGGCCAGTTCATGGCGCCCGACGACATGCGCAAGCTGGTCGACAAGGCGCGCTCCGGCGGCAACGCGCGGGTGACCGTGACCGAGCGCGGCAGCTCTTTCGGTTACCATGACCTGGTGGTCGACATGCGCAGCTTCGCCCAGCTCCACGACGACGGCATCGCCGTGATCTACGACGTCACGCACTCGCTGCAGCGTCCCGGCGGCGGCCCCGGCAACCCCGAGAGCGCGGAGAGCGGCGGCGAGCGCCGTTTCGCCCTGCCGCTGGCGCGCGCCGCGGTGGCCGCCGGTGCCGACGGGCTGTTTCTCGAGGTCCATCCCGATCCGCCGCGGGCGCTCTCCGACCGCGCGGTCCAGCTGACGCCAGGCGACGCCGAGGCGCTGCTGCGCTCGGCGGCGGCACTGCGGCAGACCTTGCAGACCTTGCCGGCGTCGCTGGCGCCGGAGCAGGTGTCCGCGTGACCGTCCCGAGCGTCCCGCGGCCGCCAGGCCGGCCCCGCCCGCCGCGCCGTCCAGGCCTGCCCGCATCGCCGGCGCCGCTCCACACCGCCAGTCCGGCAAGCTTGGACGACCCCAGTAGCCTCGGCAGGCCCGGAAAACATCAGCGCAGTCCCCGCCAGGTGGCTCAGGAGGTGCTCGAGACCGAGGCGGCGGCCATCCGCGCCCTGCTGTCGCAGCTCGACGACGCTTTCGACCGCGCCGTGGCCCTGGTCTCGGCGGTCTCCGGGCGCGTGGTCTGCAGCGGCATGGGCAAGAGCGGCCTGATCATGAAGAAAGTCGCCGCCACCCTTTCCTCGACCGGCACGCCGGCGCTCTTCCTCCATCCCGCCGAGGCGGTGCACGGCGACCTCGGCATGATCGTTCCTGGCGACGTGGTGCTTGCCGCTTCGACCTCCGGCACCACCGAGGAGCTGCTGCGGCTGGTGGCGACGCTCAAGCGCCTCGGGGTGCCGCTGCTGGCGATGACCGGCAACCCGGCCTCGCCGCTGGCGCGCCACGCCGACCTGCATCTGTCGGTGGCGATCGACCGCGAGGCCTGCCCGCTCAACCTCGCGCCCACCGCCTCGACCACCGCCATGCTGGCGCTCGGCGACGCCTTCGCCATGGCCCTCTCCGAGGCGCGCGGCTTCACCCGCGAGGACTTCGCCCTGCTGCATCCGGCGGGCCAGCTCGGCAAGCGCCTGCTCAAGGTCGAGCAGCTGATGCACGAGGGCCCCGACCTGCCGCGGGTGGCGGCGGCCACCCCGATGCGCGATGCCATCTACGAGATGTCGCAGAAGAAGCTCGGCATCACCGCGGTGACGCGCTCCGACACCGACCTGCGTCTCGCCGGCTGCATCTCCGACGGCGACTTGCGGCGCCTGCTGGCGACCGACGACGGCCTGCTGCGGCGCACCGCCGGCGAATGCATGAACCCGCATCCGCGCACCATCTCCGGCGGCGAGCTCGCCGCCGCGGCGCTGAAGATGATGGAGGACCACCGCATCACCTCGCTGTTCATCTGCGACGAAGGCGGGCTGCTGGTGGGCATCGTGCACCTGCACGACCTGTGGGGCCTGGAGCTCTTTTGACCCCACGCGCTGGCGCGGGCGCCGCCGCGCCGGGCACCACTCGCGCCGATCCCGCGGACCTGCCGGCTCGCGCCGCCGCCCTGGACTGGCTGCTCTTCGACGTCGACGGCGTGCTCACCGACGGCAGCCTGGTCTATGGCGCCGACGGCGAGCAGTGGAAAGTCTTCGACGTGCATGACGGGAACGGCCTCAAGCTGGCGCAGCGCGACGGGCTGAAGATCGGCCTGCTCTCCGGGCGCCAGAGCCGCGCCCTGGAGGCGCGGGCGCTGGAGATCGGCGTCGACGCGCTGATCATGCACCGCGACGACAAGGCGATTGCTTTCGCCGAGTTCCTTGCTGCCCACGCGACCGCCGCCGGCCGCGTCGCCTACATGGGCGACGACCTCGTGGACCTGCCGGTGCTGCTCGCCTGCGGCCTCTCGTTCGCCCCCGCCGACGCCGTCCCCGATGTCCGCAGCCGCGTCGATCACGTGCTTTCCCGGCCCGGCGGCCGCGGCGCCGTCCGCGAGATGGTCGAGATCGTGCTGCGCGCCCGCGGCGCCTGGGACGGCCTGGTCGCCGGCTACCTGCGCCCTGCCGGAGCCCCCTGACCCCGCCCTACGGCTCGGTTGCAGGCTGCACCTTCTCCTGGGTATAAACTCCGGGCAGGTCTTTGAGGAGCGCCATGACCTGCAACGCCGCCTCTTCACCCGCTTGACAACCGCCCGCGCTCCGGAAGAGAATCGGTTTGCTGCACAGACCGGTTGTCGAGCCAGAGCCGGAGCCCTCATGAACCCCCTGAGCCCCCAGGACCTCGATCGCATCCGTTTCGTGACTCGCCATTTTCACGATCTTCAGGGCCTGCGGAGCAAGGTGCCCATGGGCCTGCTCTGCCTGGTGCTGGGCTTGCTGAGCCTGGCGAACGAGCACGTTTACGTCCCCTCCCCCGGCCTCGCCCTGCTCGCGCTCGCGCTCCTCGTGGCCGGCGCAGGCGCGTCGTGGTGGATGGCGCGGTGGGCCAGGTCGTATTACACCAGCCGATTCGGCGAGGTCGAGCGCCGAGAGGTGAACCCTCTCGGTCCCTGGGGCCGGCGGGGAGCCGTGGTGCTGGCGCTGACGCTGGTGCTCTTCCTGTTCACGCTGCCCTCCCCGGAGGCGCTCACGCGCGCGTATTGCCTCATCGGCGGCGCCTGGGCCTGCGGCCTCTGGGTGCGGCGGGGATCTCGGCTCTGCCAGGCGCATTACCTCGGGTTTGGAGTCCTGGCCCTGGGCCTGGCGGCTCCGGTCCGCGCACTCGATTCCCTCGTCTTGCTCTTGAGTAAAAATGTAGGCCTTTTCCTGGCGGTCGGCTGCTTCCTGGTGGTAACCGGCCTGCTCGATCACCTAGTCCTGGTCCGGACCTTGCGGCAGCTCGCGCCGGAGCCTCGCGCGCAGCCCAGCGTGGCGCCCTCGGAGGCACGGCGATGAGCGGCACCCCTTTCGAGGGCACCCCGTTCGAGCAGATCGCGCAACTGGATCGGCTGATCCATGAGCCGGCGCGGCTCGCCATCCTGGTGGCGCTTGCGGCGTGCGAGAGGGCGGACTTCCTCTTCCTGCAGCGCATCACCGGTCTCACCAAAGGCAACCTCTCCGCCCATCTCTCGCGGCTCCAGGAGGCCGGCCTGGTCGAGATCGAGAAGCGCTTCGTCGACAAGAAGTCGCAGACCCTGGCGCGCCTGAGCAGGCCCGGCCGCGAAGCGGTGGCGAGCTACTGGCGCGAGATGGCGGCCCTCCAGCAGAGCGCCACCCGGTGGCGCCCGGCCACCCCGGCCGTCGCGAAGCCGGCACCGTCCGTCTCATAATCCGCTGACATTCCGCGCGCGAGGCCGGCACGAGGACGCGGCGGGCGAGCCGCGCTCGCTCGTCCTCATCCGCCCATGGTATTTTTACGGCGCCAAAGCGCCGGGGTGCATCCATCCCGGCATCACGCCCCCCACAGTTCACCGAAACGACACGAAAGGAGACCATGAACCGGAGATCCTCGCGCTACCTGCCCGTGGCAGCCTGCGCCGCCGCCTGCCTGCTGTCGCTGCTGGCGTTCGCGGCCTGTCACAAGAAACAGCCCCTCGGCAAGCCCTGGGTGCACCTCGACCTGACCAAGGAGCGGCCGTTCGTCGAAGCGACGCCGGCCGGGGTCGGCGAGGACAAGGTGTTCGCGCAGCGCACCGCTCCTCTCGGAGGCACCGAGGTGCGCGACATGAGCAAAGTGCCGCCGGACCAGAAACAGCAGTTCCCGCAGAGCTCCGCCGGCGAGATCCGGGTGATCGAGCAGACCACCTTCTCGCGCCTCAAGTGGCGGGTGCACGTCGACGAGGGCAGCTACGTGTCGTTCATCCCGCTCGGCTGGGAAAAGCAGCCTTGCCCGTGCAAGTTCCGCATGGGCGTCCGCCCCGAGCCGGGCAAGGTCGAGGTGCTCTACGAGATCGACGCCAAGGCGATCCCGACGCCTGCTCCCAAGGCGGTCGAGATCGACCTCACCAAGTGGGCCGGCCAGGACATCGACCTGCTGTTCCAGGTCGACGGCCCGTCCGCCCCGTTCGGACAGCTGCCGCCCTCGGTGCTCTGGGGCAGCGTGGCGCTGTACAGCCGCCAACCCCAACCCGCCGCCTTCAAACCCGGCCGACCGAACATCCTGCTGGTCGGCTTCGACACCCTGCGGGCCGACCGGCTCGGCCCGTGGGGTCGTCGCCCCAGCTTGACGCCCTCGATCGACCGGCTGGCCGAGGAGAGCGACGTCTGGACCGAGGCTTTCTCGACGTTCAACTCCACCAACCCCAGCTTCGTCTCGATCATGACCGGCCTCTACGGCAAGAACCACGGCGTCTACGACCTCCACACCCGCCTGCCCGCCGCCTTCACCACCCTCGCCGCGCGCCTGGCCGGGGCCGGCTACCAGACCATGGCGATCATCGCCGCGCGCCACCTGGGCGACCATAACTCCGGGCTCGGCCAGGGGTTCGCCGAGGTGACGCGCGCCGACGAGCACTTCGCCGCGGAACTGGGAGTCGATCAGACCCTCGACTGGGTCGCCGCCCACTGCACGCGGCCGCGGCCTTTCTTCGTCTGGCTGCACCTGTTCGACCCGCACACCCCCCACACCCCGCCCGACCCCTACGCCGACGGCCTCCGCCCGGCGAGCCCGATGGGCATGGGACCGGTGCGGGCCTGGGTGCCTTTCCGCACGCCGGGTCCCCGCGGCTTCGACGAGCCGGTGCTCGGCGGCAACCGCGACCTCTACGACGGCGAGGTGGCTTACGTGGACCGCCAGATCGGGCGCCTGCTGGACGGCCTCGCCAGCCGCGGCCTGCTCGACACCACGCTGGTGGCGCTGGTCGCCGATCACGGCGAGAACCTCGGCGAGCACGGGCTGCTCTATCGCCACGTGGGCCTGTTCGACACCACCACCCACGTGCCGCTGCTGATCCGCTGGCCCGGCCCGCCGCGCTCCGGGCGCCGCTACGACGGGCTGGTGCAGACCATCGACCTCTTCCCCACCCTGGTCGCCGCCGCCGGGCTGCCGGTGCCGGCACAGGACGGCATCGACCTGCATCGCCTCTCTCCGGTCGCGCGCGCCGCCGCGACGAACGCCGCCGTCGCCTCGGGCGGCCTGGCCGCCGCCGCCTGGGCCGAGCAGCCGAGGGAGCCGAGCGAGACCGCCGCGGCGCCGCTGGCCGGACCGGGCGGCCGCCGCGCGGTGTTCGCCGAGCACTCGAACGGCTTCGGCGCCATGGTCCGCACCCGTGAGTACTTGTACAACGTCAGCCATGGCAACACCGCCGCGATCCCGGACGGCCCGGGCCTCTACGATCTGCGCGCCGACCCGCTCGAGACCCGCAACCTCGCGGGGCACGGCATCGCCGCCGAGCGCGAGCTGGCCGGCCTGCTCGACCGCTGGGCGGCGCAGCGCCGCCCGCGCCCGGGCTCGCCCGCCGAGCAAGCGCATCCGCGTCCCCTCTCGGACGAAGAGGCAGCGCGCCTGCGGGCGCTGGGCTACGTCCGCGAAGTCGAAGTCCCGTGAGCAGGAGAGGAGGCACAGGCGGCTAGATTGTTCCGCGCCTCCACGGTCGACGGATCATCTCTACCTAGAACCTTTGCGAAGATCGTCACCGCCCGTTTGTAGAGAGTTCGCGCCCGTTTCAAGTCACCCTGAAGCTCCACGACATTGCCAAGCTGATTGAGGATCATCGCCACGTCAGAGCGATTCGGGCCATAGGCGGCTTTATCGATCGCCAGGGCGCGCTCGAAGTATGCCCGCGCACCCTCGAAATCACCTCCTACCTTTCGCAGATAGCCAAGATTGCTTAAGGTGCTTGCTACGTTGGGATGATCGATGCCGTAAACTGCCTCGTTGATATTTAGCACGCGTTCAAAATATTCTCGAGCGCGGCCCGGGTCTCCCCTTTCCTTCATCAGGTAGCCGAGATTGTTGAGATTGGTAGCTATCTCGGGATGGTGCGGCGGGTAACATGCCTCGCTGATCTTCAACGCTCGCTCGAAGTATGTCTGCGCACGTTCAGCGTCGCCCAAATCCTTGAAAATAATGCCCAGGTTACTAAGATATGTAGCGACGCTCAGATGATCTGGACCGTAGGTAGACTCATTGATCTTCAGGGCCCGCTCGAAATATTCGCGCGCACGTTTCACATCTCCTTTGTCTTTCAGCAGGTATCCCAGGTTGTTTAAATTAACCGCCACTTCAGGATGGTCTTGACCATAGCTTTCCAGGTTGATTTTCAGCGCCCGCTCGAATTGCTTCTTAGCTCCCTCGCGGTCACCTAGGTCTTTGAGAATGATCCCGAGGTTGTTGCGGCTTACCGCGATCTTAGGATGAGTTGAGCCACATGCTTTCAAATTGATTTCCAGCGCTTGCTCGAAGTATTTCTTGGCTTCTTTCAACTCGCCTTGGTCCTTGAGCAGAAATCCAAGATTGTTGGCGTCTTCAGCCACTGTGGGGTGGTTGGCACCATGAATCTTCTCATCGAGTGCCAGTGCCTGCTTGAAAGCCGTCTTGACCTTGGCGAATTCCGCCCGCCCAACGGAGTATTTGCCCACGGCTGTCAGTAATCGACCTGTCGCCTTATAAGCAACTTGGAGCGCTTTTGCATGTTCCGTAGCTGCCAGTGCGTGAGGGAGGAGGCTCGAGCAGGCCGGCCATGTCCCGAGCTTACTATCAAATTGGAAGGCTTCGCTCAATAAGGTCACTGCGATGCCGGCCCAAGCTTTCATGTCCTCTGGCTTGAGCCGAGTGCGTCCCACGGCCTGCACTAGGCGGTGAACTGACAGTAACCGGTTCTCGCTCACTTTCACGAGCGAGTAACGCCGGAGAGATGCCACTACGTCACGGAACGCAATGGGGTTCTTAATAGCCTCGGCGAGCGAATCAGGGAGATGCTGAATTCCCTTGCTCATGATGTCGTCCAGCGGAATCTCATCAGGAGCCAAGAAGGCACACAGGCTCAGCAAGTCCTCCGCTTCCGGTGATTCCCTCTTCACCTGTTCAAATGAGACACTCCATGTCGTGGCCACCGTCTCCTTATAGGCGCCGGTACGCGGGTAACGCCCCAGAAGCTCCAGCGCATGCTGCTGGAACAGGCTCAGGTAATCCGATATCGAACAGGCGGTTTCTTCGATGTAGGCGCCAGCTTGTTCTAATGCCAGGGGGAGGTCTCCCAGAGCCTTCGCCAGTCTCGAGGCCGCCCGCCTATCGGTAGATTTAGTCGAATTCGTCCTCTTCAGCAGGAAGTCAACGGCCTCCTTCCGTTCCATCAGATCAACGGACAACGCACTGACATCGCCTCGCCAGTTCGAATTGCGGGAAGTGATGATTACGTGACCTGTACTACCCTGCGGAAGGTAGTTGTTGACATCTCTTGGGTACTGGGCGTTGTCGAATACCAGCAACCAGCCGCCATTCTGGTTGAGCCAGCGCCGTACCGCTCCGACGATTGCGCTCTGTTCGGAAGCATCCTTCTCCGGCAGTCCCAGAGCTGAGCCAAGTGCCGCGTAGTCGACGGCGAGCGTTGTCGGCTCGTCGGCGCGTATCCACCATACGACTTCGTACTCCGCGGTAAAGCGATAAGCGTATTCGACCGCGGTCTGCGTCTTACCTACTCCACCCAGGCCGTAGATGGCCTGGGTCAATGCGGCAGGCTGCCCAGACGTCAGTGCTGCTCGGAGACGGCCGAGAAGTTGGACACGTCCAGTGAAGTTCCGGTTCCGGTTGAACGAGATGTTCCACACCGGTGGCAGAGTGCCAGGGAAGCGCGGTTTCTGAGCCTCGGGCGTTAGCGGGAAGTCAGGCTTTGTCTTTGGATCGACTCGACCGCGGACCACTCCGGCGAGCAGAGCTTTCCTGGCCGCGGCCTCCGGCAACCCTAAGATGTCGATATAGACAATCTGAGGCAGCAGGCCTTGCGGATCGCACTCGCGCACCCGCACCGGCAACAGCAAGCGCTTTGCGCCTGTCGGGTCTCGAGCAAAGGCTGTCGCCCACTCAGGCTGTGCAAACGACGCGGTGAGGTAATCAGGTGAGAGGACGGCAATGGTGCGCTCGGCGTTCGCAGCGGCGCTCTGCATGTCCAGGACGAAGTTAGACCCCGGTCGGAAGTCCCAGTCCTGAAACACTGTCGTGTACCCGGCCTCCTGCAGATGCCATGCAATCCATGCGGCCCAGGAGCGGTCCGCCCTGGTATAGCTGATGAAGAAGTTCTTAGGCACTTTGTCTGGCATGGGGAGGCTCCAGGCACTGGTTATCGCTGTCCCGGCCAGCCGTGGTGTTGCCGGCGCCACAAGCAGACATCGGCATCGCAGCAGAGGTGCCAGGCCGGCACTCCTGCTTCATTGAGACATCAGTAAGCTTAGCTCAAGCGATCGTCAGTTAGGCTCTTCGGGAGACAGATTCAAGTATAGCCATCCGTTGATCCGCCCCGGCGGCGCCTCCCACCCGCAGACGTTTGAGCCTGCTGAACTCACCCGAGAGAGGGCGGAGCAAGGAGTCGCGGACTTCATCGAAGCTGCCGTCTAGCAGGCAGGCCAGACGCTCGCAGAGAGCGCGCTAGGCCTCCCGACGCCCCTACGGCGACGCGCTGGTCGCCGTTTCGCCGGCCAGCCGGCGGCGCCGCATCAGCTGCGACAGGGCCGCAGCGCCGACGCCGAGCAGGTAGAGGCCCAGCATCGGCGCCGCCATGACGCACATGTTGAAGACGTCCGGCGTCGGCGCGACGATGGCGGCGATGATGAAGATGATCAGCACGGCGTAGCGGAAGTGCTTGATCAGGAAGCGCGGCGTGACCAGGCCGATCTCGCAGACGGTGAAGATCACGATCGGCATCTCGAAGATCAGTCCCAGCCCCAGGATGACCTTCATCTCGAAGCCGAAGTAGCGCTCGATCGTCAGCACCGGCTCGAACTGGGCGCCGACCTCGATCAGGAAGCGTGCCGCATAGGGGAAGGCGATCTTGTAGGCGAAGGCGCCGCCGGCAAGGAAGAACAGGGTGCCGAAGAAGATGAACGGCAGCACGTAGCGCCGCTCGCGGCGGTAGAGCCCCGGCGAGATGAACCGCCAGAGCTGGTAGAGCAGGAACGGCGAGGAGACGAACAGGGCGGCGAGGCCCGCCACCTTGAAGTAGAGGATGATCGGATCGGTGATCCCCATGTAGGCCAGCCTCTTGCCCGGCGGCAGGATCGCCGTGATCGGCTTCTGCAGGTAGGCGAGGATCAGGTCCACCTTCCAGAAGCAGGGGAAGAACGCCAGCGCCGCGAAGGCCAGCGACCAGAGGATGCGCTTGCGCAGCTCCTCGAGGTGCTGGATCAGCGACATGCGGGGCAGCTCTTCAGGCTGCGCCTGACCGGTGATCTGGGGCGCGGAGCTCATCGGGATCGGGAACCGTCAGGCAGAATCCCGACCGCTCCCCGCGCCGTGGCTCTCCACCAGAGCGGGGGCCAAGACGGCAGGCGCGCCCGGAGCGGCGGCGTGGGCGAGGGCGGCAGGAGCGGCCGGAGCGGCGGCATCAGCGGGGACGCCTGGAGCGGTGGCGGCGGCAGGCGCGATGGCGGCGGCATGATCGGCGGGGACGATGGCATCGGCAGGCGCGGCAGGCAGGCTCGGAGCGGCTGAGTCCGCGGCGGCGGCCGGAGCCGGCGAGGTCGAATTCGCAGTCGGTGCCGGGGCGGGCGAGCCCGTGGCGGCGGGCGAGGACCCATCTTCCGGCCACGCCGCGAGGTAGGCGGCCTCGCTGCTCAACTCCGCGTCCGCCGCCTCGCCGATATCCGCCGGCGGCGCCGGCGCCGCTGCCGCGCTCGCCGGCACCGCAGCGGACGACCCCGGCGCGTCCAGGTTCGGCACCGTCTGTCCGCCCGACCAGGCCGGCGCCGTCGGCGGCGGCGGCGGGAAGGGCGCCGTCTCCTGGAGGCGGCGCGCCTCCTTCTCCTGCTCGCTGATCGCCAGCTCGGCGTTGAGGGTGCGCTTGAGCTCGTTCGAGGCCTTGCGCACCTCCGCCATCCCCTTCGCCAGCATGCGGCCGATCTCCGGCAGCTTCTCGGGCCCGAAGATCAGCATCGCCAGGAAGAGGATGAAGACCACCTCGCTCAGGCCGCCGAAGCCGAACATACGGTTCGATCATCGAGCCAGAGCGCCGGGGAAGTCAAGGCGGCCAGGCCGCCGGGGCCGCACGGAAACGGCCGGCGGCGCCGGTGTCGTGCCGCGGGAATGGCGCTGCCGGTGGGAGGTAGTGCTCCGTTCTTGGAGCACTACTCGGGGGAACGTGATGAGGCGCCTGGAGCCTTCGGGATGGTAGACTGTTGCGCCATGAGACGTTCCTGGCGCATCGCTGCAATCGCCCTCTTTGTCCTCGCCCTGGCGGCCGGCGGCCTGCTGGGCGACCGTCTGCTGGCTCTCACCGACCAGACCCGCGACACCCTCCGCCTGTATACCGACCTGGTCAAGGTCGCCCACGACAAGTACGGCGCGGAGGTGAGCTACCGCGACCTGGTCTACGCGTCGATCCAGGGCATGATCCGCACGCTGGATCCGCACACCACCTTCCTGGTTGCCGAAGAGTACCAGGGGATGCGCGAGAAGCAGCAGACGTCGTACTACGGCCTCGGCATCCTGGTGGGCGTGCGCAACGGCCAGTTGACCGTCATCGCGCCGCTCGAGGGGACGCCCGGCGCCCGTCTCGGCATCCAGCCCGGCGACGTGATCTCGACCATCGAGGGCGAGCCCACCGAGACCATGAGCCTCGACGAGGCGGTGAGCAAGCTGAAGGGACCGAAGGGCACCCAGGTGCACATCGCGATCGCGCGCCGCGGCATGGACAAGCCGATCGAGATGGCGGTCACCCGCGCCGAGATCCCGCAGACCACCGTGCGCCTGGCGTACATGATCACGCCGACCACCGGGTACGTCCAGGTCGCCGAGTTCAGCCGCGGCACCGGCAGCGAGGTCGCCGAGGCGATCAACCGGCTGAAGGCCAAGGGGATGACGCGGCTGCTGCTCGACCTGCGCAACAACGGCGGCGGCCTGCTCGATCCGGCGATCGAGGTCTGCGAGGAGCTGCTCCCGGATGGGAGCGCCATCGTCGAGACCCGCGGCCGCACCCGCGATTCCTTCCAGACCTATAAGGTCAGCAGCCGGCGGACCCGCTTCGATCTGCCGCTGGTGGTGCTGGTCAACGAGGGCACCGCCTCGGCCTCGGAGATCGTCTCCGGCGCCGTGCAGGACCATGACCGCGGTCTGATCGTCGGCACGCCGAGCTGGGGCAAGGGGCTGGTGCAGACGGTCTACAACCTCTCGTACGGCACCGGCCTGGCGCTCACCACCGCCAAGTACTACACCCCGTCGGGCCGCCTCATCCAGCGCGACTACAGCTCCTATTTCGACTACTACACCCATAGCGACGCCGGCTCGCCGGAGATCACCGGCAAGCAGGTGGGCGACGGCCAGGTGTTCAAGACCGACCTCGGACGCAAGGTGTATGGCGGCGGCGGCATCACTCCCGACGTCGTCGTCGCGGACGAGAAGCTGACCTCTTCGGAGCAGTTCCTCAAGGCCCGCAACGCCTTCGCCAATTTCGCCATCGACTACAACCGCCGGAATCCGGTCAAGTCGGCGGACTGGAAGCCGGGCCCCGAGGTGATCAAGGCGTTCCACGACTGGTTGATCCACGAGAAGATCGCCACCCCCGAAGAGGTCAAGGACGCGCTGCAGACCCAGGAGACCCGCGACTACTCGGCGACCGAGATCCACGCCGAGATCATGAACATCGTCTTCGGCCAGGAGGCCCGGCACCGCGCCTCGACCACCGAGGACAAGCAGCTGAAGGCCGCGCTCGGCGAGTTCGACCATGCGGCGGCCCTGCTCAGCCAGCGCCGCGAGCTCGACCACGTCGCCGCGCAGCGCGCCGCCGGCGCCGCCAGCCGGCGCTGAACCGCGCTGCTGCCGGCGCGGCGACCCTAACCATCCCGACCCCTTTCTCTCCCGGGAGGTGGTATGGTGGCGGTGCAGGTGTCTTAGCGCTGCCCACCGACAGTCCAGCTCGGGCGCGGGACCGGGCTGCTCCCGGTCGGTGCCCTCCTACCGCTCGCGTGGCGCGCCAGTGCCTGCGAGGAGAAGTCCATGAAAACCAGCCGCACCACCCCGCCGGCTCTTCCCACCCTGATGATCGCGCTGCTCTGCTCGGCAGCCTTCCTCGCCACCGCGTCCGCCGCGCTCGCCGCCGGCGTCAATGTCCATCCCGGCAAGTGGGAGATGAGCACGACCGTGGACGTGCAGGGGAACACCGCGTCGAGCGCGAAGTCGCCGGTCACCTCGCGGTGCATCAAGCCGGAGGACGTCAAGGACTCCGATGCGATGGTGCTGGCTCAGCAGAAGGACAAGCGGTGCACCACCACCGTCGTCAGCGCCACCACCGATCACGTCGCCTGGTCCTACGAGTGCCCGACCGGTTCGGGCAGCGTCGACTACGCCTACAGCGGTGACTCCTACGACGCCACCTTCCACTTCTTGACCCACCGCAAGGATGGCGATCGCCAGACGACGCAGCACGTCTCGGCGCACCGCATCGGCGACTGCTAACTCGCCTCAGCCGCAGGGGAAGGCGCTGGTGTCTTGCAGGGGTGCGAAGGGGGTGCCTTGGGGGTTCTGGTAGACCCTCACCGCGCCGTTGGTGGTGTCGGTCACTGTGATAACGACGTGGACGTCGGTGAGGCCGCCGGCGAAGACCCAGAAATGGTTGCCGGCGCCGCATCCGTTCAGCACTTTGACCACGAGCTCGAGGTTGGCGGCGCTGAAGAACCAGAAGGTCCCGGTGTCCGCGGTCAGCGGTGCCGCCTGGCCGTCGCCGGTCGCGCCGCCGGCGGTCTGCCAGGTGGCGCGCACCTGGAAGCGCCCGTTCTGCAGGCAGAGCGTCTTTGCATCGGCGACGCAGGTCGAGGCCACGGCCGGCGCGTAGGCCCAGAGGGTGTTGCTGTTGTCGGCAACGTAGACCCGGCCGCCGACCACGATCGGGCTCTGCCAGTGGATCGAGGCCGGACCGCCGTCGCTCCATAGCAGCGCACCGCTCCGGGCGGCGAGCGCCCGCAGCCCGGCGCCGCCGACGTAGAACACGATGCGGCCGGCCACGACCGGCGAGGTGCCGCCGTTGGGATCGGTCCAGATCGGGTTGAGCGACGGCGTGCCGTCGCCGCCGGCGACCACCTGGATGCCGGCCAGCCCGTTGTCGTTGGCGACGAAGATCCAGGGCGTGCCGCTCGCCGGATCGGTCCACACCGCCAGCGCGGTCAGCACCTCGCCTCCCTGGGGCACCGGGATGATCCGCAGCTCGCCTCCCACCGCCCCCGGACGGCCGCGCCCCGACAGGTTGTCGAGGTTGAGCAGGCGCAGGTTCATGTCCTTGCCGCTCTGCACCGCGAGGTGCGGAAAGCGGCTGCCAGGCACCGCCGGCAGCACCGCCGGCGCCGTGCTGCCAAGGTCGATGTCGCCGTTCTGAAGCTGCTGGAAGTTCACCGGCGTGTAGCTGTCGAGCGGCAGGGCGCCGCTGCCGGTGCCGTCGGGCCGCAGCGCCAGCACGCTGTCCCCCCAGTCGTGACGCCCCTGCGGCACGTCGAACGGGCCGTTGCCGGTGGCGAAGAGGATGCGATCGAGATCGGAGTCGTAGACCACCCCGCCGCGCTCCCACACCGCCGACTGCACGCTGGGACAGTCCGGATTGCCAAAGTCGAAGTGCACCGGCTGGTCGCTGCAGTCGGCGTTCCAGACGTGCTGCACGCCGCTGCCGAGGTCGATGGCGGTGACGTGGCCCTGGTAGTCGCCGGCGTCGCCAGGATAGCCGCCGTTGCCGACGTACAGGTAGGTGCGGCGGTTGGCTGCGGCCGCCACGGCCAGGGCCGGCGAGCACTTCTCGACGCCGGGCTTCAGGGTCGCGAGCTGCGGCCAGCCGCCCCCGGTCACCTCGCTGCCGTCGCCCACCCGGTACCTGTGCACCCGGCCCTCGAGACCGTACGAATAGACCAGCTGGCGGCCCGGATCGATGGCTGGTGCCGAGGTGGTGTACTGCGGGCCGCTGGCCGGCTGCCGCGACCAGACGGCGGCGCCGGTCGCGGCATCCAACGCCACCACCTGGCCATCGGTCGTGGTGACGAACAGGAGATCGCGCACGCCCTGGGCGGTGGCCACCCCCGACAAGAACACCGGCGCATCGTCGACCGTCCCCGGCAGCGGCACCGAGTAGAGCAGGTGCAGCGAGCTCACGTTCCCCGGGGTGAGGATCGTCTCGAGCGCCGCCACGCCGCTGTGGCGGGAGTCATAGCCGAACTGTTGCCAATCGCCGGGGGTGCCGCTTGCCGCGACGCCAGCGGTGCCGGAGACCCCGGCGATCGTCGCAGCTGCCAGGCCGGCGCCGCCTCCGCCGAGGGCCGCCAGCATCGCCGCCGCCGCCAGCCTTGCTCCGTGCATGCCCGCACCTCGTCTTCTTGTCTGATCGGTCGTCCGCGGGCTAGTCGTCGATCTCGCCGTCCGCCTGGTCCGCCCGCAGGGTGTCGATCTCCGAGAAGAAATCGGGCTTGACCAGCACCTCGCGCGGCTTGCTGCCTTGCGGCGGGCCCAGCAGGCCGTCGCGCTCCATGAAATCGATCAGCCGCGCCGCGCGCGAGAAGCCGATGCGCATGCGCCGCTGCAGGAAGCTGGCCGACGCCTGCCGCTCGGCCACCACCAGGCGCGCGGCCTCGTCGTAGAGCTCGTCGTCGCTGTCGGCGCCGTCGCCGCTGCCGCCTTCGCTCTCGATGGGCGGGCGCAGCACCTCGGGATCGAGATCGGGCTTGCCCTGTTTCTTGAGCCACCGCACCAGCGACGCCGTCTCCTGCTCCGAGACGTAGGCCCCGTGCAGGCGGATGACCCGTGAAGAACCCGGCGGCATCATCAGCATGTCGCCCTTGCCGAGCAGCTTCTCGGACCCCACCTGGTCGAGGATGGTGCGCGAGTCATGGCGGCTGGCGGTGGCATAGGAGATCCGGCAGGGGAAATTGGCCTTGATGGTGCCGGTCAGCACGTCCACCGACGGGCGCTGCGTCGCGACGATGAGGTGGATGCCCACGGCGCGCGCCATCTGCGCCAGGCGCGCGATCGAGGTCTCGACCTCCGACGACGACACCATCATCAGGTCGGCCAGCTCGTCGATGATCACCACGTAGTAGGGCAGCGGCTTCAAATCGGCGGCGGTGACCGGGCCGCTCGCGGCCTCCTCCGACAGCGCCAGGCGCTCGCGCACCTCGGGATCGCAGATCGCGCGGTTGTAGTAGGCGATCGACCGCACGTGCACCTCGGCGAGCAGGCGGTAGCGGCGCTCCATCTCGGCCACCGCCCAGCGCAGGGCGTTGGCTGCTTTCTTCGGATCGACCACCACCTCGGCCTTGAGGTGCGGGATGTCGGCGTAGACGCCGAGCTCGATGCGCTTGGGATCGATGAAGATGAACTGCACCTCGTCGCGCGTGGCGCGGTAGAGGATCGAGGTGATCATGCTCTGCAGGCCGACGCTCTTGCCGGCGCCGGTGGCGCCCGCCACCAGCAGGTGCGGCATGGTGGCGAGATCGGCGTAGTAGGGCTCGCCGTAGATGGTGGTGCCGAGCGCCATGGTGAGCACCGACGGCGACTTGCGGAAGCGCTCGTCGGCGAGCAGCGAGCCCAGCCGGATGATGCCGCGCTCGCGGTTGGGCACCTCGAGGCCGAGCGTCGAGCGGCCGGGCAGGCGCTCGATGCGCACCGACTCGGCCTTGAGCGCCAGCGCCAGGTCGTCTTGCAAGTTGACGATGTGGCTCACCTTGACCCCGGGTGCGGGCTGGAACTCGAACACCGTGATCACCGGTCCCGGGCTGATCGCCTCGATCGTCCCCTCGACGCCGAACTCGGCGCAGCGGCTGCGAATCGACTCGCCGAGGCGCATCAGCTCGGCTTCGTCGGCCGCGCTCCTGCCGTCGCCCAGCTGCAGCAGGTTGACCGGCGGCAGGAGCCCCGGCGCCACCTCGCCGCTGAACGGCAGCCGCGTCTGCGGCGGCTGCTGCGGGGGGAGCTGCCCCCCGCGCGCGCGGCCCTGGGCCAGCAGTGCGGCGGCGCTGGCCCCCGCGGCGCCTCCCGTCGCGGCGCCCAAGCCGCTCCGGAGGTCGCCCGGCCGGCCGGGCGGAAGGTCCGCCGCGGCCGGATCCCGCAGCGAGCCGGGCTGCCGCCGCACCGTCGCGCCCGGCGCCTGGGGGAACGGCGGCGAGGTGAGCGCGGAGGGCGAGGGCGAGGACGGCCAGGAGGACGCCGAGGCGGACGAGGCCACCGAGGCCGCCGCGTTGCGGGCGCCCGTCGTCACACCGGACCCGGGGGGCGCCGCCGGATCGCCGGGGCGGCCATCGCGCTCGGCGCCGCTCACCCGGCGCAGGCCGTACTCGATCGGACCCTGGCGGTTGAAGATCCGCAGCGGCAGGTCGAGCTTGCCGCCGGTCATCGCCGCGATCGCGGCGGCGCCGGGATCGCCAGCGAAGATCTCCGGGGTTCCCGAGGTCGCCCGGCCCCTCGAGGACGACTCAGCGCCTCCCGGGCGCTCCGCGTGGCGCGAGCGCTCCGGGTGCCGCGGATCTTCCAAGCTCCCCGGGTCCTGGGCTTCCCGCGGGTAGCGCGAGCGCCGGGAATCGCTTTCCCCGCGGCGCTCGGTGGCGCCCGAGCTGGCGGAGGCCTGCTCCTCCCGGCGCTGCTTTTCCTGCTTCTCCTCGACCACGCGCTGCAGGTGCTTGGTGATGACGCGGCGCCGCGCGCGCTCTTTCTCGCGGCGCTCCCGCCGGCGTGCCCGGGCCAGGACGAAGTTCTGCCACAGCTGGCGCAGCTGCAGCCGCCAGGCCGCCAGCACCTGGCCGAGAGTCGACTGCACCACGAGCGCCGCGCCGATGGCGACCGCGGACGCCAGGACCAGCAGCGACCCGGTGAAACTCAAACGCTCGTCGAGCAGGCCGGTGACCACCGTGCCGAAGGCGCCGCCGGCAGGCAGCCTCTCGCCGCGCCAGGCGATGCCGCCGGCCAGCAGCTGGCAGAACCCCGGCAGGGCGGCGAGCAGCAGCAGCGACCCGAAGCCGCGGCCCACCACCCGCACCGCGCCGCGCCGCCGCAGCCGCCGCCAGCCGGCGACCAGCAGGAACAGCGGCAGCAGGAAACAGGCGAGGCCGAAGAAGCCGAAGCCCAGGGCCGCCGCCTGGGCGCCGGCCGGACCGATCCAGTTGCGCGAGGGCGCCGACTGCGCCAGCTCATGGAAGAGGCTGGGGTCGCTGGGATGATAGGTGGCGAAGCTGAAGGCGAGCAGCAGCGACGCGCCGAGCATCGCCAGCCCGAGCAGCTCGTTGCCCTTCTCCGGCGACAGCGTCGGGCGCTCCGGCCGCTTGCTGGCGCGGCTGGCACGGCTGGCGCGGGCATCGGCGATGGACATTGGCGCGGGTGGTCCTGGCGGCTCTCTCAGTAGGCGCGGCTACCCTGCCCGGCCACGGGTCCCCCGGACCAGCTGGGCCGGCGGCGTGCGCAGGGCCGCCCCGGCAGCGAGAATCTGGTTGAGGGATTCATCGCTAAGTAGCGTAGAAGTCTAGCACAACCCCTCGTAACACCAGGCGTGGTTCGCCCATCTCCCCCATCTCCTCCCCTCCCCCCCATCGAGCCGAGATGCACCAACCCCCTGGTCTCGTCGCTCACGAACCACAAAGACCCTTCCGGCCCGGCCCAGGTACTGCTGGGCCAGCGAAGCCAGGGGGCTCCGCTCTCAGGCTTGACCTCCGTTCGCGGAGGAGTCCATGCTCAACCCATGGACGTCAGAACCATCGAGCTCGACAACGAAGCCTACGAGGCGCTGGCTCGCGAGAAACGGCCTGGCCAGACCTTCTCGGAGCTGATCAAGTCCCGCTTCGGGCACCCCGCCACTGCCGCTGATCTCAGGAGGGTCGCCGAGGAGCTCAAGATCTCCGAAGACACCCTGGACGCCATCGAAGATCAGATCGGCGCTCGCCTCGAGAGTCCAGCGACCCGACAGTCCCCAGCGCTCCAGGAGAATCCGGGAGAGTGAGGACCCATAGCCTGAAGCTGGCCACGAAACATCATAGAGCACTAACTAATTGCGACTCACCAGATACAGAGATCCAGCGAGGAATAGCAAGAATCGCTCCTCGTAGCGCACAAGGTTGCACAGCGCGGCCTTCCAGAGCACCAATACAACTATGATAGACAGAACCAGAGGGATCCCTAGATAGAAAGCATACTGTTGGAGACAAATGGACCAATGCAGAGCCAGCGCCACAAAGACGGCCATGTAGGCCAAGAGACTGAGCAGCCAGGCTTTTGCAGAGTTGACCTGGAATTCGTACCATGAGAAGTAACTCTCCCGCAGATAGTGTAGCCGCTCCAGATCGACGAATGGGAGAAATACATGCTGAAGAGCGGGCTCCTCAAAGGTCACGCCTGGCGACACGACCTGAACGAGGAAGTTGGCTTCGGCCATCAGAGAGTCCTCGAGCGCAGAGAAGTTGACATCTTTCCTTCTTTCCTCCCGGGCTTTATTTGCGAAGAAGCGATGAAACCAGAGCCAATGGATCGTGTTCAGGAAAAACCCAAGCGTCAACGCTAGTGGCAGCACAATCGCCCCGACGACGGCAACATTTGCGCCCTGTGTTGGGGATGATGTACAAAAGTATGAATGGTTACGGAAAGTGAGCCACAGAGGACTGACAGCCAGCTCTGATGCGGGTATTTTCTGAGTCCACAGGTGCAGCAATTCGATGATAAAGGCCAGGGCCAGAGTGGCGATCAGTCCTGGAATAAAGGTCTTGATGATCTTGCCGAACGAGAATGCACTCAGTGGGTTCAACGGCTATCTCCTTCGTACCCGAGATCCCCGAGGCAGACGGCGAGGAATTGGCGGCCAATCGCACCCGCCGCTCCTGGTCGCCGCTGCCAAGAACGCGACCTGCGCAGCTTAGCATGACAGGAGTGCCTAAACAATCGAGGGTGGTTTCAACAGTCTTCGGACCCGACAGGAACTCACCGGAAGCCGCCCTTGATGACCTCTAGACTTACTGAGCTATACTCATCGAGTCCGCGGAACCATCACCCCACCCTATGAACGCGGTACCGAGGTAACAGGTCATGGATGACGTAAGGCGCGTGAAAATATGCGGGATCACCACTCAAGAGGATGCCGCCATCGCCATCCGGCTTGGCGCCGATGCTCTGGGCTTCCTGGTGGGATTGCTCTACCCGACAGAGGATCAGCTATCGCCCGAGAAGGCAAGAAGCCTGGTCAGTTCGTTGCCACCTCTGGTTACAAGCGTGCTGGTCACCCACAGATCTGAAATCTCTGAAGTAGCGCCGCTTGTTGAGGCAGTTCAGGCGAACACCTTGCAGCTGCACGGCGACTTTTCACCTCCAGACATCTTGGAACTGCGGCGGCGGTTCCAATTCCTGAAGATCATCAAGGCCGTCCACGTAGATGGTGAGGGTGCAATCGCTCGCGCACTCGAGGCTGGACCCTTTGTGGACGCCATCTTGCTGGATACCAGGACGGCAACCCGGCTCGGCGGTACCGGGGTTACCCACGATTGGTCGATTAGTTGGAGGATACGGCATGCCTTGGGCGACAAGCCGATAATACTAGCGGGCGGCCTGAATCCAGATAACGTCGGCTTGGCCATCGAAACGGTACAGCCGTTTGGTGTCGACGTAAACACCGGAGTATCGGAGCGGCCGGGCAAGAAATCACCGGTGCTGCTCTCACAATTCATTTCAAAGGCCAAGGGAAGCTTCGCCGACACGCATGACCTAGAGGTCGATGCAGGCAAGCGTGCAGCACTCGAGGATGCCAGGGAGCTGCGCTCTCGATTCCGCTAACCGACTTGGCTTGGTTCCTCCTACCTTTCAGGCAGCGGCTGCTCGGCGGACTGGGCGCTGCTGTGAAGCGCCAGCAGCTCGGGGAGACCCAGCCGCTCGGCGCGGGCGTGTTCGGGCAGGCCGAGGGCGGCGAGCACGTCGGCGGTCTTCTCTTTGCCCCAGCCGGCGGCGAGGGCGTTGCGGAGGGTCTTGCGACGCTGGGCGAAGGCGAGGCGGACGGTGGCGAGAAAGGCTGGCATCTCTTCGTCCGGCAGCGGCGGCGGCTTGAGCTCGAAACCGACGTAGGCGCCTTCGACCTTGGGCGGCGGGCGGAAGCTGCCGCGGCGCACGCGCCCGAGCGGCTTGGCGCGGGCATAGGCGGCCACCAGCACGCTGAACGAGCCGTAGGCCGGGTCGCCGGGACCGGCGAGCAGGCGCTCGGCCACCTCGCGCTGCACCAGGAAGGCGGCGCGCGGCACCCGCCGGTGGTGCGGGAGCAGCGCGCCCAGCAGCGCGGTGGCGATGTTGTACGGCAGGTTCCCCGCCGCCAGGGTGGGCGCCGGCAGGCGTGCCCACGGAAGGTCCAGCGCATCCTCCACGACGATCGCCAGCGTCCCGTCGGCGCCAGCATAGCCATGCGGGCGGGCCGCCGTTCCGGCTTCGCCCTCACCGCCCCCGCCACTCGCGGGGCTCCCGGCCCCCCAGACCCTCCCCCGCCGCCGCAGCTCTGCCGCCCAGGCGAGGTCCACTTCCCAGGCGAGGACGCGGGCGCCGGCGGCGAGCAACTCGGCCGTGAGCACCCCCCCCCCGGGCCCCACCTCGACCACCCGCCGGCCGCTCGGCTGCAGAAATTCGATCAGCGGGCGGCACAGGGAGCCCGCGACGAGATGATGCTGGCCGAGCGCCTTCTTGAGCCGCGGCGGAGGCATGCCGGGAAGGTATCAGAGCAGGGGTGACTCGCGGTGTGCCGAAATGGCCTGCGCGGGCGCCGCCGCGGCCCGCGAATCGGCGTAATTGCTTGGCGCGGCGGCCTTTCCGCCCGGACTGGCCAATGGCACCCCGCTTGCAGCCTTGGCCCTGGGGACGTGCCGGCCGTCCGCCCTGGACGTGCGGCGAGCCCTCCACGACATGCCGCACGTCGGTGACGTGCGCCCGGGATCGGAAACCCGCCGCGGGTCCACCACGGACGCGCGGTTTGAGTCGGCCGAGGTACGCGATGGAGCCATCCGTGATCACCCTCAACCGCGACGTGGAGCGCGAGACCCTGACGCTCAAGGGGGTCGAGGCCGAGCTGCGCAAGGTGATCGTCGGCCAGGAGTACCTGCTCGACCGCCTGCTGGTCGGGTTGCTCGCCCGCGGGCACGTGCTGATCGAAGGCGTGCCGGGCCTGGCCAAGACGCTGGCGGTCAAGACCCTGGCGCAGACGATGGCGTTGCAGTTCCAGCGTATCCAGTTCACCCCCGACCTGCTGCCTGCCGACCTCGTCGGCACGCTGATCTACGACCAGCGCACCGGCGACTTCCTGCCGCGCCGCGGACCGGTGTTCACCCACCTGCTGCTTGCCGACGAGATCAACCGCGCTCCGGCCAAGGTGCAGTCGGCGCTGCTCGAAGCGATGGAAGAGCGCCAGGTGACCCTGGGCGACCGCAGCCACCCGCTGCCCGAGCCTTTCATGGTGCTCGCCACCCAGAATCCCATCGAGCAGGAGGGCACCTACCCGCTCGCCGAGGCCCAGCTGGACCGCTTCATGATGAAGCTGCGCCTCGGCTATCCTTCGCGCGCCGAGGAGGGCGAGATCCTCGAGCGCATGTTGGTCGAGCGCGATCTGCGGGTGAGCCCTGTGCTCGACCGCGAGCATCTCGTCGCGCTGCGCACGGTTGCCGACACCGTGTACCTCGATCACAAGATCCGAAGCTACATCCTTGACCTGGTGACCGCCACCCGCGAGCCGCGCGCCGCTGGCCTGGCGGACCTCGCCGACCTGATCGCTTTCGGCGCCTCGCCTCGCGCCTCGCTGTACCTGGCCCGCGCCGCCAAGGCGATGGCCCTGGTGCGGGGCCGCGGCTACGTCATTCCGGAGGACGTCAAGGAGGTGGCGGCCGACGTCCTGCGCCACCGCGTCATCCCGACCTACGAGGCGGAAGCCGAGGAAGTCTCCTCCGAGACCCTGGTCGCCAGGCTGCTCGAGCGCATCGAGGTACCGTAGTGGCCGGGTGGCACGCCGCCGCCGGCGCTCCCGCCGCCGCCCGCGAGCGCGTGCGCATCCCTTTCGACCTGCTGCGCAAGGTCCGCCGCATCGAGATCGCCACCAACCGCCTGGTCGATCAGGGCGTGGCGGGCGACTACCACTCGGTCTTCAAAGGGCGCGGCATGGAGTTCGCCGAGGTACGCCCGTACCAGCCCGGCGACGACGTGCGCGGCATCGACTGGAACGTGACGGCGCGGATGGGCACGCCGTTCGTCAAGCAGTACGTCGAGGAACGCGACCTGACGATCTTCCTGGTCGTCGACGTCTCGGGGAGCCTGAGCTTCGGCTCGCGCGCGATCCTCAAGCGTGAGCTCGCGGCCGAGGTCGCCGCGCTGATCGCTTTCGCCGCGGTGCGCAATCAGGATCGGGTGGGCGCGGCGCTGGTCTCCGACCGCCTCGAGCTGTTCCTGCCGCCGCAACGCCGGCGCAACCACGTCCTGCGCCTGGTGCGCGAGATCCTGGAGCGGCCGGCGCATGGCGCGACGGATCTCGATCGCGGGCTGCAGGCGGTGCTCGCCACGCTCAAGCGGCGGGCGGTGCTGTTCCTGATCTCCGACTTCCTCGGCGCCTCGCCGCAAGGGGCCAGCCGCGCGTTCAAGGCCGCCGCGGCCCGCCACGACCTCATCCTGATCGAGATCATGGATCCGCGCGATCACGAGCTGCCGGCGGTCGGTCCGGTGGTGCTGCGCGACGCCGAGACCGGCGAGACCGCGCTGATCGACGGCCGGCGTCTCGGCCGCGGCCACCGCGAGCGGAGCCAGCGCGAGCGCGACGAGCTGCTGCGCGTGAGCCGCCGCCTGAGCATCGACCATCTCGCGTTGCGCACCGATCGCCCGTACCTCTCCACCCTGCTGGCGTTCTTCGAGCAGCGGCGCCGGAGACTGCAGCGTTGAGCCGGCCGTCCCGCGCGGCAAGCGCCGCCGCCAAGACCCATGCGCACGGCGCGCCGGGGGCGCTGCCGCTGCTGGTCCTGCTCCTGCTGCCGTCCTCGATCTTGTGCGCCGCCGCGCCCGGGGTCGAGGTCTCCGTGGCGCTGCCGGGGCCCGCGGTGACGGTGGGTGACCGCCTGGAGGCGGTGATCACCGTACGGGTGCCGGCGGCGCAGCTGGCCGGCGAGCCGCGTTTCCCGGTGTGGCGCGGCGCCTGGGGCGAGGCCGAGGTGCGCGAGCAGGGTGAGCCGCGGCGCGGCGCCGGCCCGGACGGCATGGCGGTCTACAGCCAGCGCCTGGTGCTGGCGGCCTTCCATCCAGGCAAAGTGGAGCTGCCGCCGGCGGCCATCGCGCTGCCGCTCCGCGCCGGCACCGTCCAGGCGTGGACGCCGGCCCGCCTCGCGCTCGCGGTGCGCTCGGTGCTGCCGGCGGGCGCCGCCGCCAAGAACCTCCGCCCCAGGCCGCCGGCGCCGCTGCGCCCGCTGCCGCTCGGGACCGCGTTCTTCTGCGCTCTCGCCGTCCTCGCCGCCGCGGCGGCGGCCGGCATCTGGGCGCTCTGGCGGCGCGAGCAGCGCCGCCGTGCCGCCGCCGAGACGGCGCCGGCGAGGCCGCTGCTGGCGCCGCTGCCGGAGCTGCTGGCGGCGCTCGATCGGCTGTCCGGCGAGCCCTCGCCCATCACCCTGCACACCGGCATCAGCCAGGCGCTGCGGCGCTACCTCGGCCGCACCGTCTGCTTCCCGGCGCCGGAGAGCACCACCACCGAGATCCAGCGCGTGCTCCTCGCCCGCGGCTGGCCTTCGGCGCAGGTGCGGCCGGCGGTGGAGCTGCTGCGCGCCTGTGACCTGGTGAAGTTCGCCCGCCAGCAGGTTCCCGCCGCCGACGCCCGCGAACGCCTGGCCGCCGCCCGGCGCCTGGGCGAGCAGATCGAGGAGCGCGCCGCCAGCGTCGAGCAGGCGCGCGCCCGGCTGGAGGCCGCCGGATGACCGAGATCTTCCCTCACCTCGCGAACCCATGGTGGCTGCTGCTGCTGCTCGCCCTGCCGGCGCTCGCCTGGCACCATCACCGCAGGCACTCGCCGGGAGCGCTGACCTACAGCCGGCTGCCGCTGCCGGCCGCCGACCGACATCCAGCGCCGCCGGCCGCTCACCTCGCGCCAGCCGCAACCGCCGCTCCACCATCCAGCCCTTCCGGCACGCCCGGCGCTTCGCCCCCTCTCCTCTCCCGGCCCGGCGGGCCTGCTGCGGCCGCCGCGGGAACCGGCGGCGCGCCCCCAACGGCCGGCGCCGGCAGGGGCAGCGTCCGCCCTGGCGGCTCGGGCAGCTCCGGCGCATCAGGCGCCTCAGACGGCTCGGGGAGCTCAGGTGGCTCCGGCGGCTCGGGCAGTCCTGGCGCCCCAGGCCTCCGCCGGCGCGGCCGGGGCGTCTGGCGGCTCCACCTGCCTTTCTATCTGCGCCTCGCCGCGCTCGGCTGCCTGGCGGTGGCGCTTGCCCGGCCGCAGCTTGGCTACGCCTGGGAGGAGAGTCTGACCGAGGGCATCGACATCGAGCTGGTGCTCGACATCTCGGGCAGCATGGCGGCCGAGGACTTCCTGCCCCAGAACCGCCTCGCCGTCGCCAAGCAGGTGGTCAAGCAATTCATCGCCGGCAGGACCGGCGACCGCATCGGCCTGGTGGTGTTCTCCGGATCGGCCATGACTCGCGCACCGCTCACCACCGATCACGCCATGCTGCGGCTGCTGGTCGACTCGGTCGAGCTCAACAGCCTGCCCGACGGCACCGCCATCGGCGTCGCGCTCGCCGCCGCCGCCGCCCGCCTGCGCGTCAGCCCGGCCAAGACGCGCGTCATGGTGCTGGTCACCGACGGCGGCAACAACGCCGGCGAGATCGATCCGCTGTCGGCGGCGGCGATGTGCAAGGGGCTCGGCCTCAAGGTCTACACCGTCGGCGTCGGCACCGCGGGCCGGGTGCCGGTGCCGGTGCCGGTGCAAGATCCGGAGACCGGCAGGATCGAGATCCATCGCCAGCTGATGAACGTCAGCGTCGACGAGCAGCTGCTGCGCCTCATCGCCCAGCGCACCGGCGGCAGGTACTGGAAGGCCACCGACCTGCGCAGCCTGCAGGAAACCTTTCGCGACATCGACCGGCTCGAGAAGACGCCGCTGCGGGTGAAGCGCTACGTCCGCTACCGCGAGGCTTTCGCGCCGCTGGCGCTGGCCGCCCTGTCGCTGCTCGCCCTGCCGCTCGCCGCGGCCGGCCTGCAGGTGACCGCCGAGCCATGAGCTTCGCCGCGCCCCGCCTGTTGTGGCTGCTGGCGCTGGCACCGCTGGCCGCCGCCGCCGCCGCCGCGCTCTGGCGGCGCCGTCTGCGGGCGGATGCCGCCTGGGCGGCACGCGGGCTCTGGGACCGCCTGCTGCCGAGCTTCAGCCGGCGGCGCCTGGCGCTGGCGATCGCCTGCGTGACGCTCTCGGTCGCCGGCATCGCGCTGGCGCTCGCCCGCCCGCGCTGGGGCGGCGCGGAGGAGAAGGTGGAGCGCCGCGGCGTCGACGTGGTCTTCCTGCTCGACTCCTCGCTCTCCATGGCTGCCCCCGACATCCCGCCGTCGCGCCTGTTCGTGGCCAAGGCGATGGTGCGGCGCCTGAGCCAGGCGATGCCGGGCGACCGGGTGGCCCTGGTGCAGACCGAGGGCGAGGGGATGATGCTTGCCCCGCTGACCCTCGACGGCGCGGTCCTCGACCTGCTGCTCGACACCATCGAGCCGGGCTCCCTGCCACGCCCGGGCACCGAGCTGGCGACCGGACTCGACACGGCGTTGCGGCTGTTCGGCCCGCAGAGCGAGAAGCACCGCGCCCTGGTGATCCTGTCGGACGGCGAGGACCACGGTGGCGGCCTCGACGCCGCCACCGCCAAGCTCAAGGAGAACGGCGTCGTCGTCTTCGCCCTCGGCATCGGCACCCCCGAGGGCTCGCCGATCCCGCTCGGCGGCGACTTCAAGCGCGACGAGGGCGGCAAGGTGGTGCTCACCCGGCTGCACGAGGACACCCTCGAGCCGATGGCGCAGTCAACCGGCGGCGCCTACCTGCGGGTCACCAGCGCCGCCACCGACCCGACGCCGATCCTGCGCCAGATCGACCGCCTCGAGAAGCGCACCCTCGAGAGCGAGACGGTGACTACCCGCGAAGAGCGCTTCCAGTGGCCGCTGTTGCTCGCCGTCGTGGCGCTGCTGCTGCAGCTGGCGGTGGGGCCGTTCGCGCCGGCGCCGGGAGCCGAGCGTGCAGCCGGGGAGCAGCCGGGGGGGCTGCGCGAGCAGCCGGGGAGGCTGCGCAACGAGACGCGGCCCAGCCGTCCGAAGGCGGCAGCATGACCCGCCTGCGCCTGCGCTTCCTGGCGCTTGCTGGCGCGTTATTCCTGGCGCTCTGCTGGGCCGGCTCGGCCCTGGCGCGTCCTGCTTCGCAGCTCTGGCCATCGGCGCTCTCCGCAGCATTCCCGCCCTTCCTGCCTTCCCTGTCCTTCCTGCAGGCGGGGCCGCCGTCCTCCTCCGCGCCGCAGGTATCTCCGGCACCACAGGCCTCCTCCGCGCCGCCACCCTCCACGGCGAGCCCACTTTCCTCGGCGCTCTCCCTGCTCCACCCCCATCTGCCGGCGTGGGTCGAGCGCTGGCTCTACAACCCGCGCGAGCGCACCGCGGCGGCGATCGCCGGCGTCGAGCGCGGCGACCACCGGGCCGCGGTGGCGGCCGCCGACACCGCGCTGCGCCTCGCCCCAGCCCAGCCGCTGGCCAGCTACAACGCCGGCACCGCGCGCCTGTCCCCAGGCACCGAGCGCGAAGCGAGCGGCCCGAGCGGACCAGGTGGCCCAGGTGGCCCAGCCGGACCAGGCGGCCCGGGCGGACCGGGCGGCCGGGGTACCGCGGGCGCCACGCATCTACCGGCTTTCCTGGCGGATGCCGCCGCGCGCCTGCAGGCGCGCGCCGCCGAGCCGCTGCTCGAGCAGGCCGTGAAAGCGGCCGGTCCGGACCTCGCCGTGGCCGCCACCTACAACCTCGGCAACGCCCGCCTCGCCGCCGGCGACTTCGCCGGCGCCGTCGAGGCCTACAAACAGACGCTGCGCACGGCACCCCGCAACCGCGACGCCAAGTTCAACCTCGAGCTGGCCTGGCGCGAGCAGCAACGCCAGCGCCAGAGCTCGCAGCGCGGCGTCGGTCCGCGCGGCGGCGGCGGCCGGCCGCGCGAGGGTGAGCGCCGAGAGACCGCGGGCCAGGGCGGCAGCGGCGCCGCCGGCGCCAACCCGCGGCCGGGCCAACCGGGCGACCAGCGCGCCTCGTCGCTGCAGCAGGGCCAGAACCAGGGGCGCAGCGGCCAGGCCCAGACCGCCGCGGGCTTGCGCGGTCAGCCGTCGCCGCTCTCCGGGCGCCAGCCGCTCGCGGGCTACCAGGATCAGCCGGAGATGAGCGCCAGCGAAGCGGCGGCCGTGCTCGAGGCGGTCCAGAACCTCGAGCGCCAGCAGCGCCGCCAGGCCGCCATGCGCCAGGCCCGCCACCGGGCCGCCAATGGGGAGGACTGGTGACCCGCGCGCACGCTGCGGGTTGGCGGTCGGCGCCCTGGCTCGAGGCCCGGTTGCGACTAGCCTGGAGTGCCCTCAGGGGAATGCCGCATGGCCACACCGGCCGTGCGGCGGCCGCGACTGGCGACGGGCGGAGCCACGGCCGACCAAGTGCCGCACTAGCCGTCGCCTGGCTCGCCGTGGCCGCGGCGGCGATGGCGCCGGCGCCTCTGGCCGCGGCGCCCTTCACGGTGAACGCGTCCCTCACCCCGCCGGTGATCGGCCTCGACGAGACGGCCACCCTCACCATCGAGGCGGCAGGCGGGGGCCTCGGCAGCTTCCGTTTCGAGCCGCGCTACGTCCTCGAGAACCTCGCGCCGGTCGAGGGCCCCTCGCGCTTCGACGATTTCAGCCTGATCAACGGCAGCCTCTCGCATACCTCCCGGTACTCGCTCCGGCTGCGGCCCCTCGCCGCGGGCCCGGCGCGCGTGCGCTCGCTGGCGGTCGCGGTGCACGGCCAGCTGGTACGGCTGGCCGACCAGGAGATCCGGGTCCAGGAGCAGTCCGCCGGGCAGGCGGGCGCCACCCCCGGAGCAGCCGGGCGCCACCCGTCCGAGCCGGAGGACCTGATCGAGCAGCTCTTCGGCGGCGGCTCGCCCTTCTCCCAGCCGCCGCGCCCCCAGGGTCCCGCCGCCTTCCTCCGCGCCGAGGTGCAACCCGCGCGGCCGCGGCAAGGCGAGCAGGCGGTCTACAGCATCTATCTCTATACCCGGCAGGACGTGGCGGCGATCAACGCCACCGACATGCCCAGCTTCCGCGGCTTCTGGGTGCGCGACCTGCCGCAGCCCGAGCACCTCGTCCCGGAGATGGTCAACGTCGGCGCCGAAGGCTACGGCCGCGTGGCAATGATCCGCAAGGCGCTGTTCGCGTTGCGCCCCGGCCACCACGTCCTCGAGCCCGCCGGCTGCGACGTGGTCGTCGAGTCGCCGAACCGCGGCTTCTTCGGCCCGCCGCCACGCCCCGTGGAGCTGCACCTGCGCACCCCCGAGCTGGCGGTGGAGGTGCAGCCCCTGCCGCCGCCGCCGGCCGGCTTCGGTGGCCTGGTCGGGCAGGTGAGCCTCACCGCCAAGCTGCAACCGTACAGCCTGCACCTGGGCGACGGCGCGACCCTGGCGGTCACCCTGGCGGGGGCCGGCCATCTCGAGGGAGTGGCGGCGCCACGCCTCGAGCTGCCGGCCGGCCTGACGGTGTTTCCCCCGCAGCAGCAGTCCGAGGACCACGTGAGCGGCGGCACCGTCGTGGGGCGGCGTACCTGGACTTTCGTGATCGTCCCCAACCGGCCCGGCACCTACAGCGTGCGGCCGTCGGGCGTCACCTTCTTCGATCCTGCCCGCAGCCAGTACCGGCTGGCGGAGTCGCCTTCCCTCCCCCTCACCGCGCTGCCGGCGCCGCCGGCCGCGGCCGGCGCCGCGGGGGCCGCCGGCGATCCCGGCGGGACCGCCGGGCGCGCTCGCCGCGGCGCCACCGCCCTGCACGGCCGGGGGCCGCTCTCCTGGGAGTCCCTGCGGCGCGCCTGGCCGGCCCTGCTCCTCCGGCTCGCGCTGCTTGGCGGCATCGTCCTGGCGCTGATCCTGGCCCAGCGCCGGCGGCGCCGGCGTCTCCGCTCTGCGGCGTTCGCCGCGTTCCCGGTGCCGGCAGGGGCCGCAGCGCCGGGGACCTTAGCGCCCGGCGCGGCGTCGCCGGGGACCGCAGCGCCGGCCGGAGCCGCGATGGCGTCCACGGCCGTCGCAGCCGCAGCGGCCACCGCGGAGGCGCCGCCGCGGCCGGGCGACGTCGAACAGAAGCTGCGCGAGGCTGCCCGCGAGGACCGGCCGCGCCACGCCGCGGCGCTGGTCGAGGAAGGGTGGCGCGGCTATCTCGCCGGACGCTGCGGCCTGCCCGTCACTACCCCGGCGGCGCGCTGGAGCGCGGTGCTCGCGGCCCAGGGCATGGCATCCGACCTCGCCGACGAAGTGGCGCGGTTGGCCGAGGAGCTGCACTATCTCCGCTACGCCCCGCAACTGTCGACGACCGGCGCCGTGCGCGACGAGATGCTCGCCCGCAGCCGCCAGCTGCTGCGCCGGCTGAGATGATCCGCCGCCGGGAATTCCGCTCCACCCACCGGGTCCGGCGTGACGTCGGCCGGGTCTGCCGGCGAGCGCCCTTGACCCCTCTCGGCACGCGGTGATAACAGTCTCCCGATGTCGATCGATGGCACCCAGCTCGAGGCGCATCGCGCCGCCCTGACCGGTCACTGCTACCGCATGTTGGGCTCGGCCTTCGACGCCGAGGACGCCGTCCAGGAGACCATGGTGCGCGCCTGGCGCAGCCTCGACCGCTTCGACGGGCGCGCGTCGTTGCGGACCTGGATGTACCGGATCGCGACCAACGTCTGCCTCGACACGCGCTCCGACCGCTGGCGCCGCGCCCGGCCGATCGAAGAGAGCCCCGCCGGCACCGTGGACGACCCGCTCGACACTCTCCCGCGCACCCATTGGCTGGAGCCGATCCCGGATGCCCGCGCGCTGCCGGCGGACGCCGATCCCTTCGAGCTGACCGCGCTCCGGCAGAGCATCCGCCTGGCCTTCGTCGCGGCGCTGCAGCACCTGCCGCCGCGCCAGCGGGCGGCGCTGCTGCTGACCGACGTCCTGGGATGGTCCGCCGCCGAGGTCGCCGAGTGCCTCGACACCTCGGCCGCGGCGGTGAACAGCGCGCTCCAGCGGGCGCGTGCGGCGCTCGCGAGCCGCGACGCGGCCGGCGCCAGCGAGCCGCTCTCCGATGCGCAGGCGCAGCTGCTCGACCGCTACGTGGATGCCTTTCACCGCTACGACGTGGACGCCCTGGTCGCGTTGCTGCGCGACGACGCTACGCTCTCGATGCCGCCCTACACGCTCTGGCTCCGGGGCCCCGAGACGATCCGCACCTGGCTGCTGGGACCCGGGGCGCCGTGCCGCGGGTCGCGCCTGCTGCCGCTGGACGCGTGCGGCTCGCCCGCCTTCGCGCAGTACCGCCCCAGCGGAGCGGGCCAGGGCCACCACGCCTGGGCGCTCATCGTGCTCGAGCTCGCCGGCGACCGGATCGCCGGCTGGAACTCGTTCCTCGACACCGAGAGCCTGTTTCCCCTGTTCGACCTGCCGCCGCGGCTCCCCGCGTAGCCGCAGGGATGGTCGTCGCCTGCCCAACCGGGCGACGACAGGACCACGGCTTCATGTACGGCTGGAGCTTCTACGATCTCGACGGGCACCACTGGGAGGTCCTCTGGATGGATCCCCAGGCGGCCCAGTAACCCCCGTCCCCCCATACCCTCGCGGGCGCAGTTCTGGTATGGTGAGAGGTGCCGGCCATCCGCGCGAGAGCAGATCCACCGTTGCCGTTCCGAGTTGGTCCATGACGGTGGACCTCCTCTCGTTGCCATGCGTGCCGCGTCGCTGCCTCTGGCTTCGGCCACCGGCCGGCTGAGGGCCCCTTGACGGCCGAGTTCCACTGCCTCGACCCCCTGCGCCTGGAACGCTTCCTGGAAAGGCGCCGGGCGCACCCCACGTTCCCGCTCGAGCTCAGCCTGGCCGAGAACCTGCTGGAGGTACTGCGCCGGGCGAACAGCTTCGTGCCCTCGGCGGCGGGCTCGATCCTGCTCGACAACCCGGCCGAGAAGCAGCCGGAGCGCAGCCGCAACACCCTGACCTTCATCGCCGCCTTCGGCGAAAAGGCGGAGCGCCTGCTGGGCGCGACCGTTTCCGCCGAGCAGGGGATCGCCGGCCGGGTCTACCTTACCGGCGAGACCTACGTCACCTCGGACGCCCCGGCGGACCGCTTCTTCTACGGCGAGCTCGACCAGCGGAACTCGTACCAGACGCAGTCGATGATCGCCATCCCGGTGCGCATCGAGCAGGACGTCTGCGGCGTGCTCGAGCTGATCAACCGCCGCCATGCGCCCAGCTACAGCCGCGAGGATCGCAACTTGCTCGAGATCTTCGCCGGCTACATCTCGATCTCGATCCAGAACGTGCTCGATGCGCGGCAGGCGCAGGAGATTGCCAAGCGCGACAACCTGACCGGGCTGTTCAACGACCGCTACCTGCACGTCGCCCTCTCCGAGGCCATCCGCGGCTGCCGCGAGGAGGGTCAGGATCTGGCCCTGCTCTTCCTCGACCTCGATTATTTCAAGCGGGTCAACGACACTCACGGCCACCTTGCCGGCAGCCAGGTGCTGCGCGAAGTCGGGCACATCCTGCGCCGCATGGTGGCCTCCGCCAACGGCATCCCGGCCCGCTACGGCGGCGACGAGTTCGTGCTGCTGCTGCCGAGCCATGACCTCGAGCAGGCGATCGACCTGGCGGAGGAGATCCGCTCGACGCTGGTCGAGACCACCTTCTCCTCGAAGCCGGGGGAGATCCAGCCCGAGCCGCTGAACCTCAAGGGCGTCACCTGCTCGATCGGCATTGCCACCCTGCAGCGCCACCTCACCGAGGACCTGTCGCTGTTCGAGAGCAAGAGCACCCTGCTGCGCCTGGCCGACGCCGCGATGTACGTCGCCAAGGAGACCGGCCGCAACCGCACCGCGATGGCCGGCCAGCTGGTGCGCCGGCGCCGCAACAGCACCACCGCGACCCACGAGCGACTGCAACTCATCTCTCCGGAGTCCTGAGCTATCCGGTAAGACGAGGCCAAGCATGACCGTGACGCTGACCGTCGGCCCGTGTGCGCCGAACCAGTGCAACTGACCGGGGAGTTCTAGCTGGTGCCGTTGCCGTTGCCCGCGCGGCGCAGGATGGCGCCGGACGCGAATCCAGCTCCGAACGCCACGTCGACCTCGAAGGGCGCGGCGGGATCGACCGTGCGGGTGGTTCGCGTCTCGCAGTAGCCGATGGGAATCGAGGCCGTCGACGTGTTGCCGTAGCGCACGACGCCCTCGCTGTAGACCCGCTCCATGGGCACCCCGAGCTTGTTGACCACCGCCTCGATGATCCGCAAGTTCGCCTGGTGCGGGTAGACGTAGCCGATCTGATCGATGCCGATCTGGGGCTCGTGGGTGCGGTTGTACTTCCCGATCACCGCGAGCACGTCGCGCACCATCGTCCTGACGGCCACCGGAAAGACCCGCGGGCCGTCCATGTGGAGATAGGGCCGGACGCCCTGCTCGCGGTGGGTGAAGGACTGGCTGCCCTCGCTGCCCTGGCTGCCATCGGCGCCCTCGCTGCCCTGGCGGCCGTTGGTCTGGCACTCGAGCACGGAATCGCTGTAGAGCAGGTCGCCGTAACGGCCGTCGGCATGAGTATGGATCGCCTCGATCCCGCCCTCCTCGACGGCTCCCATGACGACGGCGCCGGCGCCATCGCCCAGCACCACGCAGGTGCTGCGGTCCGTCCAGTCGGTGATGTGCGACAGGGCGTCGACGCCGACGACGAGAGCATAGAGATCGCGGCCGTGACGAGCCTTCTCGACGAAGATCTTGTTGAACGCCTCTTCCACGCCGTAGATGAAGCCGGCGCAACCCGCGCTGACGTCGGCCGCCGCGGCGCCGCTCGCGCCGAGCTCGCGCTGGAGCTGGGTGGCCAGGCTGGGAAAGCGCAGCCAGGTGTTGACCGCGACGCGGATGTCGCCGATCTGTCCCGCTCCGATCCCGGCGCTGGCCAGGGCCTGACGCGCCGCCTCGACGGCCATGTGGAGGATCGTCTGGTGCGGGCCCAGGATGCGCCGTTCGCGGATGCCGGTGCGGCGCAGGATCCAGGCGTCGCTGGTCTCGACGACCTTCTCGAGGTCGGCGTTGGTCAGCGTATTCTCGGGAACCCACTGACCGCAGCCCCGATAGCCGATGCGGATGTCCGCCGGCGGCATGTCGTTCTCCTTGCTCCAGTCGACCCGCTCGCTCCGCTCGACGTCCCGGCTTAAGGGCGATGCTGAGCTCTGGCGGATCTTGATTTTAGAGTGCGGGCGACTCTATACCCCTCACTGGCGGGTTGTCGATCCTTGGCAGGCAGCCGCCGGGCGAGCCGGCGGGCTGGCGGCCGCTCCCCGCGCAGAGTACCCCTGGGCGGTAGTTTAACGCCCGGACCCCGATGTGCTATAAACGAGCCTCGGGCTGGTCCAGGCTACCGCCGACGCTGCAGGCGCTGTGCATTGCCTGCGAGCTTCCGTCCGTTCCCTTGTCGTCCCTGGCACCTGACTGCTTCCCCGCGGAGACACCATGAGCGCCACCATGCTTGCCGAACCGCTGAAGACCGCCGACTTCATCGCGCTCGAGGAGCGCTACGGCGCCCATAACTATCACCCGCTCGACGTCGTCGTGGCCCGCGCCGAGGGCGTCTGGATCTGGGACGTCGACGGCCGCAAGTACCTCGACTTCCTGGCCGCCTACTCGGCGGTCAACCAGGGCCACTGCCATCCCGCCATTCAGCAGGCGTTGATCGACCAGGTCCACCGCGTCACCCTGACCTCGCGCGCCTTCCGCAGCGACCAGCTCGGCCTGTTCTACGAGCAGATCTGCACGCTCGCCGGGTTCGACAAGTTCCTGCCGATGAACACCGGCGCGGAGGCGGTCGAGACGGCGATCAAGGCCTCGCGCAAGTGGGCCTACACGATCAAGGGCGTGCCCGACGGCCAGGCCGCGATCCTGGTGTTCGAGAACAACTTTCACGGCCGCACCACCACCATCGTCGGCTTCTCGAGCGAGGCCGACTACCGCGCCGGTTTCGGCCCGTTCGCACCCGGCTTCCGCGTCCTTCCCTATGGCGACGCGGAGGCGGTGGCGCGCGCGCTCGACGAGAACGGCTCGAACGTCGCCGCCGTGCTGGTCGAGCCGGTCCAGGGCGAGGCCGGCATCGTGATCCCTCCTGACGGCTTCCTGGCGCGCCTCCGCGAGCTCACCCGCCAGCACCACGCGCTGCTGGTGGCCGACGAGATCCAGTCCGGCCTCGGCCGCACCGGCAAGCTCTTCGCCTACCAGCACGAGGCCATCCGCCCCGACATGGTGATCGTCGGCAAGGCGCTGTCGGGCGGCTTCTATCCGGTCTCCGGCATCCTCGCCGACGATGCGGTGATGGCGGTGTTCAAGCCCGGCCAGCACGGCTCCACTTTCGGCGGCAACCCGCTGGCCGCCGCCGTCGCCCGCGCCGCCCTGCGCGTGCTGGTGGAGGAGAAGATGATCGAGAACGCGGCGGCGCTCGGCCCCTACTTCCTCGATCGCCTGCGCCGCATCGACTCCCGGCACATCAAGGAGGTCCGCGGCAGGGGTCTCTGGATCGGCATCGAGCTGCACCGCGAGGCCGGCGGCGCCCGCCGCTTCTGCGAAGCCCTGCAGCGAGAGGGCCTGCTCTGCAAGGAGACGCACGACCACGTCATCCGCATCGCGCCGCCCCTGACCATCCAGCGCGAGCAGATCGACTGGGCCCTCGAGCGCCTCGAGCAGGTGCTGACGACGCTGTAGCTCTTACCGACCGGGTTCGCCGCGGTCGCTCGTCATCGAGGATCGTGCCGGCGGACGCGTTGCATCTCTCGGAGAGCGGCGGATCGGCGCAGCCGCTAGGAGCCTGCGCGCCTCACTCGTGGCGCAAGGCCTTCGACATCTCGAAGCGGGCCGCGCGCCTCGCCGGCAGGTAGCTCGCGGCCAGCGCCACGAGTGCGAGAAAGACCCCGACGGCGAGGAAGGTGTCGACATCGGCGGAGCTCACGCCATAGAGCACCGCTGCCAGCGTCCGCGTGGTGGCCGCCGCAGCCCCCAGGCCGGCAGCGATGCCGACGGCACCAAGCCCCAGTCCGCGCCGCAGAACGAGACGCACGATGTCGCGGCGAGTGGCTCCCAAGACCATGCGCACGCCGATCTCGCGGTAACGTTGACCGACGGCGTAGATCATCAGGCTATAGATTCCCAGGCTGGCCAGCAGCAACCCGAGGAAGCCGAAGAGGGCGAAGAGCGCTGCTGCCGCACGGGGCAGGAACAGGGCCGCGCCGAGGGCCTGATCGAGCGTTGCGAGGCGTGCGACGGCGACCCGTGGGCCGACTTCGCGCACCGCCCGCCGCAGGTCGCTGAGAGCGGCGGGCGCAGCACCCTGCGTCCGCGCCACCAGGGTCTCCGAGCTGGTGGTGATCTCGCCGGTCTTGCCCATTCGGCGCCACCGGTTCTGCGTCAGAACGCGGTAGAGGAACTGGCGAGGAGCCTCCCCCAGGATGCGGTACTTGCCATCGCGGACCACGCCCACCACCTCGTAGGCGGCGTCCACGCCCGCGATCCGGAGCCGCCGGCCTACGGCCTCCTGGCCTGGCCAGAAATGTTCCGCGAAGCTCCGGTTGACCACGGCCACCAGGGGGGCGTCGGCGCGATCGCCGCCGTTGAAGGTGCGGCCGTGCAGCAGCGGGATGCGCAGCGTCTCGAAGTAGCCGGGATCGACCAGGGCGCTGTCGACCGTGGGCCAGAGCTCCTCGCGCTCCGTGGTGGCGGTCGTCGCCACGCGGTCAAAGGCGATCTCGACCGACAGCGGCAGGTGGCTCGCGAGCGCTGCCGACTCGACGCCGGGGAGAGCGCGCACGCGGTCGATCAGACGGCCGAAGAAAGCCTCGGTCTCTGCATGAGTGAGGCCCTGGAGCTGCGGGGCAAGGGTCGCGACGAGAACACCGCGGCGATCGAACCCGGGATCCAGGTGGTGCGCGTTCCGCAGGCTGCGCACAGCGAGACCCGTCCCCACCAGCAGCACGCAGCACAGCGCTACCTGAGCGACGACCAGCAGGCCGCCGAGGCGGTGTTGCGCGCGGCTGCCCGCGGTCGGTGCACCCTCTCGCAGCAGCACCGAGAGGTCGCCGCGGGCAGCGGAGAGCGCCGGCGCCAAGCCGCAAGCGAGAACGGTGACTGTCGCCGAGGCGAGAGTGAACAGGATGACGCGGCCGTCGAGGGCGAGCCCGAGGGCAAGGTCAACCGGCAGCGGCAGCCGCAACGCCGCCAGGGCGGTGTTCGAGAGCAGCGCCACGGCGAGCCCCAGTGAGCCGCCGAGGAGCGCGAGGACGATGCTCTCGGCCAGCAGTTGGCGTACCACGGCGGCTGGACTCGCCCCGATGGCACGGCGGGTGGCGATCTCCCGCCGTCGCGCGATGGCGCGCGCCAGCAAGAGGTTCGCGACGTTCGTGCACGCGATCAGCAGCACCAGGCCGACAACCCCGAGCGCGACCGCCGACGCCTTCCCCAGTGCGGCGTCGACTCCGGGCAGAATCCGTACGGTGTTGGCGGGGTAGACGGCGAAGGTCCGCTCAGCGCTGGGTTCCCGAGGTGCAACGGCGAGTCGGGTGGCGAGGCCGTTGAGTTCAGCTCGTACCTGTTCAAGGGTCACCCGAGGGGCTCGCCTGCCCACGACCCAGAGCCAGCCGAGATCCCGATCCCTTCGCCGATCGCGGCCGGCTCCATGCAGCCTTATCGGCATCCAGAGCTCTGGTGAGACCCCGCGGGTCAAGCCGAAGAACTCCTTGGGAGCGACGCCGACGACGGTCGCGGAGCGACCGTTGAGCACGATCGTCGTGCCGAGAACCCGGCGGCCGTGGCCAGAACGGCGTCGCCAGGCCATGTAGCTGAGCACCGCCTCCTGCGTGTCCGCAACGTCCTCGGCGGTGAAGAATCGGCCCAGGAAGGGCTTCAGGCCGAGGCCGGCAAAGAAGTTGGGTGTCGCCCGCACCCCGAGGACGAGGCAGTTCTCTCCGCCCGCCTCGAGCGCCATGGGCGAGTAGGTGTAGGCGAGCACGGAAGTGAAGCAATGGCTCCCGCCGGCGACCTCTTCGTAGTCGGCGGTCGTCAGGGCAGAAGCGGCCATGAGCTCGCGGGGTGTGGACCGGTAGATGGCGACGAGATCTTCAGGCGCGGCGACCGGGAGCGGCCGGAAGAGCACCGCGTTGACGACGCTGAAGACGGCGGAGTTGAGACCGATGGCGAGCGCCAGAATCAGGACGGCAGCGGCCGTGAAGCCGGGGCTTCTCGATAACTGACGCAGGGCGGCCTGCAGATCATGAACGAAGGCTTTCATCGAGGTTGCCTCCGATCCTTCCCGTGGAGCGAGTGCGCGAGCTTGGCATCCATGGGGGTCCAGATCGCCGGATCTTGATCAACCACTGCTCCGCAGAGCGGTGCACGGCACCCGCCGACCGCGGCCGAGCCCAGCTCCGAACCTCCCAGCCGCCCCTACCGCACCGCCGCCGGCAGCCAGGCCTCGCCGCCGGGGTCGTGCATGTCCCAGTAGGCGAGGCGGTCGCACTTGGTGAGCCGGTAGGTGGTGCCGTCCTCGCGCTCGAAGCGCCGCAGGCGGTGCGGCAGCTGCGCCTCGAAGGTGTAGGTGAGCTTCGCCTTGCCGCTCGCGAGCCGCAGCTCCACGGCGTCGCCCGCCGCTGCCGCAGCCGCGGCACCTGCCCCACCCGCCACCAGCCGGCGCTCGAGAGTGTAGGTCCTTGGCGCGAGGTCCCCGTAGCGGCCGGCGAGCAGCGACGGAAAGACTTCGACCTCGGCCGGCAGGATGCCGGTCACGAAGGTGCGCAGCGACGCCGGCAACCCGTCCTCGGGCAGCGCGAGCGGCGGCCAGCGCCGGGTGCGGTCGCCCTGGCCGTCGAAATAGCTGTGGGTCTGCAAGCTGCCGCGGGTCATCTCGGCAAAGGAGATGCCGCAGGCCTCGGAGGAGGTGGCGGCGAGCTTCTGCAGCGCGCCGCTGTCGCGCCGCCAGAAGAGGCTGGCCATCTGGTGATAGGTGTAGATGCCGGTCGCCACGTCGCGGACGTGGTTGAGCTTGAGCACCTCGAAGCTGTCGCGCCCCGGCTGGTCCGCCTTGACCTCGAGCGCCGGGCTCCACGGCTCCTTGACCAGCACCAGCAGCGCCCGCCCGGTGTAGACGTGGCCGTAGTGCGCCCAGCTCACCTCGTAGGCGCAGAACTCCGCCTTGCCGTCGTCCCACAGCGGCGCCCGCCGCCAGGCCGGATCGCCGGCCGCGGGAGAATCGGCGTAGATCGTGGGATCGATGCCGGGACCGGAGCCGATGCCGAGACCGCCCTGGCCGGACAGGCTGGCCGCGCCGGCGACCGTGGCCATCCCGGCGGCCTGGGCGGCGCTGGCGGCCCCGAGCGCGTTGGCCGCACCGGCTGCGCTGGCCATCCCGGCCGCTCTGGCCACGCTGGCGGCGCTGCCCGCGGCGAGCGGCGCGGCGCTGACATCGCGGGCGTCCTGCGCGTCCGAGTGGATCCACCACAAGGTGAGGCCCAGCAGGGGCATCACGGCCAGGCACTTCCAGAACACCTTCCGCATCACGCTCGCTCCCGGATCGATGACCCCAGTATAGCGGCGTGGTAGGTTGGTGTCAGGAGCCGGGCCGCGCGCGAGCCGCGAGGCCGCGCCGCCGCCGGCGCTGCGCCAGACCGGCCGGTTGCCGGCCGGCCGCCGCTGGCCCGCACGGAGCGGTCCCCGGCCATCCCTGGAAGGTCTAGTCATCACTCCTTATACGCGTCAACGTCTCGATCCATCGAGGAGAGCCAGCCCATGAGCCGCCAGATCGTCCTTGCCATCCTCAGCGTCAGCCTCGGCCTCGTCGCGCTGGGAGCCCGCGCGCTCGGCGCGAGCGCCGCCCCCGTCGCCAGCCTCTCCGAGCTCGACCAGATGGCCGCCGTGCACCAGCACGACCATCCCGCCGCCACGTCGGCGGCCACCGCCGCTCCCGCCCAGCCGGTCAACGCCGAGGAGGTCGTCTTCGGCGAGGTCCAGGGACAGCCGGCGCGCGGCTACCTGGCCCGGCCGCAGGAGCAAGTGGGGAAACCTTCCGGCGGCACCGCCCTGGCGCCGGTTCCCCTGCCCGGCATCATCGTCATCCATGAATGGTGGGGCCTGAACGACAACATCAAGGCGATGACCCGCCGCCTGGCCGGCGAAGGCTACACCGCCCTCGCCGTCGACCTCTACGGCGGCAAGGTCGCCGACACCCCCGACGCCGCCAAGCAGCTGATGGGCGCCGTGCTGGCCAACCGCGCCGCCGCCACCGCCGCGCTGCGCGCCGCCGACGACTACCTCAAGCGGCAGGGAGCGCCGAGGGTGGGAGTGATCGGCTGGTGCTTCGGCGGCGGCTGGTCGCTGCAGACCGCCCTCGAGCTCCCCCAGGGGATCGACGCCGCGGTGGTGTACTACGGCCAGCCGGAGAAGGACCGCGGCCGGCTCGAGCGCCTGCGCGCCCCGCTGCTCGGCCTCTACGGGGCCGACGACCAGAGCATTCCGCCGGCGGCCGTGCGCGAGATGGAAGCCACCCTGAAACAGCTCGCCAAGAACGTCGAGTTCCACCTCTACGACGGCGCCGGACACGGGTTCGCCAACCCTTCCGGCACCGGCTACCGTCCCGCCGCTGCCGACGACGCCTGGCGGCGCACGGTCGCCTTCTTCAAGCGGTACCTCAAGGGGGCCAAGACTGAGCCCGGGAACGCCAGGCAGTAGCGCCGGCAGCCGGTCCCGAGCGACGGGCTGCCGCCGTCTTCCCTGCCGCTCACCGCGCCGGCCGTCGCCCCGGGCCCGCCGCGGACCCTCCTCGCCGGCATCGGGCCGCGTGCGCACTTGACGCGTGCCGGAGAGCGCGGAGCGTCGTGGGGAAAAGCGGGTCCAGTGCCAGCGCCCGGATCGAAATGCCGCCCAGGCCATTGCCGGCTGTCGCCCAGGTGGCCCCGTCGTGGGTCGACTTGAGCAGGTCCACAGACCTGCCCTAGGAAGGGGCCACGAACCCCGGCTCGCGCAGCAATCCGCGGTCGAAGGTCGCAACGGCCTCGCACCCTGCTTCTCGGGCAGCTTCCCGGATCAGGTAATCGGCGAAATCCCCGCGCCCGGTGTCGAACGCGCTCAGGGCTCGCGCGAGGCGTTCCCCCTCGGGGAACGTGAGGTGTCGCGCGCGCAGCAGCTGCCGGAGGACCCTGGCTATCTCCTCGCGGCCGACCTGGTAGCTGGTCCCGAGGACCCATACGACCTCGCAGACCACGACTTCGGAGACGAAGCACGGACTGTTGGCGGCGATGGCCCGCTGGAGCATGGCCTTGGCCTGGCGGCCTTGCTCCGGATCGTCCTCGACCAGGAACCGGACCAGGACGTTGGTGTCGAGCGCGATCACTTGCGGGCCGCGGACCGGCGGATCGCGTCGTCCATTTCCCGCAAGGTGACCCCCTTGACGCGGGGCTTGATCGCGCCGAAGAGAGACATCAGCTCCACCGTCTCGGGGTGCATCTCCGCCACGCCGTCCTCGCGAACCAGGAAGGCTACCCGATCCCCCGTTTCCAGGGACAACGCCTTGCGCACCTCCTTCGGGATGGTGATCTGACCCTTGCTGGTGATGGTAGCCACAGTCATCCTTACGTCACCTCCATATCCTTACATAAGGGTAAGGCATGGTTCCCTGCTCGTCAAGATTCTCCGGCCCCCAGTCGCTCGGCGAGGAAGCCGGCGAGGGCCGCAGGGGCGTGTCCTCATCCTCGGTTCGCTGGCCGACGTCGTCCGCGAGCAGGGACGCCTCGAGGAGGCGACGCTGCTGTTCGGCGAGGCCCTCGCGACGTCGAGCGGCGCCACGGCGGCGCTGCGGACGCAGGTGGCCAGGAGCCTGGCGCAGGTGTGGCGGCAGCGCGGCTGGCTCGAGGAGGCCGAGGCGGCCTATCGCCAGGCGCTCGAGCTGGCGGAGCTCGCCGCGCCGGCAAAGCGCGCCGCAATCCTGGAAGACCTCGCCGAGGTGGTGAAGGACCGCGGCAACGCGCTGGAGGCGGAGCGGCTGGAACGCCTGGCGAGGTGGCTCAGAGAGGCCCCCCCCGAAGGCAGCGCGGGCGGTGAGGGCGCCGAAGGCTCGACGCCTCCCGCGGACCGCCCACCGAACATTCACTGACTCCCCCTAGAGCGATACTTCCTGCCCGGCTCTCTGCCCTCGGGGAGGGGGAACGGTAGGGCCGCGGGCAAGCGTCCGAGGACGGCGACCGGCGACAGGGCGTAGTAGGTGGCGCGAAGCGGCCCGCCGGCGCGACACCCGGCGGCGCCCGGCAGCCACTTGCCGGCAGCTTGCGCTGAAGCCAAGCGGGATGCGGCCTGGGTGAGCCCGCCTCGAGCGCCGAGCGGCGGGAGGACCATGGCCGGAGGCGCGGTTGGACGATCCAGGCCACGCTTCCGTACGACTCCAATGGAATCGTCATCTTGCTCGCCGGAGCGTGGATCGGACGGCACTCGGCCAAGGAGGGAGCGATGAACCTGCGTGAAGGCGCGAAGGTGATGCCGGTGGTCGTGCTGTTCCTGGCGCTGGGCGCCGCGCCGCCGCTCGCGGCCGCCCTGAACCGCTGGCGGCCCGCGGCCGGTCCCTACGGTGCGAATGTCCTCGCCCTGGCAGTCGCGCGCGACGGCGCGGTCTATGCGGTCACGCTCGAGCGGGCCCTGTTCAAGAGCGTCGACGGCGGCGCCAGCTGGCTCGAAGCGGACCTGGGGCTGCGTGGGATCGAGTTCTACGACGTCAAGGCCAGCCCGGCCGATCCCGAGCTGCTGTACGCGGCGACCGCGGCCGGCATCTTCAAGAGCGCCGACGGCGGCGCCAACTGGGCGCCTCTCCCCGCGGGCAGTCCGCAGGCGAGCTTGCTGGCCATCGCGCCTTCGGCTCCCTCGGTGCTCTATGCCGCCGGCCACAAGATCTTCCGCTCCGGCGACGGTGGCGCAACCTGGCAGGAAGCGCACTCCGGGCTGCCCGTGTCATGGTTCCCGCACGTGCTGGAGGTGGATCCGCACGACCCCAACACCGTCTACACCACCTGGGACCACCTCTATCGCACGACCGACGGCGGCGCGCACTGGCTGGCGCGGTCCACCTCGGAGCCCAGCCCGTTCTGGCTGCTGGCGATCGACCCGCGGCACCCGTCGACGCTCTACGCCGCCTCCGACCGCGACGATCTCATCAAGAGCACCGACGGCGGCGTGAGCTGGGGGTCCGCCAGCGCCGGCATGAGGCTGGCGGGGACTTCCCGCTCGCCGTTCGCGCTGGCCGTCGACCCGTCCACCTCCGTAGTGCTCGCGGCGGTCGCTAGCGCCGACCCGACGCCACTCGACGCGGAGATCTTCCGTAGCAAGGACGGCGCGGCATCCTGGCGCTCGGTGGAGAGCGGCGACGTCGCCATGGCCTTCGCCTTCGACCCGAACGGTAACAGGGCGTACGCTGGCACCGCGACGGGGATGCTCGCGAGCCACGACCGCGGCAGGCACTGGACGGCTTCCAACCTCGGCTTGCGGGGCACGGTGGTGTGGCAGATCCTGCCCGATCCACACGTCGCGGGGACCCTCTACCTGGCGGTGTCCGCGGATCGCTTCCCCCACGGGCTCGATCTGGCGCGCAGCGCCGACGGCGGAGCCAGCTGGGCGCCGGGCGGCCGCGGTCTCGAAGAGAGCGGCCCGGTCAACGCGCTGGCCGCCGATCCCGCTACCGCGGGAGCACTGTATGCCGCCACCGAAAGGGGGCTCTGGAAGAGCGCCGACGCCGGAGCGAGCTGGACGCGGATCTTCGACCAGGTCGGGCACGCCACGGGCGTGGCCCTCGATCCCGCGCACCCCGAGACGGTCTACACGGTCGGCTACTCCTATTTCCAGGAAGGCCCGATGTACCCCCTCATCCCCACCTTCACCGCCGCCAGGAGCACCGACGGTGGCGCCACCTGGACTTCCATCGTCAAGGGCATGGTGACGGGGCCGCCCCAGCAGTCGCCCGGACAGTTCAACTCCGTGGTGATCGATCCGCGCCAGCCCCGCGTCGTCTACGTCGCGGGCGACCGAAGCTTCAAGAGCGTCGACGACGGCGCGAGCTGGAACGAGCTGCCGCTCGGCAGCGGCGTTGGGGAGATCGTGATCGATCCGCGATCCAGTACGACGCTCTACGCCACCAACGACCACGGCACGCCGGTCGCCAAGAGCCTCGACGGCGGCATGACCTGGAACCCTGCCGCCTCCGGCCTGCCGGGCGGCGGCACCGTCCACCAACTCGCCGTCGACGGCTCGGGGACGCTCTATTCCGGCACCGATCAGGGCTTCTACCTGTCGGCCGACGGCGGCGGCAGCTGGACGGCCCTCGACCGCGGACTCACCGACCCGAAGGTGCTGAGCGTCGCGGTCGATCCCTTGCGCCCCGGCATTCTCTACGCCGGCACCGCCGGGCACGGGCTCTTCGTCTACACCCGCCACTGATCGCGGAACCCGCGCGGCTAGCCGCTCGCTTACTGCCCCGCCGGTCCCGCCACCGGCGGCCGCCCCGCCCGGTCCAGGGCGCGCTGCATGAGGATGTCCTGGCTCGAGCGCGCCGGCTCGTCGGGCGCCGGCCGGCGCTGGTGGAAGGTGCCGTCCGCCCGCAGGTCCCAGGCCTTGACGTTGTCGGCCAGCTGCACGTCGAGGATGGCCTTGAGCTCCTCCTGCAGCCGCGGGTCCTCGACCGGCGCGATCGCCTCCACCCGGTAGTCGAGGTTGCGCGACATCCAGTCCGCCGAGCCGATGAAGTACTCCGGCCGGCCGGCATTGGCGAAGTAGAAGATGCGGGCGTGCTCGAGGAAGCGCCCGATGATGCTGATCACCCGGATGGTCTCGCTCTGCCCCGGCACCCCCGGCCGCAGCCGGCAGATGCCGCGCACCACCAGGTCCATCTCGACGCCGGCGGCGGACGCGGCATACAGGTCCTCGACGATCTCGCGGTCTTCGAGCGAGTTCATCTTGGCGATGATCTGCCCGCCCCTTCCTGTCCGGCTGTGCTCCACCTCGCGCCGGATCAGCTCGAGGAAACGCTGGCGCATGTTGATCGGCGCCACCAGGAGCTTCTTGAAATGCGGGCGGTGGACGTAGCCGGTGAGCATGTTGAACAGCTGCGCGACGTCGGCGGCGAGCTCCTCGTTGGCGGTGAACAGGCCGAGGTCGGTGTAGAGCTTGGCGGTCTCGGGGTTGTAGTTGCCGGTCCCCAGGTGGACGTAGCTGCGCAGCTGGTCGCGCTCCCGCCGCACCGCCAGGGCGATCTTGGCGTGGGTCTTGAGACCCACCACGCCATAGGCGACGTGCGCGCCGACGCCCTCGAGCGCCTCGGCCCACTCGATGTTCGCCGCCTCGTCGAAACGCGCCTTGATCTCGACCGTCGCCGCCACCTGCTTGCGCGCCTCGGCGGCGCGGATCAGCGCCCGCATGTTCGGCGAGTCGGACGAGGTGCGGTAGAGCGTCTGCTTGATGGCGAACACCGCCGGGTCGTCGGCCGCCCCCTCGATGAAGCGCTGCACGCTGGTGGTGAAGGAGTCGAAGGGATGGTGCACCAGCAGGTCGCCGCCGGCAATGACGCCGAAGATGTCGTCCGACTCGCCGTCATCGGCCGCCGCCAGGGACGCCAGCCGCGGATGGGTGACCGGCGTCCAGGGGCGGAAGCGCAGCGACGGCAGCGGCACCGCGGCCAGCTGCATCAGGTCGCGCAGGCCCAGCGGGCCGTCGAGCTCGAACACCTCGGGCGAGCCGATCTCGAGCTGCTCGCACAGCAGCTCGCGCATCCACTCCGGGCAGCCCTTGGCCAGCTCGAGGCGCACCACGGTGGCGAAACGGCGCTCGCGCAGCTCCTCCTGGATCGCCTCGAGCAGGTCGTCGGCCGCGTCCTCGTTGCGCTGCACGTCCGAGTTGCGGGTCACCCGGAAGGGGTGCGACTCGACGATCTCCATGCCCTCGAACAGCCGCTGCAGGTTGTTGGCGATCACCTCCTCGATCGGCACGAAGCGCAGCGTCTTCGGCACCTGCACCCAGCGCGGCAGGATGTGCGGCGCCTTGATGCGCGCGAAGCGCAGGGTGCCGGCGCGTCCGGGGAGATGCCCGGCGGCGCCGCCGGGGGAGCGCACCGAGACTGCCAGCGACAGGCTCAGGTTGGAGATGAACGGGAAGGGGTGCGCCGGGTCGACGGCGAGCGGCGTCAGCACCGGGAAGATCTTGCGGTCGAACT
>Ga0209118_1000061_pt1 | contig 79346 bp, 81 predicted proteins | sample BlaSpr_A8_Ref_M1_FD_187988 | JGI IMG/M metagenome (GOLD analysis project Ga0209118, IMG submission 187988) | Forest soil microbial communities from Thunder Bay, Ontario, Canada - Black Spruce, Ontario site 2_A8_Ref_M1 (SPAdes) (version 2) | ecosystem: Environmental > Terrestrial > Soil > Boreal... | reverse complement strand
CCTAGCTGAAAGCCGCATGCAAGCACAACTGAGCCGTCGCGGCCAAGAAGCTCTGTGATGGTTCCCGCCGGAAAATCGTTCGCCGAGCCTGGCCCCCGTCGCGTGCACTGATTGCCTATGACGATGACCGCGGTATCGATCGTCGATCGTGCCTTGAGCTGATCATCGATCCGTGAAACGAGCGAGCTCTGGAGGGTTATGTAAGTGACCACATCCGAAACCAGCAGTCCAACCACGACGAGTGAGATGACTCCGATTAGCAGCCGGCCCCGGAGGGACAGCGTCATTTTCGTGGCGTTCTGAGCACGTAACCGACCCCGCGCACGGTCTGGATGAGCGGAGGGTCATAGCGGTCGACCTTGCGGCGAAGGTAGCTCACATAGGTCTCGAGCACGCTGGCGTCGCCGCCGAAGTCGTAGTGCCACACGTGGTCCAGGATCTGGCTGCGAGTCAGCACGCGACCGGCGTTAATGAGCAGATAGCGGAGCAGCCTGTACTCGGTGTTGGTCAGGTCCACGACATGTCCGTGGCGTCGGACCTCGTGGGCTTCGTCGTCCAGCTCCAGGTCGGCCAGCGCCAGCTTGCCGTCTTCACTGTCATTGCCGTGGCGCCGCAGCACGACGCGGACTCGGGCCATGAGCTCTTCGATGCTGAACGGCTTGGTCACGTAGTCGTCGCCGCCGATCGTCAGGCCGTGGACCTTGTCGTCGGTCGCGTCCTTAGCGGTGAGGAAGATGATCGGCACCTTGCTGCCGCTGCTGTTGAGACGGCGCAGCACCTCGATTCCGTCGATGTCGGGGAGCATCACGTCCAGGATCACGAGGGCGGGCGAGAACTGCGTCACCGCGGTGATCGCGCCGCGTCCTGTGGCCGCGGTCTTGACCGTGAATCCTTCATAGCGCAAGGCCATCGCGACCAGCTCGGTGATATTGGGCTCGTCGTCGACGACGAGGACTCGGGGTCCGTCCTTGTTCACAGCTTCCATGCTGATCGAGTTTCCTGGGGATTTGCTCAGAGACTCTTGAGAACCAGATTTGAATTGTCTGCGGGCTCGGGCCAACCGGCAACCCGGCGAACCCTGCCTTTGTGATCGACCAGGCGGGCAGGCAGCCGGTTCGTTTCGAGCCACGCGACCGCCTTGTGGCCCATGACGATGGCCGCGGTGGACGCGATATTGGCGTCGACGCAGGTGGCCGCCACCACGGTCGCGGTCCGCCATGGACTCTTCGCCGGCAGGCCTGTCGCCGGATCGATGATGTGATGCAGGACGACGCCGCCTCGGGTCCAACGCCTGACGGTCGTGCTCGAGGTGGCGATGCCTCCTGAGGTGATCGTGACCGTCTCCTCGTCGTCGTCGATCGGGGCGGCGCTGTCCTCGCTCGCCTGGACCGGCCAGCCTTCGGGCGGGGCCTCGCCTGCGACGGCGATGTCGCCTCCGAGGCTGACCAGCGCGCCGGCGCCCGCGATCGCTCTGCTCGCAGCGGCGGCGGCGAGGTCGGAGGCGAGGGCTTTGGCCGTGGCGCCAAGGTCGAGCTCGACGCCGCGAGGCAGGCGCAACGTTCGCGAGTGGAGGTCGAAGCGGATTGCCTGCCAGCCGGGTATGCGCTGTGCGATGAGCTGGATCGGCTCGCCGTCAGCCGGGACGCTCGCGAAATCGGTGTCGTAGCCGGCGAGCCGGATCGCGGAACCGACGGTCGGATCAACTGCGCCGCCGGTCAGCTCGGCGCCGCGCAGCGCGGCAGCGATCGCCTGCGCAAGCAGCGGGCTGATCGTCACCTCTTGTTCCGGCGACGTGTTGAGACGGCTCAGCTCGCTGTCTTCGCGGAACCGGCTGGCCGCGAGGTCGATGGCTTTGACGACATCGTCAACGGCCGCCTTGGCCGCCAACAGCAGCGTGGGGTTGGTGACGATCAGGCGCAGCGACGAACCAAGGGCGCGGTCGTCGGAGATTCCGAGGACAGTGCTTCTCATTTCGGGTGTGGCTTCTGCGCTTGCGCCCTGCGCAGCGCGATCGCGAGGACTGGGCAGTCGTCCACAGCGCGCTGGGCCAGCGCCATCAGGTGCGGAGGAATCGCGCCCGGCGCGATGATCGGATAGCCCCAGGAGTCGAGCCGGATCATCTCCGGCAGGATCTCGGCGCACAGGCCGCGTCCATCGCACTTGATGCGATCAATCACGAGCTCGAACTGCTTCGTCATGCCGACCGCCGCTGGTGGGCCGGATGTTGAGCGAAGTCGTCTCCGAAGGTTTTCATGGCGGACCGCAGGAACAGCACGGCCCCATCAGGGTGCTTGCATGCGCCGCGACCCAGCACCTCGGCCGACCATCGCTGCAGCCGCTGCAGGTCGCCCGGATCTGTGCCCCGCTCCGCGATCCTGGTGCAGGCGTCAGCCAGCGCCCGAAGGCCGAAGAAGCACGGTCCGCATTGAGCCGAGCTCTCGCTCGCGAGGAAGCGCATGATGCCGGCCACCTCGCAGACGGGGCAGTGACTCGTCGGCAAGACACCGATCACGCCACATCCGAGCGACAGTCCGCGGTCCCGCAGGGCCTGCGGATCGATCGGCAGGGACCATGCGGCCTCGGTGTCGACCCACTGGCCGAAATAGCCGCCAAGCAGCACGGCTCGCGGGGAGTGCGAGGCGCCTCCCGCCAGCTGGACAGCTTCACCCAACGGGGTGCCGACGTTCACCTCGAACACTCCCGGCGCGCGCACGCCGCCGGCGACCGTGATCAAGAGCGTGTCGGTGCCGACGCCGCTGCGGGCGATGAGGGCGATGTGAGCCAGCGTCTCGACGTTGTGGACCAGGGTGGCCGCTCCGCCGACCCCGCGCTCACGCGGGGAGGGTGGGGCGGTGGTCGGCGTGGCGATGCCGGCATCGACCAGGTGCACCGCTGCGCTCGAGTCGCCGGCGACATAGCGGGCAGGCGCGGGCACGATCCGCATCATGCGGCGCTCATGGTCCGTCCGTTGTGCAACTGCCTCGGACATCGACCTGCGCGAGGCGTGGTGCTCCTCACCGATGTAGAGAACGATCTGCTTCGCTCGCACTGAAGCCGCCGCGACTAGAGCGCCATCGAGGATGAGGTGAGGGCGCGAGGTCATCAGATGGCGATCCTTCTTGCTGTGAGGCTCGCCTTCGGCCCCGTTGACGATGACGACTGCCGTTCCTTGCGATCCGGCTGCGACGGCGCGCCATTTGAGCCCTACCGGAAACGATGCGCCGCCGCGCCCAGTAAGACCGGTCCGGACGAGCACTTCGATGAGGGAAGGGCCCCACTTCGTCACGGGGCCGAGCCGGGTGAGGTGATCGCGGAGTCGCTCGGGTCCAAGCGAAGGGTCAGGGCCCGCGAGCAACCGAAGCTGGGTCATCGCGGGTCCCGCCGGTCGACCGCGGACTGGAAGGAGGATCGCGCATCCGCGAGAGGATCGCGGGAGCCGGTCATCAATCGATAGCCGATCGCGGCCAGCACCGCCACCACGCACGCCGCCTGCAGGACGAACAGCCAGACCGACCACGCGTCGGTCCCAGTGCCGATTCCGTGAAGGACCGCGATCGGCCACGAGGCGTACGAGAGCCAGTGCACCAGGCGCCAGGCGACCTGGCCGATGAGGCCGCGAACGAGGCTGGTCACAACGATCGCGAGCAGCAGCTCGAAGGCGATGGTTCCGAGGCCGAGCCAGAAGGTCCGGTAATAAGACGAGAAGGGCACCACTGCCGCCAGCCATCCGAGATGCGTGAAAGGGTCGACGACCGCGGTGACGATGTGCAGAGCCAGAAAGACGAGCGCCATGAGGGACAGGTTGCGGTGCAGGCCCACCGTGAGGAAGCGGGGCCAGCCGGTGGACTGAACCCTCAGGACCGAGAGGATTCCCAAAACGACCACGGCGCTGAGGAGGAGGAGGCTGACCGCCCCGGCGCCCCGAGTCGTGTACCAGAGAAGCTGATTGCTCACCGGATCATGATCCGCCCGAGACTGCGACTCCGGAGCTGGATGAGCTCGTGACCGGTGTGGTTGACGTCGCCAAACCCGACGAGGTGCTGGTCGACGAAGACGACGAAGCGGTCGCGGTGGAGGTGGTCGCGGTGCCCGGAATCGTGTTGGCGCTGATGGCTCCGAAGAGGCCAACGCCGATGACTGCGCTGATGGCGGCGCCGGTGGTCAGCCGGTTGAGGAGGCGCACGGCCGCGTCGCGGGCCCGCACCCTGGCTTGGGTCGTGTCTTTGGTTTCCATGCGTGTAAGTGTTGCCGTCCGCACTAAATCCAGACTGTGAGGAAGCTGGGATCTTGCTGTGAAGCTAAGGACTCAAACGCCGGGTACCGGACGCGGGTTACGGCGCACTCAATAGACTTCGAACGGTGCCGCCCCGTAGCTCAGGGGCGCCGCGCGCAGCGCACTCAATAGACTTCGAACGGTGCCGCCCCCGTAGCTCAGGGGATAGAGCAGGACGGTCCTAACGTCAAGGTCGGGGGTTCGATTCCCTCCGGGGGCACCAGTCTGGCGGGCTAGCTCGTCACTTCAGCAGGTACGGCATCGGGTCCACCACGGCGTCGTTGATGCGCAGCTCGAAGTGCACGTGCGGGCCGGTGGACCATCCGGTCGAGCCCTCGAGGCCGATCCGCTGCCCGCGGGCGACCATGTTCCCGACCACGACGTCGGTCTCGAGCAGATGCCCATAAAGCGTCATGATGCCGCCGCCATGGCCGATCACGACATAGTTGCCGTACCCGACAGCTGAGTGCCCGACCGCGACGATCACCCCCGCAGCCGCCGCATTCACAGTCGTGCCGAACGGCGCCGCCATGTCGATGCCGGTGTGGAAGTGCTTGAAGGGCCCCAGTGGCGGCTCCAGCGCCAGGGTGCTCGGCCCGAAGGGCTGCGTGACGCGAGCTCCGGCCATGGGCCACGACAGCGTCAGCCCAGCGATGGTCGTGCCGGTCGGGAGCGTGTGCGTGACAAGCGCAAGGCCGACACCGACATGGGCCTGGTTCCACGCCGCCTGGTTGGCTTGCTGGATCAGGTCCTGCTCCTGCGTCTCGAGCAGGGTGGCAAGGGCCGCGGTCACGTCCGGTGGCTGGTTCGTCAGGTCGTTTTCAGCGGCCTGTATCTGCGCGATGACATCAGCCGCCTGGTTGGTGATGTCGGACTGGGTGCTGAGCAGGTCGTTCAGCGTGCTGAGGCTCTCGACGAGCTGGTCTCTCGTCGCGTTCTCGCGATCGAGGTCGGCCTGTCGCGCGTCACGATCCGCCTGCAGCTTGCGCAGGTCGGCCTCGAGTCGAGCTTGCAGGGCGTGGGCTCGCTGGCCGGCGACGACCATGTCGGAGGTCGCCTGCAAGGCCTCGCGAAGGCTTCCCGTGCGCGCGATCAGCATCCAAACCGAGTCCGGCTGGCGGTAGAGCGCCCGCGCCATGGCAGCGACCTGCTCTCTCTCGACGTCGATTCGCGCCTGCGTATCGGCGATCTGGGTGTCGAGCTGGGCAATCTGGTCCTCCAGGGTGGCGATCACCGTCTCCTCCCGGCTGACCTGGTCGGTCAGGATCTGGATGCTCGCGGAGGTCTGGTTGAGCGCCGCGCTGAGGCGCTCCTCGGTGGCCAGCGCGTTGGACAGATCGCCGCCGAGCCTCGCGCGGAGCTGGTCGTAAAGGACCTGCGTCGGGTCAACCGGACATGTCAAGCGCGTCGGGGACGCGGCGGTCGGAGGACACGGCGATGGGCTCGTCGCGCCGGCTGCGGAAACCTGGAGCGCCATCAGTGCGCCGGCGACGGCGAGCGCTCCGACGGCTTGTCTCACGCGTGCACTTTGCGAAAGCCGAGCAGCGCCGTCAGCGACCCGAGCAACAGGCCGGCGGCCATGACCGCCGCGAGGACGTACTGGACCTCGGTAGCGCCGACGCCCGGAAGCACCTGCGCGTACGTCGCGGATTCGAAGCGAATCGCGAGCAGCCAGGCGCCCGCGACCAATGCCGCAGCCAGCGCTCCAGCGAGAGCGCCGATCATCAGGCCCTCCACCACGAACGGGCCGCGCAGCATCCAGCCTCGCGCTCCGAGCAGCCGGATCACGGCGACTTCCTGGCGGCGCGCGGTCGCGATGCCCCGCATGGAGTTGGCGATCACGGCGTACGCGACCACACCAAACAGCAAGAGGAGCCCGGCTGCAACTCCTCCGACCACCAGCGCGACTCGGCGCAGCCGCGAGTAGGTGTCGGGGTCGTACGACGTCGGATAGGCAGGGTCTACCGCGGGGTCGCCCTTGACCGACGTGGCGACTGCGCCGACCTTGGTCACGTCGCGCACCTTGACGTCGAGGCTCGCCGGGAACGGGTTGGTCGTGCTGAGGCTGGCGAGGTTGTCGAGCCCGGGACGGCTGCTCGCCTCAGCCAGCGCTTGCTCCCGGCTGACCTCGGTGATCGACGCGATCCGCGGATCGGCGGTCAGCCGGCTCTTCAGCGTGGCGACGGCGTCGGGCGTAGCGTCGGAAGCCAGGTAGATGCGGACGATCGAGGCTTGTGCGGCCTGCTGTACCGCAGCGCGCTGGATCGCGATGCCGACCATGGCGAGGGTCCCGCAGAGCAACAGCAGGAGCGCGATCGTGCCGAGCGCCGGCGCGGTCAGGCGAATGTCGCGGCTCCAGCTCCGCAGGCCGCTCAAAACGACGATCCGGAAGCTGTTGGCGAGCAACGCTGCCGTGCGCCGCCACAGCGGAAGCTGTTTCGGCTTAAGCACGTGCTTGCGCGGACGCTCGTGGATGGGGAGAAGGAGGCGCCACAGCGGGGGCGTGGCGTGTGAGCCGTTCCCATTGGACGCTGCCTTCTGCGAACCGTTCAGGTGGATCTTGCCGCTTGGCAGCCGGAGTACGCGGCTCGATTGAAACGTGTGATTGTGGCTGGCGACGATGACCGCGGCGCCCCCGGCTGCGGCGTCCTCGAGCAGGCGCATGACGATCCGGGCGTTGTCGTCGTCGATGGAAGCCATAGGCTCGTCGGCCAGGATCACCCGAGGCTTGGCGGCGAGAGCTCGCCCGACTGCGATGCGCTGGCGCTCGCCGGCGGAAAGCTGCCGCGGGTAGGCATTCCGTTTGTTGAGGAGGCCCAGCGATTCCAGTATCTCGAGGGCGCGTCGCTTGATCGTCTTAAACGGCACCTGCGGGTCGGTGACCTGCAGTGCGAGTGTCAGGTTCTCGAGCGCGGTGAGGCGTGGAAGCAGGTGGTGCTCCTGGAAGACGAACGCGACATCCCGGCGAACTCGGCCGAGGCCTCGGCGCCACCAGCGGTGTAGGCCACGCCCCTCAACCCATACCTCGCCGCGGTTGGGCCGCAACTGTCCGTGGACCAGCCGCAGCAGCGTGGTCTTGCCGGAGCCGCTCGGCCCGGTGACCTCCACGACCTCTCCGGCGGCGACCGACAGGTTGATCTCCTTGAGGACCGCCGTGCGCCCAAAAGATTTGGTGACGTGGGCCAGCTTGACCATCGGCTGCACCTTGGTGACAGCGCCGTTGGTCCCCGGGCGATACGAACTCGCCCCATTTTTTGCGCGCAACCCGTTCGGGGCATGGCCGTTGGCGGCGCCATTTACGGCGCCGTTCACGGCTCCATCAGTCAAGACGCTCGTGCGCACGCGGGTGACTGGTCGGCTACCCACCCTGTCCACGTCCAGATTAGCCCAAGCCCGGCTCAGGAAACTCTCATAAACGACTGTGAGTCGGGTCGGTTACCTACTTAAGTTAGCCGCAGCCGACCAGGGCCAGCGGCGCTGCCGCGACGGCGATCGTAAGCAGCCCTCCCGAGGGCGAAACCGACACCAGCCGGCTTCCATCGGAGAACTTCCCGGTGTCTAACGCGACAGAGCCGGAGACGGCCACCGATCCAGTCACCTCCGGCGGAATTGAGACGAGCGTCGGCGGGTCCCCGGCGCGCGCCTGCGCGCTGAGCGTGAAGCTGCCGGTGTCGGCGTCGTAGTGGTAGATCAGGTGGGGATCGCTCGAAGCGCGCGGATAGACCCTCGCCAGCAGCCGCTCGCGCGCGGCTCGAAGGCAGCCGCTGGACTGCATCGGCGAGACGTCGTTGCTGGTCGGGTCGAAGACCCCCCAGCTTCCGGTGCCGCCGTTCTCCTTCCAGGTCCAAAACGCGAACCCGACGTTGTGTTTCTCCTGCTGCAGGACTTCGTTGGCCAGCAGCACCGAGTCGTACTTCGGGTCATTGCCAAACTCAGACACGAAAAGCGCGGCGCCCATCGCTCTTGCCTCGCGCTCGCCCAGGCTGTAGGTCTGGTCGTAGCCACCCCACGGGTACGCGGCTTTGGACGGATCGCTTTTCCCCAGCAGTGCCTCGAGGGTGAACCCGTGCGTGTAGGCGTGGATGTCGAAAACCAGGTTCGGGTAAGAGCTCACCGGCAGGCCGAGATGGGTCGGAAAGTCCGTCATCTGCCGCAGCAACCCGGGCTCCAGGAACATCAGGTGCCGGGCGTCGTGGACACCGGCGTCGGCGTAGCCGCAGAACGCGGGCATGAAGGCTCCGGTTGGACACGGCAAGCCGTCGTGCGCACCTGTCACCGCATCGATGACACGGCGATAGAACGGGAACAGGAGCAGGTCTTCGAACCCGGGCGGCAGGTTCCAGCCCGGCTGGGGTTCGTTGAAGATGCTGTAACCGGCGACGGTGCTGTCGTCCTTGAACCGTTTGGCCAGAAAGCTGACCGCGGCGATGTACTCGTCCTGGATGCCGCTGCGGTTGTACCAGAAGTTGCTGAACGATTCGAAGACGGCCCCGTTGGCTTCGCGCTGGCTGTTCAAGAAAAGCCCCGAAGGCAGCCCGTCGGTCAGCGTCGCCCATGCGGGCGCGCCGCTGTTGGCCGACAGGTCCACGCCCTTGCCGGGTCCGACATAACGCGAGTACGCGTTCTGATGCATGTCGATGATCACGTAGATCCCGAGTGCTCGCGCCCAGTCCACGACCTGGGCGGCGCGATCGACGTAGGTCTGGTTGAAGCGACCGCGCTCCGGCTCGAGCAGGCTCCAGGAGAGTGGCAGGCGCAGCGAGTTGAAGCCAAGTGCCGCCATCTGAGCCAGGTCCGACTGGCACAGCGGCGGGTAGTGGTTCGCGACGATGTCCGGACAGCGACCCCCCTCGTACGCCGCAGGGTCGATCGGATAGACGGGTGGTGCGTCGGGCCTGGCGCTGTTGCCGAAGTCAAGCAGGTCGGCGGGCACCGCGCCGTGGAAAAGCACCATCCGTTTCTGGTCGTCGGCGATGTACGGCGTGTCGTTGGCGGGATGTTCGACATGCAGCCAGGGCATGACTCCAGGTGGACCCGGTGATGAAGCCGGCGCTGGCGTCAAGCGGGTCACCATCGACACCGCGACAGCGCCCGGATACGTGAAGGCCGCCACCCCGATGACGAGCAGCGCTGCCGCGATCTGCGCGATTCGTTTCATGACGCGAGGAACCAGTAGGCGGTGCCGGCGATGAAGGCGCCAATCCCGAGCAAGCCGGCCGCGAGCCCAAGGGAGGCAGTGGTTTCGCCGCCGAGCTCTCCATTGGCAGCACGGATTCGTCGCAGCGACCGGAGTCCCGACCACACGGCGAACGGGGCGAAGATGCCGAATGGAAGACCGAGCAGGCCGAGCACCAGCGCCCGGTTCGCCGCGCCGTCTCTACGCTTGATTGGCGCCGCTACCAGAACTTGCCGCGCCCGAGAAGGATGTACAGAATCGGGCCGATACCCCAGAAGAAGGTGATGATGATCCACAGCACCTTCCACGCCCCGCTGAGGTCTGTGCGGTTGACGATGTCGATGATGCAGAGGACGAAGGCGATCGGGTGCAGGAAGATCGCCAAAAGCACTTCCACGATGAACTTGATCACCTAGGTCCTCCTCAGCTATTGGCTATAAGTTTTTTGGGTGTGGCCGAGGTCTTCAACGCGCTCGGCATGCGCGGCCATCCTCCGGCCGGAGCAAATGTACCGTCGCCCGCCTGTTCATAGGTCGCCTTCAGCCTGCCTCGCGCGATCTGGGTCACGGCTTCTACGAACCGGTCGACCTCCGAGGCTGTGTTGTAAGGCGCAAGGCTTGCCCGCACCGCGCCGGGAAGGGCCTTCCGATGACCCGCTGTCACCTCGCCTTCGACCGCCTCGACCGCCTGCCTGTCCATGTGCAGCAGGTGGAAGACGTAAGGGTTTGCGCAGAAGCAGCCGTTGCGAACGGCGATGCCCCACTCGTGGCTGAGAGCCGCCGCGGCCAGGCCGTGATGGAGGCCGTCGACGACGAAGCTCGCCAGGCCCAGTCGCTGCGCCCCCGGATACGCCTCGGTTCCACCGAGCACCGCGACGCCGGGGATACGGCTCAAGCGCGCGAGCAGGCTGGTTCCGAGCTCGACCTCGTGACGCAGCATCTCGTCGAAGCCGAGCTCGAGGAGCGTTTCGATCGCAACGCCGAGCGCAACCGCGCCGATCACGTTGGGCGAGCCCGCTTCCTCGCGATCGGGCAGGTCGGCCCAGACGGTGTCGTCCCACGTCACGATGCTGATCGCTCCGCCGCCCATCACCTCCGGCGCGCCGGAGAAGAAATCGCGGGGCGCGACCAGCACGCCCGCTCCGTAGGGTGCGTACATCTTGTGACCCGACAGCGACACAAAATCGAGGTGACCGGGGTCGCCGGCCGGGCCGATGTCGATCCGGTGGTGGGGCGCGAGCTGCGCCGCGTCGATCGAGACGAGGGCGCCATGGCGGTGCGCCAGCTCGGCGACCTCATGGATGGGAGAGACGAAGCCGGTGACGTTGGACGCCCCGCACACAGCGACGAGGCCGATCTTTCCGTTGCCTTCCTTCAACGCATGCTCGATCGCGTGGAGGTCGATGTGGCCGTCGCCTGACAGACCGACCATCACGTGCCCGCTGCGATGCCGCCAGGGCAGGAGGTCTGCGTGGTGCTCCATCTCGGTCACCAGCACTGCGCGGCCGTCGAGTCTTGCCTGTTCGGCCGCGATCCGGTTCAGCGCATCGGTGGTGCCCTTGACGAAGATCACGACCTGCGAGCGCTCATCGGCGCCCAGGAATCGGGCCGCGAGATCGCGAGCGTTCTCGTATGCCTCGGTCGCGAGGCGGGACTTGTAGCCGGTGCCGCGATGCACGCTCGAGTAGACCTCGGAGAAGCCGTTGACGGCATCCCGGACCCGCTTCAGCGGGGGCGTGCTCGCCGCGTTGTCGAAGTTGATGCCGGTGACCGTCCCGCCCCCGGCGACAGGGACCGGCAGGTCGACCCCCGCGAAATGCTCACGCCACTGGCCGGAATGGGGGGAAGTCACTCTTGTGCCTAGCCTAACGCTGATCGGCTACAACTGAGGTTCGTATCAGTCACACTATTCAAGAGGGCATCGATTGTGCTTTTGACACGAGGTTGAAGAGCCGCCGCAAGGTGAACGATGTTCCGGTGGCGACCACCACCAACGGCGACACCAGCCTGGCCGCCCGTGAGCTCAGCTTCCTCGTGCGGCTCGCACAGGCGGCCGCAGCGACACAGCGACCTGATGAGCTGCTCGACCTGATCATTCGCGAGGCGACGTCGGCGATGGGAACCGACGTCTGCTCCCTCTACTTGCTCACAAGTAAGGGCAGCGAGCTCCGGCTGACGGCCACCAACGGGCTCAACGAGAGGATGGTCGGGAAGGTCGTGATGCCCGTCGGCGACGGGATCACCGGTTGGGTGGCGGAGAGCCGGCGGCCGGCGGTGGTGCCCGATGTGAGCAAGGAACCTCACTGGAAGTGGGTGCCCGGCCTTGACGAGGACCGGTTCCATTCGATGCTCTCAGTGCCCATCGAGTCCGGCCCGCGGTTGGTTGGCGTGCTCAACGTGCAGAGCGCCGAGAAGCGTGATTTCAACTCGGGCGACATCGACTTCCTGCGCGCGATCGCAGGCCAGGTGGCCGGCATCCTCGAGCGCAGCGAGCTGCAGCGGCGCACCGAGGTGCAGCTTGCGGAGATCCAGCTCTCACACGACATCCACGAGCGCTTCACCAAGCTGTCGCTGGAGGGCGCCGGGATTCGCTCGATTCTGGAGGTCGTCGGCTCACTCGCCGGCGGCCATGCCGCGCTGTACTCGCTTGACGGTTACCGGGTCCGTGGGGCGGGGGAGTCGTCGGACGGCATGCCGCCACGCATCCATGTGCCGACGCCGCTGGGCCAGGCTGGAGCTCGCGAGGTGCGGATAAACGCCGGCCGGCCGGCGCGCGCGCTCGACGTGGTGCCGGTGCGCGCAGGCGCTGACGTGTTGGGCATGCTGGCCGTCGGCGTCGATGAGAAGACTGTGGATTCAGCGGGACGCCGCCGAGCCCTGGAGCACGGGTCTACGGTGCTCGCCCTAGAGCTCTCGAAAGAGCGCGCAGCGGCCGAGGTCGAGCGCCGGCTGCGTGGTGACCTCGTTGAGGAGGTCCTGGCCGGCGGGCTCGAGGCCGACGAGGCAGAACGGGTCGCGCGCCAGGCCGAACGGCTCGGTCACCGGCTGCCGCCACGAGCGTGGGTGATGGTCCTGGAGCCGGATGACGATGAAACCGAGGCCGCCCTCGGGGCGCGAGGCGAGCTTGATCGCCTGGATGCCGCCCTCAGCGGGCTGGTCCGCTCACGGCTCCCCGGAAGCCTCACGTTGGTGCGGTCCGCATCTGCCGTGTTCCTCGTTCCTGACGAGGTCGCCTCCGACCTGGTCACAGTCGAAAAGCTAGCGAGCCAGGTTCTAGCCGCCGCAGCGCCGGTGATGAAGCCGGGGACGGCGTCGGTCGGCATCGGCAACCTGGCGAACGGGGTGGCCGAGCTGGCGCGATCGCATGTCGAAGCCCGGCAGGCGCTTCGGTTGACGCGCCGGGCGGGGGGACGCGGGCGCGTCGCCTCCTACCGTTCGCTCGGCGCCTTCAGGTTGCTGCTCGAGGTGCAGAGCCCGGATGCGCTGCGCAGGTTCGTCAACGAGCTGCTCGGGACGCTGTTGACGTACGCGCAGTCCCGCGACACGCCGCTGCTCGAGACGCTGGAGGCGCTGGCTGCGGCGCGGTGGGTGCGGCGTGCGGCCTCCCGCCAGCTGGGCATCCACATCAACTCGATGTCGTATCGAGTCGAGCGCATCCAGTCGCTCACCGGCCTGCAGCTCGACGACCCCGAGACGCGGGTGGCGATCTCGATCGCCCTCCGCGCCCGCGCGATGCTTGGGATGTAGTCCGGCGGGATTTGGCCTCCTGAGCCCGCCCAGCTCCCGCGGGTTTGCGGCCCACTCCAGAGCCGCGAGTGCCTTCCCGCGGGTAATTTGATTCAAGGTACCTGGCTCATCAGCACCGGTGGGCCGGCGACCAGCTTGCGAGACTGCTCGAGGCTGCGAACTATGAAAATGATCATCGTCGTCACCAGTACGGCATCGAAGCCGCTCATTCCGATCCCATGTCCGGCGGCCATCGATACGTTCCACTCTAGGACGGGCAGGACGACCACGGTCAACGCTAGAAAGCTGCCCCCGATAAAGGTGAGGCGGTTGATAAGACCTCTGAGCTCTCGCGGTGCATCGCTGAAATCGCAGGCGACGACGAAGTAGGTGAATCCGAGCACGAGGCAGGCGTCGACAAGGGTGTAGGCGGCATCCGTCCACGGGTTCGCTCCATATGCGGTCACATGGTTCGCGATCCACGCGACTGCGCCCGGACTTGAACGCCCGAAATAGTTGCCGAAGATCACCGGAACAAACAAAACGGCTGTGGCGAAGAGCGACGGCCGCAGCACTCCTGACAGCAACATCCTCAGCTCGACTGGTTTCACCGCACGCGACTTCTTGCCTTCGATCGGCGCTATGCGGCGCACCGCGAGTAGAACGGCCACCGTCGAGGCGACCACACCGATCGAGAAAATCACCCACACTCCCAAAGGCCGATAAAGGGCTTCGAGAGAGGGCGATGAAGCGGCGAAAGCGGCCATCCGGTGCACTTCGCCGGCGAGTGCACCCAGGGCATAGATGAGGATGGCGCCATTGCCGAATCCCAGCCCGAAGTCGTCCATAACGTCGCCGAGAAAAACAAGGACCATCGTGGCGCCGGTCAGCTCGAGGGCGATCACCAGCCGCGCGAACCAGTCCATGGGCGGGAGGACGTTGTTCACTTCGTACAGGACTGTCCATCCATACGCCTGGCCCATCCCCAGGAGGATCGTGAGGGCCCGCGTCCATAGACGCAGGCGCCGCATGCCGTCGGGACGTCTTGCGATCGTCCGAACCCGGGCCGAAATCACGCGGATGAGCGTGATCACCATCAGGGCGTAGACGTAAGGCTGCAGGCCCATCGCCGCGATGCTGTAGCCGGCAAGCGGTGTGGCGCTCCCGATGGCATGGAGGAAGGTGGACGGCTCGAGGCCGTAAAGGCGAAGCTTGATCACGCTCGGGTTCAGGCTCGACACCGGGATCTGTTCGAGTGCGCGCCATGCCACCAGGCACAGTCCGGTGACGGCGAGCCGCTTCCAGCCGACGATGCTCAAGATCCGTGCCAAAGCTGCGCGGCAGTTTAAGCGGCCCGAAAAAGTAGAGGACCCCGCCGCGCCGGCAGGGCCCTCCTGGAGAGTGTTGTCCAGTGCTTAGACGTCGCTGTAGAGCATGAACTCCCAAGGGTGCGGCCGAAGCGCAACCTGGTCGACCTCTTTCTTGCGCTTGTAATCAATCCAGGTCTCGATCACGTCCTTCGTGAAGACGCCGCCTTCGAGCAGGAAGGCGTGGTCCTTCTCCAGAGCGTCAAGCGACTCCGCCAGGGAGCCCGGCACCGACTTGATCTTCGCCTTCTCCTCGCCCTCGAGCTCGTAGATGTCCTTGTCGACCGGCTCCGGAGGAAGGATCTTGTGCTTGATTCCATCGAGGCCCGCCATCAGGCACGCGGAGAACGCCAGGTAGGGGTTCGCAGCCGGGTCCGGCGAGCGGAACTCGACCCGCTTGCTCTTCGGGTCGGTCGAGTACATCGGGATCCGCACGCACGCCGAGCGGTTGCGCTTGGAGTAAACGAGGTTGATCGGGGCCTCGTAGCCCGGCACGAGCCGGCGGTAAGAGTTGGTAGTCGGCGCACAGATCGCCAGCAGCGCCGGAGCATGCTTGAGCAGGCCACCGATGTAGTGGACGGCCATCTGGCTCAGCCCGGCATAGCCGCTCTTGTCGGCGAACAGGTTCTGCCCGTCCTTCCAGAGGCTCTGGTGGACGTGCATGCCGGATCCGTTGTCCTGGAAGAGGGGCTTCGGCATGAAGGTCGCGACGTAGCCGTGCTGCGCGGCGACGTTCTTGATCACGTACTTGAAGACCATCATCTTGTCGCCCATCGTGGTGAGCGAGTCGAAGCGCATATCGATCTCGGCCTGGCCTGCCGTCCCGACCTCGTGGTGCTGGACCTCGACGCGGACGCCGGCCTCGATCAGCTTGAGCATGATCTCGGAGCGCAGGTCCTGGAACTTGTCGGTGGGCGGCACGGGAAAGTAGCCCTCTTTGTGCCGCGGGCGAAACGCGAGGTTTGGCTCGGAGTTCTTGCCCGAGTTCCAGATGCCCTCTTCGGAATCGATGTGGTAGTAGCCGCTGTGTGCGTTCTGGTCGAACCGAAGGGAGCTGAAGAGGTAGAACTCCGCCTCGGGCCCCCAGTAGCTCACGTCAGCGATGCCGGACTTACGCAGGTGCTCCTCGGCTTTCTTGGCGATGAACCGCGCGTCCCGCGAGTACGGCTCGCGGCTGATCGGGTCGACGACATCGCAGATGAGGAACAGCGTCTTGTGCGTGAGGCACGGGTCGATGGTGGCCGAATCCGGGTCCGGCATGAGCAGCATGTCGCTCTCGTCGATCGCCTGAAACCCGCGAATGCTGGAGCCGTCGAATCCGAGGCCGTCAGTGAAGCTGTCGACCTCGAGCTCCCCGATCGGCAGGCTGAAATGCTGCCACGTACCAGGCAGGTCGATGAAGCGGACGTCGACCACCTCGACGCCCTCGGATTTCGCGCGCTCGATCACCTCTTTCGGGCTCGTTTTGCTGCCCGACTTCGTCTGAATCGCCATGAACACCCTCCATGAACCCTTGGCCTTCTGGAATTTGACGGGTCCACCGTGAGAGTAGCGGTGGGCCATGGCTCACATCACGGTGTGGCTCGCACGAGTCCAAAGGCGACTTTTACGTGCGAGTAACACGACACAAGATATCCACAGCTGGGTTCAAATCAGGTGAGCTGCACTAGAGAGCAGTGGCAATCTTGTGTGAACCACACGTGGGAGTGGTGGCCGGATCGACCCTAACCTGAGCCCATCAACTCGGGAGGTGACGTCCGTTGCACAAGCTGAGGTTAGCTTCAGGCATTGCGCTGTTCGCGGCTCTTATTCCGGTGGCCGCCTATGCCGCCGACGACCCCACGGCCACCCAGGCTGCGGGCGTGGCCGCTGACACCGTGTGGGTGATCGTGGCCGCCTGCTTCGTCATGTTCATGCAGGCCGGCTTCGCGATGCTCGAGGTCGGCTTCAGCCGCATGAAGAATGTCGGGACGGTCGTGGCCAAGGTCATCACCAACCTGAGCGTCAGCTCGATCGCCTACTGGGGAGTGGGCTTCGGGCTTGCGTTCGGAGCCGGCGGGGCATTCGCCTTCATCGGCGGAAGCGGCTTCTTCCCAACGTTCAGCCCCGGCTCGACCATGGACCTGCCGGCGATCGCCGCCAGCACAGTGCCCGCAGCCGGGAAGTGGTTCTTCGAGTTCGTGTTCTGCGCAGTTTCCCTGGCGATCGTGTGGGGGACCATGCTCGAGCGCACGAAGTTCATCGTCTACATCCTGTTCGGCATTCCGTTCGCGGCATTCATCTATCCACTCATCAGCCACCAGCTCTTCGGTGGCGGCTACCTGATGGCGACGCTCGGGTCCCAGGACTTCGCCGGCTCGACCGTGGTGCACCTGACGGGCGCGACGGCAGGGCTGGCAGGCCTTCTCTTGCTCGGCGCACGCATCGGCAAGTACGAGAAGGGGAGGTCGAACGCGATCCCTGGGCACAACATGCCACTGGCCCAGCTCGGCGTCCTGATCCTCTGGTTTGGATGGTTCGGGTTCAACCCCGGCTCAACTCTCAACGCGACGAACCTGCACTTCGCGGACGTCGTCGTGGTCACCAACCTTGCGGCCGCGGGTGGCGCGGTGGCGGCACTCGCCACGGTCTACCTGATCACCAAGACGATGGACGTTGGCATGATCGGCAACGGCGCCATCGCTGCGCTGGTCGCGATCACCGCGCCCTCGGGCTACGTTGAGCCGTGGGCCGGGATCGTCATCGGAATGGTCGCCGGAGTCATCGTCGTGGTGGGCGTGCTCGCCCTTGACCGGGTTCTCGACGACCCGGTGGGCGCCCTCCCCGCTCACGGACTTGCCGGAATCTGGGGCACCCTCAGCTGCGGCCTGTTCACGACGCCTGCGCTGGCCAAGTTCAACGGCGTCGGCCAGGGCGGCCTGTTCTACACCGGCAGCTTCCACCAGCTCGGCGCCCAGGCGATCGCGGTCACGGCTTCCTTCGTGACTGTGTTCGTGCTCAGCTACGGTCTGTTCTGGATCATCAAGAAGACCGTCGGCCTGCGCGTCTCCGCCCGTGAGGAGATGGAAGGCCTGGACATCAGCGAGCACGGCATGTGGGGTTATCCGGAATCGTTCATGCCGGTGCCCGGCGGGGTCTATCGCCCCGCGGACACACCGACCGTCAATCCGCATGGGGCACATGAACCGGTGTCGGCACCGCAAGGGGTGGCATCAGCATGAAGATGGTCGTTGCGATCATTCGCCACGAACGCTTGCAGGAGGTCCAGGACGTGCTCGACGAATGCGGCGTGTCGGGAGTTACCGTCACGGAGGTCAAGGGGTGCGGCGCGCAGCGCGGTTACACGGAGAAGTACCGCGGGGCGGCAGTGCACATCTCACTCCGTCCGAGATTGAAAATTGAAGCCGTGATGCGCTCTGAAATCACGAAGACCGTGGTCGACAAGATGGCCGTCGCCGCCCGCACGGGCGAGGTGGGAGACGGCAAGATCTTCGTCATCGGCGTCGAGGACGCGGTCCGTATTCGCACCGGCGAGCACGGCGCGGAAACCGTCCAACACGCCGAAAGAGCCATGTGGGGCCATTAAGAACTTATGAGGGAAAACCCGGATGGTTTTCCCTCATCGCCCGGTCGGCTTCGCCGACGGGGCTGCTCCCATTCCGGTATATCGATTGGATTGATTTAGGAAGCTGAAGCCTTGCCACGTTTGGCAGGCTTGGGGACAAAGTTGCGACCGGGCTAAGCCCGGTCGCCCTCGCGGTGCTGGTGAGAAAAAGAGAAGCGGCTGGGGATTTCCCCCGGCCGCTCTTGCGTCCTCGGATCGGTTAGTTGGTGGCTGCCTTTTCGGCTACCGCCGCTGACTCAGCTGCGTTGACGTTCGCGACATTCTTATCTATCCAGGCCTTGATCGGGGCCGCTCCGCCGGGATAACCGACCAGGCGGTCTACCAGCTGGCCGTCTCGGAACAGGCCGAGGGTGGGGATCCCCATCACGCCGTAGCGGATGGCGATGTCCTGGTTGACGTCCACGTCCAGCTTGCCGATCGTCACCTTGCCGGCGTACTCGGCCGCGAGCTGCTCGACCAACGGCGTCATCATCCGACACGGTCCGCACCAGTCGGCGTAGAAGTCCACCACCACCGGCTCGCTGGCTTTGAGCACGTCAGCCTCGAAATCCGGGCCGTCGAAATGCTTCATGTTTTCCATACCTAATACAAAGCTGCCGGCCACTCGCCTATTCCCGAACCGGGTGCGCGGGCATAATCGCCTCATGGCCACTGTCCCGGCGGAGCGTCAGGCGACGGCGGTCCAGGTCGCTCTGAGGCAGTTCGGAGCGCGCCTGTTCGAGGCGGCGCCCGGCCTCGTGACCTGGATCCTGCTCCTGGCGCCGGCCTGGATTCCAATCATCTTCCAGTCGCCCGGCGCCCTCGTAGTCGCCCTCACCGTGCTGCTGTTCGACATCTACTGGCTCGTGCGCTCGGTTACGGTCGTGACCGGCGTCTACAGCACCTTGTGGCGGATGCGGCGCGACATGGCCAAGGACTGGCTCGCCCTGGCGCACGAGCAGCAGACGAAAGGCGGCAACGACCCGATCCAGTACTACCACCTGTGTGTGATCCCGACCTATACCGAGCCGTACCACGTGCTGGAGCGCACCGTGCAGGCCATCGTCGACGCGAACTACCCGCCTGAGCTGAAGCTGATTGGAATCATCACGCGAGAGACGGACAAGCCGGGCTGGGAGAACGTCGCGCGGCTGAAAGAGAAGTTCGGCGGCCAGCTAAAGGGCTTCTACCACATCAAGGATCCGCTCGAGCCGGGCATCGTGATCGGGAAATCGGCGGCGATGAACTGGGGCGGGCGCTGGATGGTGCGGGTCCTGACGGAGGAGGGTTACAACCTCGACCAGGTGCTGATCACAGACCTGGACTCGGACTACCGTGTCCACCCGCAGTACTTCGCGTGGATCAGCGCGCACCACGCCCGCGAACCGCTGCGGGATTACCTGATCTGGCAGCCGGTCCCGCTGTTCCACAACAATTACTGGCAGGTTCCGATGGCGGTGCGGATCATGTCCGCCAGCACCTCGCAGTGGCAGATGTTCCTGCACTCTCGCCCGCACCGCCTGGTTGCGTTCAGCAGCTACACGTGCAGCCTGGAGTTCGTACGCAAGGTTGGCTACTGGGACAAAGACGTGATTCCTGAGGATTCGCGCTTTTACTGGAAGGCCTTCTTCACCTTCGGCAAGAGGTTTTCCGTCAAGTCGGTGTACCTCCCGATCTACGGCGACTCTCCGCACGCGCGTGACTACGCGGCAACACATACAAGTCAGTACAACCAGATCAAGCGCTGGGCCTGGGGCATCACGGATGTGCCGTACGTCCTGGCGCGCCTGTTCAAGCACCCCGAGATACCGCCCGTGCTGCGCTTCCGTCGCTTCATGAACCTCTTCCTCAACCACCTCAACTGGATCTTCCTGCCGCTCCTTCTGATGTTTGGAGCGTCGGTTCCGTTGTGGGTCAGCGTTGACTTCTCGCTCACCGACCTGGGACAGACACTTTTCCTGTACTCAGGCATCCTGCTGTCGACGACGCTGTCAACTGTGGTTTTCTTCCTCTACTTCGAGACCCTCTTGCTGCCACCGAAGCCGGCGAACTGGCCGTTGTGGAAGAAGGGAGCCGTGCACTTCCAGTACCTCCTGTATCCGATCGTGGGGCTAGTCATGAGCGTGCTGCCTGCATTGGAAGCGCACACGCGACTACTGTTTGGCCGCTACCTCGAATACCGGGTGACAGAGAAGGTTTGACGATGGACCAAGCCGGCGCGAGAACTGTTGCGACGACGATCGGGGACCTGTTTCATGCCGTACACGCCGCGATGCGCGAACAGGTCCGCGACATGGACGTGGGCACGCTCAACTGGAAGCCCCTTCCGCTGGCCAACTCGATCGCAGTGCTCGTCTCCCACGCGCTCGGCGCTGAGCGAGAGATGATCCGCGCCGTGCGGTTGTTGGCGACCGAGCGCGACCGGGAGGCGGAATTCAAGGCGGAGGCGGATGCCGCCGACCTGCTCGCGCTGCTCGACCAGGCCGATCGGGAACTGGATGAGCATCTCGGTGCCATTACCGCCGCCGACCTCACTGAGATGAGGCCGCGTGGAGACAGGCCCCCGCGGCCGGGGCTCAACTGGCTGATCTCGAACTATGGGCACGTCCGGGAGCATCTCGCCCAGATCGAGCTGACGAAGCAGCTCTACGACAGCCGAACGTAAGGAGCGACGCTAGCCCGCCATGGGCGGCCGAGTTCACCTCGGCCGCGACTTTGTCTTCAACCCTCCCAACGTCGCATGGAACGACCAACTTTGGAATCCCATCCATAACTGGAGGGAGTGCAGGGCCTCGAATCCGGCCGAGTTGGCGGCGAAAGCCAGTTAACCGCTAGCGGCCGTTGAGAGGCCCGATGAGAGGGAACCGGAACGGTTCAGTTCCCTCTTTATGTCAGGCTCCGCAGACGGAGGGGGCCCACGGTAGGCAGACAGTCGGTCCAGCCAGCGCCCACAGCGTGAGCCCCACGAGCATGGCGATGAAAAGGATCCAACCTGTACCTGTGTAGATGTTCCGGCCCGGCACCGGCCACTTCTTCCAGCCCAGGCGCTTGGCGATCCGCGGCCCCGCGATGGAGTCGATGAAGGGCCACAGCACCAAGGCCCCAACGATGACCGCCGGGGTGCCCAGCGCCATGATGGTCTCCGGGCCCAGCTTCAGGATCTGGAAGAGGAAGAGGAAGTACCAGTCCGGTCGCGGGATGGTGACCGCGCGTGGGTCGGCCGAAGGCTCCAGCTGAAGGTTCTTCTGCACGAAGAATGAGAGCAGGCCGACGGTGACCAGGATCACCACCATGATGATCGGGTAGGGCCAGAAATGGTCCGGGAAGAAGGGGTGGGTTTCGTCGTCCGGCATGTCGTCGGCGAGGTGGTGGCCCGCGTCGCCCATGAGGATGGGGAAGAGGGCAAGCCCGACCAGCACCGGGTAGAGGATGTGGTCGGGTCCGATCGGCAGGCGCTTCCACTCCGGCTCTAGGGTGTGGCCGGCGTGCTCGTCCACCTCGATGATCGGGATCTCCTTGGTGGCGATCGTCGCCCCGGGACCCTCTTTCGGGATGAGCTTTTCGCTCACAGCGGCTCCGCGATCCCGTGCGCCCGGATGAACCGGAAGTGCACGTACATCAGCAGGACGATCAGGCCGGGCAGCAGGAAAACGTGGAGCGTGAAAAAACGCTGGAGGGTGGCCGGGCCGACCACCGGGCCGCCCGAGAGCACCTCCCGGATGAAGGCGCCGAGCTGCGGCGGCGGGGTCAACCCGCCGATCTTGATCGTGACCTCGGTCGCGAAGTAGGCCTTGTTGTCCCAGGGGAGCAGGTAGCCGGACAGCGAGAGCCCCAGGATGCACAGCAGCATGATCACACCGACAATCCAGTTGAGCTCACGCGGCGCCCGGTAGGAGCCGGTCCAGTAGACGCGCGACATGTGGATGAGGACCATGATGATCAGGATGTTGGCGCCCCAGAAGTGGACGCCACGGACGAGCCAGCCCAGGTACTGCGTGTTTTGAATGTAGAGGACGCTGTTGTAAGCCGGCGAGTTACCCGGAGTCCCCGCGTCGGGCACGTAATAGAAGGAAAGGAAAACTCCCGTCACCAGCTGCAAGGCGATGAGGATGAACACTATCCCGCCGAAGCAGTAGTAGAAGGCGTTGGCGAAGTTCGGGACTCGCTGGTACATCGACTCTTCTACCGCTTTTGTGAAGGGGTAGCGCGCATCGAGCCAGTTCACCACCGCCAGCTGGATGTCGCGTGGGTGTGGGATCGCCATTCCTAGAACCCTAAGACGATGCCGTCGACATCGATGGTTGTGGGATCGGAACCTTGCTTCCACGTCAGGTGTGACAGCGGGGCGGGCGCGGGGCCGCGCAGCACGGTGCCATCCAGATGGAAGCGGGAGCCGTGGCATGGACAGTCGAATCCGTTTGCGTCTTTGTTCAACGCTATTGAGCAGCCCAGGTGCGAGCAGTTGATGGCGAAGACCTCGACCTTACCCTGGTTCTTCACGGCGAAGCCGGCGAACGCCAGCTCGCCGGCGGCGTTGTCACCTCCCCCGTCGGCCATGATGAACGCCGAGTTGGGACTGGCCGGCGCGTTGAACCTGAGCGCCTCACCGTCGTTCAGCTGGGCGATCGGCTTGTCGAGGGCGACCGTCAGAATTCCTTTCTTCTGGCCCTTGGGAGGGTGCGGCCAGAGGTAAACGAGCAACGGGGCAACCGCCGCGACCGGTATCGCTGCCATCAGGGCCGCCAGCCACCAACCTAAGAAGGTGCGACGGGTAACCCGTTTCAGCGCCGCAGCGTCTGCCATCCGGCCCAAATGTTATCCCCCTGGCGGGGCCTAACGTAAGGGGGGTAGACCCACCGCCTGGCGTACTTCGGCCATCGTGTGGCGGGCGACGGCCCGGGCGGTCTCACTGCCATGGTCGAGAATGCCCGCTACCTTTTCTGGGCTGAGCTCGGCTCGGGCCTCGCGGAAGGGCCCGAAGGTCTCAATAATCCGCTCGGCGAGCAGCTTCTTCTTGTCGTTGCAGCCGATCTGCGCCTTGCGGCACAGGTCCCAGTAGTGCTGCCAGTCGTCGAAGAAGAGCTTGTAGAAAGCGCAGACGTTGCACGTGCGCGGGTGGCCGGGATCTGTTCTGCGCGGCCGCTTGATGTCGGTGACCATGCTCATCACCTGCTTGCGGATGACCTCGGGATCGTCCGTCACCCCGACGATGTTGCCGATGGTCTTCGACATCCGCTGCTTGCCGTCGGTGCCTTTGATGAGCGCTGTCTCGGTAAGCAGTGCACGGGGCTCAGGAAACACCGGCGTGTAGATGCGATTGAACCGGCGCGCGACTTCGCGGACGAGCTCCACGTGAGCTTGCTGATCCTTGCCGACTGGGACACCGATGCCCTTGACGATCAGGATGTCCGCACCCTGGAGGATCGGGTAGGACAGCAGCCCGAGATTTACGTTGTCCGGGCGCAGCTTCGCCTTTTCTTTGAAGGCCGGTGTGCGCATGACCCAGCTCAGTGGCGTGACCATCGAAAGCATGAGAGACAGCTCCGCGACCTCCGGGACTTGCGACTGAAGATAAAGGACGCTGCGCTTGGGATCGATCCCGACCGCCAGCAGGTCTGCCGCGAGGTCGAACACCTTGCTTTCGACGGTGCGACCGTCCGGTTCGGTGGTAAGGGCGTGGTAGTCGGCAATGAAGTAGTAGCAGTCGTACTCGTTCTGCAGGCTGACCCAGTTTTTCCCGGCGCCGAGATAGTTGCCAAGGTGAAAGCGCCCTGTCGGGCGCATGCCGCTGAGGATCCGCATCCGCTCTGCCATCGGGTCTGGAGTCTAGCGGGCGTGGCCAGGGCAGCCGGGTTTACCCCGGCTGCGACTTTGTCCTTCTTGCCACCCAGCGCGGCCAGGAGTTCTTTCAGTAAATCCGATCCCGGGGAAGGTGAGCAGGCTCTTTGGCGAAGCCAAACAGCCGATGAGCGGAAACCTTCGAGGTTTCCGCTCATATACCTTGTCCGAGTTGCCTGAGCACGACCTGACGCCCGACCTCCCGGCGCCGAGCTCCGGGCTCGGTTCCCGAGCGCTGCGCAACACGGTCCTCGTCCTCACCGCAAAGGTCGCGGCGCGTCTGGTCGCGCTTGTCACAGTCCTGGCGATGATCAAGCACCTCAGCCCAGCCCAATACGGGGCTTTTGCGACGCTCGTGAACTTCACGGCCATCGTCAGCGTCGTGCTGGACCTCGGCTTCAACGTTCTGTTCGTCCGGGAGGGCGCGCGTCATCCAGCTGAGATCCAGCGCTACCTCCGCAACGTCATGTCAGTTCGGCTCCTGCTATCGGTGGTCAGCCTTGGGCTGCTCGCGGCCGCGCTTGTGTTCGCCGGGTTGGAGAGTCTTCTGCTTCCAGCCTTCGGGCTCATGGTGCTGACCTCTTATTCGACCCTCCTGCGCAACGGCCTGTACGCGGTGCAGAGGCTCGGCTATGAGGCAATCGCCGTGGTGCTTGAAAGCCTGGTCTTACTCGCGCTTGTGCTCTATGGAATCAACAGCGGACGCGGCGTCACTTACTACATCTGGGCGTACGCAGCCCAGTACGGATTCAGCTGCATCTACTTCTCGATCGTGCTCGCGGCGAAGCGGATCGCGGTGGTCGGGTGGGGCTTTGACGTTCCACTGATACGTGAGTGGTTCTGGAAGGGAATGCCGTTTGCTTTCACGTTCGTGCTTACGATCCTCTACTTCAAGATCGACCAGCCGCTTGTGTATGCGCTGCGCCCGCACGCCGAGGCGGGTTGGTACGGGGCCGCGTACAAGCCTTTCGAGTCGCTTCTCTTCATTCCCATGACGTTCCTCTCGACCGTGTTCCCGGTCCTGTCCATCTACCATCGCGAACGACCTTCCGAACTGCTCGACGCCCTGAACCGGTTCTACAAGGCGCTCTTGTTGATCGGCTGGCCGATGAGCGTCGGCATCTTCGTGCTCGCGTACCCCTTGAGCCACGCACTGCTCTACGACCAATCGGCGGATGCGGTGCGCATCCTCTCGCTCGGGACCGGGCTCGCCTTTGTGAACAACGCCTTCATCGGCGCGCTGAGCGCCTCCGACCGCCAGTCGTCCTTCACGTGGGCAGCGGCATGGAGTCTGGTCGCCAACGTCGCACTGAACCTCGCACTGATCCCATCCTTCGGCTACCGAGGAGCAAGCTGGGCCACGGTGATGACAGAAATCGTCCTGGGCGTTGCCGGCTGGATCCTGACCGCGCGGCACATCGGCCGCATCCCCGTTGGGCAGCTCAGTTGGCGCATCGTGCTGGCCGGGCTCGTCATGGGCGCGGCCGTCTTCCCGATCCGGGATCAGCACGGACTGGCGATCGCGATCCCGGTGGTAGTCGGGGTGGTGGTGTACGGCGCCGCGGTGCTGTTGCTGCGTGCGTTGACCAAAGAAGAGATCGGCTGGGCGCGGCGTGCGCTGGCGCAGGCCCGATGAGTCCCAAGCCAGTTTTCCTGAAACCTCGCGGAGCTGTGGAGCGCGTGCCGTGGGAAGAGATCGCGGTCGACGCCCCGGAGGTCAAACCGGAGACGCGGCTCGAAGAGGCACAGTTCGTCGCACTCGACGTCGAGTCCACGGGCAACTCCCCATTCCTCGTCCTGGAGATCGGCGCCGAGCGCTTCAGGCTCGACGGGCCGCTCTCCTTCTTTGACACGCTGGTTGACTGCCAGGCGCCGATCAACCCGTACGCGCACCGCCGTCATCACATCGACCGGTCGATGCTCATAGGCGCGCCGGAGTTTCGCGATGCCCGCCGCGCGTTCCTACGTTTCGCGCACGGCGCCGTGCTCGTCGAGCACAGCCATGACGCATTCGACACCTGGCTCGTGGGCCGGGGTCTGGAAAGCCCGCTCACGCACCCGATCATCGACACCTCCGCGCTGGCGCGACTCGTGCTCGAGCTGCCGAAGGGCCAGACCCCCGGCCTGGCGAAGCTCGTCGAGGTGCTAGGTCTCGACGTGACTCCGGCGCACGCCGCTCTCGATGACGCGCGCGCGACCGCCATGGTCTTTCGCGCACTGATCGGCCGCGCGAAGGAGATGCTTGGCTGGACGACGGTGGGCGAGGTCCTCGCGGCGCTGCCGCGCCCGGTCGTCGACCGGACGGCGCCTAGTCGAAGAGCGTTAGCTGCAGGTCGGGCTGCGGGTGCTCGAGGCCAGAAAGCCCCACCCCGATCAGGCGCACCGGCCGCGACTCAACGTGCGACTTCTCCAGCGCCGAACGCGCGGCGCGGAAGATCGTCTCGACGTCGTCGGTCGGGCTCGTCCGGCTCACCTGGCGGCTCACCAGCCTGAAGTCCGGCAGCTTCAGCTTCACGTAGATCGTCCGCGCCCGCACGTCCTCAGCCTTCAGCCGCTCGACCACGCGGTCGGTCAGGTCGCGCAGCGCCTTCTCCAGCTCCCCGCGATCGCTGACGTCCTGGTCGAAGGTCGTCTCGGCCGAGATCGTCTTGGCCGGCTTGCTGCCGTCCACCGGCGATCGGTCACGACCCTGCGCGAATCGCTGAAGCACAGCGCCGCCCACGCCGAGCGCCTGCACGAGCCGTTGGGTCTCATACGCGGCGAGCTCGCCCACGGTGCGGAGGCCCATCGAGTGCAGCCGTTCCTCGGTCTTGGGCCCGAGGCCGGGGATGACGCCGAGGGGCAGGGGGGCGAGGAAATCCGCCTCTGAGCCCGGCTGCACCATGACCAGCCCATCCGGCTTGCGAGTCCCGCTCGCGACCTTCGCCACGAGCTTCGAGGTCGCGCCACCGACCGACGCGGTGAGCCCGACCTCGGTATGGACCTGGAACTTGATGCGGCGCGCCACCTCTTCGCCGTTTGACGTGCCATGCCGGGTGCGCGCGGTGACGTCGAGGTACGCCTCGTCGAGCGCGATCCCTTCGACGAGTTCGGGTGAGGTGAAGCGGCGAAAGATCTGGTGCACCGTCCGGCTGGCCTCGCGATACCGCGCACCGTCCGGGATCACGACCATCAGCTGAGGGCACAGCTGCAATGCGTCGTGCAGCGGCATCGCTGAGCGCACCCCAAACCCGCGCGCCTCGTATGACGCGCCCATGACCACGGCTCGTCGCGAGCGCCCCGCCACGGCCACCGGTATACCGCGGAGCTTCGGATCGTCTCGCTGGTGGACCGACGTGTAGAAGGCGTCCAGGTCGACGTGCAGTATCGTTCGCGGCCAGTTGTCGGGTCTCGGCATGCTCTTGTGGCGGCCAGTCTGCCACAACACCTTGTGGCTTACGACGTCTTCGGGCGCGCTATGAGCCGGCTACCAACCCCTAGGGACTCGGAGTGCCTAGGGCCGCGACCACGTTGGAAAAAACGTTCGCGATCTGGCTTCCCATCGTGAACAGGATCACGACTGTGATCAGCGCGACAAGGGCGACCACGCCCAGAAAGATCGCCACGGTGATCCCGATCGCGACACCTGCGCCGCCACGGGACGGCGGGGCGGCGGCCAGGCGAGCCGGCTCCCAGGCCTGGCCGTTCCAGCGCCACAGCCTGTCCTGCGAGAGCGCCGGCCGCCACTCCGCACCGTCCCACCACCAGAATCCGTCGGCCGAAAACCGAGTCTGGGTCGTGGCAGATGAAGGGGGTCGCGGATCTCCCATGAGCCAAGCCTACCCGGAAGCCACAAGTAGAATCCCGTAGGTGATGAAGGGCGTGATCCTGGCCGGAGGGACCGGCAGCCGGCTGCATCCACTGACCCGCATTACCAACAAGCACCTGCTACCGATCTACGACCGTCCGATGATCAGCTACGCGATCGAGGCGCTGGTCAACGCCGGTGTCACCGAGATGATGCTGGTCACCGGCGGCACCCACGCAGGTGAGTTCCTGCGCTTGCTGGGCAACGGGCAGGAGTTCGGGATCGACCGGCTCTTCTACGCCTACCAGGACAAGCCCGGCGGCATCGCGGAGGCCCTTGGTCTGGCCGAAAAGTTCGTCGCCGGTGATCGCGCGGTCGTCCTGCTCGGGGACAACGTCTTCGAGCGGTCGATCCGGCACTGCGTGGAGGCGTTCAGCAACCAGAAGCGTGGCGCGCGGGTCGTGCTGTCGCGTGAGGCCGACCCCGAGCATCTGCGGCACCTCGGCGTAGCTCAGCTCAACGGCAGCCGCCGCATCGAGCACATCATCGAGAAGCCCGACCAGCCGCCCAGCGAATTCGCGGTCACCGGCGTGTACTTCTACGACGAAACCGTATGGAAAGTCCTGCCGGAGCTCAAGCCTTCCGGCCGTGGCGAGCTCGAGATCACCGACGTCAACAACTGGTACCTCGACCAGGGATTGATGGAGTACGACGTGCTCGAAGGCTTCTGGGGCGACGCCGGCGAGTCGATGTCCGCGTACTACGCGGTCAACGATTTCGTGCGCGCGCACGGGGCCAACCGTGATTGAAGGCGTGGTGTTGAAGGAGCTGGTCACGCACGCGGACGACCGCGGCTTCTTCCGCGAGGTGATTCGCGAGACCGACGAGTTCTTCGACCACTTCGGTCAGTGGAGCCATTCGTTGATGTACCCGGGCACAGCCAAGGCATGGCATATCCACCAGCGGCAGACCGACTGGTGGTACGTGATCGGGGCGGTCAAGGTCGCGCTCTACGACACTCGTGAGGGGTCGCCGACGAAAGGCAAGGTGATGGAGTTCCTGATGGGCGATCGCAACGCGACCTGCCTCAAGATCCCGCCTGGCGTGGCGCACGGGTGCCGGGCGCTGGAGTTGAGCCATCTCCTGTACATCACGTCGAGCGTCTATTCGCCCGATGACGAGGGCAGGATCCCGCACGACGATCCCACGATTGGGTACGACTGGACCGCGGGACCCCCGATCAAGTGACCCCACGTTCATTGAACCGGCTCCTGGTCGCCGGGGCCGCGGGCTTCATCGGCTCCAACTTCGTGCGCCTCGTCCGCGCAGGGCGTCCCGACGTGCAGGTCACGGTGCTCGACAAGCTGACGTATGCCGGCAACCTCGCCAACCTGGTGGAGTTCGAAGGCCAGCCTGGCTACAGGTTCGTGCAGGGCGACATCTGCGATGCCGAGCTCGTCGACTCGCTGGCGGCTGAGGTCGACGCAATCGTCAATTTCGCCGCCGAGACGCATGTGGATCGCTCGCTCATGGATCCTTTCGCGTTCATCGAGACGGACGTGCGCGGCACCGCTGTTCTATGCGAGGCGGCACGCAAGCATCGCCACGAGGTGTTCCTGCTGGTCAGCACCGACGAGGTCTATGGCGATGTGGAGACTGGGCGGTCACGCGAGGATGACGCGCTCAAACCTCGCAGCCCGTACTCCGCCAGCAAGGCGGGCGGCGAGCACCTCGCGCGTGCCTACGCCGAAAGCTTCGGGCTGCCGCTGCTCGTCACCCGCGGTTCGAACAACTACGGCCCGTACCAGTTCCCCGAGAAGCTGATCCCGGTGCTGATCACCAACGCGATCGACGATCTTCCCCTGCCGCTTTACAACGATGGGTCCGCGGTGAGGGACTACATCTACGTCGAGGATCACTGCCGCGCCATCGACATGGTCCTTCACGAGGCTCCGATCGGGGGTGTCTACAACGTCGGAACCGGCGCTGAGACCTCCGGCCTCGAGGTGGCGGAGGCCGTGCTGGAGATCATGGGCAAGCCGAAGAGCCTCATCCAGTTCGTCGCCGACCGGCCGGGACACGACTATCGATACGCGCTGGACATCACTCGCGTCACGGACCACGGATGGGAACCGAGGGTAAGCCTCGGCGAGGGCCTGGAGCGCACCGTCCGCTGGTATCAGCAGCACCAAGAATGGTGGCGCCCACTCAAGTCAGGCGAGTATTGGGATTACTACAAGCGCAATTACCGGCCGCTGACTAAGTCTTCCTGAAGCGTCCCGCCAGCCCGGCCCGATACCACTTCATATAGCGTGGCAACCACTGCCACAGCTGAAACCGGCTGGTTCCCGCCGTTCGGTCGCGCCACGTCGTGGGCACCTCGGCCACGCGCATCCCGAGCAGGTGAGCCTTGATCGTGAGCTCGATCCCGAGCTCGAAGCCTCCCGTCGACTCGATCGTCACCTGGTTGAGCAGCCGTTTCGAGTAAAGGCGGAAGTTGCTGGTCACATCGTGCACCGGAACTCCGCCCAGCCAGTGCATAGACAGGCCCGCGGTGCGCGACATCGTTCGCTTCAGGAGCGGCCCGCCTAGCTGGCGGCCACCGCGCATGTAGCGCGACCCGGCCACGACATCCGCTCCGCCAGTCGCCAGCGCGTACATCGCGTCGATGTCGTTCGAATCGTCTGACCCGTCTCCCATCGTGACCACGACGTACTGGGCGCGGGCCGCGCGCAGGCCGGACTTCATCGCGTTGAGGACGCCGCGACCCAGCGTGTTGCGAAGCAGGCGCAGCTCCGGCATCTCGGCCTGCAGCCGTTTGACCACCGGCACGGTGGTGTCCTCGTCGAAGTCGTGCACGACCAGCACCTCGAGCGGTCGCATGTGAGTTCGCTCCACCACGCCTCGAAGGGTGGGAACGACGTTGTCGCCCTCGTTGTAGACCGGGATGACGACGCTGAGGACCGGCGTCTGCTCGCTCAGATGCGACCGGCCTTGATCTCTTCGCGAATCCAGGGGATCACCTCGTCGAGCATCTCCTCTAGCGAGGTCGTGGCCTCGAAGCCGAGCACCTCTTTTGCCTTGTGCACATCGGGCACGCGCATCTGCACGTCGTGCTCGTACGGCGGATCCGAAACCAGGTGAAGGGGCCGCTCGGGGCCGTGGACCTTCTGCCAGATCACCTCGGCGAGCTCGCGTACGGAGGTGGAGCGGGCAGTCGAAAGGTTGAAGTCCTCGTTCAGCGCCTTCTCCGACTCCATCGCGATGCGGATCCCGCGCGCGAGGTCTCCGCCGTACGTGTAATGCCGGACCTGGCTGCCGTCGCCGAGGATGTGCAGCGGGTCCTGGCCCTTCAAGACCTTCTGGCACAGGTCGGGCACAACGTGGCTCATCGCGAGCTTGACGTTGCCGCTCATGACCTGGTGGTCGCGGAGCGCGCGGCGCTCGCCGATGCCGACGCAGTTGAAAGGCCGCACGATCGTGAACGGCAGGCTGTACTGCTCGTGCGCGCCGTGCGCATAGAACTCCGTCGCGAGCTTCTGAAAGCCGTAGGTAGATCTAGGTGGAGGGCTCGTGATCTGGGCGCCCTCGGGGGTGGGGAATGTCGTGGCTGACTCGAACACCATGCTGCTGGAGATGACGGTGATCTTCTGCAGCCGGCCGGCGCGATGCGCACTGATCGCAGCGTCAAACGTGGCTGCGCAGATCCGTTCGTTTTCGGCGAGCAGGTCGTAGGCGAACTCGTGGAAATAGGAGATGCCGCCGATCATCGCCGCCCCCGCGACCACCTGGTCGCAGCCGGCCGCGAGTTGTGTCAGCAGCTTCGCGTCCTTGGCGTCACCTTCGACCAGCCGGTAGTGCGGGTCTTCATCGAAGCTGCGCCTTACCGGGCCGTACTTGCTGAAGTTGTCGACCCCGATCACCTCGTGGCCGGCGTGCAACAGGTCGGCGACGAGATAACCGCAGATGAAGCCAGCAGCGCCGGTGACGAGAACCTTCAAAGCCGGATTGGGCCTGTGATCCCCCAAATGTCTACGACTTCGCGACCGGCTAGATCCAGCTTCTTGTACGCGCGATGCGGCGCGGCGATGACGAGAACGTCCGATTCCGTCAACACCTTCTCGAGCGATTCGAATGACGGGTCCTCGATGAAGGGGTCGGTGCACATGACGCGCGCTCCCTTGAACGCGGCGAGCTTGCGCACCTTGTAGGAAAGCGACGCGCGTGGGTCGTCGGACTCGCCCTTGAAAGCCATGCCGAGGATGCCGACGGTGCGGCCCTGTAGAGACTTTCGGGAGTTGAGCGTGTCCACGATGTAGTTGGGCAGGCCCTCGTTGATCTGCATGGCGGCCTGGCCCATCGGAAAGTGATCGGGCGTGTAGGCCGACAGCTGCATGGTGTCCTTCAGCAGGCATGGCCCGGCGGCGAAGCCCGGTCCCGGCAGGTCCGCGGCGCGGGGATAGTCCTGCCGGATCGCATCCAGCACATGGTTGTAGTCGACGCCCGAGCGGTGGGCGATCTGGAAGAACTGGTTGGCGATCGCAAACTTCATGTAGCGCCAGGTGTTCGTGAGCAGCTTGGCGAGCTCTGCCTCCAGCGGAGTGGTGCGCACTGTGCTCACGCCGAGGCGCTCGAACAGCCTGCTTGCTTTCTCGAAGGCGGCATCCGATGAAGCTCCGACGAGCTGTGGAAGAGTTCGCAGCTCTTCGAGCGCGTGGCCCTCGGCGATGCGTTCCGGGCAGAACACGACTTCGGCTTCGATGCCTGCCGTCCGAAGGCGCCGCTCGACAGACTCGGTCGTACCCGGGAAGACCGTCGACCGAAGCACGATCAGCGAGGTGCGCTTCAGATGCGGCACGAGCTCGTCTACGACCCGGTCAAAGATCCGGACCGACGGGTTCATGAACTCGTCGATCGGCGTCCCTATGACCAAGATGACCGTGTCGGTGCTGTCGACCAGGCTCGGGTCGGATGCCAGCTCCAGCCGCCCGGTGGGGAGGAGTTTCTTCAGCAGCGCGTCCGCGCCTGTCTCGAGGAATGGGACGTTGCCTGCCTTGACATACGCGACCTTCGCGGCGTCGATGTCATCTATGCCGACCCTGTAGCCGCAGTCGGCAAGGGACAGGGCGAGCGGCAGACCGACGTGGCCGCAGCCTCCGACGATGACCATATCCAGGGAGCTCATGGCGGCCAAATTATGATGGCTCGACCTTTGAGCTCATCTCGCGTGCTGTTGGACATGAGGCCGCTTCAGGGTCCGAGCGCTGGGCGGGGGGTCGGTTCGTACGCCAGAGGCCTGCTCGGCGGTCTGATCGCGGAAGGCTTCGATTCCAGGCTGACGCTCCTCCTCGACGCTGGGCTGGACGAGCCTTCGCTGCCGCCTGGCCGCTACCAGCTCGCCGGGTCGCGGCGCCGCTATCACGGCCAGCTCGCGGCTTATGAGGATGCGGTCGCACTGCGCAGTGATCTCGATCGCATCCGGCCGTCGCTCTATCACGCGATCGACCTGCGCCTGCCCGGCCGGTCGCCGGTGCCGTTGGCCATCACCCTCCACGACCTGATCCCCTGGGCGTGGGGAGGACCGCGGATGGCCGGCGAGCGCCTCCGGTTCTGGGTCGGGCGGCGCCTGCTCAAGCGCGCCGACGCGGTGATCGCGGTCTCGCAATCGACCGCGGCCGACGCCGCGCGTTTCGCGGGCGTCGATCCGCGGCGGGTCCGGGTCGTGCACGAAGCGCCAGGAGAGGTGTTCAAGCCGTCGGCCGGCGCGCGCGAGCGGGTAAGGCAACGGTGGGGCGTCGACGCCGGCTACCTGCTGTTCGTCGGCGCGCTCGACGCGCGCAAGGACCCCTCGTCGCTGATTCGAGCGTGGACAGCGGCGCGCCAGGTCCGCCCGGACCTGAACCTGGTGGTGGCCGGCGACCGCGGCCGGCAAGCGCCTTCGAGCATGCCTGGTGCGCGCCTGCTTGGACGGGTTGGTGACGAGGAACTGGCGGACCTGTACGCGGCCGCCGGATGCTTCATGTTCCCGAGCCGCTACGAGGGGTTCGGGCTTCCCTGCCTGGAGGCGATGGCGTGCGGGTGCCCGGTTGCCGCATTCCGCAACTCGAGCCTGCCTGAGGTGGTCGACGACGCGGGCATGCTCGTCGCGGATGGTGATGCGGAGGCGCTCGGCCGGGCCGCGGCGGACATGAGCGGGGAGCCCGAGCGGTGGCGCCGGGCCGGGCTCGAGCGGGCGAAGGCGTTCAGCTGGAGGAAAGCGGCCCGCCAGACGATCAGGGTTTACGAGTCGGTTTTGTAAGGGTCTTTACCGGCGGCGTTTTCTTCCTTCTCGATCCATCCGATCCTTTCTTCTCGTGGGACGGAGAGCACTCTTGCCGCCGGAGCTCACCCGCGGCCCGTTCACGGTCGCGCAAGCGCGGCGGCAGGCCTCGCCCGCCGGCATCTCGAGGGTGCGAGCTGGCGCCGGCTTGGTCTAGGCCTATACGCGTGGGCAGCGATCGCTGAGACTCCGGAACTGCAGCTCGAAGCAGCCCAGCTTCGACTCTCGAAAACCGCAGTGTTTGCGGGGAGGACGGCCGCCTGGTTGCATCGCCTCGATGTCCCTCCGTGCGAGCCCATCGAGGTGATTCTGCCGGGGGATGGTGAGAGCTGGGAACGGGGTGGTGTCAGCGTGCGTCGCGCCGCACTGGACGATTGTGAGGTGGTGGTGCGGCGTGGTTTTAGGACGACGTCGGTCTTGCGCACACTGTCGGATCTCAGTAGGAACTTGAGCGTGGTTGAGGCGGTAGTTGTTGCTGACATGGCGCTTCATGCGCGCTTGATCCAGCGCGCCGAGCTGGGCGAATGGGTCGACCGGCAAGGCAGCCCCAAACCCCCATTCCACAGTCCAGTGCGGATATCGCACCGAGTTCAAACCCGCATTCCACAGTCCGATGTGGGCTCTGCTGAGATAATCGGCCCGGATTGAGCAAGGTAGCAGTCATCGGCGCCGGCTATGTGGGCCTCACCACTGCGGCATGCCTCGCTGACCTCGGAAACGACGTCACCGTAGTCGACATCAACCGGCAGAAGATCGCCCAGCTCAAGAACCATCGCGTCCCCTTCTACGAGCCCGGCCTCAGCGAGCTCGTCGAGCGCAACGCGAAGTCAGGCCGCCTTCGCTTCACGACCGCATACGAGGACGCGGTGCCCGGCGCCGAGTACGCGATCATCGCGGTGAGCACGCCGGAAGGCGAGGGAGGCGAGGCGGACCTTTCATACGTCGAAGCGGCGGCGAACTCGATCGCAGCCTGCATGGACGGGCCGCTGGTGGTCGTCAACAAGTCCACCGTGCCGCCGCTCACGGGCGACATGGTCTCGGACGTGCTGCGCAAGCCCAACCGCGGCTTTTCCGCAGCAGTGGTGTCGAATCCCGAGTTCTTGCGGGAAGGTTCGGCGATCCAGGACTTCATGCACCCGGACCGCGTCGTGATCGGCAGCCACGACCGCGACGCGGCGGAGAAAGTCGCGCGCCTTTACGCGCCGCTCGACGCACCAATCTTGATCACCCCCAACATCTACACGGCCGAGATGGTCAAGTACGCGTCCAATGCATTCCTGGCGGCGCGCATCTCATTCATCAACGAGATCGCCCGGATCAGCGAGCGGGTCGGCGCCGACGCCAAGCTGGTCGCCGAGGGAATGGGAATGGACAAGCGAATCGGGCCGAGCTTCCTCGACGCGGGGATCGGCTACGGGGGCTCGTGCTTTCCGAAGGACGTCAAGGCGCTGGCCGCGCTCGCGGAACGCTTTGACTACCACCCCGAGCTGCTCCAGGCGGTCATGGACATCAACCGCGACCAGCGGATGGTCGTCATCGACAAGCTGAGGGAATGCCTGGATGAGCTCCCCGAGCGGGTGATCGGGCTGCTCGGCCTCGCCTTCAAACCGAACACAGACGACCTCCGCGAAGCCCCGAGCCTCGACATCGCGAGGGTCCTGCTGGCCGCAGGCGCGCACGTGCGCGCGTACGACCCGGCGGCGATGGAGGGCTCGCGCCGGCTGCTTCCCGACGTCGAGTACATGAACGACGCGTACGAGGTTGCGGCGGCGGCGGATGCTCTGGTTGTGGTCACGGAATGGAACGAGTTTCGGGACCTGGACCTGGTGCGCCTGAAGAAGTCGATGAAACAGCCGGTCGTCGTCGACGGCCGCAACATCTACGACCCCGCCGTGATGCGCGGGCTCGGCTTCACCTATCGAGGAATTGGCCGCGAGTAACTCCGATAAACCCCGAGCCGTGGTTTCTGGAGGGGCTGGGTTCATAGGCTCGCATCTGTGCGAGGCGCTGCTCGATCGAGGCATGCGCGTGCTGGCGCTGGACAATTTCATCACGGGGTCGCGCGAAAACCTGCGCGCGCTCGAAGGGAATCCGGACCTTGAGTTTCGCCAGGCCGACGTCAACCACGGGATCTTTCTCGGTGGGGACGTGCGCTATGTGCTGCACTTCGCCTCGCCCGCGTCACCACCCCAGTACGACGCGAACCCAATCCACACGCTGAAGGTGGGCACGGTCGGCACGATGAACATGCTGGGCCTGGCGAAAGCCAAAGGTGCGACCTTCCTACTCGCGTCGACCTCCGAGGTGTACGGCGACCCACTCGTTCATCCGCAGCCGGAGAGCTACTGGGGCAACGTCAACCCGATCGGGCCGCGCGGCTGCTACGACGAGGCCAAGCGAGCCGCCGAAGCATTCGCCATGGCCTACAAGCGAGCCCACGGCGTGGACACGCGGATCATTCGTATCTTCAACACGCACGGTCCCCGCATGCAGGTGTCCGATGGGCGCGCCGTGCCGAATTTCATGGCTCAGGCGATCCGCGGCGAACCAATCACGGTGTACGGGGACGGCTCGCAGACTCGCAGCCTGTGCTACGTGTCCGACCTCGTGCGCGGCGTGCTGGCCGTGCTCGAGCGTGGAGATGAGATGCCGGTCAACCTCGGCAACCCTCACGAGGTGACCGTGCTCCAGCTCGCGGAGACCATCGTGAAACTGGCCGGCTCGAAGAGCGAGATCGTGCACCGTGACCTGCCGGTCGACGATCCGAAACAGCGCCAGCCCGACATCACGCGAGCGCGGAGCCTGCTCGGCTGGGAGCCTGAGGTATCGCTAGAAGACGGCCTGAGGCGGACGCTGGAATACTTTCGATCGGTCGTATGAGCACGCCGGACGAGCTGAAGCAATACGTCCGCGACATTCCCGACTTTCCGCAGCCGGGCATCATCTTTCGCGACATCACGCCGCTGCTCGCTCGCAAGGAGCTCTTTCGTCAGGTCGTCAACATGATGTCGAAGCGGTGGACCGACCCCGAACCCGACCTTGTGGCAGCCATCGAGGCGCGTGGGTTCATACCGGGCGCTGCGGTCGCGGTCAAGCTCAACGCCGGCTTTGTGCCCATACGCAAGATCGGAAAGCTGCCGTGGAAAACTGTCAGCGACGCCTACCAGCTTGAGTACGGCACCGACCAGCTCCAGGTCCATGCGGATGCGGTCGAGCCGGGCCAGAAGGTGCTGATCGTCGATGATGTGCTTGCGACCGGCGGCACTGCGGCGGCCGCGGTGCGCCTGATCCGCAAGCTTGGCGGTGAGGTGGTCGGAGTTCAGGTCCTGATCGAGCTCGAGGACCTGGGTGGACGGAAGCGCCTGCCCGACGTAGAGGTCGTCAGTGAGATCGTTTACTAGAGGAGAGACCGACGGATTTGAAAGTCAGCGCGAAGGGAAATGACGTCAAAGACCTGAACCTGGCGGCTCAGGGCCAGGACCTGATCGACTGGGCAGCACGCGAGATGCCGGTGCTGACCTTCATTCGAGAGCGCTTTTCGAAAGAGCAGCCGCTTAAAGGCCTGAAGGTTGCCGCGTGCCTGCATGTCACCAGCGAGACGGCCAACCTGATGTTGACGCTCAAGGCGGGCGGGGCCGACGTGGCGCTGTGCGCCTCCAACCCACTTTCGACCAATGACGCCGTGGCCGCCGCGCTCGCGGCTCAGCACGGGATCAAGACCTACGCGATCCGTGGAGAGGACAACGACACCTATTACCAGCACATCGAGGCCGCGCTCGACCACCACCCGGCGCTGACGATGGACGATGGAGCCGACCTGGTCTCCGTGCTGCACAAGTCACGCCAGGACCAGCTGCCCGAAGTCATCGGAGGCACGGAGGAGACCACCACCGGGGTCGTGAGGCTGCGCGCGATGGCAGAACGTGGGGTGCTGCGCTACCCGATCGTGGCGGTCAACGAGGCAGACACGAAGCACATGTTCGACAACAGGTACGGGACCGGCCAGTCAACGATCGACGGCATCATCCGAGCCACCAACGTCCTGATCGCGGGCAAGACGTTCGTCATCGCGGGCTACGGCTGGGTCGGCCGAGGATTGGCGTCGAGGGCCAAGGGCCATGGCGCGGACGTGGTGATCACCGAGGTCGACTCGGTCAAGGCTCTCGAGGCGGCGATGGACGGGTTCAGGGTCATGAAGATGGACGAAGCCGCCGTCGATGGCGACATCTTCGTCACCGTCACCGGCGACATCAACGTCCTCGACCGCAAGCACTTCGAGACGATGAAGGACGGGGCGATTCTCGCGAACTCCGGCCACTTCAACTCGGAGATCAACCTGAAGGCGCTCGACGAGATGGCGACCGGCGTGCGCCAGGTGAGGCCGTCGGTGCAGGAGTACAAGCTGGCCGATGGCCGGCGGCTGCATGTCCTGGCCGAGGGACGGCTCATCAACCTCGCGGCGGCTGAAGGGCACCCGGCCGCGGTCATGGACATGAGCTTTGCCAACCAGGCGCTTTGCGCGGAGTACATGGCCAGGCACGCGAAGACGCTGGAGAGCAAGGTATACGACGTGCCGGACGAGATCGACGCGGAGGTCGCGCGGCTGAAGCTGAAGGCGATGCGGATCGAGATCGACACGCTGACCGCAGAGCAGCAGCACTACCTCACGTCCTGGGAAGAGGGGACCTAGCACACGTTCGGGCCCGCTCGGCGCACGTGGGTGCTGGGCGGAGGCGGCGCGCGAGGCGCCGCGCAGGTCGGGGTCCTGCAGGCGCTGTTCGAGGCGGGCGTCGAGGGTCCCGTCGCGGTGGTGGGGACGAGCGTCGGCGCACTGAACGGCAGCGCGATCGCGGCTTACCCGTCTCTGGCCGGCACCATGATGCTGCGCGAGGTCTGGATGTCACGCCAGGCCGTGGACGTGTTCCGCGCGCACCCGCTCGGCGTGATCCTCGCCGGCCTGAGGCGCGACCAGGCGAGCGCGTTTCCGCAGCAGAACATCCGCCGCCTGATCGACCGGGCTCAGGCATTGACCGGCATCACGACCTTCGAGCAGCTGCGGGTTCCGCTGGCAGTGGTGGCCACCGACCTCAACGCCGGCAGGCCGGCCGTGTTCAGGTCGGGTGAGCTCACGCCTGCGCTGCTGGCTTCCACCGCCATCCCAGGCCTGTTTCCTTCGGTGCGAATCGGCGAGCGCGAGCACCTGGACGGCGGCGTCGTCGACAACACGCCGCTCAACATCGCCGTGGAGGACGGTGCGAAGGAGATCATCGCCATCAGCCTGATGGGCGGGGGCGAGTACCAGCTCGTGCAGACCAGCCTGCCCGAACTCATCGCAAGGACCCTTCAGCTCTCACTGCATCACCAGATGCTCGCCGACTACGAGCAGCTGCGCGATCGCGCCCGCATCGTCGTCCTGTGCCCCATCACCGTTCCGACGGCGACCTGGGAGATGAAGCGCGAGCACCTGGAAGCGGTGATGGAGGGCTCTCGGGTGGCAACGGCCTTGCTTCTGTCGCAGCGCGGCTCGAAGCTGTTCCGTCACTCGGGGATCCACTACCTGGAACTGCGCTAGCATCTTCGCGTCCCAGAGGTAAGAACCTGGCGCTTGGGGACCCGCCCAGACATGGTGGATGGTCCTAGCCGGCGCGGGAGATTCAGTGGAGGACCTGTAGCCATGGCGGCAACATCACTGTTCACATCCGAGTCGGTCACCGAAGGCCACCCGGACAAGGTCGCCGACCAGATCTCGGACGCCATCCTGGACGCCATCCTCGCCAAGGATCCGCTCGCCAGGGTTGCGTGCGAGGCGATCGTCACCACCGGGTTGGTGATCGTGGTCGGCGAGATCACCACCGACTGCTACGTCGACATCCCGCGCATCATCCGGCAGACGGTGCGCGAGGTCGGCTACACGCGAGCCAAGTACGGCTTCGATGCGGAGACGTGCGGCGTGGTGACCAGCATCGACGAGCAGTCCCCAGACATCGCGCAGGGCGTGGACGTCGGAGGCGCGGGCGATTCCGGGATGATGTTCGGCTTTGCGTGCGATGAGACGCCGGAGCTGATGCCGCTGCCGATCACGCTCGCTCACCGGCTGGCCCGCCGCCTGGCCGAGGTGCGACGCAACAAGACGCTCAACTACCTCCGGCCGGACGGCAAGGTGCAGGTCACGATCCGCTACGACGAAGGTGGCCGGCCGGTCGGAGTCGACAACGTGGTGCTGTCCACGCAGCACCACGACGAGATCAGCACAGAGCAGCTGCGCGCCGACATTGCCGAGCACGTAATCGACAAGGTCATCCCCGCGGAGCTCCGAGAAAACGGCATTCGCACCTTCATCAACCCGACCGGCCGGTTCGTGGTTGGCGGTCCGGTGGCCGACGCCGGGCTAACCGGGCGCAAGATCATGGTCGACACCTACGGTGGCTACGCACGTCACGGCGGCGGCTGCTTCTCGGGTAAGGACCCGACAAAGGTGGATCGCGCGGGTGCGTACGGCGCGCGCCACGTGGCCAAGAACATCGTCGCCGCCGGGCTGGCGACGCGCTGCGAGGTGCAGGTCTCGTACGCGATCGGCGTCGTGAAGCCAGTGGCAATCCGGATTGACACCTTCGGCACTGGAAAAGTTCCCGACGCCGCCATCTCCGGCGCCGTGAGCAAGCTGTTCGATCTCAGCCCGCTCGGCATCATCAAGGAACTGAACCTGAGGCGGCCGCTCTTCCGCCAGACGGCTGTGTACGGGCACTTCGGACGCACGGACATCGACGCACCGTGGGAGTCGACAGCACGTGCCAAAGAGCTCGCGGAAGAGCTCGCCGCACACGCTTGACGCGAACAGTCGCCGTCATCCCGGCGGGAGGTATGGGCACCCGTCTGTGGCCGCGCTCGCGTGGGTCGACGCCGAAGCACGTGCTTCCGCTAGCCGATCGGGGGCGTCCGCTTCTGCGTGCGACGTACGACCGCGCAAAATCCTTGGCCGACGAGGTCTTCGTGCTGACCGAGCAGAGGCAGCGGCCCATCATCGAGGCGGTCCTTCCCGAGGTCGACGGCGCCCACTTCATCCTCGAGCCGCAGGCCCGGGGCACCACCAACGCCTATGGCCTTGCGGCGCTCACCTTGATGGAACGCGATCCGTCGGCGGTGATGCTGGCTCTACCCGCTGACCACGTCGTGCATGGCACGACGAAGGTCGCGAAGGCGGTGAAAGCCGCCGTTCGGGCAGCTGCTACGACCAATTCGCTCGTGACAGTCGGACTGAAACCGACGTTCCCATCGACCGGCCTCGGCTACATCCATGCCACCGGTCGCGTGAGCGGCGGCACGCTTCGCGTCCGGCGCTTCATCGAAAAGCCGGATCTCGCGAGCGCGCGGAAGTACATGCGCACCAGCGGTTACTACTGGAACCTCGCTTGGTTTTGCTGGCGAGTCGAAGTGTTCGTCGAAGAGCTGGCAAAGCATGCCCCACGGCATCTGGCCGGCCTTCGCAAGGTCGTCGCGGCGCGCGCGGCGGGTGATGAGCCTGAGGCGGCGCGACTCTACGGCCGGCTGCCCGTCGAGGTGGTCGACAGGAGCGTCATGGAGAAGACGGACCGGCTGCTTCTGGTGCCCGCAGATTTCGACTGGGCGGATATCGGAAACTGGGCGGAGTTTGGCGACCGCGTGCACGCGGATGATCGGGGCAACTCGGTGGAGGGTGAATCAATCCTCGTCGACACACGAGGAAGCCTGATCCTGGGCCAGCGCCGCCTGGTGGCCGCGATCGGCCTCGAGGACATGATCATCATCGACACGGAGGACGCGCTTTTAGTTTGTCCCCGTTCTCGGGCGCAGGACGTGCGGAAGGTCGTCGAGGCGCTCAGGCGGGCGCGCAAGACGCGTTACCTTTAGTCACTCAGCATGCCCCAGGACATCAAATTCGGAACCGACGGATGGCGCGGAATCATCGCCGACGACTTCACGTACGCCAATGTGCGACGCGTGGCTCAGGGCACAGCGGAGTACATGCGATCGCGTTCCAGCGATCCGCTGGCGGTCGTCGGCTACGACTGCCGCTTCGCCTCTGAGGATTTCGCCCGCACAGTGGCAGACATCTTCGCGACCAATGGCGTGCGGACGCTCATCTTCGACCGGCCGTCGCCTACGCAGGTCGCCTCGTGGACCGTTATCGACCGCAAAGCGACCGGGGCGGCGGTGATCACCGCCAGCCACAACCCGTACCAGTTCAATGGGATCAAGTACAAGCCGGAGACAGGCAGCTCCGCGCCGACCGAGGTGATCGCCGACCTCGAGCGCCGCATCAACGCACTTTCCGAGGTGCCTCCCATCGACCATCGCGCCGCGCGAGAGCTGGTCTCGATCTACGACCCGCGCGAGGCTTACTACGCGCAGGTCGCTCGCATGGTCGACGTCAACGCGATCAAGGAGGCCGGGCTGCGGGTGGTGCATGAGTGCATGTACGGCTCCGGTTATGGGTATGTGGCGGAGCTGATCGGTGGCGGTCGCACGAACGTGACCGAGCTCCACAACCAGAGGAACCCGCTGTTCGGCGGCATCAGCCCCGAGCCCATCCGGCCCAACATCGACTCCACGATCGCATTCATGAAGGTGGGCGGACAGGACCTGTGCATCATCACGGACGGTGACGCCGACCGGGTCGGCATCATCGATGAGACCGGACGCTTCATCAATCAGCTGCAGGTTTTCGCGCTGTTGATGCTCTATCTCTTCGAGGTGCGGGGCATGCGTGGACCTGTGATCAAGACTGTGAACATGACCGCGATGGTCGACAAGCTGGGCGCTGAATTTGGAACCCGCGTGTACGAGGTGCCAGTCGGTTTCAAGAACGTGGCGCCGAAGATGATGGAGACCGATGCGGTGCTTGGCGGTGAAGAATCCGGAGGATTCGGGGTTCGCGGCCACATACCGGAGCGCGACGGAATCCTGGTCGGGCTGTTGTTTGCGGACATGATCGTGAAGGCCGGCAAGCCCCTGTCCGCAATCCTCGCCGACCTCGAGCAGCGAGTCGGGCCACACGCCTACGCCCGACACGACATCCACCTGGTCCGCGAAACCTACGACGTGGATCGCATGCGAATCCTCGAGACGCTGGAGAAGAACGAGCCGCAAGAGGTGGCGGGCATCAAGGTGCAACGGGTCCGCGCCGACGACGGCTTCAAGTTTTATCTAGAGGATGGAAGTTGGGTGCTGCTGCGAGCGAGCGGGACGGAACCTTTGATCAGGGTTTACGCGGAGGCGGCCGACAGCGAGGCCGTCGAGGCCCGGCTGACGGCATTGGAGGACATCGTCGGAATTCGCCAGCATGCACAAGCCTGAGTTCAGGCGGGTCGAAGAGTCGCGGCTCGACAAGCCGTGGGGCTATGAGCTCCGCTGGGCGACGACCGACAGGTACGCGGGCAAGGTGCTGCACATCAACAAGGGCGAGGCGCTCTCACTTCAGTATCACGAGCGCAAGGAGGAGCACCAGTACGTCATCAAAGGCGCCGTCGACATAGAGCTCGGCGGACCTGATGGCACCCTGACCACTCACCGGATGCAGGTGGGGGACACCCTTCACATCACGCCCGGGACCCGCCACCGGCTCACTGCCGTGGAGGACACCGACATCTTCGAAGTCTCCACCTCGGAGCTCGACGACGTCGTGCGCATCCAGGACCGCTACGGCCGCGCGGGGACTTAGACTGGCAAACCGCACATGAAGACTCCCCCGGTCCCCGCTGAGAGGCTCGCGCCTGCCGCGAGCACGGCCAAATCTGAACGCGATCGCAGCTTCCTGATCTTCGCCGGCGTGGTGCTGGTCGCAATCGCCCTCGGCTTCAAATCGGAGCTGCTGGGCCAGGGTCAGGTCTGGGAGCTGGCCCTCGCGCTGGTCGTTGTGTCGGCGCCCGCGCTGCTCGGCTACCTGCGCGGGACCGAGGAGTTCCCTCGCGTCGAGCACTACATCCCGGTCGCGCTCGGAGCGACGACACTCGCCGGACTCTCGCTCTTGCCCGACGTCGAGCTGTGGAAATACCTTGTGCTGACCGGCATGTTCGGGGCGGGCTTCATCCTGGCTGCGCGGCTCGACTACCTGCGCCTGCGGAACGAAGAAAAGCGTGGCCACGTGGTGCTGCAGGAGGCGGTGCTCATCCTGGCGCTGGCGGGAGCGTACCTGGTCGTGGTCGCCCTCCACTTCAACCCGATCCTGCAGCTGCTGTGGATCTTCACGATCACGTTCATGGCGTCCTATCGCAGCTTCCGGATCAACGGTTCGGCGATCGCGCCCCGGCGGGCCTTCATCTTTGCGTTGTTCGTGGCGCAGGTGGTCACCTTCCTCGCGTGGGCGGTGACCGCGCTGCAGAGCTACCTGATCGTCAACGAGGGGATCTTCGCGGTGATGCTGCTCCTCGCGTGGTACATCAACCGGGGTTTGGTCCGGCACACGGTCGAGGACAGCTTCACGCGCAACGTCGTGCTGGAGTACGGCGCCTTCGCTGTGGTGCTTGTTTACCTCTTTATTTCCAGCTACCAGCGCTAACCCAGAACACGTCCCCCCACCCCGACCCTCCCCCTGGCGGGGGAGGGAGGATTACATCCCCAGGTAGGCTTTTTGTACGTCTTCTGACGCCAGCAGTTCCTTGCCCGTGCCGGTCTGCACGATCACGCCGGTCTCCAGCACGTAGCCGCGATGCGCGATCTCGAGGGCCTTGTACGCGTTCTGTTCCACGAGCAGCACGGTCGTGCCCTGCGAGTTGATCTCCAGGATGATGGTGAAGATCTGCTCCACGAGGATGGGCGCGAGTCCAAGCGACGGCTCGTCGAGCATCAGCAGCTTAGGCTTGGCCATCAGGGCGCGGCCGATCGCGAGCATCTGCTGCTCGCCGCCGGAAAGCGACCCGGCCAGCTGCTTTTCGCGCTCCTTCAGCCGTGGGAACAAAGTAAACGCCCGCTCGATGTCCGCTTTGATCCCGGCGTCGCGCCGGGTGTACGCACCCATGATCAGGTTTTCATGGACGCTCATTCGCGGAAAGATGCGCCGGCCTTCCGGGGCCAGGATCAGTCCCCGGCGCACGATCTCCTCGGGAGGCTGCCCGATTGTGTCCTTACCATCGAACACGACGCGGCCTGCCACCGGTCGGTTCAGTCCCGCCAGCGTGCGGACCGTGGTCGACTTGCCCGCGCCGTTGGCCCCGATCAGCGTCACGATCTCGCCGCGGTCGACGGTCAGGCTCGCGCCACGAAGGGCTGTGATCTTGCCGTAGGCGACCTCAAGCCCGGTGACTTCGAGGAACGCACCGGCGGTCGGGGTTGCGCTCACGCGCCTTTGCCCAGGTAGGCCTCGATGACCCTTGGATCGCGTCGCACGTCCGCGGGAACGCCCTCGGCGATCTTCTCGCCGTGGTCGAGCACCGCGATCCGGTCGGAGATTCCCATCACCACTTTCATGTCGTGCTCGATCAGGAACAGCGTGACGCCCCGATCGCGGATCGCGCGGATGAGCTCGCCCAGCGCGCCTTTCTCCTGAGGATTGGTGCCCGCAGCAGGCTCGTCGAGCAGCAGCAGTTTCGGCTCGCTTGCAAGCGCCCGGGCTATCTCCAGCCGGCGCTGCAGTCCGTATGGCAGGTTTTGCGCCAAGTCGCCGTGGCGGCGCTTCAACCCGACGAAGGCAAGTGTCTCTCGGGCCCTTTCCACCGCCTGCTTCTCATGCTTGCGCTCGCGTCGGGTGCGGAGGAGCGATGCCCAATACGGCGCATCGAAACGTAGATGCCCTCCCACGAGAACGTTGTCCAGTACCGTCATCTTTGCGAACAGGCGAATGTTCTGAAACGTCCGTGATACCCCCAGCGCGGCGATGGAGTGGGGCAATCGTGCATTGAGCAAGGTGCCGCCCAACCGGATCTCGCCGGAAGTTGGCGCATAGAGTCCCGAGACCATGTTGAACACCGTCGTCTTGCCTGCCCCGTTGGGCCCGATGAGGCTGAAGATCTCGCCTTGCTTGACCTCGAGGTCCAGGTTGGCGCAGGCCACCAGGCCACCGAACTCTTTGTGCAGCGCCTTCAGCTCGAGTAGGGCGGCCACTATGCGGGCATCGTCTCGCCACGTGTGGTCGGGGTCTCGGTGTCGTCGCTCTCGAGCTCGAGCTTCCGCTGCGCGCTGGGGAGGATGCCCTGAGGTCTGAAGATGATCAGAATCACCAGCAGGAGGCCGAAAACCAGGATGCTCAGATACTGGAGCTGAGAGGTCAGGAAGTACACCGCACCGACCACCACAGCGCCCAGAACTGAGCCGGGAATGCTGCCCATGCCGCCTGCCACCACCATGCACAGGACGAGGATGGAAACGAACAGTTGGAACGATTCAGGAGCGATGATGTGCTGGCCGGCGGCGAAGACCGCGCCGGCCAAGCCGCCGAAAAAGCCACCCGAGGCGTAGGCCAGCAGCTTCAGGTTGCGCGTGTTGATTCCCGCCACCTCAGCCGCCGTTTCGTCCTCGCGGATCGCTCCCCATGCCCGGCCCACTCGAGAGTTCGCGAGGCGGTTTACGACGAAGACGGTGAGCAGGATGAGGACGAAGACCAGGTAGTAGTAGTTGAGAAAAGGCGTGAAACGGAAGGGCCCGAGATAATGGTTTGGATCTCCAAAGCTGTAGCTGCCGATCCAGACGGGATCGATGCTGGTGACCCCACTCGGCCCGTTGGTGATGTTGATCGGAGTGTCCAGGTTGTTGGCGAAGATCCTGGTGATCTCGCCGAAGCCGAGCGTGACGATGGCCAGGTAATCACCCCTGAGCCGCAAAGTGGGGATGCCGATCAGAACTCCGAACAAGGCAGCGACCAGGCCCGCGATGGGGAGAAGCACCCACATCGAGATATGGATCCCCGGCGTGGTCCCCGCAGGCACCAGGAAGTACAGAGTCGCGTGAGTCACCTCAGCCAGCTGGGGAGACGCAAAGATTCCGTACACGTAAGCGCCGACCGCAAAGAAGGCCACGTATCCGAGGTCGAGCAGGCCGGTGAACCCGACCACGATATTCAGGCCGATCGCCAGCATCACATAGAGTTCGATGCCGTACGTGACACTGATGAGGTAGCCGCCGGTAAACAGCTCCGCGAGCGGAAGCAGGAGACCGATGGCGATCAGCACATACATGTTTCGCAGCGCCACGGAGGCGCCGTGGCCGACCGGCCGCAGGGGCGCAAAGGCGGCCTTCGGTATGCGGCCGCGAAGCAGCCGCACCGCCAGGTAAATCGACCCGACGAGCAAAGCCTGCCAGGCCACGACCGCGAAAGGGAAGTCTCCAAAGGGTCCGTGGAGGACGGCCTGCAGGATGTCGAGGATGCTCATGCCCGGTCGCTCACGCGCTGTCGCAGGATGCCTGAGGGACGGAAGACCAGCATCAAGATGAGGAAGGCGAATGCGAACACGTTCTGATACGAGGAGTTGAAGACCCCACAGGTCAGGCTGCTTATGTAGCCCGCTCCCAGGGCCTCCGCCAGCCCGAGCAGAAATCCCCCAAGCATCGCGCCGGGAATGCTGCCGATGCCCCCGATCACGGCTGCGGTGAAAGCTTTCAGACCAACGACGGCTCCCACCGTCTGGTTAAACGAGTAGTTGAGTGTCCATAGAATCGCCGCCACGCCCGCGAGCGCCGAACCGATCACGAACGTGAACGAGACGACCCGGTCCATGTTCACGCCCATGAGGGCGGCTGCGTCCCGGTCCTGGGCGACCGCGCGCATGCCACGGCCAAGGCGCGTGCGCCGGACCAGCAGCTGGAGAAAGAACATCATCGCGAACGAGGCCACGAACATCAGGATCTGTACGTAGCTGATCGATACGTCCGGCAGGATCGGGATCTCGCCGTGAATCAGATTCGGCAGCGTGAAGTAGTTCGCCGACACGTAAGTCGCGACCCACGCCTGGAGCACGAAGCTGACGCCGATGGCGCTGATGAGCGGAGCGAGTCGAGGGGCATTGCGCAGCGGCCGGTATGCCACCTTCTCGATCGTGAACCCCAGAGCTGCGCACAGGCCCATGGCGGCGATCATCGCGACGAGGAGAGCTGGCACGACGATCACAAAAGACGTCTGGTCGGTCAGACCAAACCGCTGGACAACGCCCAGGACCGCAAAGGTGCCGATCATGAAGACGTCTCCATGGGCGAAGTTGATCAGCTCCAGGACGCCATAGACCATGCTGTAGCCAAGCGCGATCAGCGCGTAGATGCTGCCCAGGCTGAGGCCGTTGATGAGCTGTTGGATCAGTCCGTCTACCGTGAACCCCGAGGTCAGATGGTTAAGACAGTTCTCCACGTCAGTTCAGCGGGCAGCCTAGCTGGTTCCAGGGGACAAGGGAAGGGGCAGGCCCTGTGGGCCCGCCCCTTTTACGCTATTCGAGAAGAAGAAACTAGCTGACGTTAAGGTTGACTGCCCTGACGGCTTTCCAGGCGCCGCTCTCGACTTTGTAGATGGTGAAGATGCTCACCTTCACGTCACCTGTGCTGGTGAACGTGTAGCCCTGCGCGACACCCTGGTAGTTGTTCGTCGCCGTTACCGCTGCGAGGATAGCGGCCTTGTCGCCGCCTGCGGTCTTGATCGCGTTGATGACGATGTTGGTGGCGTCGAACGCCTGGGGTGCGTACTGAAAGATGTCGGCGTTGTACTTGGCCTTGTACGCGGCCGCGAACGCAGCGTATCCGGGCTGTAGTGACGGAGCCGGACCTGCGTTGGAGGCGAACAGCCCCTCGGCGTCCGAGCCGGCGAGCTTGATTGCGTCCGCGTCCTGCGAACCGTCACCAGAGACGAAGGTCGCCTTGATGCCGAGTCGCCGCGCTTGCTGCACGATCGGGCCGAACTGGGCCGAGTAGCCACCGTAGAAGATGACGTCGGGGTTCTTACCCTTCATGGTCGTGAGCTGGGCCGAGAAGTCAGTCTGGTTGGTGTCGACGTGCTCGCGGTCCACGACTGTGCCCTTGTCCACCGGGACCTGGGTGTTGACAGCGTCCGCAAGCCCCTGTCCGTACTGGCTCTTGTCGTCCATGACCCCGACGTTCAGACAGCCGAGCGTCTTAACGATGAAGTCAGCGTCCGCTGGGCCCTGCTGGTCGTCGCGACCGACGACGCGGAAGGCCGTCTTGAAGCCCTGCGAGGTGTACTTGGGGTTGGTGGCCGAGGGCGAGATCTGAGTGATCCCGTTGTCGGAGAAGATCTTCGACTCGGCGATGGTGGCGCCCGAGAAGGTACCGCCGATCACCGCGACCACTTTGTCATCGACGAGCTTGGTGGCGCCCTGCGCGCCCTTCGTGGGGTCCGCCGCGTCGTCCTGGGAGTCCAGCTGCAACGTGTAGGTGGTGCCACCGACTGTGATTCCGCCCGCCGCGTTGACCGCGTCGAGAGCCAATTGCGCGCCGCGCTGCTCGTCGACTCCGTAGGACGTGTACTGGCCGGAGAGGATGCCGATGAAGCCGATCTTGAGGACCGTTCCGGCGCCCTGGTGGGCCGTCTGAAGTGCATTCGACGCCGCCGCATACGTCAAAGCCGCGGTGGATGCTGTAGTGGACGGGACGTACGACACGGAGCCCGGCTTGCAGGTCGAGGCAGTGGTGCCTCCGCCTGAGCTGCTGCCACAAGCAAACGCGAACGGAAGTAGAGTCGCCGCAGCGAGGACTCCGAGTCCCCTAGCTCGAACCATATGGTTCCCCCTTGTGCTTTTGGGAAGGCACGAAACAACCGAGACGGTGCCTCCACCCATTCGTCGCCCTCTTCCCAACTTCGTCGGGGCGAGAGTGCGCCGGCGGCGAATGCGGCCACATAGGTGGCCGAACGACTACTCCGAGCAGAACTTTGGACTCGACACGGCCCGGAAGTCAAGCACGGGCCATTGGCGCTCGGCGTTCCCCCGTCAGAGGTGAGTGCGGCGCTCCATCAATATGGGAGTGTGACGCTGTAATCAACGGTGTCGACCCAGGTCCAGGCAGTCATGGGCTTGGAGGTTGCCGGCTTGAAGATCGTGACGACGCGCAACGTCGTGTCACCGGCCGAGTCGAAGCCGAAGCTCCCGGTCGCCCCCTGGAACCTGGTCGTGGAAGTCAGCTGGGCCACCACGGCATCCCTGGTCGGAGTGCTTCCTCCGGCCGCCTTGATCGCGCGATCGAGCGCGTCATAGACGACCCCTGTCGCGTCATAAGCCGCGAGCGTGAACGGCCCGAAATCGCGCGGGCGTCCGAAGTCGGTCTTGAACGCCTGCATGACCGGCTTCGCGCTGTCCAGCCTCTCGGCGTCGACCGCGGGCACCGTCGCGTAGATGCCGGTCACGTTCGTCCCGGCGTCGCGCACGCAGGCTGGATCAAGCGCGATGCCGTCCCCGCCGAAGAATGGCGCTGCGTTGCCGGCATCGAACACGCCGGCCATCTGGCTCCGTACGGTGCAGCCCATGTTCGAAGAGGTGCCGCCGAAGTACAGGCCCTGCGCACCGTCCCGCTTGGCCCGCTGCAGGAACGCCGCGACGTCGGCCGTGTTGGACGGATCGAGATCCTGGCGGTCGACGACGGTGCCGCCGAGCTTGTTGAACCTGGAGGCGAAGCTGTTCGCCAGGCCCTGGCCGTACGCCTCGCGGTCGGAGAGGACCGCGAATCGGAGCAGGTGAAGCCGGCGCGCGGCGTAATCCGCGGCCGCCGGCCCCTGAAGATCGTCCGTCGTCGAAAGGCGGAAGTAGTTGTTCACCCCGGTCGGCCTGAGGTCGGCCGGTGAGGGGAGGCCCGCGGCTTTGCACGTGATGACGGTGCGCAGAGGATTCAAGGCGACAGGCAGGAAAGGCTCCTTGGTCAGGCAGCGGTTGCCGGTCGCCGGGCTGACCATGGCCAGGTACGCGGGATTGGCGGCGGGGATCTCGGCTCGTGCCAGGCTCGAGTCGAAGGGGCCGATCATCGCGAGCACGTGAGGGTTCGCGATGAAGGCTTTGACGTTCTGCAGGCCGGTTGACGGGCCGCTGACCGCATCGTCGCGCGCGTCGACGACGATGGTGTATCCGTCAAGGGTTTGGTGGTGTCGGACGAAAAAGTTGACTCCGTTCAGCGTGCTCAGACCGGCGCGCTGCTCGGCGCCCGTCAGCGGCAGGTCGACCCCGATGGTGATCGTCTTGGTCGGGGCGGCAGGCTGGCCGCCCCCAGTGCAAGCGGCGCCCGCAAGCAGAAGAGCGAGCCAAGCGGCCGCGGTACCTTTGAAGACAGATGGCACGGGATGATTGTCGTGGATGAACTGCGGCCTACTCGCAGTACTTATACTCGTCATTCCCTTCCCAGCCGGGCAATGCACCATGCCCCCCCGGCGCAGGTCACTAGGAGCGCCCCCATTTGAAGACCGAAGCCACTGAGCACCTGAAACCGCGTTCGCAGTACGCGGACGATGCCGTCCAGCTTGCGATCGCCGGCAAGTGGGACGACGCGGTCAAGCTCAACAAGTTCATCGTCGAGAGCTTCGGCGCGGACGAAGAGACGCAGAACCGCCTGGGCAAGGCGTTGTCGGAGCAGGGCAAGTTGAAGGACGCGAAGGCCGCTTACGAGGCCGCGCTGAAGATCAACCCGATGAACACCATCGCGAAGAAGAACGCGGCCCGCATCAACACTCTCCTGCACCAGAAGGAAGGCCTGAAGGTAGGTGGGACTCGCGTCGACCTCAACCTCTTCGTCGAAGAGATGGGCAAGACGATCATCACCTTGCTGGAAGGCGCCAGTGCCGACATCTGCTCCAAGGTCGCCGCCGGCGACGTGGCCGAGCTGAAGATCGACGGCGACAGCATCGTGGCCGAGACCTCACGCGGGGTCAAGCTGGGCACGCTCGAGGCCAAGCTGGCGCGGCGCCTGATCAAGTTCATGCGCGGCGGCAACCGCTACCAGGGCGGCGTCACGGGGTGCGACGGCAACACCGTGAAGCTGATCGTCCGCGAGACGTACCAGGACCCGAAGTTCGCCGGCAAGCCCAGCTTCGCGATCCGGCGCAAGCGCGAGGTCGAGTTCCGCCCTTACACGAAGGAGAGCCTGCTCTCCCGCGATGTCGAGGTCTTCGCTGGGGAGGACGAGGAGGAGGAGGCGCTGGTCGAGACTCCGGTGAGCGACGAGCTGGAAGAGGGCATGCACGCGGTCGAGGATGAGGCCGAGACCGTGGACTTCAGCGACGAGGCAGACGCCGATGGCGACGACGAGGACGAAGATGAGAGCTGACAACCGAGCGGTGGCCCGAGCCGGGAGGTCTCTTCACCGCCGGTAGTTCGGCCATCCCGCAGCTGGGCGGCGTGCCCGGCTTTCGCGACCGCCTGCCGGACGAAGCCGAGGTACTGCGCGAAGCGCAGGAATCGGTCCTGGCGGAGATGCGCCGGTGGGGCTACCGCCACGTCATCACCCCGATGGTCGAGGGCACGGACGTGCTCGAGCTCGGCATCGGGGCTGAGCAGCGACGGCGCCTGTTCAAGTTCGCAGACGCGCGCGGAGAGGTGATCGCACTGGTCGGCGAGCGGACCGTGCCGGTCGCGCGACTCGTCGCCGGCAAGCTCCGCGGCGCGCCGCTGCCGATGCGGCTCTGTTACGCCGGGCCTGTCCTTTCGACCGATGACGGCCGCCTGCACCAGCGGCGCGAGACCTACCAGGCGGGTGCGGAGCTGGTCGGCGCGCCGGGCACGGCCGCGGACGCCGAGGTGATCGCCCTCGCGGCGCGGTGCCTGGAGGCAAGCGGCGTCAAGCGCTACCAGGTCGACGTGGGCCATGCGGAGTTCTTCCACGGGATCATGGACGCGGTCAAGCTCCCGGACGAGGTCAAGGATGCGGTCCGCGGCGCCCTCGCCGCGCGGGACTTCGTCGCGCTCGAGTCTCTGCTGGAGGGAACGCCGTTGCGCTCGGCCGAGCACGAGCTGTTGCTCCGCTTTCCCGCACTGCGGGGGGGAGTCGAGATCCTGCAGGCGGCGGGCGGTCTCGTCCGCAACCGCCGGTCGGAGCGTGCGCTCGCGGAGCTGGCCGAGGTCCAGGAGCTGCTTGTGGCGCACGGCCTGGGCGAGGTCGTCAGCCTCGACCTTGGCGCCATCCGCGACTTCGATTACTACACCGGGATCACCTTCGAGGCGTACGGGCCTGAGCTCGGGCGCCCGGTCGCCCAGGGCGGCCGGTACGACGGACTGCTTGAGCGCTTCGGCCGCCCGTCGCCGGCGACCGGTTTCGTTGTCCAGCTCGACCTCGTCTACGAGATGCTCAGCGGCGCGGCGCGGCCGCCGGCGCTCCCGCGCATCGACGCTGCGGTGGCGTGGAGCGGCTCGGGATTGCGGCCTGCGCTGAGGCTCGGCTCGACCCTGCGCCTCTTCGGCATGCGCGCCGTCGTCGACACGCAGGCGCGGAATGAGGCTGAGGCGAAATCCTGGTGGCGCTCGGTGGGCGCGGTCAACCTCATCCACTGCTCGAGCGAGTCGACCGTTTCGTGGACCGCGCGCGGGCAGCGCACGCGCCGGCTGCCCCCGGAACAGGTGGCAGGCCGCCTCGCAGGTGGAGTCGCATGAACGCCGGGCGCGCGCAGGGCGCACGCAAGTCCACGAAGGTCTCGATCGCCCTGCCGACCGGGGCCCTGATGCCCGGCGCGCTGCGTCTTTTGGCGAAATCAGGACTGGCGCGACTGAGCGCAGACGAGCTCGGCCGGCAGCTCCTGGTGGATCGCTCCAGCGTTCGCGTCATCCTCGTCCGTCCGGCCGACGTCCCCGCGTACGTCGACCATGGGGCGGCTGACCTCGGGATCGTCGGCAAGGACATCCTGTGGGAGACGCCCGGAGCGCACTACGAGCTGGTCGACCTGAAGTTCGGCGGATGCAAGTTGGTGCTCGCAGTGCCGGTGGCGTCCAGGCTGAATGGCCCTGAAACCTGGCCGCCGCAGCTACGCGTGGCGACCAAGTATCCGCGGACCGCCGAGGCATGGTTCGAGGCTCGCGGGCAGGCCGTCGAGGTGGTGCAGCTGCGCGGGTCGGTCGAGCTTGCGCCGCAGGTGGGACTGGTCGACGCGATCGTCGACCTCACGGCCACCGGCCGGACGCTCAAAGAAAACCGGCTGCGGATAGTGGCGACGCTCGGCGCCTCGACTGCCCGCTTGATTGCAAACCAGGCCAGCCTCAAGACGCGCACAGACGCGGTGCAGGCGGCGGTGGGGCGGCTGCGGAAAGCCGTGACTGGATGACCGTCAAACGCTTCGACGTCGGATCGTGGCTCGACTCTCCGATGTCGCGACGGCGGCTCGACCTTTCGCAGTTTGCCGAGGAGAGGGCGGTGGTCGTGGAGATTTGCGCCAGGGTTGCCGCCGAGGGAGACGGGGCGCTCCGCGAGCTGGGCATGCAGTTCGACGGCTGGGCGCCGGGAGCCGGTGAAACTTTCGAGGTGCCGACGCGCGAGCTTGCGGCCGCGGCCGCCAGGTTGGCGCCGGCGGATCGCGCCGCTCTCGAGTTCGCGGCACAGCGGATTCGCGACTTTCACTCGCGGCAGCTGCAGTCGACTTCCGACGGACCGCCCGGACTCAAGCTCGTCACCCGGCCGGTCGCGCGCACCGGGCTCTATATCCCTGGGGGTCGCGCCGCGTATCCGTCGACGGTGCTCATGACGGTCATCCCGGCCCGGATTGCAAAGGTGCCCGAGGTGGTGCTGGTGACGCCGCCGCGACCGGACGGCAGCGTCCCGACAGCCATCCTGGCGGCCGCGCACATCGCTGGTGTCGATGCCGTCTACCGGGTCGGCGGCGCGCAGGCGATCGCCGCGCTCGCCTACGGCACGGCCACTATCCCGCGGGTCGACGTCGTGGCGGGCCCCGGCAACATCTATGTCACCCTCGCCAAACGTGAGGTGTTCGGCGCGGTGGGAGTGGACGGCATCGCGGGCCCGACCGAGGTGATGGTCATCGCTGACGCAGGTGCGCGACCCGATTACGTCGCCGCCGATCTGGCGGCGCAGCTGGAGCACGACCCGCTCGCCTGGGGTGTGCTCGTCACGGACTCATCGCACCTGGCCGACCGGGTCGAGGAGGAGCTGGAGAGCTTGCTGCCGGGGCTGGAACGCGAGGCGATCATCCGTAAGGCCAACTGCTGCATCGTCGTCGCTGACAATCTCGACCAGGCCATGGACCTGGCCAACAACTTCGCGCCGGAGCATCTGCTCATTGTCACTGCGGATGCGAGCCGGCGCGCCACCCAGGTGGAAAATGCGGGCGCCGTTTTCGTCGGACCTTATGCGACGGTACCGCTGGGCGACTACGTCGCCGGTCCGAACCACACGCTGCCGACAGCCGGCGCCGCGAGGTTCGCATCGCCGCTCGGAGTCCACACGTTCCTGAAGCGCACGAGCGTGCTCAGCCTGAACCGCGGCGACCTCGAGATGCTGCGCGACGCATGCGTGCGGCTCGCGACGATGGAAGGACTCAGCGCGCACGCGCATGCAGTGGAGGTTCGACTTGAATAAACCTATTCCGGTATGCGGATCGGATTGTTTTGAAGAGTTTGCAGAGCTTACGAAGCTTGGCAGTCGATGGAAACAAAGTCATGGCCGGGGGGACCCCGGCCAACCCGGCCACGTTAGTGCTGAAGGTGAAATTTGACTACCAACGGAAATAGAAGAGGTGATGTTGCTCGCAAGAGCAAAGAAACTCGCCTGACCGCGAAGGTGGACCTTCAGGGCCGCGGTCGGATCAAGGTCGCGACCGGGCTGCCGTTCCTCGACCATATGCTCGAGCAGGTCGCGCGCTACGGCGGCTTCGACCTGACCCTGCGAGGCTCGGGCGACCTTCACGTCGACACGCATCACCTGGTCGAGGACGCGGGCATCGTCGTCGGGCAGGCGCTCTCCCTAGCACTTGGTGACCGCGCGGGGATCACGCGATTCGCGGCGGCATATGCGCCTCTCGACGAGTCGCTGGCCCGAGTGGTGATCGACCTGGGCAAGCGTCCTTTCCTTTCGTACAACGTGGCGCTGCGCGGTCGGATCGGGACGCTCGAATCCGAGGTGATCGAAGAGTTCTGGCGCGCGCTGTCGCTGCACCTTGGCGCCACTATCCACGTCGACCTCATCCGCGGCCGCAACCGGCACCACATCGCCGAGGCGACGTTCAAGGCGCTGGGCCTGGCACTCCGCGAGGCCATGGCATCGGGTGGCCCGGCCGGCGTGCCGTCGTCCAAGGGACTTTTGGGGTGATAGCGATCGTCGACTACGGGGTAGGCAACGTGCGCTCGGTCGAGCGGGCGCTGGTGCACGTGGGCGCGCAGCCGAAGCTCACCGCCGACGCGGACGAGCTGGAGAGGGCTGACGGCCTGGTCCTTCCGGGAGTGGGGGCATTTGCGCCGGCCCTGGAGAAGCTGTCCGACCATGGGTTGGGTCGGCGGATCGTCGAGCTGGCGCGAAAGGGCAAGCCGTTGTTGGGCGTGTGCCTCGGGTACCAGCTGCTGTTCGAGGAATCGACGGAGCACGGCCGCCACCAGGGCCTTGGACTTCTGCCGGGGAAGGTGGTCGAGGTGAAGAACAGCGCTCGGCTGCCGGTGATCGGGTGGTGCCGCCTGGCGAAGAGTGACGACGCGGTGCTGTGGCAGGGGATCAAGGACCGGTCGTATTTCTATTTCGTGCACTCGTACACCCCGTCGTCCTCAGAGACCGCGATCGCGTGGACCGAGCACTCGCCGGCGGCGGCGGGGGCTCGCGGCAACGTCATGGGCACACAGTTCCACCCGGAGAAGAGCGGGCCGGACGGCCTGCGGGTCTACCAGAACTTCGTTGAGTTCTGCGGCTGATGCCCGCCAAACGGATCATCCCGTGCCTTGACGTCACGGAAGGGCGCGTGGTCAAGGGCGTGAAGTTCAAGGAGCTGCGGGACGCCGGCGACCCGGCGGAGCTCGCGGCGAACTACGACCGCGAAGGCGCCGACGAGATCGTGTTTCTCGACATCACCGCGTCGTCAGACGCGCGGAAGATCCTGCTCGACGTGGTTGCGCGAACGGCCGACGAAGTTTTCATCCCACTGACCGTCGGAGGCGGTGTGCGCAGCGTCGACGACATGGCCGAGCTGTTGACGCACGGCGCGGACAAGGTCTCTGTCAACACGGCGGCGCTTGAGGACCCGGAGCTGATCACACGCTGTGCCGAGATCTTCGGTTCGCAGTGCGTCGTGCTGGCGATCGACGCGCGCAGGCGCCCGGTTGGCGCTGGTAGAGAGCAGGGCGCCCCATCGGATTGGGAAGTCTTCAGCCACGGCGGTCGGCGGGCCACCCAGCGTGACGCTGTCGAGTGGGCCGTGCTGGGCGAGAAGCTCGGAGCGGGGGAGATCCTGCTCACCTCGATGGACAAGGACGGCACGCACGAGGGCTACGACATCGGGCTGCTCAAGGCGATCACGTCCGCGGTGCGGCTGCCGGTGATCGCGTCCGGCGGCGCCGGCAACGTGGACCACATGTACGAAGCGCTCACCGATGGCGGCGCCGAGGCGATGCTCGCGGCGTCCGTCTTTCACTTCGGGGAGCTTTCGATTGCGGCGGTGAAGAAAGAGCTGTCGGCCAGGGGTTTGGAGATCAGGCCATGAATCCGGATTTTTCGAAGGGCCTCGTGCCCGCGGTGGTTCAAGACGCAGAGTCCGGCAAGGTGCTGATGCTCGCGTACATGGACGAGGAGGCGTGGCAGCACACGCGTGATAGCGGGCAGGCATGGTTCCACTCGCGTGAGCGGGGGCTGTGGCGGAAGGGAGAGACGTCTGGAAACACGATGGAGGTGGTCGAGGTTCGCCTGGATTGCGACCTCGATTCGGTGCTTTTGCGGGTCAAGCCCGCAGGGCCGGCCTGCCACACGGGCGCCGAGTCGTGCTTCTTCAATGAGGCCTGAGTGCTTGCGGATGTTTATGCAGTTGAATGTATACTCATGCGTCCATGCCCAGGGCGATAAAAGCGGCGGTGGCGGGAGCCAACGGCTACGCCGGGATAACGGCGGTCAACCTGTTGGCCAGGCATCCTGGGGTGCAGCTCACCCAGCTCACGTCACGGTCGCAGGCGGGTAAGCCCTACTCCGAAGTCTTTCCGCTGCTCGACCTCAAAGGCGAGTTCCAGTCCGAACCTGATGCCGGCGAGGTCGACGTCGTGTTCAGCTGCCTGCCGCACAACGTCGGCGCGAGCAAGGCGGCAGCCTGGCTGGCCGCCGGCGCGCGCGTGATCGACATGAGCGCCGACTTCCGGCTTCAGGATCCGAAGCAGTACCCGGTCTGGTACCGCCAGGAGCACCCCGCGCCGGAGCTGCTCGCCCAGGCCGTCTTCGGGCTGCCCGAACTCCACGAGCGAGAGATCAAGGGCGCGAAGCTGGTCGCGGTGCCTGGGTGCTTTTCGACGGCGGCCATCCTTGCCCTGGCCCCGGCGGTCGCTGCTGGCCTCGCCGCGTCGGACTTCATCGTGGACGCGAAGTCGGGCGTCAGCGGAGCCGGGCGGTCGCCCGGTATCGGTGTCCACTTCAGCGAGGTCAACGAATCGGTCGGCGCCTACGCGATCGGCGGGCATCGCCACCTCCCCGAGCTGACCCAGGAGCTTGGCAAGCTCAGCCCGAACGGCGAGGTCCGGGTCACGTTCGTGCCGCATCTCGTGCCGATGACCCGAGGCATTCTCGCCACGTGCTACTTCGACCTGAAAGGCTCGCCGGCCGAGCTGCAGGACGCCTACCGGGAGTTCTACGCCGGTCAGCCGTTCACCCGGGTCGTCGACCACACGCCGACGACCAAGCTCGCCGGCCACTCAAACCTCTGCCTGGTCAACGTGGCCGCGCAGGGAACCAAAGCGGTGGTCACTGCCGCGCTGGACAACCTGATCAAAGGCGCGTCGGGCCAGGGCGTGGAGTGCTTCAACATCGCGTTCGGGTTCGACCGGACGACCGCGTTGGAGGGTCCGGCCCAATGGCCCTGACCTTTGCCCGAGGCTTTCGCGCCGGCACGGCCGCATGTGGCATCAAGGCGTTCACTTCCGGCGCGTCCGCCATCCCAAGCGGGCAGAAGGACGACCTGTGCGTCATCCATTCATCGCTCCCGTGCGACGCCGGCGGGGTCTTCACGACGAACAGGGTCAAGTCCGCGTCGGTGGTGATCGACCAGCTTCACCTGCAGCACAACCGGGTTCAGGCGCTGACGATCATCTCCGGCAACGCCAACGCGTGCACGGGGGCCCAGGGCTTCAAGGACGCGCTGCAGATGGCGAAGCTCTCGGCCGACCGGCTCGACCTGGACCCCGACCAGGTCCTGGTCGGCACGACCGGTGTGATCGGGCGCTACCTGCCTATGGACGCAATCAAGCCGGGTATCGCGCACGCCTGCAGCAGCTTGAGCCCGGAAGGTGGTGCCGCCGCGGCGCGCGCGATCATGACCACCGACCTCGTGCCCAAGACCGCGGAGCTCGAGCTCGACCTGGGCGGCACGACCGTGCGGATCGGTGGAATGTGCAAGGGCTCCGGGATGATCCACCCGAACATGGCCACCATGCTGGCCTACATCACGACCGACGCGGCAGTCGAGGCCGGCCTCATGGGCAAGCTCGCGAAGTCAATCGCCGACCGCAGCTTCAACCAGGTCACGGTCGACGGCGACAGCTCGACCAACGACACCTTCTTGATGCTTGCGAATGGTGCGGCCCGGAACGACCCGATCCGAGCGGGCAGCGTAGAGGCCGAGCGCCTGGAGATCGCGCTGGTGGAAGTGGCGCAGCAGCTGGCGCGAGCCATCGCGCGCGACGGCGAGGGCGCGACGAAGCTCATCACGGTCAGGGTGCTGGACGCGGCGTCTGACGCCGAGGCCCGGACCGCCGCCCGCGCGGTCGCATCTTCGAGCCTGGTCAAGACCGCCGTCCACGGCGGCGACCCGAATTGGGGACGGATCGTGTGCGCGCTCGGTTACAGTGGCGCCGAGCTCGCGCTCGACAAGCTGCACCTCACCATCGGCGGAGAGGTCGTCTTCGCGCGAGGGGCCGGCGTGGACGTGGACCTGACCGCTGTTCGCCACGCGTTTGAGCAACCGGAGATTGAAATCGTGGCCACCCTTGGGCTGGCGGACGGCCGCGCCGAAGCCTGGGGATGTGACCTTTCGGAGGAGTACGTGCGCATCAACGCCGACTACACAACATGACGCTGACAGTCGAAGAACGAGCCAAGGTCCTGGTCGAGGCGCTGCCGTACATCAAGCGGTTCCACGGGCAGGTCGTGGTGATCAAGGTCGGGGGCAACGCGATCGATTCAGCTCGCGACGAGACGCTGCTGGACATCGTGCTGCTTCGGTACGTCGGCATGCAGCCAGTGCTGGTGCATGGCGGTGGTCCCGAGATCAGCGCGATGAGCGAGCGGCTCGGCCTGAAGCCGACTTTCAAGAAAGGACTGCGTGTCACCGACGACCAGACGATGGAAGTGGTGAAGATGGTGCTGACCGGGAAGGTCAGCCCGGACCTGGTCGCGGCGATTCACAGGCTCGGCGGGCAGGCCGTCGGGATGAGCGGCGAGGACGGGCCGACGATCATCGCCGAACCGCTCGACGAGTCGATGGGCTACGTCGGGCGCGTAACCCAGGTCAACAAGGAGCCCATCACTGCTCTCCTGGGCCGGGGTTACATCCCCGTCATCGCTTCGATCGGGATGGGCTACGACGGGCACGCGTACAACATCAACGCGGACACGGTCGCGGCTGAGATCGCCGTCGCGCTCGGCGCGGCCAAGGTCATCCTCCTCACCGACGTCGCTGGTGTCCTGGGCGTGGACGGTGAGGTCGTCGCGGTGATGTCGCGGGAAGACGCGCGCCACCGGATCGATGAAGGCGAGGTGACCGGCGGAATGATCCCGAAGCTCGAGGCATGTCTCCGGGCGCTCGACGTGGTGCCCCTTGCGCACATCGTCGACGGCCGCACGCCGCACGCGATTTTGCTGGAGCTGTTCACGGAAGCCGGCATCGGGACGATGGTGACTCCCTGATCTCAATGGATACCCCCGAGCTCGCGAACCGCTACCTCATGCAGGTCGGTCGGCGCTTGCCCGTCACGTTCGTGCGAGGCCAGGGCTGCCTTCTGTACGACGACTCGGGGCGCGAGTACCTCGACCTCGTGGCCGGCATCGCGGTCAACCTGCTCGGCCATGCCCACCCAGACGTCGTGGCCGCGGTGAGCGCGCAGGCGGGCACTCTCATTCACGCATCGAACCTCTACTTCACGCAGCCCCAGGTCGAGCTGGCGCGGCGCCTGGTCGAGCTGTCGTTTCCGTCTCGCGTCTTCTTCTGCAACTCGGGCGCGGAGGCCAACGAGGCCGCGATCAAGCTCGCCCGGAAGTGGGGGACACGCCACCGGGACGGCGCTTTTGAGCTCATCACCACGGCCGGCTCGTTCCACGGCCGAACGCTTGCCACGGTGACCGCGGGTGGCCAGCCCAAATACTCCGACCCGTTCAAGCCGCTGCCCGAGGGCTTTGTGCATGTGCCCTACAACGACCTCGACGCGATCAAGGCTGCGACGGGAGAGCGCACCGTCGCCGTCCTGCTCGAGCCGGTGATGGGTGAGATCGGCATCATCCCCTCCGCGCCCGGTTACCTGGCTGCCGTCCGTGCCTGGTGCGACGTGCAGAACCTGCTGCTCATCCTCGATGAGGTACAGACCGGGCTGGGCCGCACCGGACGCTGGTTCGCACACCAGCACCACGGCATCACGCCCGATGTGATGACGCTCGCCAAGGGTCTAGGCGGCGGCGTGCCGATCGGCGCCTGCCTGGCGGCGCCCAGGGCAGACGTGTTCGAGCCGGGTGACCATGGCTCCACGTTCGGCGGCAACCCACTGGCCTGCGCGGCCGCCCTCGCGGTGCTGTCCGTGATCGAGCGCGACGGACTGGTGGGCCACGCCGCCGAGATGGGTGACGCCCTTCACGAGGCGATGCTCGACCTCGGCGCCAAAGAGGTGCGCGGACTGGGATTGATGCAGGCCTTCGAGCTGGCCGAGCCTCGCGCGAAAGCGGTCCAGCAGTCGTGCCTCGAGGCGGGGGTCATCGTCAACGCAGTCGACGACTTCTCGGTGCGACTGGTGCCACCGCTGATCATCAGTCACGAAGAGATCAACCGCGCTCACTCGGCCCTACGACAGGCCACCCGATGACTCCGACCAAGAGCCAGCGCCACAACGCCATCCTCGAGGTGGTCAATCGGGGCTCGGTGCACACGCAGCAGGACATCGCGCACGCGCTGGCGCGCCGCGGCATGCAAGCCACCCAGGCCACGATCTCGCGCGACATCCAGGAGCTCGGGCTGGTCAGGGCTGCCCGCGGCTACCGGAGCTCCGCCGCTCTCATCCGCGAGCTCGTACTTTCGATCGAGCTCGTCGAGCCGGTGGCTGTGATCAAGACGCCGCCGGGGACGGCGAACCTCGTCGCCAAGAGGATCGACGAGGCTGGGCTGCCGGGGATCGCCGGCACGGTGGCGGGCGACGACACGATCATCGCGGTCCTGCGCAAGCCAGGAGCCGGCCGGGCGCTGAAAGAGCTGCTCAATGCCGGCTAAGAAGGTCGTCCTCGCCTACTCGGGCGGCCTGGACACGTCGGTGGCGATCCGCTGGCTCAAGGACCTCGGCTGGGACGTGATCGCCTTCACGGTCGACCTGGGTGAGCAGAAAGATCTCGACGCGATTCAGGCCCGAGCCTTGAAGATCGGCGCGTCCGCGGCCTATGTCGCCGACGGGCGGGCGCCATTCCTGCAGCTCTTTGTCTGGCCTTCGCTGCAGGCAGGCGCCGTCTACGAGAAGGAGTACCCGCTGGCGACAGCTCTCGGCCGCCCGCTGATCGCCGCCATGATGGTCGAGATCGCCCGGCGCGAGGGGGCGACCGCGATCGCGCATGGGTGCACCGGCAAAGGCAACGACCAGGTGCGGTTCGACGTCACGACCGCCGCTCTTGCACCGGACCTGCAGGTAGTCGCGCCAGTCCGCGAGTGGAACATGAACCGCGACGATGAGATCGAGTTCGCCGCCAACCACGGCATCGAGGTGCCCGCCACGGTGCGGTCTCCTTACTCGACCGACGAGAACCTGTGGGGCCGCTCGATCGAGGCTGGCGTGCTCGAAGACCCCTGGGCCGAGCCGCCGCGCGACGTCTACACCTGGACCCGCGACCCGCGCGACTGTCCGGACGAGCCGGCGTACATCGAGATCAGCTTCAAGCAAGGGCTGCCGGTGGCGCTTGACGGCCGGCCGGTCAATGCACTGGAGCTCGTGACTACCTTGAATCGCATTGGCGGCGAAAACGGCGTCGGCCGGATCGACCACCTCGAGAACCGCCTCATCGGCATCAAGTCGCGCGAAATCTATGAGGCTCCGGCGGCAGTGCTTCTACTGCAGGCCCACCAGGCCCTCGAGGACATCACCCTGCCCAAAGAGGTCGCCCGGTTCAAGGACACGGTGGCCCAGCAGTGGGCCCAGATGGTCTACGACGGCTTGTGGTTCAGCCCGCTCCGAGACGCCCTGTACGCATTCGTCGCCGAAACCCAGCGCCACGTGACCGGGGAGGTGCGGATCAAGCTGTTCAAAGGTTCCTCGCAGGTCGTCGGACGCAAGGGCCCGCAGCAGCTCTATCAGCTGTCACTCGCCACGTATGGAAAGGGCGATGCCTTCGACCAGTCGGCTGCCGCGGGCTTCATCAAGCTCTGGGGCATGGGGGTGCGCACCTCGGCCCAGGTCCAGGGACAGCTGCACGCCCGCGAGCTGGGCAACCTGCTCGGGGACGTGAAGAGGCTCACGAAATAGCACGCAAGATTCGCACGGCCCCCCACACCAGCCCTCCCCCTGGCGGAGGAGGGAGAAACCCTGAAGGCGGAGGGAAAAAATTGTGGGGCGCGCGGTTCAGAAAGCCCCTCGACCCCCAGCTCGAGCGGTTCGCCTCCTCGCTGGAGACGGATTTCGAGCTCTACCCCTTCGACATCGCCGGCAGCATCGCGCACGCGCGCGGGCTCGACGCGGCCGGCCTCATCTCGAAAGCGAAACTGACGTCGATCGAGCGCGGCCTGCGCCGCGTTAAGCGGGAGCTGGACGGCGGCGAGTTCAAATTCCGCGAGACCGACGAGGATATCCACACTGCAGTCGAACGCCGACTGACGGAGCTCACACCTGCCGGGGCCGCGCTGCACGCCGGCCGCTCTCGCAACGACCAGGTGGCACTGGACCTCAGGCTGTACTGCCGAGCGGCTGCGTCGGAGCTTGTCTCAACCGTCGCCGGCACGGTGGAAGCTCTCGCCGTCAAGGCGCGAACGCACGCAGGATGGTTGATGCCCGGCTACACCCACCTTCAGCGCGCGCAGCCGGTGACCGTCGGCCACCACCTTCTGGCCCATGCCGAACCCTTGCTGCGCGACGCGGAGCGCTACCGGCACGCTTATGACGCCGCGGACGAGATGCCGCTGGGCTCGGGAGCGCTGGCCGCCACGACGCTCCCCCTGCAGCGCGAGGTGTTGCGCCGCGAGCTCGGATTCGAGCGCCTGACTACGAACAGCATCGACGCCATCTCGGACCGTGATTTCGCCCTGGACCTCATCTACGCGTGCGCGTGCACGTCCTTGCACCTCAGCCGGCTCGCGGAGGATGTCGTCCTCTGGGCGAGCTCCGAGTTCGGTTTTGTGCGGCTGGCCGATGAGGTCTCAACCGGGTCGAGCGCGATGCCTCAGAAGAAGAACCCCGACATCGCGGAGCTGTTGAGGGGCCGCGCCGGCCGCGCGATCGGAAGCCTGGTCAGCCTGGCCACCGTCTTGAAAGGCCTCCCGCTTGCCTACGATCGCGACCTGCAGGAAGACAAGCCCGCCTTGTTCGCGGCCGTCGACAACGCCCTGGACTCGCTTGATGCGGCGACTCTCCTCGTTCAGCGCCTGGAGTTCGACCGCCAGAAGCTGGCCGATGCCGCGAGCGACCCGGCCCTCCTGGCGACGGATGCGGCGGAGGTGCTGGTCAGATCCGGGGTGCCCTTCCGCAAGGCTTACGAGACGGTCGGCCGCCAGGTCCTCGAAGGCAAGTTGAAGGCGCCATGGAACGCCCGCGTTTCGACCGGCAAGCGAGACCTTCCGGGCGGGCCAAACCCGCGCCGCGTCGCTGCCCGCGCGACGGCTGTGCGCCGGGAGGCGGCCACACTACGTCGCTGGGCAGTGGGACACCCTCGGGGGCTTCCGAGCTAGAGTTCGGCCGTGCTCCTAGCCGTCGACGTCGGCAATACGAATGTGACGCTGGCGCTGTTCGACGGCGAGCGCCTGGTGGCCGATTGGCGTGTCACCTCTCATCGGGCACGAACCGCGGACGAGCTGGCGGTCGAGCTGCGGCAGCTGTTTGAGCTGCGCGGCTTCGACTTTGCGGTGGTCGACGGAGTGGTGATCTCCAGCGTGGTTCCAAACATCAACCCGGCGCTGGTCGAAGCGTCGAGGCGCTACCTCAAGTGCGAGCCGGTCATGGTCGGGCCGGGCGTCAAGACCAGCGTGCGCATCCGCTATGACAATCCGAAGGACGTCGGCGCCGACCGGATTGCCAACGCCCTGGCCGCCTACACCAAGTACGGAGGACCGGTCATCGTGATCGACTTCGGCACGGCCGTCACGTACGACGCGATCAGCGCCGACGGCGACTACCTGGGCGGAGCGATCGCGCCCGGCGTCGAGATCTCGCTCGACGCCCTGGTTTCGCACACGGCCATGCTCAGGCGCGTGGAGGCTGTGGCGCCCGACACTGTGATCGGGCGCAACACCGTCGCTTCGATCCAGTCGGGACTCGTCTGGGGGTTCGTGGCGCAGGTGGAGGGAATGGTCGAGCGCATGGTGTCCGAGCTCGGAGGGTCGGCCAAGGTCATCGCGACGGGCGGCCAGGCCGCCCTGGTGGCAGGCCTGACCCACGTGATCCAGACGACCGACCCGCTGCTGACTCTCGAAGGTTTACGTCTTATCTACGCTCAGAACTCGGACGGCGATGCTAGACATTAAGCCGGGATGAAGACCGCCCAGGCTTTCCACCTGTACCTGCTCGGCAAGCTGGACCGGCCCGGCCTCCCCAAGGTGCTCGCCGACCTGGGCCTCGAAGCTGAGCCGCTGACCGATCCGGCGAAGGTGGTTCACCCGGCGCTGATCTTGGCCGGCCCGGGACAGCATGCGCCCGAGGGCCTGTCCGACATCACGATCTCTCCTCCGGCCGGTGCGTCTCAGTCGGTGCTGCGCGAGCTCCTGCGCGTGGCGATGGGAAACATCTCCCTCAAGCAGCAGGTAAAGCAGCTCCAAGAGCAGGCGCGCCGCCTGCACCATCAATTCGAAGAGCTCAACCGGATCGGCATCGCGCTGTCGTCTGAGCGCGACATCGCGAAGCTGCAGGCTCTGATCCTCACGACGATGCGCCAGCTGACCAACGCGGACGGCGCCAGCCTGTGGCTCAAGACCGTCGGCGACAACGGCGAGCCGATGCTCTTCCTTGCCTCGAGCCAGAACACCTCGATCGACAACACCTACCAGGCGTTCAAGGTGCCGGTCGACGAGAAGTCGGTGGTCGGATACACGGTTTCGGTCGGCACCAGCCAGATCTATGACGACGCGTACGAGCCGCCGCCCGGAAAGCCGAAGGGAGGCAAGGGATTCGATACACAGTTCGGTTACCGGACCAAGTCGATGCTGACCGTACCGATGAGGAACTACAGCAACGAGGTCGTTGGCGCCATCCAGCTGATCAATGCCAAGCGTCGATTTGACACGCGACTGACCACGGACACAGTTGCCGCCGAGGTGGTCAGCTTCCGGCCGGAGGACATGGAGATGATCGAGTCGATCGCAAGCCAGGCCGCCGTCGCGATCGACAACAAGAACCTCCTGGATTCGATCCAGGCTTTGTTTGACGGCTTCGTGCAGGCGAGCGTGACCGCGATCGAGCAGAGAGACCCGAGCACGGCCGGCCACTCGGGAAGGGTGGAGGCGCTGACCAGTGCTTTGGCCCGCGCGGTGACGGGCCTTGGCGCCGGCCAGTACCGCGACGTGAAGCTGACCGAGGATCAGTTCAAGGAGCTGCGCTACGCATGCCTGCTGCACGACTTCGGCAAGGTCGGCGTGCGCGAGCACATCCTGGTCAAGGCCAAGAAGCTGATGCCGGGGCAACTCGAGGTGATCCAGGCTCGGTTCGAGTTCGTCGAGCGGTCGGTGCAGGTGAACTACGCGACCCAGAAGCTCGAGGCGATGAAGAGCGGGCGCGGCAGCGCGGCTGCCCTGGACGAGATCGACAAGCGCCTCGCTCAGGACCTCGAGCAGATGAATCGGTGGGTGCAGAGCATCATCAGCGCCAACGAGCCGAGCGTGCTGCCCGAGGACAAGGCATCGATGCTGGAGTTCCTGTCACAGCAGACGTACTACGACATGTCGGGCAAGGCCCACCCGATGCTGGACCCGCAGGAGTTCCGGTTCCTCAGCATTCGTAAGGGAACCCTCGACTCCCAGGAGCGCCTGGAGATGGAGTCGCACGTCACGCACAGCTTCCACTTCCTGACCAAGATTCCGTGGACGCCGCTAATGCGCGGGATCCCGGAGATCGCGTACGGGCACCACGAGAAGCTCGATGGTTCCGGGTATCCGAGAGGGCTCAAGGGCGACCAGATTCCACTGCAGGCGCGGATGATGACGATCTCGGACATCTTCGACGCGCTGACCGCGCAGGACCGGCCGTACAAGCGCGCCGTGCCGGTGCACACCGCTCTCGACATCCTTCATGTCGAAGCCGAGGAGGGCAAGCTCGACAAAGACCTGCTGGGCGTGTTCCTCGCCAAAGAGATCTACCACGTGACGGCTTCGCGATGAGGATCAAGTTCTGGGGCACCCGAGGCACCAGGCCGACGCCCGGCCGAAGGACGCTTCGCTATGGAGGCAACACGACCTGCGTCGAGGTGAGGGACGCCGAGGACAATCTGATCATCATCGACTCCGGCTCTGGGATCGCGGAGCTGGGGAACGGGTTCAGCCCGACGGACCCGCTGCAGGCGCACCTGCTGATTACTCACACGCACCTGGACCACATCCAGGGCTTTCCATTCTTCCTACCGGCGTTCGTCCCGGGGACTCACCTCACGATCGTGGGTCCGGCCGGGTCGGCCAAGTCACTGCAGGCCGCCTTTGCCGACCAGATGGACCCGGCTTACTTCCCGGTGCGCCTGAGCCATATGCCGGCGGAGATGGAGTTCATCGAGCGCAACCCGGGCGAGACGTTTGAGGTCGGCGCACTGCGCATCACTCCGCACCTGTTGATGCACCCGATCCCGACATTCGGATACCGGATCGATGAGGGTTCGTCGCGTTTCTGCTTTGCCACCGACAACGAGATCGCGATGTTCGCCAACCAGGAGAACGGCACGCTGAAGGACATGGCGAACTGGTGCCGGGACGCGGATTTGCTCGTGCACGACGCGCAGTACAGCACTGAGGAGTACAAGACCCACGCCGGCTTCGGGCACTCGACGTACGAAGAGGCGCTTTCGCTGGCCGAGCAGGCGGGCGCGAAGGAACTCGCTTTCTTCCACCATGACCCGGTGCACTCCGACAGCGACGTCGACGCGCTGATCGAGGAGGCGATGGGAAACCACCGGCAGTCGGGCGGCGTGGAGGTCAACGCCTTCCCGGCGGCCGAAGAACAGGAGATCGCGCTCTAACCTTTAGTCTTTCGATCGTGGCCGACGAGAAAGAGCTCGACCTACCCGCGGTCATGCGCGACCGGCGCGAGAAGCTCGAGCGATTGCGTGCGTCGGGCATCGACCCGTATTCGCGGGGGTTCAGGCCGACGCATACGAGCGCGGCGGCGAAGGCGCTGCTGGGCGAGAGCGAACGAACAGAGCCTGTTTCAGTGGCCGGGAGGCTGATGGTCAAGCGGCTCCAGGGCGGCGTGGTTTTCGCCGACCTCCAGGACGGACACGGCCGCATCCAGCTGATGGCAAGCCGCGAGATCCTCGGCGAAGAGGAGTTCAGCCGCTTTGCGGACCTCGACCCTGGTGACATCGTCGGCGTCACGGGGCCGATTTTCCGCACGCGCCGAGGTGAGGTCACGGTGGAAGTTCGCTCCTTCCAGCTGCTGACCAAGTCGCTGCGCCCTCTACCAGAGAAGTGGCACGGGCTGAAGGACGTCGAGATCCGCTACCGGCAGCGCTACGTCGACCTGATCGCCAACCCGGCCGTGCGTGAGGTGTTCCGGGCGCGGACCAGGATCATAACCGCGATGCGCGGGCTCCTCGACGAACGCGATTTCCTTGACGTCGATACCCCGGTTTTGCAGGAGGTGCCGGGAGGCGGGCACGCGAGGCCATTTGTCACGCACCACAACTCGCTGGATCGCGACCTCTTCCTTCGCATCGCGCTCGAGCTGCACCTCAAGCGATTGCTGGTGGGCGGATTCGAACGCGTCTACGAGATCGGCCGGGTTTTTCGCAACGAAGGACTTTCGCCGCGGCACAACCCGGAGTTCACGCTGCTCGAGTGCTACCAGGCGTATGCGGACTACGACGACGTGATGCGACTGGTCGAAGACCTGATGGTGGTCGCCGCGATGGCCGCCGGCCGCCCGCTCGAGACGAGCTACCAGGGCGAGGCGGTCAACCTCACGCCGCCTTTCCGGCGCGAACGGATGGCCGACCTGGTGCTCGAACATACGGGCCGGCATGCGGTGGGGCAAGAGCTCAACGACCTGTTCGAGGAGCATGTCGAGCCGAAGCTCCGGCAGCCCACGTTCGTCATCGACTACCCGGTCGAGATCTCTCCGCTGGCGCGGCCGCGGGAAGACGACCCGCGCTTCGTGGAGCGGTTCGAGCTGATCATCCTGGGCCGCGAGTACGCCAACGCGTTTACGGAGTTGACCGACCCGATCGACCAGCGAGCGCGATTCGAGGGGCAGGCGGCGCTGCGCGCGGCGGGCAACGTCGAAGCACATCCGATGGACGAGGATTTCCTGCGCGCCGTTGAGTATGGGCTGCCCCCGTGCGGCGGGCTCGGCGTGGGCATCGACCGCCTGGTGATGCTTCTCACCGACCAGCCCTCGGTCAGGGACGTGATCCTGTTCCCGGTCATGAAGGCCGAGTCTTAGTGCTGCCTCTGGAGCTTATCCGCCGCGATCCGGACCGTGTGCGGCGCGCTGCGGAGCTGAAGGGTGAGACAGCGCCGATTGACGACATCCTCAAGCTGGACGAGCAGTGGCGCGAGCACCTGCACAAAGCGGAGACGATCAAGGCGGAGCAGAACCGCCTCTCGAAGGAATTCGCGAAGACACGAGACGAGGCTCTGAAGGACAAGTTGCGCGAGATGGCTGACACCGCCAAGAAAGAGCTGGCAGAGGCCGAGGCGGTGAAGCGGGAGCTGGACGACTTGCTTCTTCGAGTTCCGAATTTGTTTCATGAGTCGGTGCCGATCGGCAAGTCCGAGGCCGACAACGTGGTCGAACGGGTGTGGGGGGGCAAGACCGAGCTCGGCTTCACACCTCGGACTCACTACGACCTCGGCGAGTCGTTGGGCATCATGGATTTCGAGCGGGCGGCCCGCGTGACAGGCTCGCGGTTCGCGTTTCTCGTCGGAGAAGGCGCGCGGCTCGAGCGCGCGCTCGTCCAGTTCATGCTCGACGTGCACACGCGCGAGCACGGGTACATCGAGGTCTTGCCTCCGGTGCTGGTCAACAGTGAGTCGATGGTCGGGACGGCAAACCTACCTAAGTTCGGGGCCGACGCGTTCAAGGTCGAGGGACATGACCTGTGGCTGGTGCCGACGTCCGAGGTGCCGCTGACCAACTTCCACCGCGAAGAGATCCTGGACGGTGAGCGCCTGCCGATGAAGTATGTCGCGTACACGCCGTGCTTCCGGTCGGAAGCAGGTGCGGCGGGCAAAGACACACGTGGATTCATCCGGCTCCACCAGTTCTCAAAGGTGGAGCTCGTCAAGATCACCACCGCAGAAACCTCGATGGAGGAATTTCAAAGGCTTTTGGCCGATGCGGAAGACATCTTGCAGCGGCTGGGGCTGCACTACCAGGTGTTGTCGATGTGTACGGGCGACATGGGCTTCGCTCAGTACAAGAAGTACGACCTCATGGCGTGGTGCCCGGGCTTGGATCGATTTCTCGAGGTGTCCTCGTGCTCAGTCTTCAACGACTTCCAGGCCATGCGCGCGAACATCCGCTACCGCGCTGCGCGCGGTGCTCCGCCGAAGTTCGCGCACACGATCAACGGAAGCGGTCTCGCGCTCACTCGCACGATCGACGCAATCCTGGAGACGTACCAGCGGGCGGACGGCATGATCTCGGTGCCGGAGGTGCTCAAGCCCTACATGGGCGGCGTGGAACTGATCGGCGCGCGCTGACTCCTAGAATCGCAGTTGCCTCGCGGAGGGGTGGCCGAGTCCGGTTGATGGCGACAGTCTTGAAAACTGTTATAGGTGCAAGCCTATCCTGGGTTCAAATCCCAGCCCCTCCGCCAAATTCGTGTTCAGAATCGCCCGAATTACCTCTGAGGTCGGCCACGGTCCGAAGAGTTAGACAGCGAATCTGACAGCCAAATTCGTAAAGGTCATCTCGGTGCTCCAGTTCTAGCCGACCGACCGGAAGTGATGCACAGAGCTTTCAGCGATTCGCTCCGCCTCGCGCTGATCCGGAATCACGGCGCTCTCCCAGTCGTCTCCGGTCATGTTCTTCATGGCCTCAAGACTCTCCCAGACTGAGATCATGAACAGCTCATCGCCGGTCGAGCCGATGCCGCGGCCCGTGTACCGCGCGAGCAAGCCAGGCTGCCGATCGACGAACGGAATGGAGACCTCCTCGATCAGCTGTGCGAGTTCGTCCGCCATGCCGGGCTTCGGCCGGGCGCGAAAGATGCGGATGATCATAAGCACCTCCAGGTTGTGGTCGAAATTCTCGATCGTAATCCTGAGTCAGCGGCGGTCCACCCAACGTCCTCCGGGCGCTGTCTGCCTTGCTCTCGATAGTTGAGAGATAGCGAAAGCTTGCACAGCGCGGAGTGGAGTCGGGCTGAGACGGATGCCTACGTTGGAGGTCGATCAGGAGCGGGCACCTCAGTCACCACGTTGGAGGTCAGGTCGTACATGAAGCCCCGGACCTTGTTGCGGGCTGCGAGATAAGGACACGCGCGCAGGCGCTCCAAATCCTCAGCGATCGCCTGGATTGGGTCCGTGAAGCAGCCTAACTCCTCTGCGAAACCGTGGCCGCTGGCCGCTGTGATCTGCTCACTCAGCTGCGCCTGGCTGAAGCGGCCCAGAGCGCAATCCGTGTGGTGGATCACCATGACCTCGCGCGTATGCATAACCGCCTGCGATATGGCCAATGCTCGCAGAGCGTCGCTCGAGGCGCGGCCTCCAGCGTTGCGGATCACGTGGGCGTCTCCCGGCCGGAGTCCTAGCAGGGCGTTGACGTCAACCCGAGCGTCCATGCACGTGAGGATCGCCAAATGTTGCACTGGTTCGATGATGCGAGCTGCGGTCCCGAGGTAGTGAAGCCGCGTGTTCATGAGGACCCGGTCGATGGCGTCCACCAACAGGCGAATCTACACCGATTGACAGTAGACCACCCTGGCCGCGCCGACCTGTTCGCCCCATTTGCTACTGATAAGAGGGGCCTATCGCGGCCTCAGGCGACTCCACGGGACGATGCTTATCTCCGAGTCAGTGTGACTACCGTCAGAACAACCAGAACGCCCGTAAACGCTGTCAGCACCACGGTGTAGGCAACCAAGATTCGGGTCAGCCAAATTATCCGCTCGTTGGCGCGAACGAGTTCAGCCGTGAGTTCTTGCGCTCGTTCTCCGAGGTAGTTCGCAATTTTGTAGGCATCTGAACGTCCTGGTCCGGCCTCTATGAAGCTTTCGGTCACTGCCAAACCTTATGCCGTTCAGTGCGCGTCGGTGCTGCCCCTACTCCCAATTGCTCCCGCAAATCCAGCGATACCGTGAGCGAGTCCCTCAAGGTGGCTTGGCGGCAGCCTCGGGCGGGCCGAAACCCGTGCCGTAAGCGCTTTCCATCGCGATTGATGTCTCGCGCGACAAGAGTAACCTCGACCCTATGCCGCGATCCCATAGGCTGTTTGCCATCGGCCTCGCCGGCGTGCTCGTAGTTGCTTGTGGAAATGAGACGGCTGCAACCCCCACGGCCGACGAAGGAAGCGTACGTGTCGCGAGTGCGCACCCGCCTTTAGGAGATGCTGGCCAAATCACGTTTAGTGGGACGTTCGACGGCACAAGCCAATCGACGCATGAGTCATGCGAGAGCAGCGGCACGGCGTTTCGGCACTTTACGTTGACCGCAACAGGAGAGATCGCCGGACACCAGTATTTCCTTTCAGCGAGCATCTATCCGTACGTAGTACCTGGGACCTACGAATTAAGATCGCTGCCCCATGCCCCGTTGGACTACACGTCGACTCCGACTCCCCTGATAGAGCAAGCCCCGAGCGGATACCCCGGCTTTCTCAACTTCATCCCCAAGTCAGATCCAGGCAATGCGTACGCCGGTATGCCGTCCGCTATCGCTACATCGGCCATGGCGGCCGACAGCAACGAGAAAAGCGGATGGTTCGATTTACGAATCGTCTCGGTTAATCAAAAGTCCGGGACGCCTAAGGCCCTAAGGGTGGCCGGCCGGTTCGGATGCGGGCAGCCCTTCCAAATCTAGGCACAAACGAGCACGCCGTTCGTAAGCGTTGACGAAAGCAACTAGCTTGATTGGAATCGAGGCTCGATGCCTCAATATGTCCCGCCATGGACGCACCAATCGGCCCTGACGGCCTGCCAGCAGTCTTCGACGCCGGCGCCTGGCACTCGCACGACCGCAGCTTCCGGTGGAACGGAGCGGATTGGGTGCCGACGAAAAAGTCCGTCGCCGGCCCGTGGCTGGTGAGGATCGGGACAAGCGCCGTCCTGGTGGCTCTCCTCGGCTACGCCGTCTATACAACTATCGCGTCGAACTCCGAGTTCGCGGTCGGCTACTACCTCGGAGCCGTCATCTTCTTCGGCATCCTGCTCGTGATCTTCCGCTTCGCGGGACGGTGGGGCGGGTTCGGAACGGTGGTCCGCGCCGGCAGCATTTTCCTCGCCCTGTTGAAGGTTCTCACACTACTTGTGCACCGTCCGCCGGTCTGACTGAGTCCACTCTCCTCCACCCGCGGCAATTTCGGGTGGAAACTTGGACAGGGAAAACAGCGGCGATGAATCGGGCGGTTCAGTCCTCGGTGTCGATTTCGTAGGCGTGCCAGCGGGTGCGTTTGGCGCCGGGAAGGGAATCGTAAAGTCGTTGTGCCGTCAGGTTGTCCGGACTCGTGTACCACTCGAGGTGCGCCGCCCCGCGGCGGCGGGCTTCGTCGGTTGCGCTTTGGACAAGCGCTCGTCCAATGCCCGCACCGCGGACGTCCTCTCGTACAAACAAGTCGTTCATCAGCACAGAGTCCGCCGCCTTCGTGGAACTGAAGAACCAGTAGAGCGTGGCGAACCCTGCTAAGCCTTCGTTCACCCAAGCGCCGAGGAGAAGTCCCACGTCGCTCGGGTGAAGGAATCGAGAGAAGAACCGCCGGTTGCGCTCGAGGTCCGGCTCGGCACCATAGAACCTCTGATAGCCGGCGACTAGCGGAAGCAACTCCTCCAGTTCGCGCCGCTGGATCGGACGCACGTCGACGCGGCTCATCGCCGCCTGAGTATGTCGTTTCACCACGGTTCGCGGGCTCGCGAAACCTTCCGGCGGGGTGCCCGGATGGTCGCGGTTGTCAATCGCGAAGCTGTCCCTCGCCAGCGCGGCTGTCTTAAGCTCTGGACCTTGACCCGCTTCGTCGAGCTGAGCCACAAGATCGTGCCCGGGATGACCTCTTATCCAGGGCTGCCAGTGCCCACTGTCGACCTGGTCTTTGACTTCGAGGAGTCACGGTCGCGCTACCAGGACAAGGCAGAGTTTTTGATCGCCAACCTGCACCTGTGCGGAAACACGGGTACCTACGTCGACTCGCCGCGCCATCGCTATCGTGAAGGCATAGACCTCGCTGGTCTCCCCCTCGAGCGTTTGGCGCACCTGCCCACGTTCGTCGTGGACGCGACCCGGGCCGGACGCGCCATCGACGCCGAGCATTTCCACGGTCTTGACGTCGCCGGCCGGGCAGTTCTGGTCAGGACCGACTTCTCAAACCACTGGGGCACCGATGCTTACTTCGCTGACAATCCGTTCCTGACCGGCGACGCTTGCGACCTGCTCATCGCACAGCGCGCCTCATTTGTAGGCATCGACTCGCTGAACATCGACGATACGGGCGACGCGTCACGGCCCGCGCACACGAAACTCTTGCTCGCCGGCATCCCCATTTGCGAGCACATGACGAGGCTGAAGGATGTCCCGAGCAGCGGTGCTCGGCTTCACGCCGTGCCGATCGCATGGGTCGGAGGCGCTACCTTCCCGGTGCGCGCCTACGCGATCCTCGACGAGTAAATTTGAAGCGGAGGTCTGGGTCAGCCTCCCGAGACTTTGAGCACCAACCCCAGCACGTAGGTCGCGCCGCCGACGATGACTCCCGCCGCCGTCATCTCCAGGCCGGCTGCCCACCAGGTGCGCAGCGTGAACAGTGACTTCGCGGCGCCAACGAGGAAGTGCGCGATGAGCGAGACAATGGCCGCCACCAGCACTGCCGTTGTTCCCCGCAGAAAGAAGAACGGGATCACCGGCACCATCGCTCCAATAAAGGTGCTGACCCCAGCCGCAAGGGCCGACTGGACGGCGCTGCCGCCAGCCTCCATGCCTCCCAGCTCCTCGGTCGCGAGGACCTTGAGCATCGCGTCCGGGTTTTCGGACAGCTTCGCGGCCAGCTGGTCCGCGAAGGCGGCGTCCAGCCCCTTCAGCTGGTAGAAGAGAGACAGCTCCTCCTTCTCTTCCTGGGGGTGCTCCTCGATCTCGCGGCGCTCCTGCGCGACGTTGGCCGCGACGACCTCAGCCTCCGAGCGGGATGCGAGGAAGGCGCCAGTGGCCATCGAAAGCGCCGACGCGACCGCGCCGGACAGTCCGGCCGTGAGCACGAAGCTCGAGCCCCCGGTCGCGCCGGAGACGCCGGCCACGATGCCGAACACGGCGGCGAGACCATCGTTGGCGCCGTAGATCGCGCCTGAGATCCAGCCCGAGCCCGTGCGGTGCCAGGTCTCGCGGCCGAGGATGCGATTGAGCTTGCCTTCGGCGCCAGATGGCGGCGGTTCGCCGCTGTCGTGTGATGCCTGGATGACGTCCAGCGTCCTGGAGTGGCCCTGCTCTTCGGTCCGAATCGAAGCCAGGACCGCATCAGTGTCCGGGTCACCTGTGGATCGCTTGTAACGGTCGGTGATCTCGACCTGCTCATTGGACTCCATGTGCGCGAGCATCCTGGTCACGGGCGCAAACCGCGCTTGCAGGCGGAGCCAGGTTGAGATGCGGACCGTTGATGGATCCGGGATCGGCCGGCCTAGCTCGAGCAGCCGCTTCTCGATGCGCTCACGATGGCGAGCCTCGCCGTCGGCGATCTCGCGGATGACTTGCGCGCGCCTCGGGTCGCGCATGCGCTGCGCGAGAATCGAGTACACGGCCCGGGCCTCGACCTCTCCGCGCCAGGCCTCCAGCAATCGCGCTACGGCTTCGTCGGATCGGGCGGCCGCGGCTTTGTCAGCCGAGATGCGAGACCACCTTGCCCAGGTGCGAATCCTCGAGCGAGACATCCACGCCCGTCAGGTGCGTGCCCACCCACTCGCCGCTTTTCTGGATGATCCGCTCCAGCGTCTCCTCGTCCTGACATGCCGTCATTGAGACCAACTCGTTGGGGCCTGTTGCGACCACGTGGTAACTGAGAAACCCATGCTCCTTTCGCAGCTGGTCGGTCCAGCCTTCGTCGACCATGCGCACGACCTCGTCCTGCTGGCCATGACCGATCCGGTATCGCCTGATGCTCATGAACATTCGCTTTACTCCTCGATAGCGGGCCGATGCGATCAGTAAAAGTTTGCGCCTTAGCGATGGGTGGCTTTTAGTTGGGGAGCTCGACCGCGATCAGGTGCGAGGTCTCCTCCTGCGGATCGGAGAATGCTTGAGCCTCCTCTTCGTACTGCTGATCAGTGCCCGTGAGGCGGTCTGAGTGCTGTCTCAAGTGCTCCTCCCACGACAGGACCGTGAATAGCTCGACAAACTTCGGCGGCGCTTCTGCATCACGGAACAGGCCCCAACGAGTCGCCCCCGTGCGCAGACGCGACAGGCGCACGCGCTCCATAGCACGTAGGAACCCCTCCTCCTTCTCTGGCGCCACTGTGTAGACGGTCCTCACGACGACCGGCCCGTCCTCGGGATCGGCGTCTACGGCCAGTCGCGGATCGGCCCAGTACTGGACGGTGCTGCGGTCCATGCCAGAGGTGTCGATGATCGGCCAGACTCGCATGGTCGCGACTCCGGCGATCATCGCAGCGGCCGCGATCAAGAATGTCGGCACGATCCCGATCGGCTCTGCGATCACTCCCCACCCGAGAGCACCGAATCCCTGCGCTCCGAAAAGGACCATCTGATATACGGACAGGCCCCGCGCGCGAACCCAGGCCGGAAGGAAGAGCTGGAGCTCGGCGTTGACGGTCGACAGGAAGGCCACCCACGCCACACCCGTCGGCAGGAGAACGGCCAGGATGACGATCGGGTTGCTGACCAGCACCACGACGGCGAGCGCCACCGCGTAGACGATTCCGCTCGCAGCCAGCAGCGCGTTGATTGAGAGCCTGGCGCGGGCGCGGGGGAGGATGACCACTCCGGCGATGGCGCCGACTCCGAGCGCACCGAGCAGCAGCCCGTAGCCATCGGCTCCGAGAGCAAGCCGACGGCTTGCGATGAGTGGGAGCAGCGACCATAGCGCGCTGGCGGGTACGAGGAACAAGGCAGAACGAAGCAGGATGCGGCGAACGACTGGCGCGTAGCGCACGTAACGGCCGCCGGCGCGCAGCGCGGCGATGAAGCGCTCACGACGCCCCGGAGTCGTGCTCGTGGGTGGGCGCCAGACGACGAGCACCACAAGGAAGAGCAGGTACATCGCGGTGTTGAGCGCAAAGACCGCCCCCACCCCTGCTTGGGCGATGACCACTCCCGCGACGGCGGGTCCGGCTGCCCTTGCGATGTTGATGCTGATCGATGAGAGCGCCGAAGCCGAGTGCAGCTGGGCGCGCGGAACCAGGTCTGGAACCAGCGCCTGGTAAGCCGGCAGTACGACCACCGATCCGCAGCCGATCAGGAACGTGAAGGTGAGCAAGAGCGCGGGCGGCATCTGGCCGGCGAAGGTCAGGGCCGCCAGCGCCGTTCCGACGATCACGAGGAAGCCCTGGACGGCCATCAGCAGGCGGCGCCGGTCGAAGGTATCAGCCAGCACCCCACCGACGAGGCCGAACGCGACGTCGGGCAGGTAGTCGGCAGTCTGGACCAGCGCGACCAGGATCGGCGCGTGCGGCTGGCTGACGAGAAGCCATTGGGCACCGACGGTCTGCATCCAGGTGGCGACGTTGCTGACCAGGACGGCAAGCCAGAGGGCACGAAAGACGCCGATGCGCAGAGGCGCCCAGGTCGAAACGGTCGTGCTCGTGGCGCTCATCTTAGAATCGCCGACGCTGTCGAGAACGCGGTGGCACAGGCCCTTCTGCTGCCGTACTTAACTCGGAAGCCTGAGTGTGCCCGACATGATCATGAAAGCGAGGATCACAGACGGAAGCAGCACGAGGACGGTGACGATGACCTTGCTGTCAGTCTTCCAGGCCGTCAGCCAGATGAAGACCAGAGCTGCCGGCGGGCAGAACAAATAGACCACCAGGAAGATCACCATGCTCGCGCAGCCGACCTGCCAGAAGGACTCGGCGCGCCCGCCGGAGCGGCTGAACTGCATGTGCTCGCCGACCCGCCGCCAGTCCTGCTCTGGGGGCAGAGGCACCTGGGGGAGTGCGGCCTGGGCGGCGAGTCGTTCGCGTTCGAGCCTCTCCTGCTCCAGTCGCTCGACCTCGGATTGCGCGACCCACGAGGGCAAGTTGGCCGCCGCCGCCGGCGCGAGCGGTTCGGGCACCGCCGGGTGGAGGGGTTCTGGCGGCATCAATGACCGCTGGCCGTGGAAGGCCTTCCATTCGCGCCCATCGAAGCGCCACTTGCCGTCAGGCGAGACCGCGTCGTTCCACTGAAGGCCGTCCCAGAACCAGTTGCTGTCGGCCGACCAGCCCGGTGGTGAAGCGCTCATCGAGCGGGCACTCTACAGTCT
>Ga0209118_1000060_pt1 | contig 79901 bp, 82 predicted proteins | sample BlaSpr_A8_Ref_M1_FD_187988 | JGI IMG/M metagenome (GOLD analysis project Ga0209118, IMG submission 187988) | Forest soil microbial communities from Thunder Bay, Ontario, Canada - Black Spruce, Ontario site 2_A8_Ref_M1 (SPAdes) (version 2) | ecosystem: Environmental > Terrestrial > Soil > Boreal... | reverse complement strand
TACTCGATGACCTTGGCGACGACACCGGCGCCGACCGTCCTGCCGCCTTCGCGTATGGCGAAGCGCAAACCCTGCTCCATCGCAATCGGTGCGATCAACGTCACGATCATCTTGATGTTGTCCCCAGGCATCACCATCTCGGTACCCGCAGGCAACTCTACCGCTCCGGTCACATCCGTGGTACGGAAGTAGAACTGCGGCCGGTAGCCGTTGAAGAACGGCGTGTGCCGCCCTCCCTCTTCTTTGGACAGGACGTACACCTCGCATTCGAATTTGGTGTGCGGGGTGATCGAGCCCGGCTTGGCGAGCACCTGCCCGCGCTCAACCTCTTCGCGCTTGGTGCCGCGCAGCAGCACTCCGACGTTGTCGCCCGCTTGACCCTGGTCGAGCAGTTTGCGAAACATTTCCACCCCGGTGCATACGGTCTTCAGGGTGGGCTTCAGACCGATGATTTCAATTTCTTCGCCCACTTTCACGATCCCGCGTTCGATCCGCCCGGTCACCACCGTGCCGCGTCCGGAGATGGAGAAAACGTCTTCGACTGGCATCAGGAATGCCCCGTCCATCGCCCGCTTCGGCGTCGGGATGTAGCTGTCGAGCGCATCAGCGAGTTTCATGATCGCCTCTTCGCCCAGTTCGCCTTTGTCGCCTTCCATCGCTTTCAGCGCGGAGCCCTTGATGATCGGGGTGTCATCTCCCGGAAACTCGTATTTGCTCAGCAGTTCACGCACTTCCAGTTCAACCAGTTCGAGCAGTTCCGCATCATCAACCATGTCGCATTTGTTCATGAAGACGATGATGTAGGGCACGCCCACCTGGCGCGCCAGCAGAATGTGTTCGCGCGTTTGCGGCATCGGCCCGTCAGCGGCCGACACCACCAGGATCGCACCGTCCATTTGCGCCGCCCCAGTGATCATGTTCTTCACATAGTCAGCGTGCCCCGGACAGTCAACGTGCGCGTAGTGCCGCTTCGATGTCTCGTATTCCACGTGCGCCGTGTTGATCGTGATCCCCCGCGCCTTCTCTTCCGGCGCATTGTCAATCTGGTCGTAGGCGCGCGCTTCGCCCCCGTATTTCCTCGATAGCACCATCGTCATCGCCGCCGTCAGCGTCGTCTTTCCATGGTCCACGTGCCCTATCGTCCCCACATTCACGTGCGGCTTCGTCCGCTCAAACTTGCCTTTTGCCATGATCGAATCGTCCTATCAGATTTCCGTTAATTTCTGGTGCCCATGGCGCGGATTGAACGCGCGACCTCTCCCTTACCAAGGGAGTGCTCTACCACTGAGCTACATGGGCTCAAAACGATGTTTGACTCCGGTCAATCGTCCTTTTTTGGCGGCCACAGACTGGAGCGGGTGAAGGGAATCGAACCCTCGTCATAAGCTTGGAAGGCTTCTGCTCTACCATTGAGCTACACCCGCTAGTGTGCCGCCCCGGAAGTTGGTCCACCCGACCCTTCGCTTTGCCCTCCCACCGCTCAAACGGCTGAACTAAACCGGGTTGGTGGAGGGGGAAGGATTCGAACCTTCGAAGGCAGAGCCGTCAGATTTACAGTCTGATCCCTTTGACCGCTCGGGAACCCCTCCGGAACAAACGGCAGATTATGTGCCAGCGTTCATGGACTGTCAACGGTGCGGGAGGTTAACCAGTGGTGCCGGCAGCAGGAATCGAACCCGCGACCTGATGATTACAAATCAACTGCTCTACCAACTGAGCTATGCCGGCGGTCCTTCATTGGTGGGGAGCGCAATAGCGCTACAAGGGCACAATCACTTGATCACAGTAAGGCGCGGCTTTGTGGGAGACGGTTTACCACCCATGCTCTCTCCTTCCGCGGCGGTCGGCGCCGCAGTCGCGGCGGGAACTGGGGTCACTTCGAAAAACATCCCTTTGCCATTTTCCCGGGCAAAAATGCCAGCGATGGAATCCATAGGCACCGAGATCTCGTGCGAAACCCCACTGAAACGCGCAGAGAACTGGACGAGTTCGTTACTGATGGTCAGGTTGCGCGATGCGGTATGGCTGATGTTAAGCACGATTTCTCCGTTCTTAACGTAGGCCTGCGGCACGCGAGTCGCGCCGATAACCTTAACCGCCAGGTACGGCGTAAAGCCGGCATCGGTGCACCATTCATGGATCGCACGGACCAAATACGGCTTGCTGGATACTTCAGGCATAAGACAAATTCCTTCCGTACAACGCGTTAGCTCAAGGCTAACACACAGTCAGAATGATATCGCGATCAGTATAAATTCAGAGCCTTAAGTGCCCATAAAGCGCCATAAACGCAGTCATCCCAACGCGCCTTCGCGCCAGCGCTACTTGCGCATAGCCTTTTCGGCCGCGGTCATTGAATCGATAAACGCCTGGCGGGAGAAGATCCGTTCCGCATACTTTAGCAAGGGTGCCGCTTGTTTGGTCAACCCAATCTGATAGTGTTCCAATCGCCATAAGAGGGGCGCAACCGCAACATCGAGCATCGAGAATTCCTCACCCAGCATGTACTTCTGCTTGGTGAAAATCGGCGCTATTTGGATCAAATTCTCCTTGATGATCACTCGGGCCTTCTCCTGCTGCTTGAGCGTTCCGTGTTCTAGAATGGAAACCTGGGTGAATAGTTCCTGTTCGAAACGAAATAGGAACAGGCGCGCACGCGCGCGCATGACCGGGTCGGCAGGCATCAGTTGCGGGTGCGGAAAACGTTCATCGATGTATTCATTGATGATATTGGACTCGTACAGGACTAAATCGCGCTCGACCAACACGGGCACGCGATTGTACGGATTCATGACCGCGAGGTCTTCCGGTTTGTTATAGAGATCCACATCGATGATCTGGAAATCCATACCCTTTTCAAAAAGGACAATCCGGCAGCGTTGGCTGAACGGGCATGTCGTTCCGGAGTATAGAGTCATCATCTTAGGGTCACCCTTTCTTCGAGCAGTGTTTTGGCGTTTGCCTTGTAGTTCTTTAATCCCACCAGTACTGCCATCAGGCGGGGACCGGATAAATGATCACTTGCAGCGGGCGGTTTGAGTGAAAACAGCCGCTTGCGCGGCCGTCCCGGGCATTTGGCTGTGATGATCTGTTCTACTTGACATCCCTCCAATATTCCTTCTTCAGCAGCAAAGCCAGCGCGAATAGCACCGCGACGAAGAACAGCACAATCACCCCAAGTTGAGTGCGAACCATTTTCGCTGGTTCGCCCATGTACGCTAAGTAGTTCACCAGATCAGCCACAAATTCGTTGTATTGTCCCGGCGTCAACTTTCCCGGGCTCTGCAAAACCAATTTCGGCGCACCGTGCCGTTCGCCGTTGTCCTCTGCTTTCTCAGCAGCTTGGAGGACTTGAATGCCTTGCAGCTCCCAGAGGACATGCGGCATGCCCACGTTGGGAAAGGTCAGATTGTTCCAACCGGTCGGCCGCGAATCATCCTGATAAAAGCTGCGCAAATAGGTGTAGAGCCAGTCGACTCCCCGTACGCGAGCTTCGACGGAGAGATCCGGTGGCGGCACGCCGAACCAGGCTTTTGCGTCCTGCTTCGTCATTGCAATAGCCATGGTATCGCCGACCTTTGCCCCGACCGGTACCAGGTAATCCTGGATTTGCTGAGCGGTAAGCCCCAGATCCTGCAACCGGCTGTAGCGCATGTACTGAGCGCTGTGGCAGTTCAGGCAATAGTTTACGAAGTTGCGCGCACCTCGCTGCAAAGACAGCTTGTCGCTCGCGTTTATGGGCGCCGCGTCGATCTTCACCTCACTGGCGAGCGCCGTTAGCGGCAACAACGCCAGCGCCAGAAGGAACCGGGAAATGCGCCTCATGAGTTCACGTCCATCACGAGACGATCCTTTCCGGTTCAGGCTTGGTCTTATCGAGCTTGGTGTAGAGAGGCATCAGTAGGAAAAAGGCGAAGTAGACGACAGTGAACACACGCGCAACAACCGTCGCTACTTCCGCTCCGCCGAGCAATATCAGGCGATCTGCGAACTGGCCCCAGACATTGGTCGGGAACAAGCCACAAATAGACAGGGCTACAAAGCTCACCACAAATGCCCCGAGAAAGCCCTTATAGAGGCCGCCACGGTAGCGGATCGACTTGACCTTGCCGTAATCCAGCCACGGAACGAAGAAGAAAATCACCACCGCCAGACCCATGACCATAACACCAGGAAATTGCGAACCAAAGAGCGGCGGCACAGCGCGCAACATCGCGTAGTAGGGCGTGAAATACCAGACGGGCGCAATGTGCTCCGGAGTCTTCAGCGGATCCGCAGGAATGAAGTTGTTCGCTTCCAGAAAGTACCCGCCCATCTCGGGCGCAAAGAAAATGATGACGCTAAACACCGCAAGAAAGACAGTCACACCCACCATATCCTTGACTGTGTAATAAGGGTGGAAAGGAATGCCGTCGAGCGGAATACCTGTTTGGGGGTCGGTGTACTTCTTGATTTCCACGCCATCCGGATTGTTGGAACCGGTTTCATGCAACGCCATGAGATGCGCCAAAACCAGCCCCACTAGCGCGAGGGGAATAGCGGCCACGTGGAAAGCGAAGAAGCGGTTGAGCGTCGCATCCGAGATTACGTAGTCCCCGCGAATCCAAATCGCCAGATCCGGCCCGATTAAAGGAATCGCGGAAAACAGGTTAACGATAACCTGTGCGCCCCAAAATGACATCTGGCCCCAGGGAAGCAGGTACCCGAAGAATCCCTCCGCCATCAGGCAGAGATATATCAGCATGCCGAAAATCCACGTCAGTTCGCGTGGCTTCCGGTAAGAACCATACATGAGCCCGCGCAGCATGTGCAGGTAAACGACCGCGAAGAACATCGATGCGCCGGTGGAATGAATGTAGCGGATCAGCCAGCCCCAATTCACGTCGCGCATGATGTATTCGACGCTCGCAAAGGCGAGCGCGGCATCCGGCTTGTAATTCATGGTGAGGAAGATGCCGGAGACGATCTGAATGACCAGGACGAATAGCGCTAGCGATCCAAAGTAATACCAGAAGTTAAAATTTTTCGGTGCGTAATATTCGGAAACCTGACTCCGCCAGAGCGCGGTCAAAGGAAAGCGGGCATCGATCCAGGTCATGAGTCGGCTCAGCGCGTTCATTGGTCAGGCTCCCTTGCTATCTTCGCCAATGAGGAGACGACTGTCGGTAAGATATTTGTAAGGCGGTATCACCAAATTGGTGGGTGCCGGGAACCCTTTGAAGACGCGAGCCGCCAGATCAAATTTCGAACCATGACAGGGACAGAAGAATCCGCCCGGCCAATCCGCCCCCAAGTCAGCCGGACCGACCTCCTTGCGATAGGTTGGAGAACAGCCCAGGTGCGTACAAACACCGACAACCACCAGCACGTTGCTGTGGGCCGCGATCGAGCGCAATTCGTTCTTGCAACTGTCGGGTTGTTCGGAACTTTCTGATTTGGGATCTGCCAGCCGCTCATCATTCTTGGGCAATTGATCGAGCATCTCCTTGGTCCGGTTCACGATCCATACCGGTTTGCCGCGCCACTCCACGGTAAGCTGCATGCCCGGCTCGACTTTGGAAATGTCTGCTTCGACCGGCGCTCCGGCTGCCTTCGCCCGCTGGCTGGGGTTCATGCTGGCAACAAAGGGTACGAGCACAGCGACTGTACCCAATCCCCCGACCACAGAGGTAGCGGTTACCAAAAAGCGCCGTTTCTCGAAATCGACCGCGTTTCCGCTCATTCTGCCTGCTTACCCACTGGCAAGCCCCGAAACAAAGTTCGCCATTTTATCCTAATGGCGTTGAAAAATTAAAGCCCTGGGGTGATTCGCACCATGGCACCCCCTCTGAAAGCCGCTTCTGGAGCGGCGCTCGCCGGGCATGCCTTTCGTAAAGTGGAGCTTTCACCTAAACTAGGCGGCGCCTTCGAGGACTTGAAACGAGTCTTTCGAACTGACGGATCTCGCGTTTTTCGGTCACCCCACGAATAGCCTGTTAACCTCGGAGGTGCAAACATGGGCATGGTCAGCGAATTCAGGGAGTTCGCTCTCAAGGGCAACGTCATCGATCTCGCCGTCGGGGTAATCATCGGCGGCGCCTTCGGCAGGATCGTCGATTCCATTGTTAACGACTTGATCATGCCGATTGTCGGGAAAATAATTGGCAACGTTGATTTCTCCAGCCTCTATATCGCTCTTTCCGGCCAGGCATCGCACCTTCCCTTGGCCGAAGCGAAGAAAGCCGGTGCCGTGTTCGCTTATGGCAATTTCCTCACCGTCCTGCTCAATTTTATTATTCTGGCTTTCATCGTCTTCCTGATGGTGAAGCAAATGAATAAGATCAGTAAATCGATTCCCCGCCCGGCACCGCCTGCCCCCCCCACCCCCGAGGACATCCTGTTGCTGCGGGAAATTCGTGACAGCCTGAAGAAGTAGTTCGCTTACGCGGCCGATCGATCCGAGGGCTCTCGAGGATCGAACACCGCTAGCTTGCCTGGAGGCGCCTGCCCGCGGAAACTCGTCAGTGGGACAGCCGTGAAAGTTGCAGAACAGTCAAGAACTTGCTGCTTCCTCCTCGGTTTCGCGGGGCGCTACAAAGCGGGCTGCGAAAATCCCTAATTCATAAAGGAGGCAAAGCGGCACGGCCAGCATTATCTGGGAAACAACGTCGGGCGGCGTAAAGATGGCCCCTACCACGAAGGCCCCAACGATGACGTAGCGGCGGATGGCCTTCAGTTTCTGCAACGATATCATCCCCATGCGCACGAGAATAACCACTGCCACGGGAACCTCAAAGGTCAGCCCGAAGGCGAAGAACAGGGTCAGCACAAAACTAAGATACTTGTCGATGTCGGTCATCACGGCCACCCCGTGGGGGGCCGTCCTGGTGATGAAGCTAAATATCACCGGAAACACCACGAAATATGCGAACCCCATCCCGAGCACGAAGAGTACCGTGCTGGCAAACACCAGGGGCAAGGCCAAGCGCTTTTCATGCTCGTACAGACCGGGAGCGACAAACGCCCATGTCTGGTACAGGATGTAGGGCAGGGCGATGATAAAGGCCGCCATCATCGCGACCTTCATGGGCACGAAAAACGGCGTGGTGACTTCGGTAGCGATCATCTGGCCGCCCAGCGGCAACTTGGCGAGCAAGGGTTGGGCGAGCAACGTATAAAGATCGCTGGCAAACGGAAACAGGCAGGCGAACACGATGCCCAACGCGATAAGTGAACGCATGAGGCGATCGCGCAACTCGACCAAATGGGAAATAAATGACTCTTCAGCGCTCATCGGAACGCGTTATGACTCATTCTGCCTAACGCAGCGCCAAATCCAGCGGGATATGCGGCGGATGAGGCGTGGCGGGGCTCTATTGTGCTTTTGATTCTGGGGAGCGGGTGGCATCTGGGCCCAGCGACAATTCCAACTGCGGGGATGCCTCGGCCGGCAGATTCGTTGGTGCTGCGTCGGTCAGCGAGACGGGAGGGGTCTCGGAACCCAGCGCGGAGTGAATCGTACGATCAGCTTCCTGCGCCAACGCCCTCACCTCGCGCTCAGCCAGGGACACCTCATCGGCGATGCTTCGCTCCACGGAGCGCGCGGCGTCCTCGATTTCGCCCTTGAACTGACGCAGCTCATCGAGCTCCATTTCCCGCGCGATGTCGGCCTTCACGTTTGCCACATAACGCTGCAGCCGGCCAAAAAGATGCCCGGCCGTACGGGCCACTTTAGGTAAGCGCTCCGGGCCAATGACCACCAGAGCCACGATGCCAATGAGAAGTAGTTCGGAGAAACCAATATCTAACATGTCAGGGACCGAAAAGCGAAGGATTCAAACTGCTACCAGGGCAAGCGACCGCCTGCGAGCGGCGGCAGAAAGCGAGGAATTCACCATGAGCCGGCTAGCAGCATCCGACCTGCCTACCCGATGGCGACCTGCGAACTTAACTCTGGCTCTTTTCCTTCACTTCCGCATCGATGGTTTGCCCGGTCTTGCTTGCTTCGAGCTTGGAGCGCTCAGCGTCCGAGGTTTTCATCCCTTCCTTGAAACCCTTTACCGCTCCGCCTAGATCACTGCCCATGTTGCGCAGCTTTTTTGTCCCAAAAACCAACATCACAATGACTAGCACGATCAGCCAGTGCCAAATGCTAAGCGATCCCATTTTGCGAGTCCTCTTCCAGAAAATCAGGCTTTTTCACGGACTATCATCCGCGGCATCAACTCGCCGCCGAGGATGTGAACGTGCAGGTGATAAACATCCTGCCTGCCCACCTTACCTGTATTAATTATGGTACGGAAACCATCGGCGCAGCCTTGCTCCTTTGCCAACTTGGGCGCGAGGACCATCATCTTGCCCATCACGCGCTCATGCCCCTCGGTAAGCTCAGCCATCGACGGTATGTGCACTTTGGGGACCAGCATGAAATGCACCGGGGCCACCGGATGAATGTCGTGGAACGCCAGCACGTCCTCGTCCTCGTACAGCTTCCGGCTCGGTATTTCGCCCTTCACTATCTTGCAAAAGATACAATCGCCCATTTCAACCACTCTCAAGCCCCTCGCGCACCCGCTGGCTGGGGTCCGCAGCAAGCCGCAAGAGCCTCACAATCTGCAAGCTATTCGTTCAGGCGGGCTGCCTTTTCAGCGAGTCCCGACACGCCCTTGCGGCGGCCCAGCTCGGCCATGACATCAGCCGGTCCTCGATCGACGTATGCTAGCACGATGAGGGTGTGAAACCACAAGTCCGCGACCTCGCGTACCAGGTGTTCGGCATCGCCGTCCTTAGCGGCAAGGACGACTTCTGTCGCCTCCTCGCCTACCTTCTTCAGAATGGCATCGAGACCCTTGCTGAAGAGCGAGGCCACGTAAGAATCACCGGGCAACTCGCCCTTGCGGGATTCGATGGTGCGCGCCAAACCCGCCAGGACATCCGCGTCTTGCACTATTTCTTCCCGTAAGTGACTTCGGGCGGCTTCAGCACCGGCTCAATTGTCACCCACTCACCATTTTCGAGTTTCTGGAAGAAGCAGCTCAACCGGCCGGTGTGACAAGCAATGCCCCCCTCTTGTTCCACCTTGAGCAGGAGAACGTCGGAGTCGCAGTCCAGGCGGATTTCGTGCACGCGCTGCAAATGCCCGGATTCCTCTCCTTTGTGCCAGAGTTTCTTGCGCGAGCGTGACCAATAGTGCGCCTCGTTGGTATCGGCAGTACGCTGCAGCGCTTCTCGGTTCATCCAAGCGAACATGAGTACGCGCTCGGAGCCGCTCTCCTGCACCACGACAGGCACCAACCCTTCATCGGTCCAGTGCACCTTGTTGAGCCAACGAGTCGCCATTACACCCTCACCTCGATACCGCGCTCGGCCAGGTAACGCTTAGCCTGGGGAATCGTGTATTCACCGTAGTGAAAAATACTGGCCGCGAGCACTGCATCCGCGCGGCCTACGATAATGCCGTCCGCCAAGTGCTGTAGGTTGCCTACGCCACCACTCGCGATCACCGGCACTGATACGGCCTCACTCACGGCGCGCGTCAGCTGCAGATCGAAACCTTCCCGCGTACCGTCCCGATCCATGCTGGTGAGTAAGATTTCCCCCGCACCCAGTTGCGCCATTTTACGCACCCATTCTATTACGTCGAGCCCGGTCGAATTGCGTCCGCCATGAGTAAATACTTCCCAGCGTGGTGCGGGCGACCCGGCGACCCGGCGCGCATCGACCGCAACAACGATACACTGTGCGCCGTAACGCCCAGCTGCCTCCGCCACGAGGTGTGGATTGAGGACAGCGGAGGTGTTGATGCTCACCTTGTCCGCGCCTGCGTTCAGGAGCCGCCGCACATCCTCGACTTTGCGTACCCCGCCACCCACCGTGAGAGGGATGAAAACCTGCTCCGCTACTTTTTCGATGCTATGCAAAATCAAGTCGCGGTTATCGGAGCTCGCCGTGATATCGAGAAAAGTGATCTCATCGGCGCCTTGCTCGTTGTAGCGGCGCGCCACCTCTACCGGGTCGCCCGCATCGCGCAAACCAACAAAATTGACACCCTTCACTACGCGGCCGGCGTTGACGTCCAGACAGGGAATGACGCGCTTGGCGAGGCCCAAATCAGTATCCGGGGGCGTAGAGCCAAACCAGCAGGATAGACGAAAGCAATTCTTGCGCCCGTTCGGTCCTCATCCTGGCGTCTTTCCGCCGCGGAGTTCCTCCGCGAGCTTCTGGGCCGCCACGAAATCCAGCTTACCTTCGTAGATTGCACGGCCGGTAATGGCGGCTATGATGCCTTCGTCTTCTACGGCGCATAACCTGCGCACATCTTCGAGCCCGTTGATCCCGCCGCTCGCGATAACCGGTATGGTCAGTCCACGAGCAAGGTTAACCGTTGCTTCGATGTTGACTCCCGACATCATGCCGTCCCGCCCGATATCGGTGTAGATGATCGCTTCCACGCCATAGTCCTGGAAGCGCTTGGCCAGATCGAGCACATCATGCCCGGTGATTTTCGACCAGCCGTCGGTGGCCACTTTACCGTCCCGTGCGTCCAGCCCGACGATGATATGGCCTGGAAACGCGTCGCATGCCTCATGCAGGAAGCCGGGATTCTTGACTGCTGCCGTGCCGATGATCACCCAGGTGATGCCATCGTCGAGGTAACGTTCGATGGTCTCCATGCTGCGGATGCCGCCGCCCAACTGTATCGGCACCTCGCCATCCAGCGCCGCCACGATATCGCGGATCGCCGGCTCATTCTTCGGCTTACCCGCGTTTGCTCCGTTCAGATCGACCAAATGCAGGCGCTTCGCTCCCTGCTTCAACCAGAGCTCTGCCGTGGCTCCCGGATCTTCCGAAAATATGGTCTGCACACTCATGTCGCCCTGTTTGAGGCGGACGCACTTGGCGTCCTTCAAATCGATCGCCGGAATGATAATCATCTTTAGAGCCTAGGGATTCCAGGAGACAAAATTCGATAGGAGCCTGAGACCAGCGGTATGGCTTTTCTCGGGGTGGAACTGCACCGCAAAAATGTTGGCGCTGGCAACGCACGAGGTAAACGCGCCGGGATAGTGCGTACGTCCGGCCACCACACCCGTTTCGGCCGGTTCGACATAATAGCTATGCACGAAATAAAACCGCGACTGATCGGCAATGCCCGCCCACAGGGGATGCGCCCGCGTCTGTACAACCTCGTTCCAACCCATGTGCGGAACCTTGAGTCGCGCTTCAGCCATCTGCGCCTTGGGAAAGCGCTTCACTCGGCCGGCGAGAACGCCTAGCCCCTGCACGTCACCCTCGTCGGAGGCGTCGAAAAGCATCTGTAGCCCCAGGCAAATGCCCAGGAAGGGCTTGGTCTGTGCTGCCTCGAGCAATGCATCGCCCACCCCGCTAGCGGCGAGTTCGCGCATGCAATCGGGCATCGCCCCCTGCCCGGGAAACACAACCCGGTCGGCACGGGCGACTTCGGCTGGATCGTTGGTCACCGCTATGCGGGCGCCGGAAGCCACGTGCTCCAACGCCTTCGAAACCGAGCGCAGATTACCCATGCCGTAGTCGATTACCGCTATGTGTTGCATATCGTTGCCGTGCGCTTGAGCGATGAATCGTCCGGATATGAAATGACTAGAGGCTGCCTTTGGTAGAGGGCACGACGCCCGCGGCGCGCGCATCGGCTTCCACCGCCATGCGCAACGCCCGGGCGAAGGCCTTGAACACGGTCTCGCATTGGTGATGCGCATTGACCCCGCGCAGATTGTCGATATGCAAAGTCACGAGCGCATGATTCACGAAGCCTTGAAAAAATTCATGCACCAGATCCACATCGAATTCGCCAATGCGCGCACGCGTGAAGGCGACGTGAAATTCGAGTCCTGGACGCCCCGACAGATCGATGACCACACGCGACAACGCCTCGTCCAGAGGGACGTAGGCGTGACCATAGCGGCGTACACCTTGTTTGCTCCCGATCGCCGTGGCAAAGGCCTGGCCGATGGCGATTCCGACGTCCTCGACGGTGTGATGGGCATCAATGTGCAAATCGCCCTTTGCGCTTACCTCCAGATCAATGAGACCGTGGCGGACGATTTGATCGAGCATGTGATCCAGGAAGGGGACGCCAGTGGCGAGCTTGCCCTGTCCTGAACCGTCCAGATTCAAAGAAACGGCGATTTGAGTTTCAGCTGTGTTGCGGGTAACCGAGGCCGTGCGCATGGGATCGGAGGACTGGCTAAGGGTGGACATCGATGCGGCATCGATCAGCGTATTCGGCGCGGCGGTCAGGTTCAGACGAGGATGCTCTGGAGTGCTGTTATAAATTGTTCGTTTTGTTCGGGGGTACCTACGGTCACCCGTAAGCAGCCTTCCAAGAGAGGGTCCGTTCCATGCAGATTTTTAATCAATATACCATGCTGCTTGAGGGCGTCAAACACGCGACCGGCCGAGCTGATCCGAAACAATATGAAGTTCGCCTGGCTTGGATAGGGCGTGATGCCGGGGAGCGCCTGCAAAGCAGCAAATAATTTCTCCCTCTCGCTGCAAATGGCCTCGGCTTGCAGCCTTAGGGCCGGCATATCCTGGAGCGCCCGCGTCGCTACGGCCTGCGTCAGCACATTCACGTTGTAGGGCAAGCGAACCTTGTCCAGTTCCCGGATCAGCCCCGGCGGACCAGCCAGCAGCCCGAGCCGCAATCCGGCAAGACCCAGCTTGGAGACCGTGCGCATCAGCAGCAAGTTCGGGTGGTGCAGCAAATGGCCAAAGAAGCTTGCTCGCGAAAAAACGTAGTACGCCTCATCGACCACTACCAAACCAGGTGAGCTTTCGATGATGCGGCGAATAACATCCGCATCGAAAAGATTACCCGTCGGGTTATTGGGATAGGCGATGAAGGTGAGAGCCGGGGCATGCTGCGTGATGGCGGCAAGCGTGGCCTCGGCATCGAGAGAAAAATCCGCGCGCAGCGGCACGCCAACGAAGCGCAGCCCACAAAAGATCGCGATCATGCGGAACATCGCGAACGACGGTTCCAGCGACAACAGCGTCGCACCAGGCTTGGCGAGCGCCATGGCAACGATCTGGATGATTTCATCCGATCCGTTGCCCAGCAGCAGGCCGGCCTCCGGAGCGATTCCCATCACCTCACGCAACCGCGCCTTCAACTCCACGGCTTGCCCATCCGGGTAACGATTTAGCTCCGCCCGCCCAGCGAGGGCGCCCACATCGCTGCGTACCGTTTCAGGCAACGGATAAGGATTTTCCATGGCGTCCAGTTTCACCATGCCGCGGGCATCCTGCACGTGATACGCAGATAACGCGCGGATGTCATCGCGGATCAATGTTTCGAAAGGGTTCACGGCTCAGGAGCTCTTGAGCATTCGGTATTGCGCAGAACGCGCATGCGCCGGCAGCCCTTCGCCAGTTGCCAGTCGGGAAGCTACCTTTCCCAAGCTCTGCGCGCCCTCCCTTGAAGCGTGAATGATGCTACTGCGCTTTTGAAAATCGTAGACGCCGAGCGGCGATGAAAAACGTGCTGTGCGCGAAGTGGGCAGGACATGGTTCGGGCCGGCGCAATAGTCGCCCAGGGCTTCAGAACTATAGGCACCGAGGAAAATCGCGCCGGCATGGCGGATCCTGGGCAGCAGCGCTTCGGGATCGGCAACAGACAGCTCCAGATGTTCCGGCGCGATATGGTTGGCAATATGACACGCCTCTTCCAGATCGGTCACTTCGATCAGGGCACCGCGGCTCGCGAGCGAAGATCGGATGATGCCGGCGCGCGGCATATCGCCGATCTGCCGTTCGATACTATGCGCGACGCGCCCGATGAAAGCTGCATCCGGCGAGAGCAGGATCGCCTGCGCTAGCTCATCGTGCTCGGCCTGCGCAAACAGATCCATGGCGATCCAATCCGCATCGGTGTTGCCGTCGCAGATAACCAGAATCTCGGACGGACCGGCGAGCATATCGATACCGACCACACCGAATACGCGTCTTTTGGCCGCGGCCACGTAAGCGCTACCGGGGCCGACGATCTTGTCGACCCGCGGCACCGTCGCCGTGCCATAGGCGAGCGCCGCCACCGCTTGCGCGCCGCCGATGGTGAACACCCGGTCCACACCGGCAATGGCCGCGGCAGCAAGCACGAGCTCATTGCGCGCGCCGTTCGGGGTCGGTGTGGCCATGATCAACTCGCCCACCCCCGCCACCTTCGCCGCCACCGCGTTCATCAATACGCTCGAGGGATAGCTCGCCTTGCCCCCCGGGACATAAAGACCCACCCTGTCCAAGGGTGTCACCTGCTGGCCGAGCACCGTGCCATCCGATTCGGTATAGCGCCAGGAATGCTGCAGTTGCTTCTCATGAAAGATTCGGATGCGCTGGGCGGCGAATTCGAGCGCCTCACGATCTGCGGAGTTGAGCGCGTGCAATGCCGACTGAAGCGCCGCCCGAGGCAACTCGAGTTCCGCCGCGGAACTCACATCGAAGCGGTCAAAACGGCTCGTGTATTCGATCAATGCCGCATCGCCACGCGCTTTGACTTGCGCGACCATATTCGCGACGCTCGCGTCGATACTCGCATCCTGAGCGCTTTCGAAGGCAAGCAGGCGATCCAGCGCTGCGTCGAAATCTGCGTCCCGCGAGCACAGGCGAGCGATGGAGATCATGGTCTCGCTGCCTGTGCCGCCCGGCCGATCGCATCGAGCAGAGGCTGGATGGTAGCTCGCTTTAGTTTCAGCGCCGCGCGATTGACAATGAGCCGCGAGCTGATAGGTCGAATTTCCTCCACCGTCCGCAGATTATTGGCGCGCAGCGTGGCGCCGCTGGAAACCAGATCGACAATCGCCTCAGCAAGGCCGACCAGCGGCGCGAGTTCCATGGAGCCGTAGAGTTTGATCAGGTCGACATGCATACCTTTGGCGGCAAAGTGCTCGCGCGCCGTCTGCATGTACTTGGTCGCCACCCGTATGCGGGCGCCCCGGCGTACGGCCGATTCATAGTCAAAGTCCTCGGATACCGCGACCATCATGCGGCAACACGCAATATTCAGATCGAGTGGTTGATACAACCCTGCTCCGCCATGCTCCAGCAAAACGTCCTTGCCCGCCACACCCAGGTCGGCGGCCCCGTACTGAACGTAGGTGGGCACGTCCGATGCGCGCACGATGATGACGCGCACATCGGAATGATTGGTGCCGATGATCAGCTTGCGCGAAGTCTCCGGCCGGTCGGCGGGAACGATCCCCGCGGAGTGGAGCAGCGGCAGGGTTTCATCAAAAATCCGACCCTTGGATAGCGCAATAGTGACGGCGGAGGGCAGATCCATGGGCGCGGCCCCGGTCTGGCTTTGGTCCGCCTTCATCCTGGCACCCTTCGGGCTGACTGCCTTCATGTTCTAACTGACCCGTTTGATTCGCGCGCCGAGTTCCGAGAGCTTCTGTTCGATGCGCTCGTAGCCCCGGTCGAGGTGATAGATGCGGTCAACGGTCGTCTCGCCCCTGGCGATCAGCCCCGCGATGACCAGGCTCGCCGAGGCACGCAGGTCGGTGGCCATCACGGCGGCCCCTTCCAACTTGGGCACGCCACGCACGATGGCGGCGTTGCCTTCGACATCGATGTGAGCACCCAGCCGGCGCAGTTCCTGCACGTGCATGTAGCGATTCTCAAAAATGGTCTCGGTGATCACGGTGGTACCGTCGGCGACCGCATTCATCGCCATGAACTGCGCTTGCATATCTGTCGGGAAGGCCGGGTACGGGGCCGTTCGCAGGCTGACACCGTAGTTTGGGCCGCGCATCGACAGCTTGATCCAGTCCTCACCGCGTTCGATACGCGCGTTGGCCTCGACGAGTTTGTCGAGTACCGAGTCAAGAATGGCGCCACGAGTATCGCGGACGACAATTTCCCCACCGGTCGCTGCAGCAGCGACCAGGAAGGTTCCCGTTTCGATACGATCGGGAATGATGGTGTGCGCCGCTCCCACGAGCCGGCTTACACCTTCAATGATGATGACGTCGGTCCCATGCCCCTTGATCTTTGCTCCCATGGAAATGAGGCAGTTGCCGAGATCGACCACTTCCGGCTCGCGGGCTGCGTTCTCCAGCACCGTCGTGCCGTCGGCAAGCGTAGCCGCCATCATGAGGTTTTCCGTGCCCGTCACCGTGACCGTATCCATGAAGATACGCGCGCCTTTCAACCGCGAGGCCTTGGCGTTGAGGTAACCATGCTCGATATTGATCTCGGCCCCTAGCGCCTGCAGTCCCTTGATGTGCAGATCGACCGGCCGCTCGCCAATGGCACAGCCCCCGGGCAACGACACCTTGGCTTCGCCGAAGCGCGCCACGAGAGGGCCCAGTGTCAGAATGGAGGCGCGCATGGTCTTTACGAGATCGTAGGGGGCGACCAGGTTGTCGATGTCAGTGGCCTCGAGTTCGATGCCTAGCTCTTTGTCCTGCGAGATCTTGACTCCCATCTGCGTCAACAGCTTGATCATGGTCGTCACGTCGACCAGGTCAGGAATGTTGCGCAGGCGCAGCGGCTCGCGGGTCAACAGTGCCGCACACAGAATAGGCAGCGCCGCGTTCTTGGCTCCAGAGATACGTACTTCTCCGTTGAGCGGCACGCCGCCCTGGATAGAAAGTTTTTGCACGTTCGGACTCGGTTGGTATTAGCGCCGCTTAGACGAGGACTGTCTACCACTCTGGGCTATAAAGTATTAGCTCAGGCTCCGCAGACTGGTCTGTACTGAAACTCGCTTCTCCGTACCGAAGCACAGGTGCCGGAGCGATAAATCATTTATTTTGCCACTGCTCCGGGGAATACGTCTTCATCGACAGCGCGTGGATTTCCTCGCGCATGCGTTCGCCCAGTGCCTGATAGACAGCTTGATGCTGTTGCACCATGCTCTTCCCGGTGAACACTGCGCTCACGATCACCGCCTCAAAATGCTGCCCGTCGCCACGGACTTCGATGAAGTCACAAGGCAGCTTCTCAGAGATGTAGCGCTCTACGTCTTCCGGTAGAACCATATTGAACAGAGAGTTCTTGAGCGATTTAGTGACGCAGTTTGTAGCCGCGCTGAAGCATCAGCAGGACCGCGAATGATAAGGCTAAAAAGCTAACGCTCGCAATGGCCAGGCCGAGCCGCGGGTCGACATCGGCGTGACCAAAAAAGCCATAGCGAAAGCCGTCAATCAGATAAAAAATCGGATTGGCGTGCGACAGCGCGAGCCAGAATGGGGGGAGTGAATGGATGGAGTAAAACACTCCCGAAAGGAAGGTGAGGGGCATGATGATGAAATTCTGGAACGCGGCCAGCTGGTCAAATTTGTCCGCCCAGATGCCGGCGACGATGCCTAGATTGCCGAGAATCCCGGTGCCCAACAATCCGAACGCGATCAGCCATAGCGGTTTAGCGACCGGCACCGCGGCCACGACAAGGGCGATCAGGTAAACGCCGGCTCCGATCACCACTCCCCGGATCACCGAAGCAAGCAGATACGCACCGAAGAGTTCCCAAGGGGCGATCGGTGGCAACAATATGAAAATGATGTTCCCGGTAATTTTCGACTGAATGAGGCTCGAGGAACTGTTGGCGAACGCGTTCTGCAGCATACTCATCATGACCAGGCCCGGCACCAGAAACACCGTGTAACTGATCCCGGGAAACACCTCGACGCGACCTGCCAGCACATGAGAGAAGACGAGCAGATATAGCAGTGCCGTCAATACCGGCGCGCCGATGGTCTGAAAGCTGACTTTCCAGAAGCGCAGCAATTCCTTGTAAAGCAGCGTGGTGAACCCGCCGGCATTCATGCCAATGGCCTGCGCATGATTTTCATGAATGCTTCTTCAAGGTCGGGTTGCAGCACTTCCATCTCTTGTATCGTCAGCCTGGCTTCACGCAGCCCCGCAAGCACCTGCTCTACTTCGCCGTAGTCATGCAGTAGCAGCGTGTATTGCGGCCCGTTCACGCTGCTCACCCGGGAAAGCAATGCTTCGGGGAGCGCTCCATTCGCGAGCGTGAGCTTAAGATACTTTTCCGAGAAGTGTGAGAGTAGATTTTTCGTGCTGTCCAAGGCGACGACCTGCCCCTGCTTTAGCATGGCGATGCGCGCACACAGCGTTTCGGCCTCCTCCAGGTAGTGCGTGGTGAGAACGATGGTATGCCCTTGACGGTTCAACTCGCGGATGAATTGCCAGAGCGTCTGGCGCAACTCCACATCAACACCCGCCGTCGGTTCGTCGAGCACGATCACCGGCGGCCGATGCACCAGGGCTTGCGCCACGAGTACGCGCCGCTTCATGCCACCGGAAAGCTGCCGCATATTGGCATCCGCCTTGTCGGTCAGATGCAGACTCGCGAGTAGTTCGTCGATCCAGGCATCGTTGGCGCGCAACCCGAAGTAGCCCGATTGCAGGCGGAGGGTCTCGCGTACCGAAAAAAAGGGATCGAAGACGATTTCCTGCGGCACGACACCCAGCTTGCGCCGGGCGTTGCGATAATCGGTCACGACGTCGTGGCCTAAGACCTTTGCATGGCCCGTGGTTGGCCTGGCAAGGCCAGCGAGAATGCTGATTAAGGTCGTCTTTCCAGCGCCGTTGGGACCCAGCAAGCCAAAGAATTCGCCCTGCTTGACCTCCAAGCTGACGCCACGCAGCGCATGGGTGGTCGGATAGCGCTTCTCGAGCCGCTCTATTTCAATGGCAGGCGCCATGACTTGTCATTTGGATTATCGGGTTGACCGCCCGTGCGGTGAGCCGAGTTAGGCCGCCAAAATCAGATCGGAAATGCCATAGAGCTCCGCCAATGACTTAAGGTTCGGCGGAAGATGGATATTGCGGGTTTGCTTGCCGTGAATGGCAGATTCCCGTTGCCAGGCGAAAATCAATGCGAGGGCCGTGGAGTCCACTTCTTTCACGTTCTTCCAGTCCACAGTCCAATCTGACTCTGCTTGGCCGATGTGCGGCTTGGCGAGTTCGCGCAACTGGCAGAAGCTCTCAAGCGTGACAGGTCCCTCGAGTTCGATCGATGTGCCGTTGATCTGAATCATTTGGCGGCGTTGGACTTGTTTTTCTCGGCAAGCGATTTAATCAACCCATCGATCCCCGATTGCTCAACAATGCTATTGAACGAACCACGATAGTTGGTCACCAGACTGACTCCTTCGACCGCGATATCGAACGCCTTCCATCCATCGCCCGTTTTTGCCATGCGATAGTCAATCGAAATAGGTTGACCGCCCGGCTGGTTGATCACCGATTTAACCGTCACTTCCTTCTCGTCCGCGGCTACCTGGGATGGCTTGTACTCGATGGTCTGATTCTTGTATTGAGTCAGGGCGGTTGAGTAGGTGCGCACCAGCAAAGTCCGGAATTCCGTAATCAACTGTTCCTTTTGTGCATCGGAAGCTTTGCTCCAGCCGCGTCCTACCGCGAGCCGCGTCATGTGCGTGAAGTCGAAGTGCGGCAATACCTTGGCCTCAACCAATGCCATGACTTTCTGGGTATCGCCGGCCTGGATCTCCTTATCCTTTTTGAGGATGGAGAGCACCTCGTTGGCGGTGTTCTTCACCAATTCATCGGGTGCCATATCAGCGGCAAAGGCGCTGAAGGCTCCGAGGGCAAACAAGACAGCTACGAATTTGCGGATCTTCATGTTCTTCCCGTGAAATTTAATACTCAAATTAGAGCAGCAAAAAGCAAAAAAGTTACAGGATTCAAATTCCGTCTCCCTCGAGTGCCGCACGATCTGTATCAGCCTGATTCTGGTTACTTTTTCGCTGGAGCGAGGCTATCCGGAATCTTCATCGGGTCCGCTTTGGGCTTGTCTGCGCCTTGCTGGGCCTTGTCAAACAGGAACTGTCCGATCAAGCGCTCCAGGACCACGGCGGACTGGGTGATCTGAATCTTGTCTCCGTCCTTTAGCATCTCGCTATCGCCCCCCGCATCCAAACCCACGTAATTCTCGCCCAAAATGCCCGAGGTCAAGATCGATGCTGTCGTGTCCTTGGGAAACTTGTACTTGGCATCGAGGGTAACAATGACATTGGCTTCATATCTGGTGTTGTCAAACGCAATTGCCGACACTCGGCCCACGACCACACCGCTTGCCCGCACCGGCGCGCGGCCTTTCAGTCCACCAATATTGTCGAAGCGCGCGATGACCGTGTATGTCGCCCCGGTCGTCCCGACACTCAGATTGCCGACCTTGAGCGCAAGAAAAAGCAAGGCACCAAAGCCGATGATCACGAAGATGCCGACCCAAAGATCCATTGTGCTTCGTTCCATTACTTCCATCCTCTGAGCATGAAACCGGTGAGCACCACATCCAACGCGAGCACCAGCAGCGAAGAGCCGACTACCGTGCGTGTTGTGGCGCGCGAAACACCCTCCGCCGTCGGCGGTGCGTCGAAGCCTTCGAAAGTGGCGATCGCGCAGATCGCAACTCCAAAAACAAGGCTCTTGATTGTGCCGTCCAGGACATCGTGCTGAAAGTCGACGGCCGCCTGCATTTGCGACCAAAACGCACCTGCATCGAGGCCGAGCAGCCGCACCCCGACGATATGCGCACCGAAGATCCCCATGGCGGAGAAAAGCGCGGCGAGCAGGGGCATGGAGATGACTCCCCCCCAGAAGCGCGGCGCGATGACGCGGGCCAGAGGATTGACCGCCATCATTTCCATTGCCGCAATTTGCTCGGTCGCCTTCATGAGCCCGATCTCGGCCGTGATGGCCGATCCTGCCCGGCTCGCAAAGAGCAATGCGGCCACGACCGGCCCCAGTTCACGCAGTAGCGACAGCGCGACGAGGACCCCCAGTTTTTCCTCCGAGCCATAGGTCTGCAGCGTCTCGTAGCCCTGCAAAGCGAGCACCATACCGACAAACAGTCCTGACACCATGATGATGATGAGCGACAACACACCGCTCATGAAAATCTCACGCATGGTCAGGTGAAAGCGGTAAAAGCTGCTGCCTGAATGGAGCAGGATGCGCAGGAAAAAATGCATCGACGCACCGGTGCGCCAGACGCTCTCGATGGTGCGGTGGCCAATCCCGCGCACCCAGGTCGAAAGGCGTTTAAGCAACGTTGGCCTCGCGGGGACGCCGAATGTTCAAGTCCTCGGCCAAGTCCTTGGCCGGGTAGTGGAAGCGCACCGGCCCGTCCATTTCGCCATGAATGAACTGATGCACGAACGGGTGATCGGAATGGCGCAATTCGTCCGGCGTACCGTGAGCGATAATGCCCCCATCGGCCATGAAGTACACATAGTCGACGATCTGCAGCGATTGCTGGATGTCGTGGGTAACCACCAGCGAGGTTGCGCCCAGGGCATCGTTAAGCCGGCGGATCAGGTTGCCGATTACACCGAGTGAGATAGGATCCAGGCCGGCAAAGGGCTCGTCGTACATGATCAGCATCGGGTCGAGAGCGACGCACCGCGCGAGCGCCACGCGCCGTGCCATACCGCCGGAAAGCTCGGTGGGCATGAGGCGGGCGGCGCCGCGCAGGCCAACAGCATTCAGTTTCATCAGCACCAAGTCGCGGATCGCGTCTTCCGGCAGATCGGTATGTTCGCGCATCTGGAAAGCGACGTTATCGAATACCGACATGTCGGTGAATAGCGCGCCGAACTGGAACAACATGCCCATCTTACGGCGCAACCTGTACAAGCCTTGCTGATCCAACTCATGGATCACCTCTCCGGCCACTTTCACGTAGCCGCGACGCGGCCGCAATTGCCCGCCTATCAGGCGCAGCAGCGTGGTCTTGCCACAACCGCTGCTCCCCATTAAAGCAACCAGCTTGCCGCGGGGCACGGTCAAATGGATTCCCTTGAGCACGGGCCGCCTGCCGTAGCCGAAATGTAGATCCTTCACTTCGACGAGATTACCCTGGGGCGCGGAGGGGGGAAGAGTCTGCTCGGACATGGGCCGGGATTCTACCAGAAGGCAACGCTGAAACCAGCTGGGAACCAAGGCAAGCGCGGCGTTCTGCAATGCCCGGGGAGCACCGCCCAGTCAGGCGAAAACGCTATGCTACACTCACCGGCGTCGCCCTTTACGCAAATTTGAGATAGCCCAGTTCGCTCGATGCACGCCATCCGCTTTTCGGGGGTTCGCAAGCTCTTCGCCAAGTCGGCCGCCCTGGATGATGTTCATCTCGACGTTGAGCCGGGGGAGTTTTTCGGTCTGGTAGGAGTCAACGGCGCGGGCAAGACGACACTCATCAAGTGCCTGCTCGACTTCTGCTTTATGGACGCCGGCCAGATCGAAATCTTCGGCGTTTCCCATCGCGAACCTCGATCACGCGAGCCGCTGGCGTTTTTACCCGAGCGTTTTGCGCCGCCTCACTTCCTTAAAGGCAGCGACTTCCTCGACTTGATGGGTCGGCTGTATCGCAATCCAATCGCGGAAGCGGACCTCGAAGCCATGCTTGGCGCCCTGGACTTGAGCCGCGCGGCGCTGGACAAACCGGTGCGCGAGCTTTCCAAAGGCATGACCCAGAAGCTGGGCCTCGCCGGTTGCTTGCTGGCGAAACGCCGTCTCTACGTCTTCGATGAGCCGATGAGCGGCCTCGATCCCAAGGCGCGGGCGTTACTCAAGGCGAAATTGCGCGCAATGCGTGAGGCGGGCACGACCCTATTCTTCACTTCGCACGCGCTCATCGATGTGGATGAACTCGCGGACCGAATGGCCATCCTGCACGACGGCCGCCTGCGTTTTTGCGGCACGCCCACCGAACTGCGCGAACGCTTTGCCGCTGCCAGCCTGGAAGACGCCTTCCTGCTCGCCATCGCCTGACGGTGTCAGTGGGTCAAGTAGCCATGGCCGGGGCCCGGGAGTATGCTTGAGCCCCCAAATCGCCCCATGAAAACGACAGGGATGGAGCCGCAACCCCGCGCCAAACCCGGACTGCTCATTGTCGACGACGATCCGCTCATCGGCGAGAGTCTCCAATACTTCCTCAGCCGAGATTTTAACGTCGACGTCGCGCGCTCACGAGAATCGGCGATCTCCCTGTTACGCGATCTTCCCCACGCTCCGGAACTGGCACTGGTAGACCTTGGGTTGCCGCCCGCGCCGCAATTGCCGATCGAGGGGTTCAGGCTGATCGGCGAACTACTCGCACACTCTCCGGACATGAAGATCCTCGTCTTGTCCGGCCAGAACGAAGAAACCAATGCGCGCCGTGCCCGGGCGCTGGGCGCCATCGAATTGGTGCCGAAGCCGTGCGAGCCCGAGTATCTGCGCACGCTGCTGCACCGGGCGTTAGTCATGCAGGATGCAGAACGACGCGCCGAAGCGACGGATATCTCGGGCCAGCCACGCATTTTGGGCGACAGCCCTCCGATCCAGAAGTTACGCCAGCAGATCGCGCAATACGCGGCATCGGGTTACCCGGCTCTGATCGAGGGCGAATCCGGCAGCGGCAAGGAATTGGTCGCGCATGCCTTGCATCATTTGTCTGCACGGGCGCGGGAGCCGTTTCTCGCACTCAACTGCGCCGCGATTTCGCCTTCCCTGGTGGAAGCGACGCTGTTCGGCTACAGCAAGGGAGCGTTCACCGGTGCGGTCGGCGCCAAGGCCGGCTACTTCGAAGATGCGGGAGAAGGCAACCTCTTCCTCGATGAAATAGGCGAACTGCCTCTCGACTTCCAGGCCAAGCTACTCCGCGTGCTGGAAAACGGCGAGTACCAGCGAATCGGCGAGACGCAGGCGCGGATATCGCGAGCGCGCATCATTGCTGCCAGCAACCGCGACCTGAAGCGCGAAGTCAAGGCGGGCCGGTTCCGCGCCGATCTCTATCACCGCCTTTCCGTCTTTACTCTGACAGCGCCGCCGGTACGCGAACTCGGTACCGACCGGCTCGTTCTGTTCGACTATTTTCGCCGCCAGTACGCAAAGCAGACCGGCGCAGAGCCAGTGGATCTGGATGCCGCGGCACGAGCCCGCTGGCTCGCCTACGACTTTCCCGGAAATGTGCGCGAACTCAAGAACGTCGTGATCCGCCTTACCACCAAGCGTCCCGGCTACACCCTGGGCACAGCGGAACTGGAAACCGAGCTGGATCTGAGTCCGCACCGCGACAGCGTGATGACTGAGGACGACCCGCCGCCCATTGAAATCGCCCGCGCGCAACTGCTGCGTGACAGGCAGTTCAACCTCGAAAGAACCCTCAAGCTTTCGGAGCAAGCGTTCATCGACGCGGCAATGTCACTGGCGCAGGGCAATGTCAGCCAAGCCGCCAAGCTGCTCGGCATCAATCGAACCACGTTGTATAGCCGGATGGAGGGAATGGAAAGGGAGAAGGTCAAAGATGAGGGTTAGTGGATCTCGGAGCAGGGCGCCCCTCTCTCGTGTCCCGGAAAAATGCCCGACGCGGTACGCCTTTTCTCGCGACGATAGCTAAGCCATGTACCTCGAACATTTCGGCCTTTCCGAGTCGCCTTTCACCATCACACCGCACACGGAGTTTTTCTTCGCCGGCGCGAACCGCGGCGCCACGCTGGAAGCGCTAATCTATGCCATTACCCATGGTGAGGGCATCGTCAAGGTGAGTGGGGAAGTGGGCAGCGGCAAGACGATGCTCTGCCGGGTGCTGATGGAACGCCTGCCGCCGAACGTCGAAACCGTCTATCTCGCGATCCCCAGCCTCAATCGAGACGAAATGTTGGGTGCGATCTGCGCTGATCTCGCCATTCCCATCGCGAGCGGCACGCCCGGCATCATGCTGCGCGAACTGCAGGGTCATCTGCTCAAGCTGAATAGCGAGGGTAAGCGCGTCGTGGCACTCATCGACGAAGCCCACGCCATGCCGCTGGAATCGCTGGAAGAGATCCGCTTGCTTTCCAACCTGGAAACCAATCGCTCGAAGCTGCTGCAGATCGCTCTGTTCGGTCAGCCCGAACTGGACGAGAATCTGGCCTTGCCGCAGATGCGCCAGTTGCGCGAACGCATCACCCATAGCTTCAGCCTTTCCGCCCTCACGCGGGCCGACGTGCACGACTACCTGCGCTTCCGCTTACACGCGGCGGGGTATCGGGGCGCCGAGGTGTTCAATCCAGCGTGCGTCAAACTGATCGCCAAAGCTTCCCACGGCCTCAGCCGGCGGGTCAATATCATTGCCGACAAAAGTTTGCTCGCCGCGTACACGGCCAACACTCACGCCGTGACGCCCGCGCATGTTCGGGCAGCGGTACGAGATTGCGACTTCGCGCGACCCATAGCGCGGCGTGCTCGAATACCCTGGTTGGTTGGCTCGGCAGCACTCGCTGCGGCGATATTGTTAGGCCTTGGCGTGAGCCTCGGCCGGGACAACAAGACGCGAGTCGATGGAAGCACTCACTACGTGGCCGAAAGCAGGGAAAAAACGCCGAATCAACTGTCGCTGGCGGATCAAGTGACCAGTCCCATCAAGCCGACAGAACCGGTCGCGGTGGAAGCCGCCGCAGCTAAAGCCGAGCCCTCGACACCCGAGGCCAAATCGCCCCAGAAAATAGCCATCTCGCTGAGTAATCGACTTGCAATGACTCAGCAATGGCTCGCCACACTCCCGCAGGAGCACTTGGTCATCCAATTGATGCTAGCCGACGGCAGCGAAACCGCCCATATCGAACAATACATCCGCGATACCGAGCAGTTCGTTGGCCCAGACCGTATCTACGCTTACCCTTTGAATGTAAACGGAACTGCCAAGATCAGCGTGGTCAGTGGCGACTATTCGACGCGCGATCAGGCACTGAAGGCGCTTGCCGCACTACCTCCATCGGTGGTTGTATATAGGCCTTATGTACGGAGCATCCAATCGATCCGCGGTGAGGCGGCATTTGCTGGCGAAACGTGATCCGATTTCCGCTGAAAGCGTCTGCAAACCGGTCGGCGCCGAGGGAGAGGAGCCAAACGGCTCCTGTTTTGCGCAGCCGCTTCTAGAAAATCACTGAGATATCGTTTGCATTTCTTTGATTTATAATTTATAAAAGCAATTGTTTATTCATAAAATAAGCCTCAGCAGAGGTCTACAAGTCGGCTCGAGGATGAATCTTAAACGTTCCTTATTGTTTCTAGTGGTTACTGCGTGCCTTGCCGCGTGCGGCGCGGCGCCGGTCGCCACGACACGGCAGCACTTGACCGCCGAGTCCGCACCCGCCTCCGCGGCGAGTGACATTCCGCCGCCCGTCCGACCTGTGCCATTGCCGCCCCCGCCCCGGGCGACATCTAAGGCTGAGCGCTATTCGGTCGTCGTCAATGCGGTGCCCGTGCAAGAACTGCTATTCGCGCTCGCCCGCGACGCGAAAGTCAACGTCGATGTGCACCCTGGGATTGAAGGCAGGATTACCTTGAATGCGATCAACCAGACGCTGCCGCAGATACTGACTCGCATTGCCAAACAAGTGGATCTGCGCTTCGAAATGGACGGGCCGAACTTGGCCGTGATGCCAGATACGCCTTACTTGAAGAATTACAAGATTGACTACGTCAACATGGTTCGCGACACCACGGAGACTATCTCGCTCGCCACGCAGATTTCTGTTACTGGCTCCACCGGCGTAGCAAGCACCGGCGCCGGGAACAACTCCACGACATCGGTCACCAACACATCGAAGAATCATTTCTGGGAAACGCTGACTCAGAACGTGAAAGACATCCTGCGCGAGACCGACAAGGTGTTCCCAGCGGGCAGCGATGAAGCGCAAGCCGCTCAGACCGGTCAGCATGGAGCCGCCGCGACGCCAGGACGGCTGACTCGCCGCCCTCCGGGCTCTTCGGCAGCGATCACGCCAGCACCGACTGGCGAAGCCGCTGCGGAACAAACTGACGCGCCAGTTGAACGCCGCTTCACTTTCCGCGAGGCTGCCTCAGTCATTGCGAACCCGGAAAGCGGCGTGCTGAACGTGCGAGCCACGTCGCGCCAGCATGAGAAAGTGCAGGAGTTTATCGACCAGGTCATGGGCTCGGTCCGGCGGCAGGTGCTGATCGAGGCGACCATTGTCGAGGTCAACCTGAACGATAACTACCAGGCCGGTGTGGACTGGGGACGACTGGTGGACTTGGGCAAAGGCCAACTGACCCTGACCCAGCAGGTGAGTCCGGCCGGCTTCAACATCGGCGGGACCACCATTCCGGCACTGACTCTCAGTTACAGTCCCAATGGGTCGAGCATCGCTTCCACCATCAAACTACTCAGCGATTTCGGCACCACCCGCGTGCTATCCAGCCCGAAGATCATGGTGCTGAACAATCAGTCGGCAGTGATGAAGGTCGTCGACAATCGGGTGTATTTTGACGTTAACGCACAGACGACAATCAACCAAACCACCTCCCTCACGACTTTCACAACGACTGCGATATCGGTTCCGATCGGTTTCGTCATGAACCTCACGCCCCAGATCAGCGAAGACGACGTCGTGTCCCTCAACGTGCGCCCTACCATCTCGCGTATCACCAGCTTCGTGAACGATCCCAATCCCACTCTGAAGCAAGCGGGTGTTGTGAACGCCGTGCCGGAAATCCAGACCCGAGAGCTCGAGTCGGTATTGAAGGTGGCGAGCGGCCAGATCGCGATATTGGGTGGCCTCATGCAAGATAACGTGGCGACCGACCGGACCGGCGTGCCGGTGCTGTCACGGCTGCCCCTGATCGGAGATGCGTTCAGCTATCGCAACGACACCACAACCAAGAACGAACTGGTGATTTTTCTGCGTCCGACAGTCATCCGCGACGCGAGCATCAATGGCGACCTCAAATCGGTGCGTAGCCTGTTGCCCGACGATCGTTTCCTGAAACGTCCGGAGGCGGAGCTCATCCCGGGAGGAGCCACGGGGCGCCAACCATGAGTCTGCTCTTGGACGCGCTGAAACGCGCGGAGCAAGCCAAAACAGGCGGTACGCCCGGCCTTGAGTTGGAGGCCAGAAACCCTCCTCCGCCCGCCGGTCGCGGTACGCCTATCGACGCCTCGCAAGGCGTGAGCGCAACGCGGCCGGAACAGCCCGCGCCGCGCCCGCCGCTCGTCGCCAGGCAACACGCCGTACCGCAAAAGCGGGCGGCATGGCTTGCCGGTGGTGGATTAGCGCTGCTCGCCGTAGTGGCAGGTGGATTCTGGCTTTGGTACACGCTTAACTTCCCGATCTCGGCACCGGCAGCAATTCGCCCTCTACCCACCGCGCCGATGTCGCTGCCGATCCAAAGCGCGCCGCCTGTTCCACCCCCGCCGGTAGCCAGCGCATCTACCCCGGCCGAGCCTTCGGCGGCAGCTGAAGATGTCGCGGTCGACACTAATCTGTTCAAGAAGCCGGGGGCCACACCTGCTGTGGCAGAGCCGTCCAAGAAGCCGACGGCGGCCACATCCACTGTGGCAGAGTTTACACCCCAGCGTGGCGAACCTGCTGCCCCGCCTGTGCGGGTGCAGCAAAGTTCCGAGGCAACGGTGAATCCCCAGCTGGTGAGCGCGTACGACGCCCTACGCAGTGGGGACTATGGCCGGTCAAGCCAACAATACCGGGCAGTACTCGACGGCGACCCGATGAATCTGGACGCGGAACTGGGCTTGGCCACCATCGCCGCGACAACAGGGAATTCGGCTGAAGCCTATTCACATTACCGCCGAGCGCTGGAACTTGATCCGCTAGACCCGGTGGCAGCCGCGGGGATTGCCGCGTTGCACGCCAACGACAACACGCCGGTCTCAGAACGCCAGTTGAAGGCGCAAATCGCCGCAAACCCGACAAGCAGCGCCTCCCAGGCTGCACTGGGCCAGTTCTATACCACGCAAGGGCGTTGGAGCGAGGCGCAGCAGGCGTTCTTCGAAGCGTTCCGTCTCGAGCCGAGGAGCCCGGATCACGCTTACAACCTCGCGGTCAGCCTCGAGCATCTCGAACAGCCGGGATTGGCGCGCAGCTATTACGAAAAGTCCCTCACCTTAGCCGCCGAGCAAACGGCGACTTTCAACCGCGCTCAGGTAGCGGCGCGCATCATCAAGTTGGCCCCCTAGCCATGGCTAAATCTGCTGCCGAGTCGGCACCCATCCAACCTTCGGTCTCCGTCGCCGTCGCGCAGTTGAAGCGCGAGCAGCAGCCGCTGGGGGAAATGCTGATCAAAAAAGGGATGATCAGCGAAGACCAGTTACGCATCGCCCTCACCGAGCAAAAGAAATCTCCCGTCCCGCTCGGCAAGCTGCTCGTGCAACTCGGCTTCCTGACCGAAGCGACGGTGCGCGACATTCTCTCAGAAAGCCTTGGACAGGTATCGATCGACCTTTCTAACACGATCGTTGATCCGGCAGCGCTCTTGCTGATCCCCAAGGAGACCGCCCGCCGCTACCATGTGCTGCCGGTCGCAGTGGATCGTGAGACACACAAGCTGATGTTGGCGGTATCCGACCCGACCAACGTCGTCGCGTTGGACCAGATCCGTGCGCTGCTGAAAGACGAATACCGCATCGAGCCGCTGCTGGCGCGCGAATCCGATATCACGCTGGGCATCGAGCAATACTATGGTTTCGAGTTGTCCATCGACGGCATCCTGCACGAGATCGAGACCGGGGAGATCGATTACCAAAGTCTGCAGATGGGCTCGGAGGAATACAGCCAACCGGTAGTGCGCCTGATTGACGCGCTGCTCAATGACGCGGTGAAACGCAGCGCCTCGGACATCCACTTCGAACCGGAACAAGGCTTTCTGCGCATCCGCTACCGTATCGACGGCGTACTGCGGCAGATCCGCTCCCTGCACAAGCATTACTGGCCCGCCATGGTGGTGCGCCTCAAGGTGATGTGCAAGATGAATATCGCGGAAACGCGTGCTCCGCAGGATGGCCGGATTTCGCTCACGTTGTCCGGGCATCCGATCGATTTTCGCGTTGCCGCTCAGCCGACTTCGCACGGTGAGAATATCGTGCTGCGCATTCTCGATCGGCAGAAGGGGATCGTGCCGCTCGACAAGCTGGGCCTGCGCGATGAAGAACTCGATATTCTCAAACTCATGCTTGCTCGACCGGAGGGAATCATCCTGGTCACCGGGCCGACCGGGAGCGGCAAGACCACGACCCTTTATTCGATCTTGAACCACATCAACACCGAAGGCATCAATATCATGACCCTGGAAGAGCCCGTCGAATACCCGATGGCGCTCATCCGGCAAACGTCGGTAAACGACGCAGTGAAGCTCGATTTCGCGAGCGGCATCCGCTCCATGATGCGGCAGGACCCCGATGTGATCCTCGTAGGCGAGATTCGTGATCACGACACCGCGGAGATGACTTTCCGCGCCGCGATGACCGGGCACCAGGTGTACTCGACCCTGCACACCAATTCCGCGATAGGCGCCATCCCGCGCCTGCTCGATCTGGGAGTGCTGCCGGACATCATGGCCGGCAACATCATCGGTGTCATCGCGCAGCGACTGGTGCGCAAGCTGTGCCCGCATTGCCGCGAAACGGTCGTACCCGACGCCACGACACTGCAACTGCTCGGTCTCCACCAACGCGAAGCGCCGCCGCATATTTATCGTGCCCGCGGTTGCGATCAATGCGATCGCCAGGGCTATCGCGGGCGCACCGCGATCATGGAGTTACTGAAGATGGACGCCGACATGGACGAGTTGGTCGCTCGTCGCGCCACCGGCCGGGAGATTCGCAATGCGGCGCACAGCAAGGGTTTTCGCACCCTGGCGGAAGATGCCGTGGATCGCGTACTGGCGGGAGAGACATCGCTTGATGAAATCAGCCGTGTGGTCGATCTCACCGATCGAATCAAGTAGCGATCCGCATGCACTATGAAGCGCAGCAGCAGCGTTGACCGTATCGGGGGGGGTTGATGGCCCTGTATGCCTACCGCGCAATGAACGTGCAAGGCCGGGTAGTCGCCGGCAGCCTCGATGCGATGAATCCAGTCGATCTCGAGATGCGCCTCAAACGTCTCGGGTTCGACCTCATCACCCATGGCTTCGCCAACCGGCCGTCGCCGTTTCGCACGCGCCATATCAACCGGCCGGAGCTCATCAATTTCTGCTTTCACCTCGAGCAGCTCATACGCGCCAAGGTGCCGATCAACGAAGCCCTCAGCGACCTGCGTGACAGTGTTACTACGCCGAGTTTTCGCGAAACCCTGGCTAACCTGGTGGAGAGTATCGAGGGCGGTATGCGCCTCTCCGATTCGATGGCGCAGCATCAGGAAATTTTCGATACGGTGTTCGTGAGCTTGATCCGCGCCGGCGAGCAGAGCGGGCAACTGCCTGCCGTGCTTGCCAAGCTGACGGAAAACCTGCGCTGGCAGGACGAACTGGCTGCGCAGACCAAGAAACTCATGCTCTACCCCGCCTTCGTCGGCACGGTCATGTTCATGGCCTTCGCGTTCCTCATGACCAAAGTCGTCCCGGATCTGATTGCGGTGGTGAAAACCATGCAGCCGCAACTGCCGCTGCAGACGCGAATACTCCTGGTGGTATCCGACCTCTTTAAAAACTATTGGTACCTCGTCATTGGGGTTCCGATTGCGCTCTTTTTTGCGGTGCGCACGATCGTGCGCACCAGTCCGACGTTGCAGTTGCGTATCGATGCCGCCAAGCTGCGACTGCCGTTGCTCGGCGACACTTTACAGAAGCTGATCCTTGCTCGGTTCGCCACCTTCTTCGCCATGATGTACGCCTCGGGCATCAGCATCCTGGATTGTCTGCAGGCCGCAGAGAAGATGGCCGGCAACCGAGCCATCGAAGAAGGGCTGCAGCAGGTCGGACGAGGCATCGCCGAAGGCCAGGGGATAACTCAGTCGTTTCAAAGTGTCGGACTGTTCCCGCCGCTGGTGCTGCGCATGTTGAGGGTCGGCGAATCCACGGGCGCCCTCGACACCGCGTTGGAAAACGTTGCGTATTTCTACAATCGCGACGTCAAGGAATCGATCTCCAAGCTGCAGGCCCTGATCGAACCGACGCTGACGGTGTTCCTGGGCAGCCTCCTGATCTGGGTCATCATGTCCGTCTTGGGTCCAATTTGGAACCTGATTTCAAGCGTGAAACTTTGATGGCGGAAATACCGCACGGGAACGACTACCAATCCTGGCCTTGATTCGGTCATTTTCAAAATATATAAATATAACAACCAAGTTGCCATGTGGCCCACGTACTGCTTGCCTTACGCGATTTTAAAGTCTGATTTATAGATCATGTTTAAGAAGCGACTCCTCTTCCTGACCAATCATCGCCTAACTTCGGTCCTATGGAGGGACGGGCATATGCTGGATCAGGAAATTTTTGCGACCGACGAGACGGGGCAAGCGGCGTTTGCTCAGTCTGTTGCGAGGCAGCCTGGCATACCCACGTGCCTGATGATCGAATTGGTCGAGGAGGATTTCCGTAACGACACGATCCCCCACGTGATGGGACGCGATCGGCGGGCTATTTTGGAGCGCAAGTTATCGCAGCTCTACCGCGCAACACCCTACCGCTACGCTCTCGTGCAGGGACGCGAAAGCGAAGGCCGGCGCGACGACCGGGTGCTCTATACGGCCATTACCAACCCGGAGTTGGTAAGTCCTTGGGTCGATGTGTTGCGCGACTCTTCGACGCCACTGGTGGGGATTTTTTCCGCCCCGCTGATTTCCGCCCATCTGCTGCGTGCGCTCAAGATCGAAGCTGAGCACACCCTGCTCGTCAGTCTGGAAGTTGGGGGCGGCCTCCGCCAAAGTTATTTCCAGCGCGGCGAAATCAAATTTAGCCGGCTGACGCCCGTCAGCGAAATCCCCCGCGAGCAAGTGCCTGCGTTCACCGGCGAGGAGGTAGGACGGACGTGGCAGTATCTGGACAGTCTGCGTTACTTCACGCGCAACGAGATGCTCGATGTATACGTTATCTGTCACGCCGATGATGCACGCGAGATCGCGGTACACCGGCCACATATCGAGCAGGTGCAGTACTTCACCGTCGACGTGCGCGACGCCGCGCTGCACATCGGCCTCAAGGAAGTCCCCTCAACTACCGATGCAACAGGGCTATTCATTCATTTGCTCGGCAGCCGCACCCCCACTGCGCAGTTCGCACCGTACAAGGATACGCACGGCATCCGTGTGTGGCGCACGCGAGTCGGGCTCTATACTGCGAGCACGGCCATTCTCTGCGCCGGGTTTCTGTGGGGCAGCGTTAGCGCCTACCGATCGTATCGTTTGGAACGGGAAATCGGGCAGCTCGACCAGCAGGCTCTTCAACTCACCGAACAACAGCGCACCATCCTCAGCGCCTTCCCGCGCACGCCTGTCCCAGCGGAAGTGATGCGCGATTCAGTTACGTTGTACGACACGGTGCTGAAGAACAGCCCGTCACCGACCACCGCAATGATCAACTTTTCCCAGGTGCTCGACAGATTTCCGAATATTCGGGTGAATCAAATTGCCTGGGGGCTTACGAGCAGTGCCACGGCCCTTCCCGCGTACACTCCTCTGGCGGAAGCAACGAATGCCTTGATACATTCGTCGGCGCAAGCTAACGCGCAGCCACGCCCCCCAAACACGCCGGATGCGAATCCCCCTTTGCCCGGCAGCACGTTTGAAGTGGTGGTGATCGAGGCCGAGGTCTTTCCTTTCTACCAAAACTATCGCTACGCTCTGGCGGAGATCGAGCGCTTCACCCAGGCACTTAGGATGATGACTGGTGCCCGCGTGAACTCCATCTCGTTGCCAATCGACATATCCTCCAACGCGACGCTAACCGGCAAAGCAGATCTGAAGCAGCAAGCCGCTCAAGCGCGTTTTGCAGTGAAGCTGGTGCTGGAGCCGGGCAAATCGTGAACGGACGATTTAGAACCGTGGTCCTCGAGCTTCGTTGGCCGTTGATTGCATTCGGCGCCGCACTGCTAGTCGGCGGCGCGTTGGTCATTGCAACACTTTACATAGAACACAACGAAGCCCAGACCCACCAACAAGCGCAAAGCCGACTACGCGCGGCGCGCTTGCAGGTGGAAAACTTGCGCCGAGACGAGCAAAACTTCAGCACCTACCGCAACGCCTATCAAATCCTTGCCGAGAAGGGATTGTTCGCGCAAGCACAAAGGCTTGCCTGGATCGATTACATGAATCGGCTTTCGGATCGCGGCAAAGTCCAGTCGGTGAGCTACGAAATCGGCGTGGAAAAGCCGCTGCCGATCGCCACGCCGGAAACAAAAAATATAGATGTGCTCGCCAGCCGTATCCAGCTAAAAATGGGATTTCTGCACGAAGAAGATCTGGTTAGCACCCTCGATGATCTGCGCCACTCGAATACGGGGTTTTATCGAATCGACAATTGCGCGGTGCGACGTACAGAGAGCAATCTGGCGACCACGGTCGCGGAGAATCTTTCGGCCGATTGTATCCTGCAATGGATTATTTTCCGGAACAAGTCTGTCGGAGGCAGCAAATGATTGCTCGGATTGGAAGATCGCTCGTAGCGAAATCGATCCTTCTGATACTTATTCTCGGACTAGCGCCGTTTAGCGTGGCTAGCGCCGACTCCCTGGGAAGACTCTTTTTTACTCCGCAAGAAAGAGCGCATTTGAATCGCGTCCGAAATGGGACACCATTGGAAACTCAACCAGCCATTGTCACAGTCCCAAGTCGATTGGACGGTTTTGTCGAGCGCTCTAGTGGAAAGAATACCGTGTGGATAAACGGTCGGCCGAGCTCTGAGGTAAGCAGCGATATTAACCCCCAATTGGTCCATATCCCCGTGAAAATTGTAATTCAACCCACGGCCAATAGTGGCAAACGTGCTCGGTGATCAACGACCAAACGGCCTAGGCAGCGTGCCGCCAAAATCCGCACCAAACAAAATGGCTTCGCACTACTGATATTGATGCTGGTACTGGCGTTAACGACTCCATATTTGTTTGCTGACCGCCTGTCAGCGCGCGAGCTTGCGCAAGAACATGATCGGAAGATTGTTGCGGCCCTTGCGTTAGCAAAGGACGCACTCATTGCATACGCAGTAGCTACAAAAATCACCCTGATCAAGTGCCCGGCTACCGGGCCTGCCCTGATGACGGGAGCGCGGAGGGGTATTGAGGCTGACGGCTGCTCAACCAGGCGTACGGTTGGTGATTTTCTAACTAACTAACTCCAGACCTGGTTAGGCTGCTGGGCCAACAGCTCGGGCTTGGTGTAGGCAGGATGGCACGCGCTGATTGCGCCGTTCACGCGAAGCGCGCCCACCAGCAAGCGGTACAGGTGCGCACCGAGGCGAGGTAGGTAGGTAGGTCCCGTCGTCGAGCGGCCGTGCGTAGACGCAATCGGCGAACGAAGCGTTCGCTGTAGAGCGCGTCGATATCGCTCGGCGCTGGGATTCACGGAGCGCGATGCTGGGGCGCTACTATGCTAACTGGCGGAGCTCGCTAGACACCGGCACCGGCGGCGAGCGGCGTCACGAACACGATCACGATGGACGCTGGCGCAGTTGATATGCAACGCCGCACGCAAGCCGGCGGCCCAGTCCGATCTGCAGTACCAACTCGTTGAGCGCGTCCGTTAGGATTAGGACTAACTTCTCCACGTCCCTCGGCCATCGGCAGCCCGAGCAAGGTGCAAGTTTTTTTTGGACATCGATGACGGTATGGGCTGGGCGAGCTGGTGACGCAGACGATCGTTCTCCTTGCTCAGTTGCGCTACGCGCTGGGTTTCGCCGCTGGCAAATCGGCTTTACTTTACGTCCGCGCTTTTTCGGCTCCGCACTGCCCGTTCGTTGGCCTTGCGCTGCGTGCGCAACGCGGCCAGTTGCGAGGAATCGATGCGCCCACGACTACGACGCAGCAGCGCACCGATCTTCGCCGGCCCCGGAGCAGCGATCCGCCGTCGCTAAGATGCGGCGCTTCTTCGCTTGAAAGCTGTCGGCGCTTGGCCGTGGCCGCCACTTCCGGGTTAGGGAAGGCGGTAGTTCTTCAAGATGAGAGAGTCGGGCATGCTTTTCGACCTAGCCTCCACTCTAATTTGTCAGAGGTGGGTGTCTCACATCGTATTGGCACTTGCGAAGCGCCGAAAGGAATTTCTCCCCCTTTGGTTCAATGCAGCGCCACTGTTGCTACATGCTATTGGGTTACAGTACCACCCAAAGCTGTAATGGCCGTTACCATCTCTTGATAGGAAACGTTAAGTACTACATCCTCATTGTCAGGGTCTAGGATGTTTGACTGGCCCTGGGCAAATTGTCGGTCCGGTCCAGCGGAAACCACCTGAAACGCTACCAACTGCTCGGAGAACGTAAGTGAGTTATACCCGTTAAGTCCCGATGCGATTGGGTCAGTAAGTCGCGTAGCAACGATGTATCGAAGATCGTGTCCCCATACATCTTTAGTACTGCCGGTGCTAATCGAAAGTGGTGGGAGCGAAGCGGCAGTGGGCAAGGTTCCGTAGTAACACCGGACTAGGCTCCCTGGGTTAATATTAGTTCCGAAGTGATCATAGTCAGGACAGAGAATAGCGCCCGACGAGGAGATTGGCTGCGGCAACTTCCAACTATTTGCAGTTCCGCTTTTCAAGGCATAGCCGATGATGGCGGTCTTGATACTCGTCACATTGTCGACCCATACGCTGGGGGCGGACTTGAGGGTTCCGTCCTGGCGAAGCTGCATCAGTAGGTCATCCGGCTTAAGCCACAGCACTATGTCGTCAAACGCGCCGCCAGGTGCTGATGGGTTGTCAGTCCATTGACTCTGCACAAAACCTGAGCTAGTAAGAGTGGCATTCTGTTTTTCATTGACGTTTGCCGCGGGAACGCTCTGCTGGGCGCCTGAGGCAAGATAAGCCCCGTAACTGTCCTGCCCATGCGAAATGATCAAGGCAACGGCAAAATTGTTGCAGCTGTTATCCCCGGCAGTAGTGCTACAGGCGTTGATCTGGTTCCCCGTGGGCGTTTCACCCAGCCGGACAGTCGGTACTGCAGTGCTGTGGACAGCCAGATTGCCCTGCAAGCCGGCGGCCGACGTGAGCTGAGTGGCCCTAGCGCTGACCACGTAGGTCAAGCGTTGTTGATAGCCATCCAAAGGAGCATCTTCCGTCATACCCAAAGTGCCAAAGGGAACCACTCCTCGGTAAGCGACTTGGGCAACTCCATTGAGCGTAAAGCTCACGGTAGTAACACCTAATCCGGCGCACGATGTAGGGACACTAGGAGGTACGGGGCTTGGCTGTGACAGACCGTAGTTCGCTGCGCCTGGCTGAACACTTGGATCTGCTGGGCAGGGCAAGAAACTGCTCTTGCCGAGATACGCCGTAAGCGCCTGCTTTATCGCCTGCTCCTTTTGTTGCGTCGCGGTGACGCGAGCGCTCGCCTGCTGCACTTTGAGAATGGCCAAGAGGCTAGACATTACTAGGCCAACGATCACCAGCCCTATCGTAATCTCGACCAAAGTAAAGCCCCTCAGTTCCTTGTATCTGATTTTGATCGTACCCATATCTTCCACCCTCAACGAAGCCAAGCGGGATCAACCCTCATTTTGGGGATTGCTAAGAGTCGTGACCACGCGGGCAGGTGAGCGAACTACCACTCACACGGAAATGAAGCGATCGCGACCGAGTTACTAGAGGTTGATCATCAAAAACGCGCCCCAACAGGACCAGCCATTCCTCAGGATAGCGCCATTCTTACCGCGTCACTACTCTAGATGTGATCGAAGACTGGATAGGGCTCAAATGAGCGGACCAGACGCTGCCGAAGCGAACGCCATCGCAAGTTGATGGCTTTGGGCTTGGGCGTCGGTGTCTTTAGGCGTAATGCCGCGTCGAAATGGACGGCTTTCCCGGCCGAGCCGGTTCTGGGTGGCTGACGCGACCGTCAGCTTCAACTAATAACGTAACGACGGATCCGGATGCTGCTTTAGTGGATCTCCAACTTCTGTCCATGATCACCTTTCCCATCATCTCTGCGTCCTCTGCCTACAAAGTTGACGAAGTGGCGCAGAGTCATAACAGGCTGAACTTTCAGTGCGTCGAGCGCGGCCGGAATGAATTCCATGTGGGTCGTGGTCGTCTCGAAAGCCTCCTTTCGCCCGTGCGCCTAGACGGAGACGGCTCCGACGGCAGGTTTCGTGCGTAGTTCGCTGTGATCGCCGTTTTTGCCGGTGGTGATCAGTGCGAAGAGGCGGTGTTGCGCGGGGTTCAAACGGCGAATTTGACGGCTATATGAAGTGGGTCTCCCCATACGTCCTGGATGGACACATGGTCGCAGCTAGGCAGCTACCCTAAGCGGCCTCGCTCCTGTGCAATAGGCGAAAGCAGACCTTTCCTGCGTCATTGTCTGCAAGCTCGAATGTGAATCCTGCATCAGCCGCAGCCCGGTGGGCCTGATAGAGCCCGATCCCCATCCCGTCCGCCTCTTGGATCGGCCGCTGGAAAAGCTCTGCCAGCACTGGCTCAGATATCGGGTGACCAGTGTCGCAAATCCCTAAGTTCGGCCTTGGCCGCGTCTCGAACGTCACTTCAATCGATATCCCCGGTTCTCTCAACTGTTTGCGGCGTGCATTCTCGATGCAATTGTCTGCAACGGTATCGAATACGTTGACCGGCACCATAGTCGACTCATCCGCCTCGCCCGCGAACGTGATCTGCCACCCCTCGTAACGCAACTTCAAGTCCTTCCACCACCGCGCGGCAGGAATTTGCAACGTAGCCTCGGTCAGCGCCGGTGAGCGCATCTTGTCCAGCGTAAGCTGCAGCCGCCGTGTCAGTTCTGGCAATTGCCGCTTGAGCATACGTGTGTAAGCAGCATTCTGGCCGGGGGTTTGGTCCTGACCGGGTGCAGCGAGAGTGTACAGCGATTGCAGAAGGTTCTTCACGTCGTGTGTGACGCGTGCGCCCGTCTCGTGCACGGCCTGCATGTAGGCATTGAGGCGAAGCGTTTCTTCCCGACGCTTGCTTTCGTAGAATTCACCAAGCAGTTGCGCGAGCAGGCGCATGTGCAGTGTCAAAGACGGACCTAAACCGTAAGCCGAATAGATCACCAGCTTCAGGGACTGCGTGGAGAAATCGCCAGTGTGTTCGCTGTTTCTGCCAAAGCGGCCATTTCCGTCCGGCGCCTGCCACTCACCCCCGACGACCCAGGGTAGACGCGCGACTTCGGTCATCGTGATTTCGAGGAACTTCTCGGGGCTGGGTTCCTTCTGTGCGATTTCCGCTAACCTTCGCAACCACATTTCCGAAGGAAGGCCGACGCTCAATATATAGCGCGAGAAGTAAGCGCGGAGACCGCCAAAACCCGCCGGCGGATTCCATAGGATAGCAAGCACGAGAAGAGCCCCCGCACCAAGCAGCACGGAAATGAATAGGGCAAGAAAATACTGATCATTGATGTATCGCATCATAGTCATGCTGCCCAGGACGAGCAGCACCACCAGTTGAAAGAGCAGCAAGCTGTAGAAGAAATCGATGACTCGCGCATGTTCTGGCTCGCCGCGCTCGAACTTGAGCAGCGCTAGCAGCAATAGGAGGACGGGCAAGACGATGCGCACTAAAGGACCAACTTGTTCCACCAAGGCAGGCTTTTCCGCAATGAGCCGCGGCACCGCCCAAACCAACAGCAATATCAGGAGATACAAGAGCGCCACCAGATAGAAGAAACGCTGTCCACGGGTATCGGCCATGAAGACCCGGCCGCCCATGATGGCGATCAGCACCGCCAACCAGATGACGATTACCCATCCCGACAGGGAAAGCAACAAGGCCGCACCCGGGAAAAAAATCAACACTGCGGTGGGCAAATCCAAGTTGCGATCGGCGCGCAGGAATGGCTGCCAAAGAAGGAACAATCCAAAATGGACGAGCAGCGTGGACCGGACTAGCGCACTTTGGACATCCAACGCCAGTGCGGCATACAACGACAAGAGCATCAGGATGGCAACCCACTTCTGGCCGTGGTCGACCCACGTTGAAAAGCGGACTGCCAAGGAGGTTTGGCTTGTACTCATGCGCGGCCGAAACGGCTACATTGGTACTGACGACAGGGCGAATATATCATTGCCGGTACGCGACATCTCGATTTCCCTAAGTGGACCCCATGAGTCATTACATCGCCACCCTTTCGCGTCTCACGCTGCTGGAAGCTTGGCGCACTCGTCTAGGCCTGGTAGTTGCTCTCGTTCTCTTGGTTGGCGAAGGCTTTACTGTCTTGCTCGGGCAAATGGCGATTACTGAGACGCGAGAGATACAGGCCGTACTGGCAGCGGCATTCTTTCGCGTCGCTGCGGTGTTGATCGTTGCCATCTTCGTTATCGTCAGCCAGGCGCGAGAGTCGGCCGACAAGGCGTTGGAAGTACTACTTTCGCTGCCGACGTCTCGCTCCCAATATCTGCTGGGCAAACTTGCTGGTTACGTGACGATCGCATGGCTTAATGCGCTGACATTCTGCCTGCCGCTACTTTTTTTCGGTTCCATTGCGTCCGTCGCAAGCTGGGGATTGTCGCTAGGACTGGAACTGACGCTAGTAGCAGCGGCAAGCCTGTTCTTTGCGGTAACGCTCCCGCAGATCGCTGGGGCACTGACGAGCGTCTTCGGCTTTTATCTCCTTTCACGATCGATGGCGGCATTCCAACTCATGGGTTCCAGCCCGTTGCTGGACGAGGGTCTCGGGGGACGGGCAATGAATTTCGTGCTGGATACCATCGCTACCATTTTGCCCAGGCTCGATCTGTTCACTCAGTCCGCTTGGCTTACGGATACGGCCGGAAGGTTCTCGCTGCTTCCCGGTTTAGCGCTGCAAGCAACCGTGTATACGACGTTGCTCGTCGGGGGGACTTTGTTTGACCTTTATCGGAAGGACTTGTAAGGCGCGCGACCTTAGCTATTCGTCGACTATTACTGCTCTCACGCCACCAGGGCGGCAACTTTGTTTCGATGAGTGCTGATGTGTAACCTAGCACCGCTTATTCCTGATGGCCCACACGATACGCCCATTCACTGACATCACGCGCGGAACATATGCGCTGATCGCGCTGACCCTTGCACTGCAGGTCACCGTCCACTGCGTGGGTCCGAGACCCCAGGCGCGCGCTGAGGATTTGACTCCAGCTCCTTCTGAACCAATTCTGCGCGCCGCTATCCTGGGCGAACCGGTGGCTGCCGCGAAATGGCTGATGCTGCGACTGCAGGCCTACGACAATCAACCCGGGATCAGCATCCCTTTTTTGAGCCTGGACTACGGACGTGTCATTACTTGGCTCGAGCGTATCCTGACTCTCGACCCGGGAAGCCAATACCCACTTTTATCGGCAAGCCGCCTGTACGCCGAAGTGCCCGATCCCCGGCGGCAGCGGCAGATGCTTGATTTCGTCTACCGGCAATTCCTCGAAGATCCGAACCGGCGCTGGCCCTGGCTCGCTCACGCGGTAGTCATCGCGCGCCACCGTCTCAAAGACCTGGCGCTGGCTCGCACTTACGCCGACGCATTGCGCACGCGTGCCACTGGGCCTGGCGTACCGCACTGGGTACAGCAGCTGCACGTCCTGCTGTTGGCCGACATGAATGAAGTGGAAAGCGCCAAAGTACTGCTGGGTGGGCTGCTGACCAGTGGACAGGTAACCGATGAGCATGAATTGCATTTTCTCAATGAAAGGCTAATGGAGTTGGAAGCTCGGTCGACAGCCGTACCCAGACCTTAGGTCACTTTCCCACCATAACCCAAAGCGTCGATGCGTCTACGCAACTAACTACGACGACGCGATAGCCTTCTTTAGTCCGGCCTTCTGTGAAGTGCTTCACACGACCCTCTACAGGCTTGTCGATATCCTGTCAGGAATGTCAAGAACCCAACATATTTGCGACTTTTCGGATGCTTCTCTTTAACCGAGTTAAGGCTTACTGCACGCGTAGATCGACAGTATTTGGTAGTGGCACTGATATTGCTGAGTTAGAAATGAAGAATCCTAAAGCAAAACACCCCTTTTGAAGGAATATGAATCATGAAGCAGATGCAGCGCGGCTTCACCCTCGTCGAGATCGCCATTGTGTTGGTGATCATTGGGCTTTTGCTGGGAGGGATTTTGAAGGGGCAAGAACTGATCACGAATGCTAAGGTACGTAACGTCGCAGATCAGCAAAACGCCGTCAAAGCAGCGGTATACGCATTTCAGGATCGCTACCGGGCCTTGCCTGGCGACTTTACGCAAGGTAATGCAAGCATCCCCAACTCAGTCGCTGCGTGTGACGCAGCGACGAGTAATGCGAAGATTGACACCGCCAAGAAGGCAATCTGTGCCTGGCATCACCTAGCGAATGCGGGATTCATCTCTTGCGCTGTATGTTCCACAGACCACAGTGGCGACTCCGAACCAGCGTCGACCAACAGTCCGGTTAACGCGTTCAATGGGGCCATGGCACTCTATTGGGACAAAGATTTTAACGACGCGGCAGGAACCGCGACCGAAGTCAATAACCTAAAGTCCGGAAGTCAGATTCCTTCCAGCGTTCTGGCAGAAGTGGATAGAAAGATCGACGATGGCAACCCAAGTACCGGTACCTTTCGCTTTAGTAACAACGGCACCTCCATGCCGAGCAACCTAACGAGCGGTGCAGGCAAATGCACGGGAAATGGGAGTGGATCAGCCACCAGCCCCCTCTGGTCTCAGGCCACGTCGGAGTCCAACTGTGGGGCTGCTACATTCATGTAGACATCGCTGGATCGGTGCGCCTGTATCGCCCGGCGCACCCCCATTTCACTTCCCTGTGTTATTTCTACCCCTGCAATAAGCCAATCTCCGCTGCCGCCAAATTCTCTGGCGTTCCCCGCAGTACCAGCACATCGCCCGCTTCCAGATGCAATTCAGGCCCGGGATTGATGCCGCGGATATTCCGGCGACGCACCGCCGTTATTTCAACATTGATCGCTTCCAGATTCAGTTCCCCCACCGCTCTGCCGACCGCTGCGGCTCCCTCGTCCAGCACCACTGAGTAAAGGCGGGGCTGATTCGCGTCTTCGCGGTCTTCCTCCTCGTCCGTGGCACCGTGGAAAAAGCCACGCATCAATTGATAGCGCTGACTACGCACCGCGCGCAACCGGCGCAGCACTCGCGATAACGGGATACCTAAGAGCATCATCGCCTGCGTTGCTAACATCAGCGAGCCTTCCACCAATTCTGGCACCACTTCGGCCGCCCCGGCATCCTTCAGGCGATCGATTTCGCTGTCGTCGATGGTTCGCACAACGACCGGCAAATCGGGACGCAAATCGCGCACGTGGGCAAGGATTTTCAATGCGGTCGGGACGTCAGCGAAACTCACCACCAGGGCCGCAGCCCGGGAAAGACCCGCCGCCATCAGCACCTCGCGCCGGCCGGCATCGCCATACAACACGGAGTTGCCCGCAGCAGCCGCCTGCCGGACTCGCTCCGGGTCGCTGTCCAAGGCGATGATCGGAAACTTTTCCACTTCCAGAAAGCGCGCCAGGTTCTGGCCGCTGCGTCCATAACCGCAGATGATGACTTGACCCTGGGTATCCATACTTTTCACCGACAACTCATGCAAAGCCATGGCCCGCTGCATGAATTCCGCTTCCGAAAAGTACAGGGCGATGCGATCGCTATTGGCAAGAATGAAAGGTGCGGCCAGCATCGAAAGCACCATTGCGGCAAGAACGATCTGCAAAGTCTGCGGTTGAAGAAGGTCCAGCCCGCCCGCCTGGGAAAGCAGCACGAAACCGAATTCGCCGGCCGGCGACAGGGCCAGCGCACTGCGTAGGGCGACGTTAGAATTGTTTCGGAACAGCCGCGCAAGCCCGAAGATGATGCCGAACTTGATGACCAATAGCAGTACGAGGACCAGTCCGACCATCAGGGAGTACTGCAGCACCACCCGGCCGTCCAACAACATGCCGATGGTGATAAAGAAAAGCCCGAGCAGCACATCCCGGAAAGGCTTGATGTAGTCTTCCACCTGATACCGGTATTCAGTCTCGGAAATGAGGATGCCCCCGATAAAGGCGCCAAGAGCCAGCGATAGTCCGGCGAGCGCGGTCAACCATGCGAGCCCGAGCGTAATCAGCAAAACGGCCAACACAAACAGTTCAGAGGATTTCTGCGCGGCGACTAGATTGAATAGGCGCCGGGTGACACCTTGTCCGAAAATGAACAGCAATCCCAGCAGTGCCGCCGCCTTGAGAAAGGCCAACCCCAATTCCGCCGCAACTTGCTCGCCGCTCATTCCCAGTGTGGGGATCAGAACCAACAGCGGTATTACGGCGAGATCCTGAAACAGCGCCACACCCATGATCTGGCGCCCATGCGCGGAGTGGATCTCCAGGCGATCGGCGAGCGTCTTGCTGACGATGGCGGTGGACGAAAGGCAAATCACCCCGCCCAGCACGACACTCGTATTCCATGATACGCCGAAGAGTCGGGAAATCCCTATGATCACCAGCATCGTGAAAGCGACCTGCGCCAACCCTAAGCCGAACACAATGCGGCGCATGGCAATCAACTGCGGCAGGCTGAACTCCAGCCCGATGGTGAACATCAGGAACACCACGCCGAACTCGCCCAGGTAACGGGTCTCATCGGCATCGGGTATCAGGCCGAGCGCGTGCGGGCCGATAGCGATGCCGGCAATGAGATATCCGAGCATGGGCGGCAGGTTCGCGCGGCGGCAAAGAGCCACGACGAGAACACCGCTCGCGAGCAGGATCAAGGTAAGGGTCAGGGAATCGTGCATGGTTGCTTATCGCTGCCAGAACTGTAGCATCCTGTTGAGTATTTTCGACAGCTTTGCGGCAGAGCCAGGATTAAGACCGGCTCTGCTGAACAACCGGTTGACGCGCTGCGAGGACGGGCAAAGACAGCACATAGCGGTGCTCAGACGATGAGCCAACCCTTGAGGGATTCACGAGGACTGCTTTGTGACACAGTCAGGCCATGGCGAGGCGCTCGCACGCCGGACGCTTGCAGCCGTCGCGAATCACATGCCGCCGATGCAGCTTCGCATGCGTGACATTCAATGAGGCGCGCTCTTATACTGCGCAGCTATGGCCCACTCCCAGGTGTCCGCACCTCCCACGCCAACCGGCGAACGCAGTCGCCGGACCCTCAATCTCGCGCGCGAAGTGCTCGAGATCGAGGCGCGCGGCATCACAGCACTGATTACCCGACTGGACGACTCTTTCGTCCGAGCTCATGAACTCATGCTCGGTTGTCGCGGCCGCGTCGTGGTTACGGGAATGGGAAAATCCGGCCACGTCGGCAGCAAGATCGCTTCGACGCTTGCCTCGACCGGCACACCTGCCTTCTTCATGCATCCCGGCGAAGCGAGCCATGGCGATTTGGGGATGATCGCCTCCGACGATGTGGTCCTCGCCCTATCGAATTCCGGGGAGAACAGCGAAATTCTTACTATCCTGCCGTCGCTCAAGCGGCGCGGCGTGGGGCTGATCGCCATGACCGGCAACCCCGCGTCCACCATGGCCACCCAGGCCGATGTTCACCTGAACTCTGCCGTCGACCAGGAAGCTTGTCCCCTCAATCTCGCCCCGACCGCAAGCACCACGGCCGCCCTGGCGCTGGGCGATGCGCTGGCGGTCACACTGCTCGATGCTCGAGGCTTCGGAGCAGACGACTTCGCCCGCACTCATCCGGGGGGCACCCTCGGCCGGCGCTTGCTCGTCCACGTCGAAGACATCATGCACGTAGGCGAGGCCATACCGAAAGTCCTCAAAGGTGCCATGCTCTCCGATGCACTGCTTGAAATGTCGAAAAAGCGCCTCGGGATGACGGCAATCGTCGACGACGCTAATCGCCTGCTCGGCGTCTTTACCGATGGCGACCTGCGCCGCTCCCTGGATAAGCCAATCGACGTGCGCGGCACTCCGATCGACACGCTCATGACACGCAATCCGCGCACCATCAGTGCGCGGAAGCTCGCCGCCGAAGCGGCACAGGTCATGCAGCAACACAAGATCCTGGCACTTCTCGTTACTGACGAAGCGCAGCAACTCGTTGGCGCCTTCAGCATGCACGATCTGCTGCGTGCGGGAGTCGTATAACCCGATACCGCCTCCGATCCCGTTCGTCGCTTTGGTAAAGGCGAACTCGGCATGAGCGAAAAAGAACCGAATGAACCGCGATGACGAATACCCGCCCAATGGATGAAGCCCGAGCCCGCGCCAAGGCCGTGAAGCTCGCTATTTTCGACGTTGATGGCGTACTCACCGATGGGCGTCTGTACATGAGCGACGGCGGCGAAGAGATGAAAGCGTTCAGCACGCTTGACGGACAGGGACTAAAAATGCTGCGCGCGAGCGGGGTGCGGCTGGCGATCATCACCGGCCGGACTTCCAAGCTGGTCGCGGTCCGCGCCGAGCAACTGCAATTCGACCGCTGGCTGCAGGGCGTGGATGACAAGCTCTCGGCCTATCGTGAATTGCTTCAGGAGTTTCAGCTAACCGCCGATGCGACCGCCTACATGGGAGATGACCTGGTCGATTTGCCTGTTCTGCGCCGAGCCGGCTTGGCGGTGACTGTACCAGGAGCACCGGAATTGGTGCGTAGTCACTCCCATTACGTCACCCAGGCGCGCGCGGGCGAAGGCGCGGTTCGCGAGGCAAGTGAGCTCATCATGGGCGCACAGGGAACGCTCGACGCTCAACTCGCGCCCTACCTGGTATGACCAGCCGCACCACTGCCTGGCTGCCCGTCGGCCTGCTGTTGCTCGTCGCCGCCCTCGCGGTCTGGTTGAACAGCGCGGTGCAGGGCGTACCCCCTAGAAATGACGGCTCGAAGCGGCACGACCCGGACATGTTGGTCGAAAACTTCGTCGCGAAGCAGTTCGGGATAGAAGGAAAAATCCGTTACACGCTGGCCGCGCAGAAGATGGTACATTACCCGGACGACGACACCTCCCAGCTAACCGCCCCGAGATTCGAAGCGCTCGAGCAGAATGCACCGCCCGTGAGCGTCACTTCGCAAACGGCGATGCTGACCCAGAAGGGGGATGAGATTTTTCTCTATGGCGACGTAGTGATGGTGCGTGAAGCGACACCCACGACCTCTCGAATTACCGTCCATACCAGCTTTATGCATCTCATTCCAGACAGTGGAATCGCCCAGACCGATAAGCCGTTGGTAATGGAAGACGCCAACACGATCGTTAACGCGAGGAGCATGCTCGCCAATAACAAGCTGCAGACGATAACACTGACCCAAGTCAAAGCGACGTATGTGCAGAAAAGACCCTGACCGGCAATATCGCCAGCCGCGACGGGGGGGTGTTTTCGCAGTGATCGCTGTCACGCTCGCCTTGACGTTTGCGGCTCAGGCAGAAAAAGCCGATCGCGGCAAACCCATTCAAGTCGATGCTGATCGACAGTTCGGCGACCAGAAAAAACAAGAAAGTACCTTCGAAGGACACGTCGTCATCAATCAGGGAACGTTGCGCATCGATGCGGACCGCGTCACCGTCCGACAGGACAATGCTGGCAATGTCTACGTAGCCGCGGCCGGTCAGCCCGCGAAATTCCGCCAAAAGCGCGACGGGTTCGAGGAGTACGTCGAGGGTTACGCACAACGCATCGACTACGACGGTAAAGCGGATACCGTCAAATTCTTCGATCGGGCCAAGGTCAAGCGCGACCAGGACGAAATCAACAGCAACTACATCCAGTACAATGTCAATTCGGAAACCTTCGAAGCCTTCGATCCCGCGCAGAAGCAGGCGGGCGTAGAAGTCCCGGGCGGTCGCGTTCGGGCGGTGATTCAACCAAAGCAAAAGAACGCTCCGGCGCCGGGCGACCAATCATCGGCAAATCCACCTTTACCGCTAAAACCGGCTGAGAACGTCAACCCCTCGCGCCAGTAGGCTGTCGAGCGCGGTACCAGGCCATTAACGAATGCCGCATGAGCTTTCTCAAAGCCGAAAATCTCCGGAAGCTGTACCGATCTCGGGTCGTGGTGCAGGATGTCTCCCTGACCGTGGAAAACGGCGAAGTCGTCGGGCTGCTCGGGCCTAACGGCGCGGGCAAGACCACCTGTTTCTATATGATCGTCGGCCTCGTTGCCGCCAATGGTGGGCAGATTTACCTGGACAGCCAGGAAATCAGCCGGCTACCCATCCACAAGCGCTCGCAACTCGGGCTCTCCTATCTTCCCCAAGAGGCCTCGATCTTCCGTAAATTGACCGTCGCAGAAAATGTCCGCGCTGTCCTGGAGCTGCGCGATTTGCAAGAGATCGACATTGATAGTCGGCTCGACGAATTGCTGGAAGAGTTGCACATCGCACATCTGCGCGATAACCCGGCGGTGAGTCTTTCCGGGGGTGAGCGGCGGCGCACCGAGATCGCCCGGGCGCTCGCCACCGAGCCGCGCTTTATCCTGTTGGATGAGCCGTTCGCCGGGGTCGACCCCATCGCGGTTCTCGATATTCAACATATCATCCGCTTCCTGAAGGAGCGCGGCATCGGCGTGTTGATCACGGACCACAACGTGCGGGAAACGCTGGGGATCTGCGATCGCGCTTACATCATTAACCAAGGATCGGTGCTGGCTTTCGGCAAACCCGACGAAATCATTTATAATGAAAGCGTAAGGAAAGTATATCTCGGCGAAAACTTCCGGTTGTGAGAAACGTCGCAGGCAACCCACGGCCCGCCGGGCACAATGTGGTTAGCGCATTTCCAAATTCTGGCTGCGTTTAAGCGAGGTAAAGCATCGATCCGACCGGTAAGAATTCCATGCGCCGGACCACTTTCAGCTTTTCGCCATGAAACAAAGCTTACAACTCAAACTCTCCCAACACCTCACCCTCACCCCGCAGCTTCAGCAATCGATCCGCTTGTTGCAACTGTCCACCCTGGAACTTAACCAGGAATTGGACCGCTTTCTCATGGATAACCCGCTGTTGGAGCGGGTTGACCTCGGCGAAGCACCGAGCACGCCCTCACTGCCCGCCGGTACCAATGGCAGCACCGAGGAGCCTTCAACCCAGCCCGAGGCGGCGCCGGAAGGCGAGTTCGAAGGCAGGGAAGAAGTGTGGGACAACGCCGCCGACAACCTGAGTTTCGGCGAAGTCAACGCCTACAGTGGCCGCGAAGACGGCGAAGAACGCGAAGGCATGCAGTTGCCGGCTGTCACGCAGACGCTGCAGGATCACCTCATTTCGCAGCTTAATCTGACTCAGCTTTCTGATCGGGACAAGGAACTTGTCGTCCTGCTCATTGCCCATCTGGATGAAGACGGCTACTTTACGGCAAGCCTTGACGAGATTTTCGCGTCCTTGCCCGAAGGCACGGAGATCGAAGCAGAAGAATTGGACATCGCCCTTCAGCATCTGCAGCACTTGGAACCGGCGGGCGTGGGTGCGCGCTCCCTGAGTGAATGTTTGTCGATGCAGATCGCGTTTTTGCCCAAAGACACGCCGTCGCGTGACTGCGCGCTGGCGCTTGCCAGCAAGCACTTGGATCTGCTCGCGGGACGGGATTTTACCAAGCTCAAGAAGCAACTGTCCTGCGACGACATCACCCTCAAAGCCGCGCAGCGGCTCATTCTCAGCCTCGATCCCAAGCCAGGCTATAAGTTTGGCGTCGTTGAAACGCGTTACGTTGTTCCCGACGTCATGGTGCGCAAATTGAAGGGCCGCTGGACCGCCACCCTGAACCAGGACGCGATGCCGAAACTACGCATCAACAAGATGTATGCGGACATTCTGCAAAGCCGTCGCGAGGGCACCAATCAGCAAATGACCAGCCAGTTACAGGAAGCCCGCTGGCTGATCAAGAATGTGCAACAGCGCTTCGATACCATTTTGCGCGTTACCCAGGCGATCGTCGATCGCCAGAAACACTTCTTCGACCACGGCGAAGTGGCCATGCGCCCGCTTGTACTACGTGAGATCGCCGACCAGGTAGGTTTGCATGAATCCACGGTATCCCGGGTTACGACGCAGAAGTATATGCTCACCCCACGGGGCATTTTCGAACTCAAGTATTTCTTCGGCAGCCACGTCGCGACGGAGACCGGGGGCGCCTGTTCGGCCACCGCCATTCGCGCGCTGATCAAGCAGCTGGTGAGCGCGGAAGACCAGCGCAAGCCTTTATCGGACAGCAAGATTGCCGACATCCTGGCTCAGCAGGGCATCATGGTCGCGCGCCGCACCATCGCCAAGTATCGTGACGCGATGCAGATCCAGCCGGCCAATCTGCGCAAGTCACTATAGGAGGGATTCAGCCCGAGTTGCCCTGGCCGGGCGCATGACGGAGCAGGACCTAATCTGTAAAAGGCAGCCTTGAAGGCACACCGGACTAGGTATCCGGCGCCGCCTTCGACCCTTGAAGTTCCCTTGTTCCGCTGTCTTGGGGCGGCGGACGAGATTGCAAAGGAGCGCGCTATGAATTTGACCTTGACGGGCCAGCATCTGGAAATTACCGCCGCAATTCGTGAGTACGTAACGTCCAAGATGAGTCGGCTCGGCCGGCACTTCGACCATGCCATCGATGTCAACGTGATCATGACCGTTCAGAAACTGAGCCAGAAAATCGAAGCCAAGGTGCATATCAGGGGAAAGGACATTTTTGCCGAGTGCCACGATGCTGATTTGTACGCAGCCATCGACATGCTGGTTGACAAGCTGGACCGGCAAATCCTTAAGCACAAAGAGCTGTTCTCCAAAGGTCGCCATAGCGACGCGCTGAAACACCAAATTACCCAATAGGCTTACGAGGCGTATAATTTCGTCGGAGCTTGGACCCCCTTGCATGAAACTTGGGATTGCGAGCCGGTAGCCCGGATTCCATTCCGGCGCCAAACAACTAACAGCGCGTCTTTAACGCGGTGCATTCCTTCCTGCAAATTTAGATGAACCTGATTTCCAAACTGCTGAAACCCGAGCATGTCATCTTGGATCTCGACGTTGGCAGCAAGAAGCGCGTTTTCGAACAGGTGGGTCTGCTATTCGAAAACGGCCACCACCTTGCCCGAAGCGCGGTCTACGACAGCCTGTTCGCCCGGGAGAAACTGGGATCCACGGGGCTCGGCCACGGTATTGCCATTCCCCATGGACGTCTTAAACATTTTCGCGAGACCCTCACTGCGTTCGTTCGACTGAAGCAGCCGATACCCTTCGATGCGCCCGACGCAGAGCCCGTAACCCTGATTTTTGTCGTTCTTGTTCCTGACCACGCTACTGAGCAGCACCTGCAAATCCTGTCCGAACTGGCCCAGATGTTCAGCGACAAGGCCATGCGCGATGCGCTCGCCGGCGCCCCCGATGCGGCAAGCGCGCATCGCTTGCTCACCGAGTGGTCACCTTATGCCCCAACTGTCCGTAGAGCAGCTGTATAGGGACAAGCGCGACCGCCTTGGCCTGACGTGGGTCACTGGCGAACAAAGCGCCCGCCGGCTGCTCGGCAGCGAGGCGCTGGCGCGGCGCGGGGTCGGCCTGATCGGCCACCTCAACCTGATCCATCCGTACCGTCTGCAGGTGATTGGCAAGACGGAAATCAATTACCTCAAAGGTCTCGATCGCGAACAGTTGCAGCAAGTCATCGTGCGACTTTTTTCCGCTGAGCTCACCGCTATTTTCGTGTGTGATGTCGACCATGTGCCGCGCTTTCTGCTCGAGCCGGCACAGCAGACCGGTACGCCGCTATTTCTTTCGCCGCAGCCCAGCCAACGCCTGATCAATCTTCTCGGCCAGTATCTGCATCGGATGCTGGGCGAGTTGACCACGCTGCATGGTGTCTTCCTCGATGTGCTGGGAGTCGGCGTAATGATCACCGGCGACTCCTCCATCGGCAAGAGCGAACTGGCCCTGGAACTGGTGAGCCGCAGCCACGGGCTGGTGGCCGATGATGTCGTGGAACTCCATCACATCGGCCCGGATACGCTGCAGGGCCGCTGCCCGCCGATGTTGCGCGACTTCCTCGAAGTGCGCGGTTTGGGGGTGCTCAACATTCGCGCCATTTTCGGGGAAACGGCCGTACGGCCGAAAATGAACCTCAAGCTCATCGTCAATCTTGAACAACCGCAAAACGGTGTGGCGAGCAAGGTCGAGCGGCTCACCGCCAACGCCGGCAGCCAGAATATCCTCGGCGTGGAAATCCCCATGGTGATCCTGCCTGTGGTGGCCGGGCGCAACCTCGCTGTCCTGGTCGAGGCCGCGGTGCGCAACTATATCTTGCAGCAGCGCGGCCTCGACAGCACCAAGCAGTTCATCGACCGGCACGAAAAATTTCTCGCCAACCAAGACCTGACGATCGAAGACGAAGTCGACAGCCGGCCGGACTGAATAGAGCGCATACCGGCTGACGCCACGACGCTTTGTTGTTACGATTGCCGCTCAACGACGGCTTCAGCTTCCCTCCATGCAGATCATCCTGATTAGCGGCTTATCCGGCTCCGGCAAAAGCGTCGCTATCAAGGTGTTGGAGGACGCGCGCTTTTATTGCATCGATAACCTTCCGGCGAAGTTCCTGCCCGCGGTGGCGCAGCATTTGCATGAATCCGGAGAGCAGCAGGTGGCGATCAACATCGATGCGCGCAGCGGCGATACGCTGGACGACCTGCCCAAAGCCATCGCCGACGTTCGCGAACAAGGCGTGGATGTGCGCATCCTTTTCCTCGAAGCAAACACCGAAAATCTGGTCAAGCGCTTTTCCGAAACCCGCCGCCATCATCCGCTCATGGAGAATGGCCGAACGCTGACCGAGGCGATCGTGTTGGAGCAGACCAAGCTTGCGGCTATCGCCGAACTCGCGCATCGCATCGATACCAGCGATATCAGCCCCAACACCTTGCGCGGTTGGATCAAGGATTTCGTCGCCCTCGATGAGTCGCGGCTAACCCTGTACTTCCAGTCGTTCGGCTTCAAGCACGGAATTCCCCACGACGCGGACATCGTGTTCGATGCGCGCATGTTGCCGAACCCGTTTTACGATCCGCTGCTACGGCCGCTGACCGGCCAGGATGACGCAGTCGTCGAGTTCCTCGATCATCTGCCCGCCGCTCAGGACTTGCTTAACGATATCGAGGGCTTTCTTTCCCGCTGGCTGCCCAGTTTTGCACACGACAATCGCAGTTCAATGACGGTCGCCATCGGGTGCACTGGGGGCCAGCACCGCTCGGTCTATCTGGTGGAGAAACTGGCCGAACGCTTCCGCGGAAAGCAACAAGTCCTGGTCCGGCATCGTAATCTCTGGCGCTTGCCGAACCGGGAACCAGCCGCTACCTGATGCCGCTATTCCAGGCGCGACTCCGGTCGTCGCCGTCCATGGCAAACGGGTATCGGTCCAAACTGATGCGTGCGGCGAGCGGCTCACGTAGAATGGGGTGCTCGCTTCGCAGCTCTTCACATGACCCCGCTCGCAACGATTACCCTTGCTTTGACCGGCGCTTCAGGCATGCCTTATGGCATGCGCCTGCTGGAATGCCTGCTCGAGGCCAAGATGCGGGTCTATCTGCTGGTGTCCCAGGCAGCACAGGTGGTGGCGAAGCAGGAGATGGACCTGCAGCTGCCGACGCGCAAAGCCGAACTCGAATCGCTCCTCAGAGAGCGCCTCACGATCGCGCCCGGACAGCTCACCGTATTCGGCCGCGAGGAATGGTTCGCCCCCGTGGCCTCCGGCTCCAATCCCGCTGACGCGATGGTCGTGTGTCCCTGCAGCATGGGCACACTCGCTGCGATCGCTGCCGGCCTGTCGGACAGCTTGATCGATCGCGCCGCGGACGTCATGTTGAAAGAAGGGCGGAAGCTGATCCTCGTTCCGCGCGAAACGCCGCTCTCGGCGCTACATCTGGAGAATATGCTAAGGCTGGCGCGGCTCGGTGTGGTGATTTTACCGCCCAATCCCGGCTTCTATCATCATCCCCAACGCGTGGAGGACCTGGTTGATTTCGTGGTGGCGCGCATCCTCGACCAGTTGGCCGTCCCGCACCAGCTCATGCCGCGCTGGGGTGAAAAAGGAGATGCTGCGTGAACATCCTCACCCGCTGCGGGTCTCACATCGGCGCTCCCGCACGAGGTTCGCGTGCGGCTGCGTAAACTGCTAAGCACCTTGCAACCCGCGCGCATCGAAACCCTTCCCCTGTTTCCACTCAATACGGTGCTTTTTCCCGGCGGCGTGCTGCCGTTACGCGTCTTTGAGCAGCGCTACATGGAGATGACCAAGGCCTGCTTGCGCGATAACTCGCTGTTCGGCGTCTGCCTGATCAGAGAGGGTGAGGAAGTGGGCAAGCCGGCAGTGCCCGAACCGGTGGGCTGCACCGCGCGCATTGGCGACTGGGACATGCAGCAGCTTGGCGTGCTGCAAATTCGCGCCGAAGGTCAGAGTCGGTTTCGTATCCTTTCTGCGGAAGACAATGGCCACGGTCTACTCGTCGCAAGAGTGGAATTGATCGCGGCCGAAGAGCCGGCTGCGGTCCCGGCGCATCTCGCCGACTGCGGCAACGTGTTGCGCGCTGTCGTGAACGATGCGGGCACAACCACATTCACGCAACCGCTCGAATTCGACAACGCGGTCTGGCTGAGCTATCGGCTATCCGAGCTGCTGCCGATCAAGGTGGCCGCCAAGCAGAGGCTCCTGGAACTCACCGATCCGCTCGCCAGACTGCAAGTGCTCGGCGATTTCATGCGCAGTCAAAAATTGATCTCCTAGGCGATGATTCGGTGGCAGAGAAGACCCCTGCCCGCGCTGGGGAGGATACTCGAGTGCGTTCTCTAGGCTAGAATATGAGAGCTTAATCTGCAATTTTTACATGGTGAAGCCAAGCGATAAACCGTTCACAGACCGACTTACGCGCTGTTTCTGACCCTAGAACTATTGACCGGCGAGCTTGCCGCCATAGGCAGGCGCTCGGCAGTTTCACGCTGTTGGCGGCGCTTCAAATAACGGTCCAGGGCTCAATCCGTAGAGCAACGTGCGCACGGGGGCCGGAATCGCTGCATTCAGCGCATCCTCGACATTGAGCCATAGCCGTCCCGGCTCGGAGGCATTCTGCAAAGATTTGGTGACGCGCGCCGGCTGCGGAAGGATGTCGAGTCGGAAATGGGTAAAGGTGTGGACCAGCGGCCGCAGCGGCGTCTCGAGCTCGACAGCGACTCCCAGACGTTGCCGGCAATACTCACGAACATCCATGTCTTGCGCTATTTCCGGGAAACACCAGAGACCGCCCCACACGCCCGCTGGCGGTCGTTTTTCGAGCAGAATTTCGCCGCGATCGCGCAGCAACAGCATCACCGTTTGCCGGATGGGCAACGGCTTGGCCGGCTTATGCTGCGGGAGTTCACCGGTGCGCCCTTCTTGGCGCGCCACGCAGTCCCCAGCCAGCGGACAGCGCACACAAGCCGGCCTGCTGCGTACGCACACGGTGGCACCCAAGTCCATCAACCCTTGCGTATACACTTCGGCGTCACGCTCCGGCACCAGCGCTTCCGCTTGCTCCCAAAGCCGCGCCTCGACCCGCGCTTCACCAGGATAACCGGCGATGCCGCCATGACGCGCCAGCACGCGCTTCACGTTGCCATCGAGGATGGCGCAGCGTGCGCCGAAAGCAAAAACACTGATCGCCGCGGCGGTCGAACGGCCGATGCCGGGCAAGGCGTGGATCGCATCGAAGTCGCTGGGGAACACACCGCCATGCTGCTCGACAATCAGTTGTGCCGCTCGATGCAAGTTGCGTGCCCGGGTGTAATAGCCGAGTCCGCTCCATAGGCTGAGCACCTCGTCTTCAGCGGCCGCAGCGAGCCGGGCCACATCGGGGAAGCGACGCACGAAGCGCTGATAGTACGGAATGACCATCGCGACCTGGGTTTGCTGCAGCATGATCTCCGACAGCCAGATCCGATAGGGCTCGCGCGTACGCTGCCAGGGCAGGTCATGGCGGCCGTGCGCTGTTTGCCAGGCAATAAGACGCTGCGCAAAATCGGAGGTCATGGTTTTAGAAGGGTTAAGGGGGAGGGCATGTGCCGCCTGCTGTGGACGTGTTCCGCGCGCGATGTGCCCCGCGCTACCGACCTAGCAGACCCTTGAGCTGGTCTTGGGCACGGGTTGTCAATTCCTCTTTCTTTTCGTCGATCTTCTTTTTCGCCAGATCGGTTGCAATCCCTTTGAGGTCCACGTGATAGCCGATCGCGGCAAACGGCCCGGTCAGGCGCACCGGAACGCTCACACCGCGCAGAGCCTGCAATTCCGGCCCACCTTGCCCTTGCAACGTATTGACCACGGTCGCCCTGGCCGAATAATCGAGACGGTCTTCACCGAGGTTGATATCGCCGTCGCCGCCCAGGCGAACGAGCGGCGATTTGATCGAGAGATCGTCGTTGTGCGCCACGCCGTTGACGATCTTGAAACTGCCGGTGAACTCGCTGAAGTCCGTTTTTTCGGCCGCTGAGCCGGTGCCGCCCTGCGCATCGCTCTGTCCCCCCAGCTGCGTCTTAGCGACGCGAATCGCTTGCGGGATGTTGATACCGCGGATGGATCCCTCGTGCAGATCGAGGTGGGCCGTACCGTTCAACGCCTTCTTGAGTTGCGTCACCGTACCACCCTGAGTTGTCACATCCAGCGCCACATTACCCTTCCCGTCGATCGGGTCCTTGTCCATTGCATCCTTGAGCAGCGGACCCACCCGAATGCCAGTGAGATTCTGCTTCGCGGAGAAGCGCGGCGGGCTGGTGGCCACGAGCGATAACGCACCGACGACGCTGCCCTCGTACAGGTTGGCGCTCAATGGGCTGATGTTGACCTTCCCGTCCGCAGCATGGAGCTCCACTTTGACATTGGACGCACGCACATTAGCGGCCTTCAACGAACCGATGCGGATGTTGCCGTTGGCATTGAGATCCTTCAGGCCGGTCAGCTCGATCGGCTTCTCCGCTGTATCGCTCGGCTTCGCGGGGGAACGGGGAGGGGAAGATTTGGCGAGATAACGGTCCACATCAATCTGATCGATGGCGATGTCGAAGGTATACGCAGGTGGCGCAAACCTGCTCAGTCCCACCTTTGCAGTGATCGCACTCTGGTCGAGCTTGCCGCTGAAACTGGCAGCCATCGTTTGCTTCGCCAGGTTCGCGGTTGCCGCCCCGTCGGCCTTGAAGGCGAGCGTGCCGCCGGCCGGGTTGGGCAGGGTAAAGTCCGCGATCAAGTGCGATAGCTCGACGATCTGAGTCTTGAGATTTGCTGCAAGCGAAGTGGCCACAGTGCCCTTGATCAGCGTGTCACCTTGCTTTCCATCCAGCGCGATCGTTAACTGAGGCGAGGAAAACACCTGCTTCTCGAGATCCCCGGTAAGCGCCCCGGAAACTTTCATCTGTGCCTTGGTGGCACCTTCCGTCAGGGTTCCGTCAAGGTTGAGGGCAGCGATTTTGAATCCTTGTGTCGTGCCTTCAAAAGAGGGCAAGGAGAACAGCGCTTCGATCACGCGTCCATCCTGTTCCAGCCTGACGCGCCCATCCATCTTCTTTCCCGCGATGTCGCGCTCGCCGACCTTGAGCTGAGGCACGTCCAGTTTTACCTCGACGACACCTTTGCCTTGCTTGGCTTGGGCTGTGAAAGCGAGACCGTCCAAATCGAACTGGGTCGCTGCCGGCTTGAGATCGGCATTGCCGGAAAGCTTGGCCTTGATGTCCGACAAATCGGCCACCTGTCCGGTAACGTCAAAACCGAGATCCTTAAGAACGTAATGTTTCTGCTCCAGCTCAAAGGTCAATCCGCTCTTCAATTCAATGTGAACGTCGGCCTTCGGACTAGTCGACTTGAGGTCCCCTTTGAACGACACATCGGTGGGTTTGCCGTCCGCAATCCTGCCCGTGCTCAAGCTTGCTTTGGTCAATTCGAAGCGCCGTCCTTGCATCTCATCGTCGAAGCCAAGGGCGACGTCGGTCAGGCTCAAGCCGTCGACATCAAACTTGATCGGTTGCTGCGGTTGTTGCTCCTCTTTGGAAAGCAGATCATCGACGTTGGTGTGGCCGTCCTTGAAACGCTTGAGGTGAGCACGCACGCCATCTGCTTTCACCTGATCGATCACCAGTTCCTTGCGCAATAGAGGCAGCAATGCCAAGGAAATTCGCGCTGAATTCATTGCCGCGAACTCACCCTGGCCGTTGTGCTCCGAGATACTCACCTGGCCCAGATTGGCGCCGATTTTGGGGAAGAACGTCAGCCTCACGGCGCCGGGGATAACGAGCGTGCGCTGTTTCTTCTCCTGCACCAGCTTGATGATGAGCGGTTTATAGTCATTAGGATTGAATGTCGCGGCGACGATGGCCACAACAATCAGCACGAGCCCGATAAGGCCGGCGAGTCCAATGAGAGCAATCTTCAGATAACGTGCCATGGCATTCGATCGGATTGAATTTGCGGACAAGGATCCCATCCATGGCAGTACGAATCATGGATTGGGCGAGGACTTCGTTGAACCACGCACCGGCCAGTCATCCAGTGCTGGAGGAAAATTGTACCACTGAGGCGAAGCCTTGATCGGGAATCGGGCCAGCAGGGGATGCGCAAGGGGCGGTGGTGCGGTTACACTGGGGCGCCTTCGTTAAACGAGGCTCGACCAGGCTTCCTGGCTTCATCACCGGCCAGATTGAGGATGCTACTCTGCTTACCCACCCGCGTCGCATTTGCCGATATCGTTACGCGCGGCATGACGACAGTCCGAAAGGATGTGCGAGCTTATGACCGACGCAGCTAACCTGGCCCATAATTCGGTACACCAAACCGAAGTGGTGCTTTTTTTTATTCTCCTGCAGTTGGTCATCATCGTGATTTCGGCACGCGTCGCAGGTGAGGTAGCCGTGCGCTGGGGACAGTCCCGCGCGGTCGGAGAAATCATCGTCGGCATCCTCCTCGGCCCATCGCTATTCGGGCTGTTGGCGCCCGACTTGTTTCACTATGTGTTTCGCTCGACCGGGCCGGAGGCGATGACCACGCTTAGCCAGGTCGGATTGATCCTGCTGATGTTTCAGATTGGCCTGGAGTTCGATTTCTCCCACCTCACCACTCCAAGCAACCGTATCGCGGTACTGCGCATCGCCGCTGCAGGACTCGCTCTGCCCTTTACTCTCGGACTGGGCTTCGGCTATTACGCGGCGCCGGTGCTATCCCCCTCTGCCGCACCGCTGGCCTCGGCTCTGTTCATTGCCACCGCGTTCTCGATCACGGCGCTGCCAGTCTTGGGCCGCATCATGATGGAACTCAACATCACCCGGACCTCACTCGGTGTCATTGCGATCAGCGCCGCGGCCATCAACGATGTCGTAGGTTGGTTGTTACTGGCCCTGGTGACAGCGCTCGCGGTCGCCAATTTTTCAATGTCCGACTTTGCGATCAAGCTCCTCTACCTGGCGATCTACGTTTCCGTCAATTGGTGGATCGTGCGTCCTTTGATGCACCGGGTCGTCGGCGCCTCCCGGTCGTCCGGCGATGGACTTTCCGGCAACCTTCTCGGCGTCGTGCTGGCGATGATCTTCTTGTCGGGTATGGCCACCTACAAGATCGGCATCTTCGCCATCTTTGGCGGCTTCATGATGGGCGTGCTGTTGCACGATCAGCCTGCATTCGTCGCGGCCTGGAAGAAGAAGGTGGGCAGTTTCGTGACGGTATTCTTCCTGCCGATTTTCTTTACCTACACCGGCCTGCGCACCAATGTGGGTGGACTCGACAACGCCGTGCTGTGGGGCTGGTGCTTGCTGCTCCTCGCCCTGGCGACGATCGGCAAGTTCGGCGGCTGCTATTGGGCAGCACGATGGTCGAACCTGAATCCTCATGAATCGAAGGTGATCGGCATCATGATGAATACGCGTGCACTGATGGAACTGATCGTCATCAACACCGGCTACGACCTGGGCGTGATTTCGAAAAATATGTTTACCATGCTGGTATTGATGGCGATCGTCAGCACGGTCATTACCACGCCTGGCCTGCGCATTTGGCTGCCCAAGGCAGGCATTGCCGTTTCCGCGAGGTCACAGGATAGCGCTTGAGGTCCTTGTCCGACAGGACGCCCCGCCCATGCCGATCAATCATCGCGGAGAATTTGCTAGAATTGCAGGGAACTTTCCGTTCAAGCTCCGTTCAAGCATACGAGAGGTGCGATTTGACCGCTATTGCTGGCGCTCACCCGGAGACGCAGTGCGAGGTGCTGGTTGTGGGCGGCGGCCCTGCAGGGTCGACGATCGCGGCGCTGCTGGCCGGGCGAGGACGCCACGTCGTGCTCGTGGAAAAGGACAAGCATCCGCGCTTCCACATCGGTGAATCCTTGCTGCCGCTCAATCTTCCGCTGCTCGATCAGCTGGGGGTCGAAGGCGAAGTCGCCGGGATCGCCATGCTCAAGTACGGAGCGGAGTTTGTTTCCCCTTTTCATGACAAGACGGTCACCTTCGATTTTGCCGATGCGTGGGACAAGCGCCATCCCTATGCCTACCAGGTGCGCCGCTCGGAGTTCGACCATGTACTGTTGAAGAACGCTACCGCTAAAGGGGCAACGGTCATCGAGGAATGCAAGATCACCGAAGTGGACTTCCAGTCCGACGGCGGCACGGTGGCGAGAGGTCAGCATCGAGATGGTCGGAATCATGTTTGGCACGCCAGATTCCTGGTCGACGCCTCGGGGCGCGACACCTTGCTCGCCAACCGATTCGGGATCAAGAAGCGCAATAGCAAGCACAACAGCGCGGCGATATTTGGTCACTTTACCAATGCCCAGCGTCTGCCGGGCAAGGCAGAAGGCAACATCAGCATTTTTTGGTTCGCCCACGGCTGGTTCTGGTTTATCCCGTTACACGATGGGACGACGAGTGTGGGCGCGGTGTGCTGGCCCTATTACATGAAGACGCGCAAGAGCGATCCGACCACCTTTTTCATGGAGACCATTGCCCTTTGCCCCGCCGCGGCAGAGAGGTTGAAGGATGCGGCTCTGGTCGCTCCCGTCACCGCGACGGGCAACTACTCCTATCGCGCCGCGCGGATGACCGGCCGTGGCTACATCATGTTGGGCGATGCTTTCGCTTTTATCGATCCCGTGTTTTCGACCGGGGTGTACCTCGCCATGAACAGCGCATTCCTGGGCGCCGACACGGTGGAGACCTGCCTCAGCGAGCCGCGTGAAGCGGCGCGGGCACTCAAGCGATTCGATAAGGAAATCCGTCGCGGAATCGATACTTTTTCCTGGTACATCTATCGCGTCACCACGCCGACCTTGCGCGAAATGTTCATGGGTCCGCGCAACGTGCTGCGGGTTCAGGAAGCGGTGTTGTCGCTGCTCGCCGGCGATATCTTCCGCCACTCGGCAATCCGTTCCCGATTACTGGTCTTCAAGACGCTCTACTACGTCCAGAATTTGCTCAACTTCAGACGGAGTTATATGGGTTGGAGAAGACGTAAGCACGCCATTCGGGCTCCCGGCGAAGCCACATAAGAAGACTATGGATTTCGCTCCGCGTCTTGGCGTTGCCTATCTGACCCCCAGCGAGTTCGAGCAACACCAAGAAGGGATTCAAGCTCGGGCCCTGGGCGTCGTCGCGTTCAGCGCGCACCGACCCCCCAAGTTCACCACGAAGTGCCCATTTGTTGAGGTCACAATGCCCGTGTTGAATGGCGACGTCTGCTACGAGGTGTGGACAGCCAGGCAGCCGATCAGCTATTCAACCCAGAACGAAATCGCCAGCGCGAGCAGCGACGAAGTGTTGTTCGGCACCCTGCAAGTGCAGGAAACGCAGCGCGCAAATCTGGACTCGCTTGTCTTTGCCGCCTACACGAAACTATTCGACTTTGTCGACCATTCGGGGTATGGCAACCTGCTGCGGATCTGGCACTACCTTCCCCAAATTACCGAAGATGCCGATGGGCTCGAGCGCTACCAGCGATTCACCGCCGGCCGTCACGAGGCGTTTATGGCGAAGCGCGGTGGCGTCGGGCATCCTCCTGCGGCGTGTGCTCTGGGCAGTCGGGGTGGACCGCTAAGCATCTACTTCATAACGACCCGTGGCCGTGCCGGGATCCCGTTGGAAAACCCTCGCCAAATGAGCGCCTATCGCTACCCGCAGCAGTACGGGCCGCGCAGCCCGACGTTCTCCCGCGCGAACTTGGCCAGCTTCACTGGGGAGCAGCTGCTGTTCATCTCTGGCACGGCAAGCATCGTCGGGCATCGAAGCATGCACCTGGGCGATGCGGCGGCGCAGACTCGTGAGACCATTGCCAACATTCGCGCGCTGTTTGTTCAGACGAGCGAGGCGGGCTTTCAACCGGCACACGATGGGTTGCGCCTGAAGGTGTATGTGCGCCATGCCGAGCACCTCTCTGTGGTGGGCGACATTGTTAGCGAATCGCTGGGTCCGTTGACGCAAGTGGTTTATCTGCAAGCGGACATTTGTCGCCCCGAATTGCTCGTTGAGATCGAAGGCGTCTGCCGCGCCGCGAGCTGACCGGGTATGCGGCGTCCGGGCCTCTTAAATGGCGCAAATTGCGTAGTTTTGTGTGCGCTCCGAGCGAAGCTCGCTCGTCCGTGGCGAACAAGGACCTTCCTATGAAACAGTATGAGTCGTCTCTCGGTCGGCGTATTCGCGAGCCCTTGCTATACCCAGCGCATCGCCATGCGTCGCGATATTGTTCATGCGCCGCAGCACTGGTGTTCTCCCACGCGCCACCGCATCGGGACACCGCAGGATAATGCATAAGACTCTTTGTGGCGCGATCGGGCTGATGATCGGATGCGCGGCGCAAGCCGAACTACTTCCGCTCTGGGAAGCGGGCGGAGGTATTGGCGTCATCAACTTCCCGGGTTATCGCGGCTCCGACGAACGGCGAACCTATGTTCTGCCCGTGCCGTACCTGATTTATCGCGGCGAATATCTGAAAGTAGACCGGGAGAGCCTACGCGGTCGGTTGTTTCACAGAGACAACGTTATACTGGACATCAGCCTGAACGGTTCGGTGCCGGTGAAAAGTAGCGACAACAAGGCCCGCGAAGGCATGCCGGATCTGGACCCCAGTATTGAAATCGGCCCCGCGCTCAACATCACGCTGGCACGTTCGGACAATGAAAAATTCAAGCTCGATTTTCGTCTTCCGGCACGGGCGGTGATCGCGAGCAATTTTTCACATGTGAGAGATGTCGGCTGGATCACGCAGCCGAACCTCAGCGTGGATATCGTCGACCCATTCGGCTTTGGCGGCTGGAAACTGGGGTTGGTCGCCGGGCCGTTGTTTGCGACTCGGCGCTACCACAATTATTTCTATGGTGTGGCTGACGCTTTCGTCACACCGGAGCGACCCGCGTACCAGGCCCCAGGAGGTTACTCCGGCAGTCAGTTCATTACCGCATTGAGTAAACGCTACTCCAACTTCTGGGTGGGCGGGTTTCTGAAGTGGGATACTTTGCACGGCGCCGCCTTTGAAAATAGCCCACTGGTCAAGCGCAAGGAATTCTTCACCGGGGGATTCGCTGTTTCCTGGATTTTCCGGGAGTCCAACACCCTGGTCGACGTAAAGGATTGATCGGACAGTGCAACCGCCCATCTCTACGCAAAGCCAAAGTGCGCCTCATATCGTGGATGCTTCTTCTTCCGTCGATTTGTCGCCGCCTATCCGAGTCAAACGCGGAGCGCCCCGTCCGGTCGCGCGCTTGCCGAGGCTCATCTACGAGTACCTGGTGTTTTATGGATCTCTGGCGGTATTCGGCGTTATGTGCTCGCTCTGGGGCCTGCCCGCGGCAGTGTTCTACCATCTGTTGCCCCGCCGGACCGGCGCGTCGCTCGGCCGGTTCGTCACCATGGCTGCGTTTCGTGGTTTCGTCGGTTTTATGGAAATGGGCGGAATGATCAAGTGCGACCTTGAGGCGCTGGATATCCTGCGTGCAGAGCCGTCCATTGTTATCGCGCCCAACCACCCCTCGTTGCTCGATGCGGTGCTGGTTATCTCCCGCTTGCCGGACGTGGCATGCATCATGAAAGCAAAAATCTGGGACAACCCGCTACTGGGCCCCGGAGCACGGTTGGCCGGCCATATCCGTAACGAAACGCCGGCCAGCATGGTTAAGCTCGCCGCTAAAGAGTTAGCAGCAGGGCATCATCTCCTGGTGTTCCCCGAAGGCACCCGCACGGTGCATAAACCGATCAACGCATTCAAGGGGGGCTTTGCCCTGATTGCAAAAAAAGCGGCCGCACCGGTGCAGACGGTATTTATAGAAAGCAATTCGCCCTTTCTCGGCAAGGCTTGGCCGCTGTTCAAAAAGCCCGAGTTTCCGCACACCTATCGGGCTCGCCTGGGCCGTCGCTTCGAGGTTGGTGATGATGTGCAGGGATTCCTGGCGGAGCTTGAGCGCTATTATCGCGCGGAGCTCGGTACGCAGGATTCTGCGCCAGAATCCTCATGAGCCGTGCCTCGGCCACGCACCTCGTCCTCATTCCCAGCTACAACACCGGAGCCAAAGTTTTCGAAACCGTGCGTGAAGCGCGCGCGTTCTGGGAACCGGTATGGGTCGTGGTGGACGGCAGTACGGATGGTACGGGCGAAAGGCTGCGGCAAATCGCCGCGCATGATCCTGGTCTGCGGGTGCTGCATCTGCCGCACAATCAAGGCAAGGGCGCGGCTGTCCTGCATGGGCTGCGCGAGGCGCAGGCGAGCGGCTTCACGCACGCGCTGACGATGGACGCCGACGGGCAGCACCCCGCGCAATGCATTCCGCAATTCATGGCCACCTCACAAACCCACTCGCACGCGCTGGTTCTCGGCAAGCCGGTCTTCGATGCGAGCGCCCCGCGGCTGCGCGTCGCCGGACGAAAGCTCTCCAACGGCACGGCCAACCTGGAAACGCTCTGGGCCGGCATCGGAGATTCGTTGTATGGCTTCCGCGTCTACCCCATCGCAGATCTTCGAGCGGTCATGGAAACCAGCCGTTGGATGCGGCGCTTCGATTTCGACCCCGAGGCGGCCGTACGGCTTTGCTGGCGAGGACTGCGCCCAATCAACCTGCCCGCGCCGGTGAAATACTTCAAAACGGACGAAGGCGGGGTGTCGCATTTTAATTATCTGCGCGACAACGTGCTGCTCAGCTGGATGCATGGCCGGCTCCTGCTCGGATTCTTGCTGCGCCTGCCGTTGCTTCTGTGGCGACGCTGGAAGCGAGGAGCAGCTACGATGTCTAAATCATCGCCCCGTTGATGGAGATGATCTGACCGGAGATGTAAGCCGCCTGTTCAGACGCGATGAACCCGACCAGGTCGGCCACTTCTTCCGGCGTGCCGGTGCGTTTCATCGGCACCAGTTGATCGATAAGTTCCTTGCTGAACACGTTTTTCGAGATGGGTGAGGCGATTATGCCGGGGGCGACGGCATTGACGGTGATGCCACGGCTCGCCAATTCCAACGCCAGCGACTTCGTCGCGCCATGGAGGCCCGCCTTGGCCGCAGCATAGTTGGTTTGGCCGCGATTACCGACCAGTCCCGCCACCGAGGAAATATTGACGATGCGCCCCCAACGGGTACCGATCATCGGCAGGAGTAACGGCTGCGTCACGTTAAAAAAACCATTGAGCCCCACGTCGATCACCCGTATCCACTGTTCCCGGCGCATTCCCGGCATGACTGCGTCATCGTGAATGCCGGCGTTGTTAATCAAAATTTGTATCGCGCCCTCGGTCAGCAAACCTGCCAGCGCATCGGTGACCGCTTCAGGATCCGTCACATTGAAAGTAACGGAGGCGGCGGACCCGCCACTCGCTGCGATCTCGGCAACGATTTTCTCGGCGTGCGACAGGCCACTGTTGGCGTGCACATAGACATGATGCCCGTCGAGGGCAAGCCTGCGACAGATGGCGGCGCCGATCGCCCCGCTGCCGCCGGTGACGAGAGCGCGCCTCATCTCACCGATCGAGGCTGGGCGGCGCTTGCCCACTACCCGGCTTGGAAGCACGAGCGCCCCCACCCGTCATCACGGCAGGGCCGCGGCATCGAGCACGACAGCGGCGCGGCCGCCGAGTAGTTCCGTACCCTCGCTAGACACGCTGAACTGGTAAATGACCCGATGCTCGTCGCCTAACAACTTTTCAGCATCTATCGCCAAGTCGCCCGAGAAAGTATCGAGGCGCTCCACATGACAGACCAGATCGCGCACACTCGCGAGGTAGCCACCACGTGCGCGCTGACCGGCCGCGCCGCAGAGCCCGCCGTGCAACGCCATCGCCTGAGCCGCATATTCGACGCCGCAGAGTGCATGCAAGCGATCGCGACTGCGCAACGGATTGTCCGCGTCGCGATGACTGCGGGCAATGCAACGAATAGTCGTCGCATCCCATTCAACGACACCATGCAACAGACACATGTGGCCGGCGTGGGGAATGCGATTCGCTATTGCGTCTCTATCGATCAACATGGCTCGAGCGAAACGTCGATACGGTTATCTGCAATGTGCTGCAATACGACGGTTCCAGCTTCGCGCCGAGCCAGGAGAGAAAGCAAGGGCAAACTGCGCGCTGCTGGATTGCCAATGCGCAGTTGTTCCAAAGCCGGATCGCTCATGGCGGTAGGAGTGGCTCCACCGCACGTGAGTTGGATATCGAGGCGCGCCAAAGAGCGCTCGCCGGCCTGCGGCGTCAAGACCAGCGCCGTGCCGAAGGTGGCGCCAATAGGACGCTTCGCGTGCAGGGGTTCCGGATAGGGCAGATCGTAGACGATGAGGATCACGGTTCGAGCCTCGACGGTTGCCTGAACGGCAGCCTCCAGCAGTCCAGCCGAAAAGCTCGCGTCATAGCAGCACAGGCTGGTCGAGGGCTCGCGCGATTGCGTGGCGATACTCCAGTAACCGGCGGGCGCATTGTGCACTGAGTTGTGGAATCGAGTAGGCGAAACCTCGCGTTCCGGTGAAGCAAGAACCTCGAAAATGTGATGTATGGTTTCACCATCTCCGCAGGACGAACTGAATACGGAGGAGGTAACGGCAGGGTCGCGCTGAGACTGCGTGATCGCCTCGCCTCCGACAGCCAGCGCCAGCTTGACTGTCGGAACCGTGCGCCGGCGCTCTGCGGGTGGCAGCCATTCGCTGGAGGGCAGCACCGGCGGCGCAGGCACATAGCCCGCGCTGCCCGCGAATACAGCGCAGCTTGCCTGCCAGCCGTTCAAGCCGGGACCGCGCACGCCGACTCCTTCGACGAACACGCGCATCACCCGGCACGCCCGAGGATCACGCTGCAGTTGCTTCCGCCGAAGCCGAATGAATTGCTCATCACTCGGTCAACCCGGGCCGATTGGTTTTCGACAAGATAGCGACTCCTCAAGGCAGGATCGACGCCGAGAGTGTGCACACTTCCGGGCAGCAATCCGTGGCGAATGCTGAGCGCCGAAATGATGGCCTCGGTAATCCCGGCTGTGCCCAGTGTGTGCCCGGTCCAGCCTTTAGTCGAACTGCACGGCGTGTGCGTACCGAACAGATCGCAGATCGCTCGATCCTCAGCGGCATCGTTGGTCTTGCTCGCGGTGCCGTGCAGATTGACGTAGTCGATCGACCCCGGCGACAACTGCGCCGCCGCCAGGGCGCGCTCCATGGCGAGCCGTGCACCCAGACCTTCCGGATGCGGGGTCGACATGTGATAGGCGTCGCTGCTTTCACCGACGCCCAACAATAGCACGGCGTCGCCGTTCTCCTGCCCCGTCGCCTTCTCGAGTAGCGCGAACCCCGCGCCCTCGCCGATGGAGATACCGTTGCGTTGCGCGTCGAACGGCCGGCACGGCGCTTCGGAGACGAGCCCTAGGGAATGAAAGCCGTACAAGGTAGTCAAGCACAACGAATCCGCGCCGCCGACGATAGCGGCCTCGCACAAGCCGGCAGAGATCATGCGCGCGGCATTGCCGAACACTTTGGCAGTGGTTGAGCAGGCGGAGGAGACAACGGCCGCCGGCCCGTGCAGATCAAAATAGCGGCGCACGAAATCGGCCAGGGAAAATGTATTTTGTGTGGACGAATAGCGGAACTCGGCCGGTAACGCCCCGGTTCGCGGATCGCGCCTGCGGTAGGCGAGCTCGGTGTCGAAGATTCCCGAAGTGCTGGTGCCCAGGAACAGTCCGATACGCTCGGGGCCGTACTTGTCCCGGGCAACCGCTACCCCTCGCGCGAATCCGTCCTGTTCCAGCCCCATTTGGGCCAAGCGATTATTGCGGCAATCGAAATGGGCCAGATCGGCGCGGATACGCACCTCGTCAACCCCTGCAACCTCGCCGACATAGGTGGGAAGAGTCACGGTCTCGAAACGGCACGGCTGCAAACCGCTACGCCTTTCGCGCAGCGCCGCGTGAGTCGCCGCCAACCCAGCACCCAGGCTGTTGACGATTGATAGATGACTCAAAACTAGAGTGTGCACTGGTTAAGGTCGGACGCGGCGCAGGCCGTACAGGCCGAGAGGTCTTCATTCGAGGCTCGCACTGTGGCCAGTGCCTGGAATAACGGCAGTGGCGGCAGTGCCTGAAACTGCGATAGTTTAGCAAAAAGCAGTACCGCTCGTCCTGCCATGGAGTTAATGCCGGCAGCACCCGTACTCGGTCTCATGACAACGGCTCAGCAGCACGCCTGGCAATGAACAAGACGTTGCCGAACGGTGTGCCTGCGCTCATCGGTTCGGCACTCACAATGAATCCGAGGCTGCCGAGTAGCGCTTTCCACTCATCCGCTGGACGATAGACTAGACTTTGGCTGAACTGTCCTCGTGTCCAGCAGGCGAAGCGCTCAAGCCAGTGCGTCGTGTGGAACGCCGTGCCGCAGCTAGCATCAGCTTCACGTAAGAGCAGCACGCCGTCTCTCTCAAAGGCTCGAGCGCATTTCTCCAGCAAAGTGTGCTGCTCGTCGCGATCCAGGTACAGCAGAACATCGAGGATCGTAATCACCGAACATCGGGGAAGTTCGATGTCCCGGATGTCACTCTGCGTAACGGCGATTCCATCGCCCAAAGCGAGACGCGCCGCCTTTGCGCGATCGGAACGCAACTCCACACCGAGCATCTGCAGTTCACGGGGGGGAGTTGGCCAGTCCTCCGGCCACTCACCTTTGGCGAAACGATCCCTCGCCACTTGCAGCAACGATATCAGCACACCTTGACCACAGCCTAAGTCGAGCAGCCGGCCACGCTGTGGCAACAGACCTTCCTTCAACAGGAAATGAAACACGGGGTCGGTGCCGAGCTTGCCCCGGGCGAAATGCCAAGCATATCGCCCTGCGCCACGATAGCGCTCCGCGGCGGCGTCCACTAAAGGTTTAAAGCTTGAGTCCATCATCGAACCCGGCAGAGTCAAAGGCCGTTGGCAAGGAGACGACCTTAAGGCCACGCGACGCAAGGCGGTCAAGAAGTTCCGGCAGCACGGCGAGAACTACGGGTTGCCCGGCAGGCGTACTGGCCGGAGAGCCGTCGTGCAATAACAGTACGTCCCCCGCATCCAATCCTCGAGTCAGCCGACGCAGAACGCCGACAGGATCGCCGCGGACGGCATCGTAGCCGCGCCGCGTCCAGGAGATGTAGCGCATGCCGGTCCACGCCATAACCGGATCGAGCAACGGACTGCGCATACCGGCAGGCGCGCGAAAGAACACCGGGTATCGGCCGGTAATACCCTCGATCACTTTCTGCGCCGCTTCCACTTCTCGGCGCAACGCCCGCAACCCGTACCAAGCGAACGCGTTGGAATGGCGATAACTATGATTTTCCACACTGTGGCCACGACGCACGATGTCACGTACAAGGTCCGGATGCGCGGCCGCCCGTTCAGCAATGCAAAAAAAACTCGCCTTGGCTCCGTGACGATCCAGCAGATCGAGCACCCGCGGTGTCACCTGCTCATCCGGCCCGTCGTCGAAGGTGAGCGCGACTTCACCACGGCGCGCAGCGGCCTCCGGCAGACGAATCAGGTTTGCGCCGAGCAGACGGCTCTTCGGCCACATACCGAAGAGGCCCAGGAGCGCATGGTTACTCGCTAAAATCCCCACCACCGCGAGCCAGTAGCCTGGATAAGCCAGCGCGAGCACCACCCCGCCGATGTGAAACCAAAGTGACAAGCGAATGGCCGGCGCGGGATTCCAGCGGATCGGGCGGAGCGATCGGGGGACACCGATGTCCGGAATGGCCTTAGGCACTATGCTCATTGGTGGGTCAGTCAATTAGTTGGTTGCGGTCCCGGCGAATGGATTTTGATCAAGAATCCGCGACCAGAGCCGGGTCCATGTCTGCCAATCGTGTCCGCCGTCGCTCACCGATACCTGCTGCGCCGGAAGGCGCGCCGCGAGCAGCTCGCCCGCTAAAGCAAAGCGGTCGCTGCGGCCATAGCCGAGAAAAATTCTCGGTCGGTCGACAGAGCCGGGCTGGTACGCCTTGAGCCAGACGAGCAGCGCGCTTTCATCGTCAACGGCCGCGGCGGAAGCAGGTTGCCAAGAGGCGAACCCGCCCGAGCGTGCAAGCTCCGCTATGGCGCCCGTGGACCCGAGATACGGTGCCAGCAGGATAACTCCCTCTATCACTCCGGGATGAGCGCGAGCATACAACAGCGACCCCATACCTCCGACGGACACACCCACTAACCAAATGCGTTTGTATCCCCTGGCCCGCGCCGGGGCTACCACGTCTTCATCAATGCGCTGAATTACTGTACGCTCCAGATAGTAGTCCAGATGCGCATCCGCAGCGACGGTGTCCAGCGCGGGCTCGCGTTGGCGGACTGCCTGCACAAAGCCATGGCGCACAAAGGCTTCGGGCTTATCATTGGCGCCCGGCAGCATGATGAGCAGGATGCGATCCGTGCCTGGACCGGGAACCGGATCATAGAGGAGATCCATGGGGACCTGGGTAGCTCGATGGATGTGGCAAGCGCTGCTGAGCGCTGTGAGCAGGAGAGAGCAGGCAAGGCGTGCCCACATGGTTCATCGCTTTCCGGCTTCACCATGCGCGGTAAGAATCGCGGAGAAAATCAGGCTGAGCATCGCGCCGATCGCCACTGTCATGCCGATACCGTGCAGCACGGGGATATGCGAGAACGACAGCATACCAAATCCGATTACCGTGGAAACATTGGCAAGCAGCAAGGAAGCGACGGTACGCTCCCGGTTTTGGCTCGCGAAGTTCTGCCGCTCAAAAAACAACGAGTAGTTGGATCCTATCGCGACCACCAACGAGAGGCCCACAAGGTGAAAAATGGTCAATTTCTGCCCGCTGCCACTCAGTACGGCGGTGGTAATGATAACAGCGGCGATAAGCGGCGCGAGCACCTCATACACCCGATGCGGTGAACGCAGGTTTGCGCCCAGCAGCACGACGATGGCCAGGCTGCCCAATAGAGATTGGACCAGCGCTTCGTGACGGTAAGTACGATAGAGCTGATCCGCCTCACCCTTAAGGTCGAGCAGCATCGGGCTAATGCCGCCTACTTTGCCAGTCAGTTCCCGCAGCTGCGCCGGCTCGCTCACGCCACGCAGCGGAAGCACTGCTACCCAACCCGCGCTGCGCTTGATCAATAGCGAATCGAGCTTGAGCGCGAGGCTGGTGCCGCTCAGGCTACGTCGGTCGAGAAGCGCTTGCTTCTTGGCTGCCGCGACATCCCCCAGAAACGGCTCGAACAGTTCGGCGCGGAACGGCAGCCCGGCGAGCGCCTGCTCCAAATTGGCGCGCAGCACCTCGGCCGGCGGCAATGCTGCCTGTCTCGCCCGTTGCGCCCCCTGGCTAGGCAGCACCAACGCCGCGGAGTCGAAGCCAGCGAGGCTACCCTGGCCGACCATCGCCTGCAACGTTCCGGCTAACGCCTCGCTGGCCGCCAGCGCTTGATCTTCGCTTGGCGCGTTGACCAGCAACAAATACCGCGCATCGGGCGCACCGATGTCGCCGCGCAGTAGCTCGTCCAGCTGCTGGTCTTCTTGCGACAGGGGACTCAGACCGGACAATTCATCGTCCCATAACCCACCACGCGGCAGACTCAGGAACAGTGCCGCCATGGCCACCGCCAGAAACAGCGGGAAGCGCAGGCGAGCCGAGTGCTGCATCAGTCTGAGCACTGCTGGAGCGAAGGCTGCAGAAGCCGCGGCACTGAAATTTCTGGGCATGAGCGCGGGTAAAACCCAACGAGTAACGCTGACCGCCACAACCAGCCCGGCGATGGAAAACAATCCTAATTGCGCGAGCCCGGTAAACCCGGAAAAAAGCATGGCACTGAAGCCGCATAGCGAGGTCAGCACGCCGAGTCGCAGGGTGGGCCAAATACGCGGTAATGTTTGCTCCGGCGGGCTGCCAGGCGCCGTCTGGGTGAACAGGTAAATCGCGTAGTCCACGGCTTCGCCGATCAGGGTCGCGCCAAATCCCAGGGTAATGCCGTGCACCGAACCAAATCCCAGGCTCACTGCGGCGACACCTGCCAGCGCACCACTTGCGACCGGCAGCAGGGCGAGCAGCAGCACCCGCGGCGAACGGTATATCAATAGCAACAGGCTCGCGACAAGAAACGTGGCCAGCATCGAGAAGCGCAAAGCGTCCCCCTTGATCTTTGCGCGGGTGCTGACCGAGAAAACACCCGGACCGCTTGCCAGTACTCGCGCGCCCTGCGCGCCGCTGGCGGCGCGGGCCTGCTCGAAGGCGCGGTGAATGATCGCCAGCGCTTCTTGCTGCGCATCGATGTCGAATCCGGGCGCCCGGGTCTGCAGCAGGAGCAAAGCGCGCCTGCCATCCCGAGAAAACCATACGCCGTCGCGCGTAGCGGGGTGGACTGTCCCTTCCAGTTGCTCCAAGAGCTGTAGCAATTCGCCGGTAGGATCGTTAGGCAACACGCGCTTCACCAGCATGCCGGCAGGAGAACCGAGCAACTGCAAATCGTTCTCCAGGGCCCGCCGTAGCCCAGCCGCGGAAAAGCGCTCGGCCGATACCGCCGGGCTGAGCAGATAGCGGTTACGCCAGAGGAAGTCGCGATCCTTTTCGAGTCCAACATCCTCGCCACTGTTAACTGAGGCAAAGGTAGGCTCGGAGCGCAACCGAGTGGCGAGATTTTTACTGAGCTTTGCGAGTATCTCAGGCGGCGCACCGTCGACTCCCAGCAGGACGAGCCGTGACACCACGCCGTCGCGCAACTGCTCGACCAGTATCTGTTGAGTAGGTGAGGGCGAACGCGGAAGAAACGCGGACAGGTCGGTGCTGAACTCGGCTCGGCTGATCAGAATGACACAGGCAAGCACCCCGCTCAGCCAGAGGCCGACCGCCCATCTTGCCGATACCTTCAAGAGTCGTCCTTGACGACCGTCATCAACGAACGATCACCATCGGCTTCCAGTGTTTCGATGCTATCAACCCAATTCCTGCTGCCGCTGATCTTGATCAGACTCACCATGGCGAGCATCTTCGGCTCATTCGGCTGCAACGTCAGTTGCCAGTGCTCGGCGTCGCCTTCGAGGCTCGTATTGTAGAAGCGGTTCAAGGTCTCCAGATCGCCCGCCAAGGTGGCGCGGATGCTCTCGACGAAGGCCCATATCTCGGGATAGTCTTGCAGCATAAGCGTTCGGCGCTGCCGCCCGCCTTCCCGCTCGATGGTGAGTTTGTTCTGTTCCACGACCAGGCTTTCCGGCTTCGGCAGGAGAGTGGTTTTTTCCAGGCGACCGGGCGCGGCGTAAACGAGGGTTCCGGAGAACTCGAGCGGCTCCTTGAGCACGCTCAAGTATTTGCGCTCCACAAAGCGAGACTTGGCCGTCTTCACTTGGGCTAGTTCGCTCATCAGCTGCTTTAAATCCCACGCCACGGCGGCTTTGCTTGTCTCATCCGCAGCGAAAGCGGGCGAACAACTGGCTGCAATCATCAGCAAGGCCGCCATCAAGCGCTTAAACTCAGTCCCAAAAATCATAGAAATTGAACCAGTTATACGGGGCGAGGCGGCAGTAATGTTCGAGTCGCTCGACGTAGCGATTAAGCGCTTGCTGCGCTAGATCGCGGCGCTGCGCAGGCGCCACATCGGACAGGTCCATCAGTTGCTCAAAATAGATGTCGTAGCGCCTGCCTCCTCGATACAGCCCGAACATCAGCACGATTGGCCGCCTCAGTATCGTGGCCATGCGAAACGGACCCAACGGAAATGCCGCCGGTTCGCCAAAGAACGGGCAGTGCATCTGCCCTTCGCCTTTCAGACTACGGTCCGCCAACATGCCTACCAAATCGCCACGCGCCAAACTTTCCTCAACTTTCAGCATGGAACCGCACTTGCCCAAACCGATGATATCGACCGCCAGCTTCGGGTTGATGGCGTTGAGGACCGCGTTTATTTTTCGCGCATTTTCCTCGTACATGACCATGTCGACGCGCAGGCCCGATTCCTTGCGGCCCATTGCGCGCACCATTTCGAAACTGCCGACGTGAGCGCCGAGCAGGAAGGTGCCGTGGTCCCTGGCGCGCATTTCTGCAGCAACGTCCTGACCGTGGATCCTGATGTCGAAGCGGTCGCTTTGCTCGTTGAGCAAGAAGACCCGATCGAGCAGGGTGGAGGCGAAGCAGTGATATTGCCAAAATGAGTCCGCCAATCGCGGCTTGCGTTCGAGTACCTTGGCGAGATACTTCGTCGAGGCCGCATTAGCCTTGGGAGAGAAGAGCAGGAAATACAGGCAGATGGGATACAGCAGCAAGCGTGCCACCGGACGGCCCAAGCGCAATGCCACCCACACGATAAACCTGATGATGCCGGTATTGCTGCGTTCTGGCTGGGCCCGCCACTGCGGGTCTGCGCTGCTGCTGGTCGTCACCTATTCCCCAACTTCAAGGCGCCGGTCAAAACCGGCTGCTCCTGCAGAAGACACTCGAACTTCGTCTCTCCGTCAGGCGAAACGTCCCACCGAATGAACACCGTGTCGCCGGGGCGCACCGGGCGCAGGAATTTGGCCGAACGAATCACACAGCCGGCGCCGCCAGATTGTGCGCAATTCGACCCCGCCGTCACCGCTTGTAGCACTTCATCCAGCAATACCGCGCCGGGGATGATCGGGTTGCCGACGAAATGGCCTCGCGCCGCAGGGTGATCGACGGCAAAAACCTTCTCTAGGGTATTCGGCACGCTGACTATCTCTCGGAAACGGTGGCGGACAGCCGATTGACCGCCTCGCGCGGCAATTTCCCTGTCGCATTGCGGGGCAATTCCTCGACCAAATGCAGCGGTCGGGGCAGGAAAGCAGCGTCGATGCGCTGCCGCAACGCCGCGGTAATGTCTTCCGCAGTGAGGCCTGGAGCAACGACGAAGGCCATCAAGCGTGTAACGCCGTTGTCCTCTGTCTCCGGCATCACGAACACGCCATCACGTACACCCTCGATAGAATTGAGGTGGTAATTGAGGTGCGCCAGTGAGGTGCGCTTGCCGGCGACGTTGACCAAATCCGCCAATCGGCCATGTAACAGGAAGCGTCCTGGACCTTGCACCTCGATCACGTCATTGAGCGGCGCTGGTATTTCCACCGGTCCACCGACGGCCCAGGTTCCACGCTCGTCCTGGTGCACCCTGATGCCGTCCAGAGCAACCCATTGCGCACCTTGGACAGTACGCCGCACGGCCACCTGACCCGCTTCAGTGCAGCCGTAGATTTCGTACAACGGAGCGGCGAAGCGTGTTTCAGCTGCAACGGCAAGTTGCGGTGAAAGCGGAGCGGTCGCGCAGAGCAGGAAATCGACGGGAGGCAGCGCAGCCGAGTCGGCCAAGAGTGCGCGCAGATGGACCGGTGTAGTGACCAGTATGCGCGGACGTGGCATTTCCTCCAGGCTGGCGGCAATATCGCCAGGGTAGAAGGGCCGTTCGGCGTGTAGTGCGAGGCCATGCTGCAGAGGTAGCAGCACCGTGGATTCCAAACCATACATATGCTGCGGCGGGACCGTCCCCAGTACCGTAGCACCGGAGAACGCTGAAACGCCGAGCCGCGCCCCTGCTGCGAGCGTGCTCGCGACCAGCGAACCCCAGGTCTTTACGTGCGGCATGGGCTGCCCTGTGGATCCGGACGTAAAAACGTGGGCCGCCACCTGGGTCGCGGCAAAGGCTGGAATCGCTGGTACCTTTTGCCCCCGGGCAATTTGCTCTGGATAGGTAACTGACTCCAGCAACGGATGCGGGGACACAGCATCGGTCAAGCAATAGACATCAGGATATTGATCGCCCAGTCGCGCGATTAACTCTGGTGTGTGATTGGGCGGCAGCAGACTGATTTGCTGGCGCATCAATGCGGCCGCAAACCCGACCGCAAAACGAAAACGGTCCGAGCAAAGATTGAGCACGTGTCCACGCTGCGGCAAGACGGCAGCTACGCTAGCCAGTTCAGCGAGAAATTGTGCCACATCGATAGCCTGCGCGTGCCGGTAAGCGGCAATTTCGTCCAGCCGAGTATGGCGTATCAACGGAAGGTACGTGTTTGTCATGGCTAAGGTCCACGCTTCGACACGGGAGCGTCGCGTTGCGTAAATAGGCGGAGCAGATCCGCTATGGTGCCATGGCGATAGTGGCGGAAGCGAGTGATGCGATAGCCATACTCGAGCGCGAACATGAGCACGGTCAGCGGGGCGTTCAGCAGATTGACGAACAGCGACCAGACATCGAGCGGCGCATAAAGGAAGAGCAGCACCGAACCGAGCAACTGGCCTGCGAAGAAAATGCTCCACGCACAGGTTACGCGGCGCGTATAGACGACCAGTTCATCGGGCAGCGGCCCGCGAATCTTGCGCGCCAGCCGGGTCACAATGGCCTCGCGTCCAACTAACAGCGAACCCGCGAAGAACACCAATAAAGTTGCGTTGATAATGGCGTGGGGAACACCGGACACGGCCATCAGGCTTTGATGGGCTGACTGCCACGAAGCGGCCAGAATCAGCAACGCAAGACCTGCCAATAACCACTTGTATTTAGCGTGAGAGCGCGCTACCACGATGCCACCCAGAACGATCAACTGAATCGATAACAGCACCGCAGCGACGGTTGCCCATCTTGCTGTACTGGTCAGCGCTGCGTGGACCAGCAAGGGATAAGCAGCCAGCGCGAGAAACCCGAGGACTTTCCCGGCCCGAGCCACCGCCGGAGGCATTTACTTCACCCGGTGCTGTTGGATATGCCGAGTCAGGCTGCGTAGCGAGCTGAAGATTTTGCCATTCTCCTCATCATCCGAGCGCAGCTTGAAGCCATAGGTCTTGGAGATGGCGAGGGCGATCTCAAGAACATCGATCGAGTCGAGCCCCAGCCCCTCTCCATACAAAGATGCCTCGGGGTCGATTTCCGAAGCTTGCACTTCCAGATTCAAGGTTGCGACGATCAGCTCCGCCAACTCGAGCTCTTGGGCCGCTTCCATATTTAAATTAGTCATTCCAGTCTGCAACGTCTTAATTATTAAATTTTATCTGATCGGGTGCAGTACAACAAGGAGACTGTGGTGCTAGCCGAGCATGCTCATGGATGTCCGGGTGACGGTGCAACTGTACTGGAAATGCAGCACCTTTTGGAGTGCGGGGCTCGTCGCGCTACTCTCCAAATCACTGAGCCACCGCTCGAGCACTGTGCTTGTGCCGTCGCGCGGCACCAGAATGAGGCCGCACCTCGGGAGGAGCGGAAGAATTCGATAAACGTTGGATGATCCTTAAAGGCGGTCTGAGCTAGCGCCTGCACGCACGTTGCGGACTTTCAGCTTTGTCTTCGCAACGGACCGCAAGACGCTATGGAACCGGTGTTGATCGAGCCATGTTTTCTTTCCTTATCGGTGATGCGAGCATGGATCATTTTCATCGCAATCTCCCCCGATGATTCATATCGATCACGCAGGCGCCTCGGGCCATCTGAACCCTTTGTCCGGACAGCATCAGAACCGTCAGCGGGCCGCACCAACCTCACCCTGCTCGTCTAGCGGTCCCGGCGAAAATCCCGGTCCCGATTGTGGCGGGAGATCACTTCGCGACGCCGCAGCCAGCGGCCGATTGCGTGAAGCAGATGCAAGAGGTCATGGCGCGGGCGGCGACATGGCATTTATTGCCCTGCCAAGCCTCGGTCTGTTCGGCAACAACCACCTGTTCACGCAGGACAAGAACAACCTCGAGCTCGCTGACGTCATCCTGAACTGCCCAGGGAGGACGCAGAACGAAGGCCCGGCCATCACCACCACGGCGATGACTGATTCACTTCATTCATCTGTGCCTTGCGACGCGAAAGCGAGGAGTGAGGTTCGATCCGTTTTGGCGATGCGAAATCGAATCCGGTCAGGCTGGCGGCGGATGCCTCTGATCCCGTTCATAACATCTTCGGCGCTCAGCACGTCCGGATTCGAGCGCCTGTTCCCACCGCCGCCAGCATGGCCTCCAGCCTGTGGATTGAAGGCCGCTACGCCTCCAATCGGTCAGGCGGGATGGCGCGGACCCCCCTTCGTCGGCGACCATCAGTCCTTATTGAGATTCTGCTTTGCTGTTCCGCAGCCCGCCTCCCAGCCTCCTGGTAATTCAGGCGTGGGATCAAGAACGCTGCGGCGGCGGCAAGTCTCGCATCCAACGGACTGTCACCCAAGAATTAGCGAGCACAACGAAATGGCATGCTTGGGGCTGTGTTGAAACAGGTGGAGCGGGTGAAGGGGATCGAACCCTCGTCGTAAGCTTGGGAAGCTTCTGCTCTGCCATTGAGCTACACCCGCGCCGCAGGTTGGATTCTAGCGCAATTCGCGCGTGCTACGCTGCAGCGCTACGAACATCGCCCCTGAACAGGAAAGCAAAGAGTGCGGGTGCGGCGGCTACGCGCTCGTAACCACCACGTGCCGAGCCAAATAAAGTTGAGGGAAAGCCCCGCTATGCTCCCGGCCGCGACACCTGGCGCAGCGGCTCCACGGATCGAAATCACCTGTAGCACTAAACTAAAATGACGGTGCGTAATTTAATTTACGTATCCCACCCGTGGCCGTCGATCCGACGTACTTCACGAATTGCCTCCAATACCTATCCAACCGCCGATGCCGCCTGAACGCGAATCTGCTGTTGATCCACCATGTGAATGTCGCCGCGCAAATGAAGGAAACCACGCGGTAGTTCGCCCTTGGGAAGCTTCCGCTCGGCCATTGGGAGACAGCGCATCAGATGTGGATTCGACGGCGTTTCCATCAGTGCCAATGGGCCGGGCGGCCGGCCACGGCGCCACCCGCATTTCGCGACTCCATTGCGCAGTTCGCGCCACAAACCTGCCAGCTCGTCGCATCAGTACGGCAACACCGGGCACTGGCTTTTAGTATCCCCTAACACGGAGGAGTCGTTGACGTCGTCCCCATCCTAAAGGGGGCGAGGATTCCCACAGCTCGCGCTGCATGTCCGCAGCGCGCAAAGCAGGTTTAACGCGCCGTTCAGGTCAAGATCATGTTCAGAACGCCAGTGCACGCAAAGCCACTGCCTTATTTCCAAGGTCTGCTATACCTCTCCGGGTGCGACGCGGGCAGAGCGCCACACGCCGAACAGACTTGGGACGAACCTCGACCCGAGACTCAGGGCGCACCGCAATCGCCTTGTATGCGGAGCAGGTTTCCGCAAAGCTCGACCAGCCTGCACCCGGTACCGACTTTGCCATGCTCGTTCGGCCACGCCGGGCAGCACAGGCATTGCATCCCCAAGCGCGCATGGCTGCGCTAGCACACGATCGGCGCGCTCGGTGCCCAAGGCTCCGCAGTGAGCGCCTACTCCGTGATCAATTTCCGGTTCCTGCCGCCGCTGGTGCGCTGGCTGGGGCCGCGCTGGCGTGCGGGCGATTATCATCTAGGTTGCCGGGTACGACCGCCAGCCGCACCTCATCGCAGCAACTGGAAACGCATATTCCCCCGCGAACTCGAACCTGCACGTAGGAGTAAATGATGGAGCAGAACGAACGACATTTGCAGCGGGCGCGCCGGAATGCGGGTAGGAAACTTGGCTTCCTCATTCACGCGACCGTCTTTGCGCTGGTCAACCTTTCGCTCTTTGCCATAAACCTCTCGGCCACCCCATCTCGCATCTGGGCGGTTTTTCCCTCCGTCGGGTGGGGGCTCGGTCTATTGATCCATGGAGTCGTTG
>Ga0209118_1000059_pt1 | contig 80132 bp, 71 predicted proteins | sample BlaSpr_A8_Ref_M1_FD_187988 | JGI IMG/M metagenome (GOLD analysis project Ga0209118, IMG submission 187988) | Forest soil microbial communities from Thunder Bay, Ontario, Canada - Black Spruce, Ontario site 2_A8_Ref_M1 (SPAdes) (version 2) | ecosystem: Environmental > Terrestrial > Soil > Boreal... | reverse complement strand
ATTGCCGGTCTCCTTTATCTCTTGCGCTTCGAGCGCGTGTCGATAACTTGGGAGCGTATCGCATCCCGCCGGAGACCGGCCTTCTCATCCCATCTGGTTTACTCTAACGAGTCCACGAGTAGACTGGAAGAGTCCCACTCGAATCGTCTTCGTCTCGCTGCGCCTGTTCTTTGCCACCCTTACGGTTTAAGATTCACCCAGGAGAAGACTTATGGTTACCGCCCTTGGCAACATTACTCCACTGGCCAACGACTACAGCGAAATCGCGCGCTCTCCCCTTGAAGCCGACCGCTGCGCACTCCTGGTAGTCGATATCCAGGAGAAACTCCTTCCCCCAATTTTTCAAAAAGAGCAGCTTATCAAGAACTCCCAATTGCTCATTCGGCTGGCCGGCATCCTGAAACTTCCGGCGCTAGTGAGCACGCAATATGCCAAGGGGCTGGGCGACACCGTGCCGGAGATCGCTTCCCTGCTGCCCGAAACCCAGGCCATCGACAAACAAATGTTTTCCTGCTTCGGCAGCGATGTTTTCTGTTCGGTGCTGAAGCGGCTGCCCGGGAACCGCAACACTGTCCTGCTGTGTGGGATGGAAAGTCACATCTGCGTGACCCAGACCGCGCTGGGGGCCCTGCGCGAAGGCTACATTGTCCACGTGGCTTCGGATGCCGTGAGTTCGCGCACGGAGTGGAATTGGAAAATCGGATTGGAACGCATGCGCGCGGCCGGCGCCGTGATCTCTTCCACCGAAATGATCGTCTACGAAATGCTGCGCTCTTCGGGTGCGCCCGCATTCAAAGAGTTGCTGCCCTACTTGAAGGGATAACAGAGTTAGCAGGCCGTGCAAGAAGTGAGGTTCGTATCAGGGCATAGCTTCAGCGATGCCGTAACTGCGCCAGAATCAGAACGCCTTTAGGCGCTGGCAGTTTGCAGCGACACTCCACACTCTGCACGTATTAAAGAGTCGCCCTAACTGACGCCGCACGGGCGTGGACGCCCGTGCCCACATGAGCAACTTCAATTGTCAATCTTTCTGCTTCACCTTCACCACGGTGATCTTCGAGAATCCTTCTTCAAACGTCGGCTGCTTTAGTTTCCCAGCCATGCGCCGCATGGCGTCTTCGGGCACCTTGCGTTCACGACGTTGATTGCGCTCCAGACAAACTTCCACCGGCACATCGAAGAACACGGCCTGCACTTCGTAGCCATAGTCCTTGGCCAGCTTGATCCAACCGTTCCGCTCGTGGGGCGACAGGTTGGTGGCGTCCACGTAATTCATCGGACGCCGCGCGATCAACCGCGCCTTCAGCATGGAACGCAGGTTGGAAAAAATCAGATCCTGGAAGCGCTGTTCCGTGGGATCGTCAAACAGAAGCGCGCGCAACAGATCGCTGGAAAGTGGCGTGATGTTGTGGCGTTTGAACCATGAACTCTTGCCCGACCCGGGCAGCCCAATCGCCAGCACGACTACACCTTTAGAAGGCCGTGGCGCCTCAACCTGGGGTGGGGTTGATGCAACTTTCGCCGCCGCACGACCGTGCGGGGCCGCAACCGCCGATGGCGCACTCTCCTTCCGAGCAGCTTGCGTCGGCCTGGCCGGATCGGAGCCCGCCGCGGCCGACTCGACCGAAGGAGCGCCGTTGCGGCTGCGACCGCGTCCGCCTCTGCCCCGCCGCCGCCGGCGTTTGGCGACATCTCCGTTTCCACCCTGCCGAGGCTGGACCCCCTGCGTCTCAGCCGGTGGCATGTCCTGTGCTGCCTCCGGCTGCAGCGCTGCCGGCGTCGCGTGTCTCACCTCGGCTGCAGGCTCCGGGTGGGCCGGCTCCGTATCGTAAAATGCCGGCTGCAGCGGGGCCTGTGGAGCTTCCGCTCCCGCCTTCCCCGGCTCCTTCTTGCGGCGCTTCAAGCGCTCGCTCATCCATTTGCGCATCTCTGGCTTGTAACACACCCACAGGCTCGCGGGCAATACAAGCGAACCAAGCCTGTTAGCGACCTCCCCCTGTAGAGACGTAGCTTGCTACGTCTCGGGCTGTGGAAAAATTGCAAGCGGGACTCAAAGGGACTGCCGTGTCCGAGTTCTCGCGACACAACAGATAGCCCCGGACGTCTTCCCCCAAGGGCGGAACGGAGTTCGGCAGGATTCGTGGGCACAGCTTGAACCCGTGCCCTTCCCGAAACGGCATTCATAAAAACAGTTGGCTCTGTTGAGATATTTTGGGATGCGGCCGCAATGGCAGAATGTAGCGCCGCCGTCCCTGGCGGCTGTCGTGGAGCGTCCCCGCCCCCACCAGCGAGGGCAAGATGCCCTCGCGACAGCCGGCAAGATGCCGGCGCTACAAGGATGTCAACAGAGCCACAACACAGGTTCTAAGTATTTGATTCGTCACGCATAGATCGTTCGCTTCGTTCTGCGTGAGCGCGGTATGGTAGGGCGCTAGTGAGGGAGAAGATCAGTCTCGACTTCAATTTATTACTGAATCCGCGAAAAGGCCTTGGATTACGGCCGAGGATGGTTTATCGTGACCGACACGTAAGGACCGCGGGACAAACGAGCGGAAAATGCGTTCTGTTCCTCGGCGTCCGCAAGATTTGGTTGCAAGATGTCTTGAAGGTTCGGAGAGGGACTCCAGCCATGAAATTTCCTCGTTGTCTGCCCACCTTTTTTCTAGCGATGTGCTTGTGCGCTTGTTGCTTCTCGCAAAACGCGTGGAGCGCGGCTGCCGCGGGCCATTCTCGGTCAGAGGAGCCGGGAGCACCGCCTTCCGAAGTGGCAACTGTCATTATTCCGGGCCCTCTGCGCTCTTTCTTGCGGATGGCCGGCATCAGCCAGAAGGTCTCGCCGGAAGAAGTTGTGCCCCTGCTGGCGCACAACGTGTTCACACAAGGTTATGAGGGCTATCAAAACAAGGGCCGGCCAACGGAGTTTCTGATCCTGCTGAGCAGGTATGTGCATCAGGCGAAAGAATTGGCGGTTCTGGCCGGGCCTGACGGGATTATTCGTGTGTCCAATTGTGACGAGGCAAAGCCCCTGCTGCGCATCCTCGGCTACCGGTTCCGCCAAGACTGTGGACAGCGCGGCGCTTCCCTGGTGACTGCCGATCCGGAGAGGGCCTTTCTTACGATCGACTCGGGCTTCCCTTTGCCTGAGTTCGAAGAGACCCTCCAGGGAGGCACGCCCTTCACCTACGCATTCCCCACCTCTCGGGTTCCCGTGCTGTTTTCGGGACGCGATTGGACCGCCGTGAGCAGCGAAAACAGAACAGATGCCAATGACCTAGTGGAGACCCTTCTACGCGATCCGGTCTTGTCACGTCTGTACTGGGCATTGTCTCAGACCGATGGCGAAACCAGGGTTGCCCTGCGACAGACTGTGGGGCTGGGGAAACTGCTTCCGCTCTCCGCCGTCCTTGACTTTTACGGAAGTCACATCTGCATTCGGTCTGGACACGTGATCGTGCCCGGTGGAACGGGCGCGGAGTCTGCCTGGAAGGATTTGGCGGGAGCAAGTCCAGATTCGCCAAGAGAGTTTGTCGCCCGGTTGCTGGCGAAGGACAACGGCTGGCTGGCCGCTTATTTTGACGCTTTGTCACGCGTCAATCAAACTCAACAGGCACACTTCACCGCACCCCGGCTGCGGCGTTTCTATGAAGCCTTTCGCGGAAAGGACGTTTCTCCCAACGCCGCCAGGCCGGCGTTCCGGCCGGCTCCAGCGCTCTTGCTTCTGGTGACCCGCTTGCAGTGGGAGCCTTCCGGCGAACCCTACGTCCCGGGAAATCTGGAAGCTTGGAAAGAGATCTTTCGCCAGAAGAGCAATTCCAAAATCGTCCGCGACTGGGGCAAGCGTGCCAGCCACTTGAACACTCCCGAGGATCTGGTCGAAGCCATGTTCTCCCTTTGTCGAGTGGAGACGGAGACCGGGCCGCTGCAGGTCTATCTAATGTTGAGCGAGCTGGATAGCAGACGGTCTCCGGAAAATCGCTTGAGTCCGCAAACCGCGCTCTTGCTGGCCAGCAGGTTCGCGCAATTCAGCAATCAATATTTGACCTTCTCAGAGTTTCCAGATTTGAACGACGCATCCATCACTCGCTTCCTGAATGTGGCCGAGACCCTGGGCAACATTCCGAACCACACGTTGCGAGGCAACGCCATGGGAATCTTTCAGGCCAACGTTGGGCTTTGGCAAATCCTGGCCCGTCAGGAGCAGATCCCGAGCGCTGGATTGAATGATTCCTGGCAGAAAGTGATTAAGCCTTTTGGCAAGGTGCTCTCCTCCGCCCAGCTCTACGACGCGGGCCGCGACTCATTGGGAGAACTGCTGCTGGCGGCAACCGGCCAACGGAACGGCTCCCAGGATGAAATCATCGAGCTGCTCGCAGGTCCGCATCAAGCGAGTCCAGACGGCCAACGCATGCACCAGGAAATGGCCAACGGAATTCGCTCGGTATTGGACGGCCAGCGCTTAGTTTCTCTGGATACGGTGTTGACTCTGGGCAACGGTTTGAATGCGATGGCGCGCGGAACAATGGTGAGCGATGGGTTGATCCCGCTGGCCGGTGAGCTTCGGGAATTCGAGATGCCGCGTCCGATTTTTAGTAGCGGAGAGAGAACTCAATGGGCAACTGGAGTTTACAACAATCGCCACACTGAATTGCAGATGCGCACGGATTTGACGAAAGTGATCAAATCGCCCGCGTCTCGCGAGCAACTGCTAGAGGCTCGCGGCCAACTCGTTCCGTTCCTACGGGATACTCTTGTAGGTTTGAACTATGCGTACTACGAACCACCGGGAGCTCAGGTTCTGCACCACAATCCACTTCTGGTGCGGTCCCACGATTTCGCGGGAGACACGGTCGCGGGCGTGGAACATGTCTGGCAAGCTCCCCAGTTGTTTGGGGAGGGTTCTCCGGCGGGCGGTGGCGCCCATCTGGTCGGCTCGCTCGCCGACTTACCCTATGTCCTGGCGCAGGTGGAACAGGATTTCATCGCCCCGGAAAACGTCCAGGCCCTGATCTGGAGGGAGTTGGTACCCGGCCTTCTGATCAGCGCAACCTTGCCGCGCTGGTGGAGCGTGAGTCCAAGTGAACTTCATGCCATCACGCTTTATCAGCGATCGGGAGAGGAACTTTTGACGGCTTCGGCAGGAGATCAAGCACTGCGGAGCAAGGTGATGACTATCCTGTCGGATCGCATGGAACCGGCAGTCTCGGAACGAGTGGAGCAGGCGCTGCGCGCAGGACATGTTGCGGACATCTATCCGCGAACCACGCCGGCAGATACGTTTTACCTGGCGGCCGAGTTTCGTCGAAAATTTTCTGGAGAGACCGATTACTGGGGGCCGGCGGGTCAGGAATTGGAAAGCCTCTGTCGCCGGTATCCGGCAGAGCTCAGCCTAGAGCGGCTGTCTCGAGACTTCGGCGTGCCTCATCCAATCTTGACGCAGAGTTACGCTCGCGAACTGCTGAATACGAAACCGTTCCCCGCATTCGAGGGTTATTCCAGCCGCTTGCTGGCCGAGACCTGGGATTCCAGCAATTTGTATTGGGCCCGCTTGGCGGATGAAAAGGGCTATCCCCCCGTGATGCTGAACCGCCTGGTTCCCGAACTGACCCATCGCATGGTCGAAAAGATTTTTGCCAGTGACTTCGAAGATTGGCCGGCTATGCTTCGTGCCATGCGAGAAACCGGGGAAGAGTTTCGGCAGGGGAAGATTGCTTCGTTATCCACGAGTGGCGCTGTGACGCCGCCTTGAACCGTTGTTTTGAACAGGAACATATGGCAAAGAATCATTTTCTATTTCTCGTGATCGCGCTGACCCTTTTCTCCAGCCCCGGAACGTGGATGGAGGCTCAGGAAAGCGAACCGAACATTCGCGTTGTGGTTGACATGGTGCAACTCAACGTGGCGGTGACCGACAACAAGGGAAACTATATTACCGGGCTTCGTCCTTCGGACTTCGCGATTGTCGAAGACAGCATTCCGCAGAAACTCGCCACTTTTGGAGAAGGCAACGAGCCCGCCTACAGAGTGGCGGACGTCGCGTCCGATGGGAAGGCTTCCGCCCAGGCCGCCAGCCAACCACGTCAACCGGATCAAAAGTTGTCCGCGGAAGACCAAAGCCTGGGCTCGATGGTAGCGGGCGCCAACGTTTTCCTCCTCTTTGACACCAGCAACTATATGTACCGCGGCTTTGTCTTCGCGCAAGATGCTATCGCGGATTTCGTGCGCTCGCTGGAAAGCGCGGATAAAGTCGCCTTCTATTCCTACAGCCGCGACCTTTCCCGAGCCGCACCACTTACTCCCGACCGGTCGCAGGTCTTGCGTGGTGTACGCACGACCGTAGCCGGAGACGATGCCGCGCTCTATAACTGCTTGTTGTTGACCATAAAAGATGCGGCCCACTACACCGGGAAAAAGGTCGTAGTAGTTTTCTCGAACGGCCCCGACAACTCCAGCATGGTGCCACCCGAGGACGTGGCCGAGTTGGCGCAATCGACCGGGACGGCCATCTACATGATCAGTACGCAGTTGGCTAAATTGGAACCGGTTTCCACCGCAGTGTTTGACCGCATGACCGCGGCCACGGGAGGCAAAGCCTATTTTGCCAAGACTTGGAGAGACGAACACCGGGCATTTGCCTCGATCCGCGATGATCTGGCGCATCTCTACTCGCTGAGCTACTACCCGCAGCCGAATCCCAACCGCGGCTGGCGCGGTATCACGGTGAAGCTGGTGGGCGATCGTCTGAAGAAGTACCACATCCGGACGCGGAACGGATATCGTCCCCAACCGAATCGATTCTCCGCAGGGGTTGCTCAAGCCTCCGCGTCGGGGACGCCTCCGCAGTAGACATTAAACTCTCGCATTGGATACAACTCCCCTGCGTCTACCTGAGTTAAGGCCGGGCACGCGGATCTCCTCCTGACCGGGCCTTTTTCCCGCTCGCGTTTTCCCACTTCCCCTAATGCAGCCTGGGGGAACCAACCCTCGTCGCCTGTCACCGCGCGGCCAAATTCAACCTTCCGCCGTGCCCACTGCCCCGTTCGCTGCCTGATCCTGTGGCCAGAGCGATCCTTCCGCTATACTAATCAAGTATGCCGATCTTGGAAAACATTGCGGCCATCGCCAAGGGTATGAGCATCACCTTCATGGAGATGTTCCAGCCCACGCAGGTGGAGAACTATCCCGATGGGCCGGGGCCGCTCCGGGGCGCCAAATTCCAGGAGCGTTTTCGCGGCGTGCATGTCCTGCAGCGCGATGAGAACGGATTGGAAAAGTGCGTAGCCTGTTTCCTGTGCGCGGCGGCCTGTCCCTCGAACTGCATTTATATCGAGGCGGCGGAGAACACGGCCGAGCATCGGGTGAGCGGAGCGGAGCGCTACGCCAAGGTCTATAACATCGACTACAATCGATGTATCTTCTGCGGATACTGCGTCGAGGCTTGTCCCACGGATGCGATCACCCATGGACACGGCTTCGAAATCGCGAGCTTTAACGCCAGCAACTTGATCTACCGCAAAGAGCAGATGCTGGCCCCCCAGCCAGCGCACATGGGAGCAAACGCGGTATTCAATCAAGCTGAGGTGGCGGTTGGCGCGCCGGCATTGCCGGTCCAAGGGAGCTAAAGTTTTTCAGCTTTCGTCCGAAAGATGGATGACGCCGGTCCTCCAACCGAGGACCGGCGTTCGCATATGCGGGCGTCTGGTTGACCATAGAGAACATCGGGGACGCCGAGGGGTTCGATAACCCCGAAGGACACGAAACTGCTCGGCTAAGTGCCAAGCCCGACTATTGAATGCTTGCTGAAAGCCGCTGAAAGCTGAGAGCTGAAAGCTTAGAAATGCCTGATTTCCTCCAAACCGTTCGCGAGCGCGTCGTCATCTACGACGGCGCTATGGGCACGAACATCCAGTTCCGCAATCCCAATGCCGACGACTTCTGGGGCAAGGAAGGATGCAACGAGCTCTTGGTGCTGAGCCGGCCCGACATCATCAAAGATATCCACGCCGCATTCTTCCGCGTGGGCTGCGATGTGGTCGAGACCGACACATTCGGAGGCGCGCGCGTCGTGCTGGCCGAATACGATCTGCAGGACAAAGTCGCCGAGATCAACATTGCAGCCGCCAGGATCGCAAAAGAAGTCGCCCAGCAATTCTCCACCAAAGACAAACCGCGATTTGTGGCCGGATCCATCGGGCCCACTACCAAGCTGCCGTCGCTCGGCCACATCAAATTCGACGACATGGTCGCAGGCTACATCGAGCAAGCCGCCGCCCTGATCGAAGGCGGAGTGGACGTGCTACTGATCGAAACTTCGCAGGATCTTTTGCAAGCTAAGGCATGCCTTGTGGGTGTTTTTGAGGCGATGCACAACGCCGGGAAACGTCTGCCGGTGACGATTCAGGTCACGCTCGAAGCCACGGGGACGATGCTTTTGGGGACGGAAATTGGCGCGGCACTGACTGCGCTCGAGCCATTCGATGTGGACATCATCGGCCTTAACTGTGCGACCGGGCCGGTGGAGATGAACGATGCGGTGCGTTTTCTGGGCGCGAACTCGACCAAGATTGTTTCCGTCCTGCCCAACGCCGGGCTCCCGCAGAACGAAGGCGGACACGCCGTCTACAAGCTGACGCCGACGGATCTGGCGCAATATCACAAGCATTTTGTTCAGGACTACGGTGTGCGCATTGTGGGCGGTTGTTGTGGGACGACGCCCGAACACCTGAAAGCCGTGGTGGACGCGGTTTCCGGTGTCGAACCTGCCAAGCGGGATGTGAAGCCGACTGCGGCCGCATCGAGTGCCTACACATCGGTTCCGCTCGATCTCGATCCCAAGCCGCTGGTCGTAGCCGAAGAAATGAATACCACGACGCGGGTGGAGCACTTCCGCAACCTCGTACGCGGCAAGAAGTACGATGACATTCTGGCGCTGGCGAAGAAATTGGTAAACGAAGGCTCGCACATGCTCGATCTGTGCTGCGCCATCGTCGGCGAGGATGAGAAGGGATACATCACTGCCATTCTAGAAAAAGTCGCGACTCGCGTGCCTGCGCCCATTCTCGTCGATTCGACCGAGGCGGATGTGGTCGAAGAGGCGCTCAAGCGCATTCCCGGGAAGGCCATCATCAACTCCATCAATCTGGAGGATGGCGAGAAACGCACTTCGAAAGTGTTGCCCATGGCAAAGCGCTACGGCGCGGCGGTGATCGCACTCACGATTGACGAAGATGGCATGGCGTTGACTGCCGAGAAGAAGGCGGCCATTGCCAAGCGTATTTACGATCTGGCGACGACGAAGTACGGCATTCGTCCCGTGGACATTATTTTCGATGCGCTCACGCTTCCGATTTCAACCGGGCAGGAGGAGTATCGCTCCGCGGGGATGGAGACGCTCAACGCGATCAAGCGGATTAAACAAGAACTGCCCGATGTGAAGACGATTCTCGGGGTCAGCAATATTTCGTTCGGTTTGGATGCTTATCCGCGGCGAGTGTTGAACTCGGTTTTCATGCACGAAGCGGTGGATTATGGCTTGGATATGGCCATCGTCAACTACACAAAAATTTATCCGTTATACAAGATTCCCCATGAAGAAGTTGAACTCGCTCGTAAGCTGATTTACCAGGATCGGTCGGACGGCGATCCGCTGCAAAAATACATGCAGCATTTTGCCGGGACCAAGGGCAAGGTGCAAGGGTCCACAACGGCGCACGTGGAGACGCTGTCGGTCGACGACAAGTTGAAGTTCGCCATTATCAATGGCGAAAAGTCGGTGGGCGAGGGCGCGCACAAGAAAACTCTGGAAGAGCTTCTGGAAGATGCGCTGCACGAGTACACGCCGCTGGAATTGATCAATACGGTGCTGCTCGACGGGATGCGAACGGTGGGCGAATTGTTCGGCGCGCGCAAGATGCAGTTGCCATCGGTACTCGATTCGGCGGGCGTGATGAAACAGGCAGTGGCTTATCTGGAACCGAAGATGGAGAAGAAGGCGGGCTCGCAGAAGGGCACCATTGTGCTTGCGACCGTGAAGGGCGATGTCCACGATATTGGGAAGAACCTGGTGGACATTATTCTCACCAATAACGGTTTCAAGGTTATCAATCTTGGGATCAAGCAGCCGGGCGATACGATCATCAAGTCGGCGCTCGACAATAAGGTGGATGCCATCGGGCTTAGCGGGCTGCTGGTGAAATCCACGCTGGAGATGAAGTACGTCATTCAGGATCTGGAACGGCAGAAGCTGGAATTTCCGGTGATCTGCGGCGGCGCGGCGCTAACCAGGAAGTATGTGGAGGACGATCTGCGGCGGGAGTACTCGAACGCCGTGTTCTATGCCGATGATGCCTTTGCCGGTTTGCACATCATGGAGGATCTGGCCACAGCAAATGGCAAGAAGCAGGCGCGGCTGAAAGAGGGACGCACGGTGAAGGAGTATGCGAAAGCGGCCGCGGTGGACGAGGAGACTGGGCCGGTTTTCTCTGCGCGGAGCGCGGTGGTGAGCGATGCTCCCAGTATTCCCGCGCCTCCGTTTTGGGGCGTGCGGGTGCGAAAGGATTTCGATCTGCGCGAAGTGTTTCAGTACATCAACGATACGGCGTTGTTCAAGAATCAGTGGCAATTGAAGACGGCGTCGCAGGAAGACTATGTGCGGCTGGTAGAACAGAAGTTTCGTCCCATCAAGATGCAGTTGCAGGAAGAGATTATTGCCAGCGGAATTTTTGAGCCTAAGGTCGTGTATGGCTATTTCCCGGCTCAGGCTGACGGGAATGACGTAATTGTGTATGAGGCGCAGTCCGCGGATCTGCCGGGCTCCGCTCGGCCTGGACGGCCGGGGGCGGCTGTCCCCACGCGAGAGTTGCTGCGGTTTACGTTTCCACGGCAGCGGGAGGGTCGGAAGCTTTGCATTTCCGACTTCTTCGCGCCCAAAAGCTCTGGGAAGATGGACGTGATCGGTCTGTCTCTGGTGACTATCGGATCGAAGGCGTCGGAGGAGACGCAGCGGTTGTTTGAGGGCGGGGAGTACACGCGGTATCTCTATCTTCACGGCCTCAGCGTGGAGACTGCGGAGGCGTTGGCGGAATATCTTCACAAGAAGATGCGCGAGGAACTGGGTATTGGGAGCCAGGACTCGCCCCACATTCGCGATCTGTTCCATCAGAAGTATCAGGGATCGCGCTATTCGTTTGGTTATCCGGCGTGTCCCAACCTGGAAGATCAGACCAAGCTGTTTGCGTTGCTGCATCCCGAGGAGAACGTTGGCGTGAAGCTGACGACCGGATTTTTGTTGGAGCCGGAGCAGTCGACCTCGGCAATTGTGGTGCATCATCCGCAGGCAAAGTATTTCGTGGTGTGAAGTTCCAAGCCCTTCGCCGAACTCTGCACAGATTTGCGGTGACCAAGAGTGAACCTGCGCCACAAAGCAACCTCTAGTCTGGAACTCGCAAATTGAGTGGTCACGCGGTCCAGGGATCGAAGGCCGGGACGCCGGTTGCGGCGATGTCCCGGGTATTTCGGGTTACTAGAATCAGATTGTGGTGCTGAGCTGTTGCGGCAAACAATCCATCAATGACGGGGAGCGGTGATTTTCTCGCCGCCGCGCTTCCAGCAATTCGCCCCCAACGATCGGCAACCTGGTGGTCGATTGGCAGAACGCGGTCTGAGAAGCGAAGCGCTAGGTCGTGATCGAGCCAGGCTTCGAGGGCGACACGGCGTGCTGAGTGGGACAGGGAGGCAATCCCTTTGCGAATCTCGCCGAGGGTGAGAACACTCAGATAGAGCAAAGCCTCGTCCGTGGTCTCGATCCACTTCGTGACTTTTGGTTCGGGCTTGGCCTTGACCAGTTCTGAGATGACGTTGGTATCCAGAAGGAAACCGCTCACAGTTCGACCTTCCGCCCGTAATCCGGCTTACGATCGAGATTTAGCCCGGCTTCTGCCAGAGGCGATTCTGCGAAGAACTTCACCAGGCTGCGCGGTTGGCGCGCGCGCGCGGTGAGCCGTTCGAATTCCTCAGCCGGAACGATCACAACCGCTTCTTTGCCCTGCCGGGTGACGTATTGTGGTCCTTCGGAACGGGCGCGGCGGAAGACTTCGCTGAATTGAGCTTTGGCGGTTTGCAGTTGCCAACGGCGGGTCGATGGAGCGGGCCCGGCTTTAGCGGACGAACCACTGGTCGGTTTGTGCCGAGGCATTGGAATTTATCTCCTAATCATGACTAGTCTGACTAGTCTATTATACGAAAAGGATATATCTGTGGCAAGAGGTCGCGAATTCATCAAGTTCTCGCCACACAACGAATATCAGGAACCTGCTCGCCGAGACTGGTGTACTATATCCGGCCAACGGAGCCTTTATGAGTCGTGCATCAATTTGGCCGTGCTGCCGTTTGGCACTTCTGGCATGCAGTCTGGTTTTGCCTGCCGTGGGCAGCGAGCCCGAGTGGGTGGAAATCCGGTCGCCGCATTTTTCCGTCGTGACCGACGCGGGTGAAAAACGTGGTCGAGACGCGGCTTTTCATTTCGAGCAGATGCGAGCAGTATTCGGCGCGCTCCTGGTGAAGGCGAAGGTGACGCTGCCGACGCCGCTGCAGATTGTTGCCTTCCGCAACACCAAAGAAATGCGGCAATTCGCACCGCTATACAACGGAAAGCCGACACAGGTCGCAGGATTATTCGAGGGCAACGCGGATCGCAGTTTCATCCTGCTGGATATGTCGGTGGAGGATCCGTGGACGGTCGTCTTCCACGAATATGCTCACCAGTTGCTGAACGGAAACACCGACGCGTCGGTTCAGCCCTGGTTCGACGAAGGCTTTGCCGAGTATTTCTCCACCATCAAGGTCAACGGGAAGGAAGCGGACGTAGGCCTGGTCTCGCAGAATGATTACCGGATCTTGCAGGAAACCCGGCTGATGAAGGTTGCCGATCTTTTCCGGGTGCAGCAGAATTCCAGCACTTACAACGAAAGCGGGGATCATCGCTCGCTGTTTTACGCAGAGTCCTGGCTGGTCATGCATTATCTCTACGACAAACAATTGCTCGCCAAGGCGGCCCCGTATTTCGACCTCGCGATAGACCGCAGGGTGCCGGTCGAAGATGCTATCCGGCAGGCCTTCGGTATCAGTTCCAATCAATTCGATAAAGAGCTGCGCGACTATCTGGCTAGAAATAATTTTCTTTATGCGAAAATACCGACGCCGGCGGGGATTGAAAGCGCGGGATATACGACGAAGCCGCTGGCCATCGCGGATGCGAAGTCCGTGCTGGCCGATATGCATCTGCATTCTGCCGACTATCAAGAGAAAGCGGTGGCGGAGTTCGAGGAGGTGCTCAAGCTCCAGCCGGACAATGCCGCGGCGCTACGCGGGCTGGGCTATGCCTACCTGATGAAACGGGATTTTCATCGCGCGGGAGAATACTTCACCAGGGCGACGGAGCACGATTCAAACGACCCGCGGGTGCTCTACTACTCGGGATTGCTTGCCCAAATGGAAGGAGGGCAGGCTCCCGGGGGTGATTCCGCACAGTTCGCATCAATCCAGAAGAATTTGGAAAAGTCGGTGGCGCTCGATCCTGAATTCGCCGATGCTTATGCCGTGCTGGCGTTTACTTATATCTCGCAGGGCAACAATGAGCAGGCGCTGAAGACGATGAGCAAAGCCGTGGTTCTGAATCCACGAAATGAGCAGTACGCGTTTAATCTGGCGCAAATGTATTTGGCCAACCGGAAAGTGGATCCGGCGCTGGCAATTCTGCAACAGCTGAAGAACAGCAGTAACCCGGAGGTCGCTGCGAGGGCCAGCGAATCACTGGCGCGGGCGCAGGAATTCAAGCAGGCGATGCTGGGAGGCCAAGAGTCGGGGAGCCAGCCCGGCAAGGAGCCGGCAGCGCAAGCAATGGCGGCGAGCGGGCCAGCTATCATTGAACCCGAGGCGACGGCGCCGAAGGAATTGCCGCCGGTGAGATTCCTGAAGGGAAAAATAACGGCCGTGGATTGTTCAAGCCCGCCGGCCGCGGTGCTGACGATAGCCTCCGGCGCGAAGACCTGGAAACTGCAGGTGAAAGATAGGGGGCACTTGGTTCTCGTTGGAGCGGACAATTTTTCGTGCGCGTGGAAGAATCAGAGTGTCGCCGTGAACTACCGCGCAACTAGCGAGGCCAACGGGGACGTGGTTTCAGTCGAAGTACAGTAGAGTGAGGAAAGGCTTCGCGAAGGTAGGAAAGGAAACGGTTGAAAGGCATACTCCTCCGCGTTGTTGGCGCAGCGGTTCTATTCGTGTTGGTCACCTACGCGGGAGACTATCTTTCGGTCCGGTACAGGATTCCCAAAGGCCGCGATCCATTTTCTACCGTGGCCATCCAGCCTTATTACGCGATTCACGAGAAGAATGGCAGAACCGAGTACGATTTCGCTCCGCCGGAAACGCAGGCGTGCCTTCGCTCTCTGTTTCCTCACTTCGGCTACAGTCCATGCTGGTATGTGAAGCGTCACACCGAAAAGCGGATCGATATATAGGATACTGGAATCGCAGATGACTGGAACGTCCCGCGCAGTCGCGTCTCCCCGCGTTGTTAGCATCGAGGATCTTCGGCCGATGGCGCGTCGCCGATTGCCGAAAGCGGTTTTCGACTATCTGGACGGCGGCGCCGAGGGCGAGGTCACGCTGCGCGAGAACTGCCGGGCATTTGAGGAGGTCACGTTCCGCCCCCGTCATGCAGTCGCGATTCCGAATTGTGAGTTGAGCACGCGCGTCCTGGGCTTTGATCTTTCCCTCCCGTTCTTGCTTGCTCCCGTTGGGTACAGCCGTCTCATGCATCCTGGCGGCGAAGTCGCGGCGGCGCGGGCAGCCGGTGCGGCGGGCACTGCCTACATTCTGTCCACCATTTCGGGGCACAAGCTGGAAGACGTGAGAATGGGTTCCGGCGGCCCGGTTTTCTACCAGCTTTATCTGATGGGCGGTCGCCGAGCTGCGGAGGCTGCGATCGCGAGAGCGCAGGTTGCGGGATTCTCGGCATTGGTCCTCACTATTGATACCGCAGTGTCTGGAATGCGCGAGCGGGATTTTCGCAATGGCATGAAAGAACTGGTCAGCGGTGGACTGCTGGCGAAAGTCCCGTTTATTCCACAAGTGTTGAGGCATCCTGGATGGCTGATCAGTTTTCTTCTCGACGGTGGCCTGCCTGCGCTTCCGAACGTTGTTATCCCAGGACAAGGGCCGATGACGCTCATCGATGTCGCTGCGGCCTTAGCGCGGGCGGCGGTAACCTGGGAGGATTTGCGTTGGATTCGCGAGTGCTGGCGTGGCCCAATCGTGGTTAAGGGTGTGCTTACCGGCGACGACGCTCGTCGCGCTATCGATGAGGGTGCCTCGGCCGTCGTGGTATCGAATCACGGGGGGCGCCAGCTCGATTGTGTTCCGGCCTCCTTGCGAGTCTTGCCCGAAGTTGTAAGAGCGGTGGACGGTCAGGCCGAGGTGTGGATGGACGGAGGAATTCGCCGGGGCACCGACATCGTCAAAGCCATCTGCCTGGGCGCGCGCGCGGTTCTGTGTGGGCGTGCTTATGCCTATGGACTGGCCGCTGCGGGCGAGGCTGGAGTGGCGCGCGTCATAGAAATATTGCGCGCCGACCTGGAGCGCACCCTACGCTTGCTTGGCTGTCCTTCCATCGCGGCCTTGGACCGGTCGTACCTGAATGTTCCCAGGAGTTGGGAGTAGGCTTTTCCCACATTGGGACGGGGTTTACTGTTTAGTACACGGGGGTACCCTCCCCCTATCGTGTGTGCAGAAATCCAGAAAGCTGTGTCAAGTATATTATTACCTAAACAATCTTGGCCTCGGCAGCCCGCGCCAGGGCTAGCATCCCGACTCCCGCCGCGCCCGCCGCAACCATGTACATGCTTAGCTGGTGCTGTACTGACTTGGGAAGATTGGCTGTCTTACGGAGCCGGGAAGAGCGCGTCATGAGTCGTCCTCCGAAGGTGGTTCATTATCCGTTTCCCCGGATCGAGAGTCAACGCTCCGATTTCTTAGGGGTGACGTAAATTGGATTGTGTAAAAGGGAGAGGGTGTAAGTTGGCTTTGCCTGACAAGCAGAAGCCATTTCCGGAAAGGAGCTTACACCCGTGGCAAAGATTACACCGATCACCGAGCATTACTACGAAAGGCCTGGTTTTGACGTCCTTGACTTGGCCTTCTCACCCAGGATATTATCTGCTAACACACATTAGCTCTTTGACAATGGTAAAATCCGAATAGAGTTCCAATTTGGGATTCGAGACGGCTAACTCCTTATTCCGGAATATTTTACGTATAAGTCCTTATTCCTCAAAGATTTTGGTGCTAGTCTGGCCGTAACCCCATCATTCCAAAAGATCAGGGGGAGGGGGGTACCCGGTTCCCACTTAATAAACCCATCAACCGACAAAACGCGGAGGCCGGGAACTCGCACGGTGAATTGAATAGCACACTCGCGTCACGCTGCCTTTGACTGAAATGCTTAAGCTGCTGGATAATTAAGGCATTGCCCCCTCGTTCAATGGTAGGACACCTGCCTCTGGAGCAGGTTATCGGGGTTCGAATCCCTGGGGGGCAGCCAAATCTCATCCCCGGAATGAAGTGTTAGTCTTGCCGTACCTTGCTAAAGTTTATTCAGGAAATCCACGATCTCCGGCTGGCTCCATTCAACCGGCCCGATGAATTTGCGGCGCACGATCCCGTTGCGATCGATAATGTAGGTCTCGGGCCACTTGAAAGTGCCGTAGAGGGAGCTAGTTTTCTGATCCGGATCACGCACAGTCAGGAAGTCGATTTTGTAATCCTTCAAAAACTTGTGATAGGCATCGCCGTCGACATCTATGCTTATCCCGACGACGGTCACACCCTTGTCTTTGAAACGTTGCTGCAACTGTACTAGCGACGGCATCTCTTCCACGCAGGGCGCGCACCAAGTAGCCCAGAAATTCAGGACCACGACGTTTCCGTGAAGCTCGCTGAGTGCGACCCTGCGGTCGGCGTCCTGGATGGTAAAGTCGGGAGCCGCGGTGCCAATGCGGGATGGCCGGGAGCCGCGATAGCAACCGGGCAGCAGCACGGTAAGGATGACGAGGAGAACGGAGGCGCGTCGCACAAAGCTATAATACCTAATTCAGGCTATGGGGGCGCGAGATCAGTATCGGAGCGGCCGATGGTATCGGTGATTGTGCCGGCGCGGAACGAAGAAGCTTGCCTCGGGGCTTGCCTGGAATCGCTGGTGGCCCAGACTGGCGTGAGCTTCGAGGTCATCGTTGTGGACGACGGATCTACGGACCGCACGCGCGAGATTGCGCGATCTCTTCCGGTGGTGCGAGTGGTCGATCCGGGAGGTTTGCCGCAGGGCTGGAGTGGCAAGAACAATGCCCTCGTGGCTGGCGCGACAGAGGCGCGGGGAGACTGGTTGCTATTTACGGACGCGGATACGGTGCATCGCGCCGGGTCGTTGGCTCGGGGCTGGGCGGAAGCACGGCAGCAGAAAGCGGCTCTGCTTTCGTATTCTCCCGAACAGGAAGTTCACGGGTTGTGGGAGAAGGCCGTGATGCCGGTGATCTTTGCCGAACTGGCCTCGACGTACCGTCTGTCGGAGGTAAGCGATCCAGCGTCTTCCGCGGCGGCCGCTAATGGACAGTACATTCTGATATCGCGAGAAGCGTACGACGCAGTGGGTGGACACGCAGCGGTTGCTACTAGCTTGCTCGAGGACGTGGCGCTGGCGCGGGCGGTGAAGGCTTCGGGGAGCAAGATATTCTTTCGTTACGGTGGAGATGCCGTGCGAACACGCATGTATCGCAGCTTTGCGCAACTAAGGGAAGGCTGGACCAAGAACCTGGTGCTGCTGTTTCGGTCGCCGGTGCGACTTGCAGGGTTACGGCTGACCGAGTTTGTACTGATCGTGGGCGGCGGCGCGATTGCCATTGGGACGGGACTGCGTGGCAAATCGTACCCGGCTGCGGTGGCCACGATTCTGGCCGTCGTTTTATACGGTTTTCTTCTCAAGCGAATCCGTCGAGCGCATTTTTCTTGGGACGCAAACGTTTTAGCGCTCATCGGCTTGCCGCTATTTTCTTATCTGCTGCTGCGGTCAAGAATCGCTTATGAGAAGGGAACCGTCTCATGGAAGGGAAGGCACTACGCAGGGAATCGCGACCGTGGTTCTGTCGTGCCGGATGAAGTTCGGGCGGGACGCCCTCACGACAGCCGGCGAGACGCCGGCGCTACTTCAAGTCGCGCTACTTCAACTTAAGGCCAAACATGGTTTATCTAACTCGCAAAGCTGAATTTTCGGCTTCGCACTACTATCACAACCCGGAATTTACCGCGGAGGAGAACCGGCGCATCTTCGGCAAATGCAATAACCCCAATGGGCACGGGCACAATTACACGCTCGAAGTCACGGTGAAAGGTGAAGTGGACCCGCGTTCCGGCTTCGTCGTGGATCTCAAGCAGTTGAAGGAGACGATGAGCCGGGAAGTGCTGGAGGCTCTCGATCACCGTTTCCTAAACAAAGAAGTACCGGAGTTCTTCACCCGTATCCCGACCACTGAGAACCTGGCTATCGCGATCTGGCAGCGCCTGTTGCCGAAGTTGAGCGCTGCACAGCTGCATCGGGTGCGTGTTTACGAGACGCCGGACTTGTTCGTTGATTTCTACGGGGAAGCATGAAGGCGTATCTGACGCGGCGGTACATGTTTTCAGCGTCGCATCGGCTGCACAGCGACGCCATGTCGGACGCGGAAAATGTCGCGACCTATGGCAAGTGCAACAATCCCTACGGACACGGCCACAACTACACGCTCGAAGTCACGGCTAGCGGCCCGGTCGATGAGAGCACGGGCATGGTTTGTAATCTGACTGATCTGGATGAGTTCGTGCACGGCGAAATACTGGAACGCTTCGATCATCAGAACCTGAACACGCTGACGGAATTCGCGGGAGCTGTCCCGACCACGGAAAACTTATGCATCGTCATCTACGATATTTTGCAGCGCGGCTTCCGCCATGCTCATCTGGAAAAGGTGCGATTTGAAGAGACGATGATGAATTCGTTCGAATACTGGGGGGAGAATCGGGTAATTGAGTAATCGGGCAATTGTGTAATTGACAATTTCGAAATCAGGAGACCATGACAGCCTCTGTTGAAACATCTACCCTGACCGGAGCCAGCTTTGAAGACTTGGTGCGCGAGATGATCGTTCGCCTGGGTGAGGATCCCACGCGGGAAGGTCTGGCGCGCACGCCCGATCGCGTTCACCGCGCCTATGAGTATTTGACCAAGGGGTACAAGGAAGATGCCGAGGCAATGCTCAAGAAGGCGTTGTTCACTGTGACCTATGACGAGATGGTGATTGTCAAAGACGTGGAAATGTTCAGCTTGTGTGAACATCACATTCTGCCTTTTTTTGGCAAGGTGCATGTGGCGTACATCCCGAATGGCAAGGTGATTGGTTTGAGCAAAATTCCTCGGCTGATCGAAATCTTCTCGCGCCGCCTGCAGATACAGGAACGGCTTACGACCCAGATTGCCGAAACCATTCAGAAAGCCATCGAGCCGCAGGGGGTGGGGGTGGTGATCGAGGCGCGCCACCTCTGCATGATGATGCGAGGGGTGGAGAAACAGCATTCGGCGGCGGTCACGTCATCCATGCTGGGATGCTTCCGCGACGAGCAGGAAACCAGGACGGAGTTTTTGTCCCTGATCCGCAGCCGGGCGAACGGGTTTTAGGGCAAGACGGTCTCTGCGATGAAATCCAAACTCGCCGGGGGTAGGCTTCGCGGCAAGACGGCGCTTATCACAGGAGCCAACCGAGGCATCGGCCTGGCTATCGCCCGAGCGCTAGCCAGCGAGGGGTGCAATCTCGTCATCAGCGGCCGCAACAGGTCGAGTTTGAGCAAAGCGGGAAGAGAGTTGTCCAGACGCAAAATCAGCCTGCTGCTGGTGGTCTGCGATGTGCGCGATCCGCTTGAGGTTGAGCAGTTGCTTGCGGCGGTGAAAAGTCAGTTTCGCCGGCTGGATATCCTGATAAACAACGCGGGAGTGGCTCATCCTAATCTAAGCGTGGCGAAGTTGCCGGTGGCCTCGTGGATGGAAGTGATCGATACCAACCTCACCGGCATGTTTCTGGTCACACGAGCCGCGTTGCCCCTGATGAAGCGCAGTGGCGTGATCGTAAACAATCTGTCGATCGTGGCGAGGCGAGTTTTTCCGGGTTCGTCGGCGTACAACGCCTCCAAGCACGGGGCGCTCGGGTTCACGAAGACGCTGCGGGAGGAACTGCGGGGTCAGGGCATCCGGGTGATTGCGCTTTTGGCAGGTGCAACGGACACGGCGATCTGGAACACGTTCTGGCCGGAGGCGCCGCGGAAGAAGATGATGTCGCCGAAAACGGTCGCGGAGGCCGTGGTGAACGCACTCTTGGTGCCGGATGAGAGCACGGTGGAAGAGCTAACCATTTTGCCAAGTGCGGGCACGCTCTAAGCGTTCGTTGATTTAGAAAAATAGCTCCGGCGAGACGTGGAATCGGCGGCTGAGTTTGCGGATGTGTTCGGTGGTGAGTTTGCGCTTGCCATTCAGAACTTCGGAGATGATGCTGGGCGTGCCGAAGATATCGACCAGATTTTTTTGCTTCAGGCCTTTCGCTTCCATCAGTTCTTCCAGTGCTTCAATGCCAGAAGCAGGCTCCAATGAATAGTGCTTTTCCTCAAAATCTTCGATCAACAGGGTCAGCAGTTCGGCCAAACGCTGCTCTGCATGCGTCAGCTTTCCAGGTCTGTGCTCGAGTTCTTCGAGAAGAGCGGTGTAGTGCTCGTTCTCTTTCTCGCTATGGATGACCGCAGGCAAAGTCCTGGCGAGGAGAGTCGCGTATTCGCTGGATTCAGTTATTCTGCACACTCGTCAATTCTACCAAGCCCTCAACAGCAGCCCGTGAACATGCACCTCTATAATATTAACTGGTATATGAACAGCGCGAACAAACTGGCGGTGAAGCAATGCGCGTTTACTTTGTAGGAGCAGGGGCGTCAAAAGCGTTGTTTAAATCACTGCCAACCGCGAAGGATCTCACACTCAAAAGCCTAATGGAAGAATCTTCTTATGAGGACAGTGTGTACGGGGTCCCTCAGCCAGAGATCAGGTCCTTAAGTCAGTTCAGCGCGGACCACCCGTCGCTGATTGCAAAGCCGATTGAGGAAGTCCTTGATAACCTAGACGATGACCCGTCACGCACGACCGTGCTGAGCTGTGTCTTGCGGCGCCTGGCCATCGCTAAGAATGGATACCCCCAAGAGTTTCAGTTGTGGCTAGAGGACATTTGGGAGAATGGGCACGCAGTTCTGACTACGAATTACGATACGGTTGTTGAACGCGGTATTGGAAACCTAGGCCAGAAGCTCGGAATCAGAGGAGGCGCCCCTCTTGGCAAGATGGAGGAAAGTGGTCTGATCGACTACGGATTCCCCGTCGAAGGGGATCACATTGACCGTGGATTCAGGCCGATACGAGTTTTCAAACTTCACGGCTCAATCAGTTGGAGTGCATGCACCAGCAAATCATGCGGATGGTTTGAGCGCAGTTTGCATGCCGGCAGGGCTGAGGATGCTCTCTGGGGAGAGTTCCGGTGTCCACAATGTCAGTCGCCCACGGAACCGGTCGTTGTGCCTCCATCCCGCGTAAAGGACTGCAGCAGACCGTTTATTCAGACGATTTGGGAGCGGGCAAAAGAAGTTCTAAAGCAAGCCGACGAAATCGTGTTTGCTGGTTTTTCCTTGGATCCGAGCGATCAACACATCAGGGACCTGCTCTGTGACACTTTCCATCAATCAACGACGAAGAGGGTCATCGTAGTGGATACGGGCGCCGAAGAAGTGACGAACAGGTATGTTGGCGTTTATGGGCCAATAGTGCGACGGCACAATCAAAGCTGGAAGGATTATCTCGTCCAGGCAATGCAAACTCCTAGAACGCGTCAATCCCGGTCACGCTCTGGCCGATGATCAGAGTGTGGATGTCATGGGTGCCCTCATACGTCTTCACCGATTCCAGGTTCATCATGTGACGCATGAGCGGGTATTCGTCGGCGACGCCGTTGGCGCCGAGGATGTCGCGGGACATGCGGGCGCACTCGAGGGCCATCCAGACGTTGTTCCGCTTGGCCATGGAGACGTGCTGGAATCCGGCTTTGTCCTGGTCTTTGAGGCGCCCTACCTGCAAAACCAGCAATTGGCCTTTGGTGATTTCGCTGATCATCCAGGCGAGTTTTTCCTGGATCAGTTGATGCGAGGCGATGGGTTTATCGTGGAACTGCTTGCGCAGCTGCGCGTATTGCAGGGCGCAGTCGTAGCAGGCCATGGCCGCGCCAATGCCTCCCCAGGCGATGCCGTAGCGGGCCTGATTGAGGCACATCAGCGGGGACTTGAGGCCTCCGCTCTTTGGCAGGAGATTGGACTCGGGGATGCGAACGTCCTGCATGGACAAGCCTGAGGTCACGGAGGCACGCAGCGACCACTTGCCGTGGATGTCTTCGGCGCGAAAGCCGGGGCGGTCGGTCTCAACCAGAAATCCGCGGATCTTGTTATCTTCATCCTCCACCTTGGCCCAGATCACAGCGACGTCGGCGATGGAGCCGGAGGTGATCCACATCTTTTCGCCATTGAGGACGTATTCTTTTCCGACTTTGCGGGCGCGGGTGCGCATGCCTCCAGGATTCGAACCGAAATCGGGCTCGGTGAGTCCGAAACAGCCGAGTTTCTCTCCCTTTTGCAGAGCTGGCAGCCAGGTTTGCTTCTGCTCGTCGCTGCCAAAAGCATAAATGGGGTACATGACCAGTGCGGACTGCACGCTCACGAACGAACGTATGCCCGAATCGCCGCGTTCCAACTCCTGCATTACCAGGCCGTATTCGACGTTGGACATTTCGGCGCAACCGTAGCCTTTCAGGCTGGCTCCGTAGAAGCCGAGGTCGGCCATGGGCTTAACCAGTTCCCGAGGGAACCGGCTGGCGCGATTGCACTCCTCGATGATGGGAATCAGGTTGTCTTCGATGAACTTACGGGAAGTATCGCGGACTAGCCGCTCATCGTCGCCGAGCAGCGCGTCGAACCCGATGAAGTCCACTCCTCGAAACTTTAGTGCCATGAGATTCTCTTTCTGCTTCGGCCTGCAAACAAGGCGCAGTATATAAGGAAGAGGAGACCTTCCAACCTAACAAAGGGGCGGAAAGGCGTCAAACGGAGTGGGTGATGGGTAGAAGGCTAAGTCCTAAATCGCTGAGGTCGCGGAGGTTGGCGCAGAGAACGCTGAGCAATTCTGGGCGCAGTGCCCCGCAGGGCAAATGCCGTAAGCGAGGTGTTACTTTTACAGTTTTTTTGCAAATCGCACGCACGCGCGGTGCTGGCACGCATCCAACTGTTGAGTCATAGGAGACATCGCAAATCACAAATATGACCTTTGCGTTCAAAAGCCGGGCATTGCCGGCGATATTACTTTGCGTAGCATCACTCGCGTTCCTATGTCGGACGGCAGCGGCAGTCGATACTATTGCCAGTGCGGTTTCGTTAGATCACGGGTTCAGTCTGCTCTACAACCTTGACTTCGCTCGAGCCCATCAAGTCTTTCTGTCTTGGCAGCAGGAGCACCCGGATGACCCGCTTGGACCGGCGTGCGATGCCGCTGGGTTTCTATTCTCGGAATTCAATCGCCTTGGGGTGCTGGAATCGCAGTTCTACGCGGATGACAAGACATTTGACGCACGCAAGAAGCTGGCTCCCGACCCCGCCGTGCGGGACCACTTCTACGCGGCGCTGGATCAAGCGGACACCCGCGCCCGTTCACGTCTCGCGAAGAACCCAAAAGACCGTGACGCCCTGTTCGCACTCACGATGTCGTCCGGGCTCAAGGCCGACTACGCGGGCTTGATCGAGAAGCGGAATCTGGCCTCGCTGCACTACACAAAAGAGGCGACAGCCTGGGCCCAACAACTGCAAGCAGTGGATCCAGAATGCTATGACGCCCATCTTGCCACCGGCGTCAGCCAATATATTATCGGCAGTATGGCGGCGCCGATACGCTGGCTGGTGCGGCTGGGGGGCGTCTCTGGTGACAAGCAAAAGGGAATCGCCGAATTGCAATTGACCGCCCAGCGCGGCCACTATCTTGCGCCTTTCGCACGTATCCTGCTGGCAATCGCTTACGTGCGAGAGAAGGATAAATCGCGGGCTCGCGAATTGTTGGTTTCGCTGCGCAATGAGTTTCCGCAGAACTCTCTCTTTACTCAGGAAATCGCACGCTTGGACACTCCACCACTGTCCGGGAACCGACCGTAAGTCCAAGTGTTACTTAGGGATTCACTAGAAATTTACAATTTTGTAACCATCCTGTAACAATCAACATAGAGCCTAGAAGGTGACTAAATCCTTAAGGAGGAATCATCGCGTGATTCGTCGCATCGCGCTTTTGTGTCTCGCCCTGTCAGTCCCCGCCTTTGCGCAGACCACATTGAACGGGGCTGGCGCAACGTTTCCTTATCCAATGTATTCGAAGTGGTTCAGCGAATACCACAAAGCACATCCCGAAGTTGAGATCAACTACCAATCTATCGGAAGCGGCGGCGGCATTCGTCAGGTTCTGGCCGGGACGGTCGATTTCGGCGCCAGTGACGGCCCCATGACCGACGAGCAACTGGCTCAATCCAAGACCAAGATCCTGCACGTGCCGACCGTGCTGGGCGCGGATGTTCCGGCTTACAATATCGCGGGGGTAACGGGAGAATTGAAGTTCACGCCAGAGGCTCTGGCGGGCATTTTCCTGGGCAAGATCACTTCGTGGAACGACCCCGCTATCGCAAAGGAAAATCCAGGCGTCAAGTTGCCCGGCGATCAGATCGTCGTCATCCATCGTTCTGACGGAAGCGGCACAACCTACATCTGGACGGACTACCTGTCCAAGGTCAGCCCGGAATGGCAAAGCCAGGCCGGCAAAGGAACATCGGTGAAGTGGCCGGTGGGTCTGGGTGGCAAAGGCAATGAGGGTGTCGCCGGCATGATCCGCCAGATGCAAGGTTCGATTGGCTATATCGAACTGATTTACGCCGTGCAGAACAAGATCACCTACGGGACGGTGAGGAACGCGGCCGGGGAATTTGTGAAAGCCAGGTTGGACAGTGTCACCGCAGCTGCGGCCTCGATCAAGAGCATGCCTGCGGACTTCCGCGTCTCAATTACCAACGCTCCGGGAAAAGATGCATATCCTATTTCGAGCTTCACCTGGCTGTTGATTCCGGCCCAATCCAAGGATGCTGCGAAGGGCAAGATCATCGCCGATTTCCTGAACTGGATGGTGGATGACGGACAGAAGATGACTGCGGATCTCACCTATGCGCCACTGCCCGAAGGAGTGGCGACGAAGGTCAAGGCCGAGATCAAGCAGGTTCGGTAGTCGAAACGCGCCCCAACCGTGGTGTTGGATGCACGGTTCACAAACATGAAGACCCAGGCCGCAAAGACCCGGGCAACGGGAGAAAGCCAAGGGCGCCAGCTAAGCGACTGGCGCCTTTCTTGCAGAACGACACCGCAGTCAGCGATGCCTTATACTGGCTGCATATCATGAAATACTGTTTAGTCTTACTTCTGGCAGCGGTCGCGATTCCCGGTTTGTACGCAGCAGAGAAACAGTACCAGACGGGAAAAATCGTAGATATCCAGCAGAAAACGACTACTCGTGTTCTCTATTACCAGGTGGATACTCCCATCACCAAAGACGAGCCGTATTACGAAGTTTCCGTGCAGGTAAAAGATACGATTTACGTTGGAGACTACACTCCGCGCCACTCCGCCGATCCGTTGCCCGAGGAGTGGAACGTGCCCCAGGCCGAGGTTCGGCTCAGGCTGGAGAGGCATTACATGTTTCTGACGCGTCCAACTGGCACAGAGTTACAATTCGTGATCATAAAACGCATTGCCGTGGCGCCTGCGCAAAAGATTTCAGATCCCCCTTCTCGGAAGAAGTGATACCGCAGGTGTGGCGTGAGCGTCCGCTTGGTTTCGTCATTCTAGTTTATGGTTCGCACCTCGCTCGATAATTCGGCTTACTACATCAACCGCGAAGCTTCCTGGCTGGCTTTCAACCGGCGTGTGCTCGAAGAGGCGCAGGACGAAGGCAATCCGGTTCTGGAGCGGCTCAAATTCCTTTCCATTACCGCCAGCAACCTGGACGAATTTTTCGAAGTGCGGGTCGCCGGTCTGGTGCAGCAGATTGAAGATGGATATACGGAAGCGGGGCCGGACGGACTGACTCTCCTGCAAGAGCGCGAGGTAGTCTCCCGAGAGACGCATGAGTTCGTGGACGACCAGTACCTCTGTTGGAATGAGAAGCTGCGTCCCATGCTGGCGGAGAATGGCATTCGCGTGCTCGGCTTGCATGAACTGGACGCCAAGGCACGGGCTTTCATCGCCGATTACTGCGAACGGGAACTCGATCTGCTGCTGACTCCGGTGACGGTGGATCCTGCTCATCCCTTTCCGCGGGTGATCAACAAGGCGCTGTGCGTTGCGTTTTTGCTGCGCCGCAGGCGGCGTTCGTCGATGACCTATACGGGGGTAGTGACGGTGCCGCGGGCTTTGCCGCGGCTGATTCGTTTGCCTTCGGAGGGAACTGACGATTTCATTTTTCTGGCCGATCTGGTGGCCTACCACGCGTCTCGGATGTATCACGGCTACGACATCGTGTCTTCGGCGGCGTTCCGCGTCACTCGTAACAGCAATCTTTATCTGGCGGAGGAGGAGTCCCGCAACCTGCTGGAGTCGGTGCGGACCGAGCTGCACAACCGGCGCAAAGGCGATGCCGTCCGGCTGGAGATCGAGTCCGAGGCCGATCCGGAAATCATCGAGCGTTTACGCACCAACTTCGAACTGGAATCGTGGCAGGTGTTTTCCGTCAACGGGCCGGTAAATCTTTCGCGCTTGTTCAATATTTATGAACAGACGGAGCATCCTGAACTCAAGTTCAAGGCTTTCCTTCCGCGTGAACTTCGCCTCACCGCTAAATCGCAGGATCTTTTCGAGGAGCTTCGCCGCCACGATGTTCTGCTTCACCACCCGTTCGACTCCTACGACGCCGTTGTTTCTTTTATTGAAGCGGCAGCAGAAGACCCACGTGTGCTCTCGATGAAGCAGACGCTGTACCGCACCAGCGAACACTCGTTGATCGTTCCCGCGCTGATGTCGGCGGCAGCCAAGAAAGAAGTCACGGCCGTCGTGGAATTGAAGGCGCGATTTGACGAAGCGTCCAACATTCGTTGGGCGCGCGATCTGGAAGACGCGGGAGTGCAGGTGTTTCACGGTTTGGTGGGGCTGAAAACGCACTGCAAATTGTCGCTGCTGGTACGGCACGACCCAGACGGCGTCATGCGCCGTTATGCCCACTTGGGCACGGGCAACTACAACACCGCCACCGCTCGCATTTACACGGATGTGAGCCTGTTGACGGCCGACCCAGAAATTACCGGGGCCGTGCACGATGTGTTCAGTTTTCTGACTGCTTACGCTGAACATCCTAATTATGGTCCGCTCATGGTTGCGCCCCTTGACCTGGCGGAACATTGCCTGGCGCTCATTGCCCGCGAAGCGGAACACGCGCGTCACGGCCGTCCCGCGCATATCATCGCGAAGATGAATGCGCTGCAGGACAAAAACATTATTACGGCTTTGTACAGGGCTTCGCAGGCAGGAGTGAAGATCGATCTGATTGTCCGCGGCATCTGCGCTCTGCGCCCGGGAGTACGTGGCGTGAGTGACCATATCCGGGTGCGAAGTGTCGTCGGCCGCTTCCTCGAACACAGCCGCATTTATTTTTTTGCCAATGGCGGTCAAGAGGAAGTCTTTCTGGGCAGCGCCGACTGGATGCCGCGCAATCTTTACGAGCGGGTGGAGGTAATCTTTCCGGTGAAGGATGAGCTATTGCGGGAACGGGTGCGGCAGGAGATTCTGGAATCCTATTTGGCCGACAATTTGAAATCCCGCTTTTTGCAGAAGGACGGGAGCTACATTCGCGCCTGGCGGGCACAAGGCAAGCGAAAACCGCCCTCAGGGCAAGCAGCTTTCAGCGCCCAGGATTTTCTGATTAGCCTGGCAGAAGGCAAGCAAGCGCTGGAAGCAATTCCGGTTGCGCCCAGTCCAAGAAGCAGAAGAATGCTGGTCGGAAAGGAGTGATAACGCAGCATGATTGTCTACTTTCTGCGTCACGCTAATGCGGGCGAGCCTGTGGCCAACCCCAAGAAGGATGAAAAACGCGCTCTCGACAAAGAGGGAATCGAGCAGTGCGGAATCGTTGGGCGAGCCCTGGCTGCGCTGGATGTCCAGGTGGATGCGATGATCTCCAGCCCGTTGAAACGCGCCGCTCAGACCGCGGCGCTGGTGGGCAACGAGCTGAGCTATGAGGGCAAGCTGCAACTGGAGGATGGCCTGCGACCGGGTGCGTCCTTTGCAGAGTTTCGCAGATTGCTTGAAAAATACTCCAAGCAAGAGGCGATCATGGTTGTAGGCCACAATCCAAATCTCAGCGAATTCTTAGGACGTAGCATTAGTGAGACCGGATGCGAAGCTGGAACGGAGTTAAAAAAGGGAGCCGTGGCCAAAGTTGAAATGGGACGCAACTTGGCGCTACTGCATTGGTGTTTGACTCCGAAGGTCCTACGCTCGCTCTACGCCGCCGCGGCTGAGAGCTCGCGGCCGAAGACTTCACGGAAGTAGCTTTTTTCCTTCTCCACCGCCCATAGTTCCAGGTCCACACTGCTTCGTTGCTTGGTGACTAGCGTCAATTTTACTTCGCCTTCGTGTACGCGGACGCGGGCGGTGCGGATCGCAGCGGTGCGGCTAAGGTTCAACGCACGAGCCAGCCGCAGGAGTAGCGAAGCCTTGAGCACGCATTCCTGGTCCGCGCTGGGCAGCGCTTTGATCGGAGCATCACCGGGCGCCGGTCGGGACTTCCCCAAATATCGTGCTATTGCTGCAATAATCCGCCTCTGTTCAGGGGTGTATCCCAGAATCTCGGAATGCGAAATGATGTAGTAGGTATGCCGATGCCTGCCGTTGCGGTTCACGTAATCGCCCACTTCGTACAGCATGGCGGCCGCGGAAAGCCATTCCTCATACTGCTGAGGCAAACCGTGCACGGATTTTAGCGCAGCAAACAGGTGCATGGCGGCGGCACGCACCTGCAGCGCGTGCTCCATATCCACTCGATAATGGGCCACAGCAGCGCGGATCGAATCCCAGCGTTCGGATTCGATCTGCTTGCCCGATCGCGTATTGCGGTCGTATTCGGCCGCCATCTGAGCCAGCAACCCATCGCGCAGTCCCAGTGGGGAATAGCGGAATCCTCCGAGCTGGCAACGTTCCAAGAGTCCAAGGTAAACCGCCGCGCCCGGCACGATAATCTCGGCGCGTCGCGGACCGACTCCGGAAAGTTTCCTGCGTCCTTCGAGAGGCAGTCGCGCCAGCAGCTTTGCGATCCGTCGCATCTGTGTCTTGGACACTGTGGCAGCGCGCGAGCCTTTGGTCTTGTAGATGCCATGGCAGACCGCAGCCAGCGATTCCGCAGTCCCGGACGTAGCAATGACAACCTTCGGGCGAGCGCGTTTAATCCGGTCAGCGGTCCGCTCGATCTCGCGCGAGATGAATCCCCGCATCTGACGCATTTCGGATTTGCGGGGTGGGTCGTGACGCAGAAATTCGTTGGTCAGACGAACGGCGCCGAGTGGCAGGCTGACGGTATTGCGGATATGCCCCTTACTGGAAACGGTCAGCTCACAACTTCCTCCGCCCAGGTCCGCCATCAGTACGGGGGAGGAATTCACTCGCAGAGTTGAAACCAGGCCCAAATGGATCAGCCGGGCTTCCTCCAATCCAGAGATGATTTCCACGTTCCATCCAGTGGTCGAACGCACCCACTCCAGAAACGCCCTGGCATTGCGCGCGTCTCGCAAAGCGCTGGTGGCAACGACCCGCACGGAATCCGCTCCCGCATTCTGTACGGCGCGATGAAACCGCCGCAGCACCTTCACCGTGGTAGCTATCGCTTCGGGAGACAGAAAACTATTGCGGAACACGGAATCGCCCAAGCGCGTGACTTCGCGGTCCTCTTGAATCTCGATGAGCCGGTGCCTGGTAAGACGAGCAATTTTCAGGCGCACGGAGTTCGATCCGATATCAATGGCGGCAAAGGTCGGCATGGCGGAAGGGCAATAGTTTACAGCCGAGGAGGTAGATGTCTGGAAAAAATATCAGAGGCAGGAGGGACCTCAGGCAACTTCGGCGCGTGCCCCGGCAGATCCGATGGACGGTTTGCGGCCTGGGGCTCCAGCGGCGTGAACCGGCTCAGATTTCTTGCTAGAAAGGGCCGCTCGAGTTTCAGCAACGGCATCGACGCTTTGACGGAACTTTGCCTGCGTCACATTTCGCAGCATGGCCACCAGCGCCGAGTCTCGGACCCCGCCGAAGAGTGCTTCCGCTCTCTGTGTCAATTTCAGCCAGTCATGCCAGTCGCCAATGACGTCTTGCATATGCTTGAGTTGGTCGACGATGCGCTTGGCCTCCGCGTCATGGTCAGCCAGTTCAGCGATGTAACGAGCCCGCTTGCCGATGATCCGGTACTGGTGGAGAGTCCGTTCCGTGAGCGTGACATGATCTCTTCCGAGCTTAGCGAGTTTGCTCAGCGTCAAAGTCAGTGGTTCGGTATTCTTCGGGATATCAATCTCGCTCGCGGCGCGCTTCAGGCGTTTTCGTACTTCGTCCGCGGTCTTACGATTAAATGCCTTAGCAAGTTTCTGTTCGTGCCGGGCGCGCTCTTGCACCAAAGCGTCTACGAACTGCGATTTGTGTCCGTTGCCCTCGGGAATCTTCAAACTCCGTAAAGAGGCGATTTCCACATCCAGCTCCCGCACTCGCCCGGCCTTCTTGCGCAGCCGCGACAATAGCTTCAGCAGCTTATTGTCGTTGCGGTTCAGCTCCGGTGCTACTTCGCTAAGGAGAGCTTCCACGCGACGGCTGTTGGTGCGAAACTTGTGAACGCTTTCCGGAGCCGGATTCTTCGCAAGCGTGGTCAGCTCACGCCCCAGTCTTTGAAAAGGCAAGCGGCTACGTTTTAAGTCAATGGGCATATCCAGCACAGAGATTACTGAGAGAACGAAAACTTACAAGGGAATCCAGCAAAATGCAACCGAGGAAATTTGACAGATTTATTCCTCTGGAACCGCAGTCAGGTTAACTCACCCACGGGACAGCAAGCAGGTATTTTAACACTGCTGTAACACGATTCTGCTAGCCTGCCCCTTGATGGCCAACCGAGCTCTAGGAGAGCCACGATTGACAGGACCGCAACCCATTGCAAAACCAGAGGTTGTGGGCAACTCCGAGGTCGAGGCCGAGCATCTCCTCAAGGCCGGCAATAGCTACGTGGCCGATAGCGTCTTCCACTTTGCGATGCTGGCCTGCGGGCTGTGCGTGCTCGCGCTGGTCGGCCTGATTATTTACGAACTGATGAGCGGGTCGAGGCTGTCGTGGCATGCCTTCGGATTGAAGTTCTTTTTCCGCAGCGAATGGGATCCGGTTAACGAGCAGTTCGGGGCGTTGCCGTTCGTTTATGGCACGGTCGTATCCTCCTTCTTGGCGCTCCTTCTCGCCGTGCCTCTCGCGATCGGCGTAGCCGTATTCATCACCGAAATGTGTCCGCGATGGCTGAAGGGACCGCTGGCTTTCACCACGGAGCTTCTGGCGGCGATTCCCAGTGTCATCTACGGACTGTGGGCAATCTTTGTGTTGGTGCCGCTTCTGCGCCAATACGGAGAGCCTTTTTGCGCGCGTTATTTCGGCTGGACATCGGGGATTACTCACCGTTTCGGTTTCCAAGGTCCCTTCGAAGGTCCTCCCTACGGCATCGGAATGCTCGCAGCCGGAATCATTCTGGCCATCATGGTCATACCGATTGTCTCTTCGATCACGCGGGAAGTGATGACTGCCGTGCCCCAGCAGCAGAGAGAAGCTGTGCTTGCTCTGGGAGCGACCCGTTGGGAGATGATTCGGACGGGCGTGCTGCGAAATGCCCGCGCCGGGATTCTGGGCGGCGTAATTCTTGGCCTGGGCCGCGCCCTCGGCGAAACCATGGCGGTCACGATGGTGATTGGCAACCGCCCTGAGATCGCGGCATCTCTGTTCGCTCCGGGCTACACCATGGCCAGCGTTATCGCTAACGAGTTCAGTGAGGCCACGGGCGATACCTACCTGAGCGCTCTCATTGAGATCGGTTTGGCGCTGTTTATCGTGACCATCATCGTAAATATTCTGGCGCAATTTCTGGTGTGGACGGTTACGCGCGGCACTCCGGCGAGAACCCATGCCTGAAACTGTGACGGCCACCTCCGACTTTGCCGCTGCCCCGATCAGCCTCTGGCGGCGCGGCATGAATTTCTTTGCGACTCTGGCTGCCGCGGCCGCTGTGGTCCTGGTTTTGCTCCCGCTCGGCGCGGTCTTCGGATATCTGGTTTACAAAGGCATCGGCTCCATCAACTGGGCTTTCCTCACGCAAACCCCAAAACCAGTTGGCGAAGCCGGCGGCGGCATGGCGAACGCGATTGCTGGTTCTGCTTGGATTCTGCTGATCGCCAGCAGTATGGGCGTGCCGATCGGAATCGGCGCGGGCATTTACCTCGCCGAATACGGACGCAACCAGTTTGGAAACGTAATCCGCTTCACCGCGGACGTATTGAACGGAGTGCCTTCGATCGTCGTGGGCATCGTCGCCTATGCGATCGTGGTGCTCTCCCAGGGACATTTTTCTGCATTAGCCGGTGGAGTCGCGCTGGCAATCATGATGATTCCGACCATCGCTCGCACGACCGAAGAGATGCTTTTGCTCGTGCCCAACACGGTGCGGGAGGCAGCTTACGGTCTGGGTGTCTCCCGCTGGCGTACCACGCTGTCGATTACTTTGCGCACAGCCACGTCGGGCGTGATCACAGGTGTTATGCTGGCTTTTGCGCGCGTGGCGGGCGAGACTGCTCCGCTGCTGTTCACCGCATTTGGCAATCAGTACTGGAACTGGAAAATCAATCAGCCGACGGCCGCGCTGTCGTTGCAGATTTTCACTTACGCGATCTCGCCGTTCGATGAATGGCATCGCCAGGCCTGGGCGGGAGCGTTGATCTTGATTGTGCTCATCGTGTTTGCGGTTAGTGCGGTTCGCATCGTTGCTAGTCGTGGAATGCTCAAGGGAACGAACTGAACCATGGGAGTCGGGATCAAAGTAGAAAAACTGAACGCCTGGTTCGGCAAGACTCAAGCCCTCTATGACATCACAATGGAGGCGCCCGCCAACCATGCAACCGCGATTATTGGACCTTCCGGCTGCGGCAAATCTACCTTTGTGCGTTGTCTCAATCGCATGCACGAGACCGTCCCCGACGCTCGCGCGACTGGCAGAGTTCGGATCGGCGAACTCGATGTCTACAACGGCACGGCTGCAGTGCAGATTCGTCGGCGCATTGGCATGGTGTTCCAGAAGCCCAATCCCTTTCCGACAATGTCGATTTATGACAACGTGGCTGCCGGACTCAAGCTCAATGGCTTCCACGACCACGCCCGGCTGGATGAGATTGTGGAGCGCTCGCTGAAACTCTCGGCTCTGTGGGACGAGGTGAAAGATTCTCTGCGCAAGAAGTCCGGCGCCAGCCTGTCGGGCGGACAGCAGCAGCGGCTCTGCATCGCCCGCGCACTGGCAGTTCAGCCGCAGGTCCTGCTCATGGACGAGCCCTGCTCGGCTCTGGATCCCATCTCTACTGGTAAGATCGAAGAACTGATCTTCCAGCTTAAGGAAAAGTTTACGATCGTCATTGTCACGCACAATATGCAGCAGGCGTCTCGGGTCGCCGAGTTCACCGGCTTCTTCCTTTTGGGTAAGCTGATCGAACTCGACAAGACCGAAAAGATTTTCACTACCCCGTCCGATAAGCGTACGGAGGATTACATTACAGGCAGGTTTGGATAATGCGCACCCGCTTTCAGCAAGGACTGGACGATCTTCGGGCACGTCTGCTTCGCATGGGCGGATTGGCCGAGCAGGCCGTGGATCGCGCCTGCCAGGCTTATATTGACCGCGACCTGGCACGCTGCCACATGGTGCTCGAAGGCGAATTCGAAATCAACGTGGCCGAGCGGGAAATCGACGAGCTGGCATTCGATCTGCTCGCGCTGCAGCAGCCGATCGCCGTGGATTTGCGCTTCATCCTCGCCGTTACCAAGATCAACTCAGATCTGGAACGAGTCGGCGACCAGGCGGTCAACATCGCTGAGCGGGCGATGGATCTGGTGGAACTCCCCAAGGCAGATCTCCCAGTTGACATTCCGCGCATGGCTGCCGCTGTTTCGGCTATGGTGCGCCGCGCCCTGGAATCGTTCATCGAGGGCAAAGCCGAGCTTGCGCAGGCTGTGCTCGAAATGGATAACGTTGTCGATCGTATGAAAGATGAGGCTTTCATCACGCTGGTCAAGACCATGAACGAGCGGCCCGAGGTAACCCGGCAGGCGCTGGATGCGCTCCTGGTCGCCCGTAATTTGGAGCGCGTGGCCGACCACGCCACCAATATCGCGGAAGACGTGATTTTCTGGGTACGTGGGGCGGATGTCCGCCACAATGTTGCGCCGGAATCACCCTTGCATCAGAGAAGTACGGACACTCATTAGAGCGTTACTAGAGCATGGTTTGTGAGCGTGTCAGAAACCGGTCAGCTTACCTGACCGGTTTCCTTTTGCTGAGCGATACGCTAAACATTCTTCCGCCAAGGAGGCAGTGCTTTGCGTAGGATACTCTCTTCATTCGCCTTGTTGTTTTTCGCCGCCACACTCAGCTTGCTCGCAGCACAAAACCAAAAGGGGCCGCGGCAGATCCAGTTGCCCACGAGCAAGTCCTTGACCGTGCCTTCGCCGGGCGTTCTAGGATCACTGAACGGCTTCGCCGCAGCGATGGCTGTCAGCCCCGATGGGCGTTACGCTGCGATTCTTAACGACGGTTATGGGACGCAGCAAAACCAGGTGCACCAATCCATCGCGGTGCTCGATCTGAGCACAAACCAACTCGCCGATTTCCCGGAAGATCGACTGCCCGAAGAGGCTCACCAGAGCTACTTCCTTGGGCTAGCGTTCAGCTCAGATGGCAATCATCTTTATGCTTCGATCGGTTCCATTACTGACGCCACCGGCGAAAAGCCGGGCGACACGGGAAACGGGATTGCGGTTTATGGCTTTCATGAGGGCAAGGTTTCATGGGATCGCTTTATAAGGATTCCGCCGCAGAAGATTGCTGCGGCGAAGAAAGTCGCATACGGCGTGCGTAAAACCGCAGAGGGAACAGCCATCCCGTATCCGGCGGGTCTCGCCGTGATCGCCGGCCGGGGCCATAAGCATAAGAAAGACAAGCTGCTGATCGCCAACAATCTTTCCGATAACGTCGTTCTCATTGACGCCACAAGCGGCCGCGTACTCAAACAATTCGACCTGAGCACGCACGAAATGGTTCCGTCTTCGTTTCCTTACACCGTAGTCGCATCGCGGGATGGCCGCCGCGCCTGGTGCAGTCTGTGGAATGCGTCTCGGGTGGCGGAACTCGACTTGAAGAAAGGAACAGTCGCTCGTTGGATCTCGCTGCTCGAACCGAAAGATCCGACCGCCCCGGGCTCACATCCGACGGCGATGCTGCTCAGCCCTGATGAGAAGCTGCTCTACGTAGCGCTATCGAATGCCGACAGAGTAGCAGTAGTAGAAATCGGTACCGGCACCGCCATCCCCCTATTCGGCACTACGTTGCACGACCAGAAATTTGCTGGTTCTTCGCCAATCGCACTGGCACAATCTGCGGATGGCAAGCGCCTGTTCGTAGCGGATGCCTCCCTCAACGCTATAGAGGTCTTCGATACTTCGAGCTTAGTTGTAAATGGGCTCACTCCGGACAAGGTGCTCTCGCCCGCCGGCTTCATCCCTACTGACTGGTATCCCAGCGCTTTGACAACCGTGGGTGACGATCTGCTGATTGCTACCTCCAAAGGTCAGGGAACCGGCCCCAGCAGCGGCATCAACAGTTTGAAACGCGAGAAGAAACACCACGAGCATCCTTACATTCCAACCTTGCTCTATGGTTCCGTTGCTCGTATGAATGTCGGGGACGTTGAAAAGCAATTGCCAGAACTCACGCGCCGGGTCCAGGAAAGCAATCTTCTGCATTCCAGCACAGGCCAAATCCAATTCGCTCAGAATTCCAACCCGATCCATCACGTGATCTACATCATCAAAGAGAATCGCACCTATGATCAGGTGCTTGGTGATTTGAAACCCGGCGACGGCGATCCCTCGCTCACCCTCTACGGCGCGGAAGTCACCCCCAACGAACACAAACTGGCCCTGCAATTCGGAGTGCTGGACAATTTCTATGACAGCGGCGAAGTTTCTGGCGATGGACATAACTGGTCGACCGCTGCCATCACCAGCGACTATAACGAGCAGACTTGGCAGATTGACTATCGCGGTAAGGAGCGCACCTATGATTTTCAAGGCATTGTGGCGGACGAAATCCCGCTCGATGAAAACGAGCCGGATGTGAACGAACCGGCCACTGGCTACATTTGGGACAATGTGGCCAGCCACGGCCTCACGTACCGCGATTACGGCGAATTCATTGGCGGCGTGTGGTGCAAGCCCACGGAAACCAAGACGACAGTCCACGAAGATACGCCAGCACCGAACTCAACGTGCCCGAGGAACATGGTAAATAAAGGAGAGCCGCTGCCACCAAATGTTGGTCAGCCTCATGGCTCGCCCAGTCCATGGCCGTGGGTGGTTCCAGTGCTGAAAAACACAAAACCGACCAAGGTCGTCCTGCGTGACCACTTCGATCCGCTGTTTCCCGACTTCAACACTGAGTATCCCGATCAACTCCGCGCCGACGAATTTCTCAATGAGTTCGATGGCTTTGTGCGCGCCCGCAAGGAGGGCAAGGGAACCGAGTTACCGGCATTCGTTCTTCTCTATCTCCCGAACGACCACACGCACGGCACGACTGCGGGAAAGCCTCGCCCCGCCGCAAGTGTTGCCGACAACGACCTCGCGGTGGGTCGTGTGGCGGAGGCGGTCTCGCACAGTCCCTACTGGGATAACACGGCCATTTTCATTCTCGAAGATGACGCCCAGGATGGCGCTGATCACGTGGACGCGCACCGTTCCATCGCCTTCGTAATCAGCAAATATTCGCCCGGTTCTGCCGACCATCCCTTCGTGGACCACAATTTCTACACCACGGTGAACATGATCCACACGATTGAGACATTGCTGGGCTTGCCCCCGATGAATCAAAATGACGCCTATGCACCCTTGATCGCGCCGCTGTTTTCAGGGGCGGGCAATCAACCGCCATTTGCGGCCGACTGGAGCAATCGCGATAGCGGATTGATTTATCAGATGAATCCGGCCAAGGGTCAGGGGGCAGGTGAATCCGCCAAGATGGATTTTTCCCACCCAGATGCGGCGAATCCAGCCGTGCTGAATGCAATTTTGTGGCGCGATCGCAAGGGAGATCAGAAAATGCCAGCAGCGCAGCACACAATGTTTAGCGGTAAACCGAACCCAGATGACAAGTGATTCCTCGGGCTTAGACCACGTAGGCCCGGACGCCTCGTCCGGGCAGGCGAGCCAGCGAGCCAGTCATCGTCGCGGAGCTGCGGCGCTTCGCGCCGTTGGGCGGACGAGGGCGTCCGCCCCTACGTGGACGTCAACGCCCGGCCGCCGCTCCAGTGTCTACATCGGCAAAGGAGAACGCCGTCGAAACATTGGGATACTCTTTCCCCCCTACCTCCACGTACGGATACACAAAATAATTTAGCGGCTTCCCATCCTCCTTCGGGCTCAATTCCAGATCGCGTCCCATGGTAAACTCTATGCGATTAGCGTCGTGGGCGCCGAAGAAGTAATCCTTCTTCTCCGGATGCTTCCACGCTTCGGAAATATCGACGGGAATCCATCCGTGCTGTGGTGCGAAGAAATCAGCCCAGCAGTGATATCCGGCGACTTCCGCTGAGTGCTTGTCGGGTGGCAAGGGAAACCCTATTTCGAACCGCGCTGGAATTCCCTGCGAGCGCGCCATCGCAATAAACAGCGAATGAAAGTCGGTGCAGTTGCCCTTCTTGGCATCGCAGGCGTAGAGCACGTCACCGCGTCCCCAACCCGTACCGGTCTTGTCGTAACGCATGGTCGTGAACACGTAATCGTAGATAGCGCGTGCCTTGTCGAGCGGCGTGGTCTTACCCCCGGTGACCTTCACGGCCAATTCCGCGGGCAATCCAGTCGTGGGCACGAGGGCATCCGGCGCGAGATATTCCTTTCTTTCCCGGTCGCCAAGTTTTACAGCCTCCAAATGCGGAGAATAGATGCCTAGCGTGAGCCGCTCACGGCGGACCACGTCATATGCAACCTCGAAATGCAATTCCCGCTGCTTGGTTTTCGAAGCTTCGGCGTAATACATTTCATTTCCGTATTTCGACTCGTGAGTCTTCTTGAGTGAGAGATCACCGATTGCGGAGATGACCTTCACCGTCTGGAACCCATCCGAGTGCGCCGCCGGAACCCAGACTCGTACCTTCTCACCGGCGGAAACATCCTTCACGGTGAAGCCATAGTGAAAGGTAAAATGGCGCGTCTCCTGCGCCGAGGTAACCGTAACAAGTGCAAGCAGCGACAGGGGTAACAATAGCGGAGCCTTCCTAAGCATGGGTAGCTTCCTTTCATTGTGAGAGCGTCAAATGGAAAACGACACACGGGCGTTTAGGAGTGGCTCCGTCAAGTGAAGCCGCGTCGTTGCACTTGCATCAGAGAAGTTCCTCTACTCAGCAGGCAGATTCATATTCTAAACCAGACGCAGGAATTTGTTTGCACTCCTACAACCGCTGTGAAAAGCAAAGTTGACAAAAACCTACCATGCTTACGCTAGAATCTTCGCGTGCCCGCTGCCATCGAATGCCGCGACCTGCGCAAGACCTACGACGGTAAAGTCGAAGCCGTCCGCGGTCTGAGTCTGGAAATCCAAGCCGGGGAGTGCTTTGGTCTCTTGGGGCCGAATGGGGCAGGGAAGACCACTACGATCGAAATCCTTGAAGGGCTACTCGATCCCACATCCGGTGAGGTCACGATTCTTGGTCATACCTGGCAGAAGAATTCACGCGAAGTGCGCGAGTGGCTGGGCATTTCCCTGCAGGAGACTCGGCTCTCGGAGAAATTGACCGTCCGCGAAACCATTGAACTGTTTGCCAGCTTCTATCGCGAGCCGCGTTCCGCGGACGAGGTGCTCGACGATCTGCAACTCGGCGAGAAGGCTAATGCCTTTGTGGGCAAGCTTTCCGGCGGACAACGCCAACGTCTGGCGGTCGCTACGGCGCTGGTGGGGAACCCCAGAATTCTTTTTCTGGACGAGCCCACCACGGGATTGGATCCGCAGAGCCGCCGTCAGCTCTGGGACATCATCCGCAACTTTCAGCGAGGTGGAGGTACGGTCCTGCTGACCACACACTACATGGACGAGGCCGAGCGCCTTTGCGACCGCCTGGCGGTCGTCGATCATGGCCAGGTCATTGCCGAAGGCACCCCTTCCGACCTGATTGATCGCCTCGGCGGGCATCACGTAGTGGAGTTTGAAGCCAGCGGCAACTCCGGCGACGGCACTGCTGTCGATGCCTGGCGAGCGCTGCCCGGTGTGGAGTCGGTCCGCCATGACGATGGTCTGGTCAGCCTCACGGTGTACGAGACGCACCGGACTATTCCCGCGTTGCTCGATGCAGTCGAAAAACAGGGTTCGCAACTTCTGCACCTCACCACGCGCCAGGCCAGCCTGGAGGATGTGTTTGTCAACCTGACTGGCCGCCACTTGAGGGGTGAGTGATGAGTGTTAGGTATTTGTGCGACGGGTCTTCGATCCGTCCAAGCCGAGCCCAGGTCGGCAGAGAACGCCAGCCACATGACCGGCTGGCTATTGGAGTTCCGTCAATGAGCCTCGCTCAAAAAACTCCGGCAACGCCAACTCGGCTCCCCGCGCCCCGCAACGCCCGCTGGTCGGCTTTCACGCACTTGGTGATGGTGCGCATGAAAGAGCTCAAGCGCGAGCCCGAGGTTGTCTTCTGGGTGTACGGGTTCCCGCTGCTGCTGGCGTTGGGACTTGGGATTGCCTTCCGCAACAAGCCGGCCAATGTGACATCCATTGCCGTTGTCGACGCCCCCGGAGCGCAGGACGTATTGTCCCTGATCGAGCGCTCGCCGCAAAGGACCTCGATCCGCGCCGAAGTGCTCGACAAGCTGACTGCACTGAAGGGATTTCGACTCGGCAAGTACGATCTCGTGGTCGAAACCGACAACCGGGGCGGCTTCCAGTATCTTTATGATCCGGCACGTCCCGAGAGTGTGCTCTCGCGGACTGAAGTGGATGACGCGCTGCAAGTCTCGGCCGGTCGCAAAAACCCGTTGCCCACTTCCTCTGTCATCTCAAACGAGCCTGGATCGCGCTATATTGACTTCCTCATTCCCGGGCTGATCGGGATGAACCTGATGAACTCCGGCATGTGGAGCGTCGGATTTGCTTTGGTGGATATGCGCCAGCGCAAACTGCTCAAACGTTTCGTGGCCACACCCATGCGGAGAAGCGATTTCCTGCTTGCGCTGGCCAGTGGCCGGTTGGTGCTCATGGTCACCGAAGTCGGGCTGCTGCTCGGCTTTGGCGCGCTGATCTTCCATATGCGCGTGCTCGGGTCGTTGCTCTCGATCCTGCTCCTGAGTGCGATTGGCGCCGTGGGGTTCGCCGGATTGGGCCTGCTCACGGCCAGTCGCGCACAGAAGATTGAAAACGTCAGCGGGCTCATCAATCTGATCATGATGCCCATGTGGATATTCTCGGGCGTCTTCTTTTCCTATGAGCGTTTTCCGGCGGCCATCCATCCCTTCATCAAGGCGCTGCCTCTGACCGCGCTCAATGATGCCCTGCGCGCTACCATTCTGGAAGGGGCTCCACTCACATCGCAGGCCGGGCGACTGCTCGTACTCGTGCTCTGGGGAGGGATTTCCTTCGCGCTTGCCTTGCGCTGGTTTCGTTGGACCTAGGGTTGCGGCTCAACTCTTGGGCATTGCAAGGGTTCTTACATGGTCGAGCAGGGAACATTCCTTGCAAATGAGTTCCCGAAGGATGATAATTTGTATCACTTTCCTGGAGCGTATCGGGAGGGATTTCTATTCTAAATTTGTTGCTCCGAGTACCACAGGCGTTTCAGGTTTCGTGTTCCAGTGAGCGGGAGTAGTTCAGCGGTAGAACGCCAGCTTCCCAAGCTGGATGTCGCCGGTTCGATCCCGGTCTCCCGCTCCAATGTTAGCCAGAGCTCCCATTTTGAGCCCCCAGGGAGACGGCATTGTACATCTCGCTGCCTTTGGGAAATGGACGCGCCTCTACGAACAGTGCTTACACCGCCTTCCTGCTGAGCTCGCGATGAAGCCACGCTCTGGCGGTCGACCAGTCCCGCTTTACGGTTGCCTGAGAGATGCCCACGATCTCCGCGGTTTCCTCAATTGAAAGGCCGCCGAAAAATCGCAGCTCGACCACACGAGTCTGCTGCGGGTCCACCCGCCCGAGTTCGTTGAGTGCTTCATCCAGCGCCAACAGGTCAAGATTGCCCTTTTCCGGAAGTAATGCCGTTGCTTCGTTCAATGTGACCTTGTCGATGCCATCTCCGCGTTTAGCAGACCGATGCCGTCTGGCGTAGTCCACGAGAATCTGGCGCATCAGGTGCGAGGACACCGCAAAGAAATTTTGTCATTTGGCCAACTTTCCCGGCTTTGCGTGTAAAGGATTAGGAGGCGATGGACGATGTGCACTTAGGCGAACCCGTGCCGTCGTCGCATCGCGCAAGCTGGGGAAACGCGGCATGTTTGTCCGCAGCAGGTCCGCGAGCAATGATGTTGGCCACACCTTGCTGGCGTTGAAACTGTTGCCGATGGTTGCATTCACAAAGTGATGATTAACAGATATTTACAGTTGTTTGACGATTCTTTACGTCCGACATGCGGGTGACTGTGTTGGAATATCTATAGCGAACTCTTGGCGCAGTCGACGAACTGAATTCCAAGACGGCGCAAACCGTGAGGCGTAGAGAATGAGGCGCAGGGAATGAGATTGACACGAACCACCGCGTCAGTACTTGCGAGTTCCATGACGCTCGGCATCGCGTGCTTGGGTTTGGTCCCGCACAGTCGCGCTGCTTCTGATCAAACCCAGGAGGCTCAGCAGCCCGCATCGGCTAGCCTGACGGCGAAACCGGTTGGAACGGTGAAAGCTCTTTCCGCAAATGTTGTTACGCTCACGACAGACGCGGGTTCAACCGTGAACGTCCTCGTTCAAGACTCCACCCGCCTGGTTCGTATTGCCCCCGGACAGAAAGATCTGACGGACGCGATGCCCATCCAGTTGCAGGATGTGCAGGTGGGTGACCGGATACTGGCCCGAGGCAAGGCCTCTGATGACGGCAAGTCGGTAGTGGCTTCGTCGGTCGTCGTCATGAAGGAGTCCGACGTGACGGCAAAGCAGGAGCACGATCGCGAGGATTGGCAGAAGCGCGGGGTGGGCGGATTAGTGAGTAAAGTTGATGCGAGCAATGGAATCATTACGCTATCGGCGCCGGCTGGGGAGGAGACCAAGCCGGTTACGATCCACGTTTCCAAGAACTCGATTGTTCGTCGATATTCGCCCGACTCCGTCAAGTTCGATGATGCAAAGCCGGGCACACTCGATCAGATCAATGCTGGTGACCAACTGCGCGCGCGTGGAGTGCGCAGCGCGGACGGCAGCGAAGTGGCAGCGGAAGAGATCGTTTCTGGAACCTTTCGGAACATTGCGGGAATGGTCGCCTCGACTGATGCAGGCAACAATACCGTCAGCGTGATCGATCTGGCAACCAGGAAGCCCGTAACCGTGAAGATCACCGCAGACTCGCAACTGCGAAAACTGCCTCTTACGGTTGCTCAACGGATTGCCCTGCGATTGCGAGGCGAATCTGCGGACGGCGCCCCAGGCACATCGGTTCCCGGTGGAGGTCCATCAGTTGCCAAGGCAGGCCAGACCACACCAACCGGCAATGCTGGAGGCTCACGTCCGGGCGGAGCGCCCGACTTCCAGCAACTGCTGAAGCGAACGCCTGCCGTCACGCTCGCCGATTTGCAGAAGGGTGACGCCATCATGATTGTGACGACCCAAGGTACGGCCACCACCCAGCCGACCGCGATCACATTATTAAGCGGCGTGGAACCCATTCTGTCGGCCTCACCCAACAGCAATCGGGCGGCGCTGCTTCTTTCTCCCTGGAACCTCGGGGGCGGTGGTGGCGATGCTGCGGCTGGTGCGACACAGTAGCTCAACTAGCAGAGAAAAGCCTTGCTTCAGGAGAATTAATGAAGTCCGGCCGGTCCCGAAGTCTTGCATTCATAGTTGTCACGCCTTTCTTGTTGCTGATGCTGACAGGTTCTTTGCCTGCGCAAACTCCGTCGGCCACTCTCCGCGGCCGGGTCACAGATCCTACTGGCGCGGTGATCCCGCAAGCAACCGTTACGGCCAGCGGAGCGAGCGGCAAAAAGGCAACTGTGGTCACCAACAGCCAGGGAGTTTACGAGATCACCGGATTACCTCCTGGCGCTTACACGGTCAGTACGGCAGCAAAAGGCTTCGCAGTATCTACCGAGCAGAATGTCGTGATCGCTGCAGATCAAGTGCAGCAGTTCGACATCGCGCTCGAAATCCTGGTGCAACCAGAAAAAGTCGAAGTTCAAGAAGAAAGTACAACTGTAGGCGTGAGCCCGTCAGAGAATGCCAGCGCCATCGTAATCAAGGGGAAGGACCTCGAGGCTCTTTCCGATGACCCCGACGAGTTGCAGCAAGAACTCGATGCGCTCGCCGGGCCTTCCGCGGGGCCAAACGGCGGCCAGATTTATATTGACGGATTCACCGGAGGGCAACTTCCGCCCAAGTCCTCGATTCGCGAGATCCGCATCAACCAGAATCCGTTTTCGGCCGAATACGACAAGCTCGGCTACGGTCGCATTGAAGTCTTTACCAAGCCGGGGACAGATAAGTTTCATGGCCAATTCATGCTCGATGGCAACTCATCTGCTTTCGATGCGCTCAGTCCATTCGCGCAAAACCAGCCGTCCTTCCACTCGGAACTGTTTAATGGCAACGTCAGCGGCCCTCTGACCAAGAAAGCTTCGTTCTTTTTCAATGCCGAGCGCAGGCAGATCGATGATGCCAACATTGTGAACGCTCTCGTGCCCACTACTGCCGACCCCAACCCAACGAGCGCCAACTTCACGCAGGCAGTTCCCAATCCGCGGACCCGAACCAATATCAGTCCCCGCATGGACTTTCAGCTCACCCCGAGCAACACTTTGACGGTCCGTTACCAGTTCTTCCGGAACAACGAAGACAATAACGGAGTCGGCCAGTTTTCTCTTCCTACCCAGGCGTACAACTCGACCTCGACCGAACACACCCTGCAGATCAGCGACACCCAGGTGTTGAGCACGAATGTCGTGAATGAAACCCGGTTCCAATACCTCCATGACCACATCGATCAGACGGTGCAGAATTTCCAGCCAACCATATCGGTGTTGGGTGCGTTCACGGGCGGAGGGAACCAGATCGGAAGTAGCTCCGATCTTCAGAACCACTACGAGCTGCAGAATTACACCTCGATCGTTCACGGCAACCACTTAATAAAATTCGGCGGTCGGCTGCGTGCGTTGACCGATTCCAACGAGTCGGCAGCGGGATTCAACGGTGTGTTTACATTCCCGTCGATCACCGCTTACGAAACTACGGAAATTGGATTGCAACGAGGTTTGACACCGGCACAGAGTCGAGCTGCCTGCGTGAAAATTTCCCCCAATCCGACAATCGATTGTGGAGCGAGCCAGTTCTCCATTATCAGCGGCCAACCACTCGCAGCCGTCACATTGGTCGACGCGGGTCTCTATGGCCAGGATGACTGGCGCATCCGTCCCAGTATGACGCTCAGCTACGGCCTGCGCTTCGAAACCCAAAATGCCATCCATGACCATGGTGATTTCGCCCCGCGAATAAGCTTTGCCTGGGGCATTGGTGGCGGCGGGAAAAAGGCAGCGCCCAAGACCGTATTGCGAGCTGGATTCGGAATTTTCTATGATCGTGTTCCCTACAATCTTGTGCTTCAGGCCGAGCGCTTGAATGGGGTCAACCAGAACCAGACCATCACTTCGGCCCCGGATTTCTTTCCGAACATCCCCACCATGAACGTGTCCGGTACTCAGATATCCCCGACGATCTATCAGATTGCCCCGAACCTGCGAGCGCCCTTGACCATGCAAACCGCGGTCAGCGTCGAGCGGCAACTTGCAAAGAGCACCACGTTAGCCGTCACCTACATAAATTCTTACGGAGAGCACCAACTTTTCCTTCGCAACGCCAACGCTCCGCTGCCGGGGACATATCCCGCAGATCCCCAGCGGCCGCTGGGAGGCACGGACAACATCTATCAATACGACTCCGAAGGGATATTCCGGCAAAACCAGGTGATTGCCAATTTGCGGACAAATGTGGGATCGAAGCTTTCGCTTTTTGGTTTCTACACACTCAACTACGCGCACAGCGATCTGGGATCGGGAGGCGGCGGGGGCACGGCCAGCTTTATTTCGCCCCAGTACGATCCCATGGCAGATTATGGCCGGTCGCAATTCGACGTCCGCCACCGCGTAGTTCTTGGCGGCACGGTTTCGATGCCCTATGCATTTCGCCTGAACCCCTTCATCATCGTAAGTTCGGGCCAGCCCTATAACGTCACGGTCGGTCAGGATTTAAATGGCGATTCCATTTTCAACGATCGCCCCGCATCAGCCTCGACGGTTACCTGCAGCGTTGTGCAGATCACTGCGGGCATCGCGTGCACTCCGTTAGGGACTTTCAACCTGGCTCCCACTGCGGGGCAGGCCGCGATTCCAATCAATACCGGCACTGGCTCCGCGCTGTTCACCATGAATCTGCGCCTCAGCAAGAGCTTTGGGTTTGGGAGAGAAGTGGCTGGAGGTTCAGGGGTGAGCTCTGACGGTGGACCAAGAGGCGGAGGCGGACGAGGAGGCCCTCCCGGAGGTGGTTTAGGCGGCCGCGGACTAAGCGGAGGGGGTGGGCCTGGCGGTCCCTTCAGCATGGGAGCCGCAACCAACCGGCGCTACAATTTAACTTTCAGCGTCTCCGCAAGAAATATTCTCAATCGTGTGAACCTGGCGCCACCCATCGGCAATCTCAGTTCGCCTCTGTTCGGTCAATCGAACGCGCTCGCCGCCGGGCCGTACTCGTTCGGTTCAGCTACCCGTCGCATTGACTTGCAGGTGCTCTTCTCCTTTTAATAGCGATCCGGCTTAATAGCGATCCGGCTTTGATGTATTCGGTCATGAGGAGCACCGCTCACCGCGCTGCGATAAGTTCCTGCAGTCTAGTCCGGTAGCCGCGGCTGCACGAAAGCTGCTTGCCGTCTCTGAGAACAACCATGTACTCGCCCCGGTTGCAGGGTTGCAGTTCCTTGATCTTCCGCACATTTACAATGATGGAGCGGTGGATGCGAACGAACTGACCCGGATCGAGCCTTTCGGAAACGCGACCAATCCCTTCCCGGAGCAGATAACACCCGCTGCTTGTCTTCAACTCAACGTAGTTCCCAGCCGCTTCCACCCAGTCAATCTCATCCATGTCCACGAGCACCAGTCGCCCGGCTGTCTTAATAGCTAATCGCCGGTCAGTTCGTGAACTGGTCCTGGCGTCGGCCAGCAAATCGAGAATACGGTGGGTCAAATGACGGTCGTGCACCTTGAGAAGCTCGGCTCGGGTTCTCTCGATGGCGGTGTGAAGCCGCAGCTGATCAAAGGGCTTTAGCAAGTAATCGAGCGCGCGCGCCTCGAACGCTCGAGTAGCGTACCGATCGCTGGCGCTGGTAAAGATCACGATGGGCATGTCCACCCGGGAAATGCCATTCAGTGCCTGAAAACCATCGGCATCGTGCATTTCTATGTCGAGCAACAACAAGTCAGGCTTGTGCTCCCTCACCGCGGCAACAGTTTGCAGCGCGTCAGCGCACTCCGCCACAATCTCAACTCCAGTTTCCGCAGCTAGCAAGAGTCGCAACCGGTTGCGCACCGAGGGTTCGTCATCGGCAATGACGGCACGGATTTCAGGAATCATCATGCGAATTTCACGCAGACGGCTTTCGATTTGCGGAGACCATCCCATACAGGTAATTGACGCTCCAAGATACGAAATGGTTGGTCACGGAGTTCTGTGGATTCGTACCTTTCTTAGCGCGGTTCGCATCTGCTTTGACAACAGCTCAACAGCGTGCGCAAGAAAACATAACGACTTTCGATTGTGCGCTACGCACACATGGATAAATCCTGATTGTTAGCCCACGAGCACGGTGCTTGGCATCTGTCGTATCGAGTGAACTACTAATTTTGGAATGCGCCTCCGCGATTCTTATAGATTCCTGTAGGTTGCGCCGTCCGAATTCGGGCAGGCCTTGATTTCAAGTTCCGAACTAATCTCCGTTCATCCTGAGCGAACTCAGTTTCGTCCCCAAAAACGCACAACTCGCCCAATACCACTTCCGCGGCTCAATCTGCGGTTCGTCGCGTGCATTGGCAGATACGCACGGTTTTACCCAGCGTGAGCAGGTTGATGCTGTGCAAAGAACATTCAATTTGGTGAGGAGAATGTAAATGAGCCTGAGAAGGATAAGCGCGTCACTATCATTCGCCATCGTCCTGTTTGTGATGATGGCCATGTCGCAAGTTTGGGCGCAAACCACAACAACGGGAGACATCAGCGGTGTTATATCGGATCCGACAGGCGCTGTGATATCTGGCGTGTCTGTGACCTTAACAAACGTTGATACCGGCAGCTTCCAATCCGCAAAGACCAACGCAGAGGGAGCATACAAGTTTGCTCTCCTACCTCCGGGAAACTATTTGGTCAGCGTGAAGGCTGTTGGATTCCAATCCCTCAACAAGAGAGTCTCGGTGACGCTTGGAGGGACGACAGCGGCCAACGTGCAGCTTTCCGTTTCATCCTCTCAGGAGACCGTTGAGGTAACTTCGGAGGTTGCTAGTGTTGAGACCGAAGACGCCAATCTGAATACCAACTTCGATTCTAGGCAGGTTTCACTCCTTCCGAACCCTGGGAACGATCTCTCAGCAGTAGCATTGACTGCGCCAGGTGTAGTCATGAATACGGCCGGTGGCGCAACATTCGGTGGTGGTAACTATGAGTTCTATGGTTTGCCTGCGACCTCGAATTCGTTTACGTACGACGGCGCCAACGATAATGATCCGTACTTCAATGTCAACAGTACGGGTGCTACGAACCTATCCTTGGGACTGAACGATGTGCAGGAAACCGCAGTGGTCGCCAATGGCTACAGCGGCTCGTACGGTGGTTTAGCCGGAGCGAGTATCAACTTTGTTTCCAAGTCCGGAAGCAATAGCTTCCATGGAAATGCCGAGTACTGGTGGAACGGGCGGTATCTGAACGCCAACAACTATTTCCACAACCAGACCAGTCCGGTCACTCCCCGTCCGTTCGTGAATGACAATCAATATGCGACCTCCTTCGGCGGGCCCATTGTGAAAAACAAGGCCTTCTTCTTTTTTGATTATGAAGGCATTCGCTTGCTGATTCCCTCTCCCACGTCAGTCGTCATCCCCACGACGGCTTTCGCTAGCGCGATACTGGGAAATGTGCCCGCGTCCCAATTACCGTTCTATCAACAAATCTTCGCCAATTACTCCAGAGTTCCTCAGGCGGGCGCGGTACAGCTCGCCGGAGGTGGATGCAACAACCTTACAACTATTGGCACGACCACGTTTGGAGCCAATAACCCCTGTGTCGTTCAGCAGCAAGCGGGGTTGGCGTCGAATGCCCATGACTACTTGTGGGTGGCGCGATTTGACCAGAACATTGGAAACAACGACAAACTGTTCGTACGTGCTCAACACGAGCACGGATTCCAGCCCAGCTATACGGATCCTTTCAACCCTGCGTTCAACCTGGTGAGCGATCAGCCAGAGTGGCAGAGCCAAGTAAGCGAGACTCACACATTTGGAAGTAACAAGGTGAACAATTTTGTGGCCTCGATGACCTGGTATGCCGCGGCCTTCGCCGTCTCGAATGAGGCGGCAAATCTTGCAGCATTGCCAGCTACAACGGTCTTGGGCGACGGGACTCTCTCGACCCTCAACTTCCTAGGCGACAATCAGCCGCAGGGACGAAATATCACCCAATATCAATTTGTGGATGACTTCAGTTGGGCCCGTGGCCGGCATGGCTTCAAGGTAGGCGTCAATTTCCGCCGCGACGATGTCAGCGATAAGACTTTGGGACCGCTAAGTCTGCCAACCATCACCTTTGATACTCTGGCTGACTTCGCCGCCGGAACCGGCGTTCCGATCGGGACTGCCCACGAAGCGGATCACGTGGTGCAGGCGTTTCCGAGCGTGACCGAAGTGCCCATCGCGTTGTATCAATTGGGCGGCTATGTGTCCGACGATCTGAAGGTGACGCAAAACCTAAAACTGACTCTCAGTCTCCGCTTGGACCACCTTTCCGATCCGGTTTGCCAAATCAACTGTTTCCAACGTCTCAGGGGACCGTTCCAGGACATCAGTCACAGCGGACCTCTGAATTCGACCATTCAGTCTGGCTTGCACACCGCCTTCCCTTCAGTCACAGCGGTTGCAGCTCAGCCCAAGATCGGTTTTGCGTGGTCGCCGTTCGGCGCGAAGAATACAGTTCTCCGCGGCGGCTTCGGAGTTTTTGCCGACGCCCTTCCTACCGGCGCGATTGACGCTTTCCTACAAGCCGCGCCCCTAGATCCGATCTTCCAGTCGATTAACGGCCTGCCCGCGCCAGGCACCGGACCCACCGCCCTGACCAGTCTAGTAGCAGCGTCCAATGCTGGATTTAAGGCCAACTATGCCAGTGGCGGCACGGTTAGCCCGATCAATTTTACTAATGCCACCAAGGTCGTGGTTCCGCGTTACTACGAGTGGAGCTTGGAATTGCAGCAAGCCATTGGATGGCATACCACCTTGAGCACCATGTACGTGGGCAACCACGGATCTCATGAGGAGATTTCAAACGGGGCTGTGAATGCGTTCAGTCCCACTCCGTTCGCGAATCTTCCGACCGTCTCGCCCGACTCGCGCTTCAGCCAGGTCAGCCAAATAGAAAATGTGGCCAACTCGAACTATGATGGCCTGGTGTTTAGTGCGCGCCACAGTTTTACTGGCGGGTTCCAGTTCCAGGCGTCCTATACGTATAGCCACGCAAGGGATGAGATTTCAAACAACTCCGTATCTCCGTTCGGGCAAGCCTTCAACGGCAATTTCCCCGACATCATCTACCCTCAGGACCCCTTCAACATTCGTAAGAACTATGGCAATGCCGATTACGACATTCGCCACAACTTCACTATGAACTACGTATGGAGTGATGCTTTCCGTCATCTGACAAACTGGGGCCCGAACGCACTGGTGAAGGGGTGGACGTTCTCGGGAACCATTTTCCGGCACAGTGGTTTGCCGATTACCCCCTACAGCAGCAATGACACCAACGCGCTGTTTGGCACCAACTACGGAAATGGCCAAACATACCTACTCGCAGATCAGATCGGCCCCAGTTCCATGAATTGCAGTGGACAAGCGGCAAAGTTGAACAATCCCTGCTTCGCAGCCGGCAGCTTTGCCGACCCGGTTGGTGCTTACGGGACCATACGGCGCAACTCGTTCCGTGGTCCCGGGTATTTTGACACGGATTTCAGTTTCGAGAAGGGCTTTGGTTTACCCAAATGGGAAGGTGCTCAGCTCTCCATCGGCGCGAGATTCTTCAACTTCTTTAACCACCCAAATTTCAACTACCCGATCACTAACATTTCGAGCCCGCAGTTTGGGCAAATTACTACGACAGTTAGCACTCCGACCACGATTTACGGCTCCGGCCTGGGTGCGGACGCATCGCCAAGGCTGATCCAAATCCAAGGGAAAATCACCTTCTAACCAAGCAGGCAAGCGAAAAAGGCGGCCTCTATCGAGGCCGCCTTTTTTTGTTTGCGAAAACGCCGCGCGAGGCGGGGTGCCGCTCTTCTTTGGTGCAGGTACCAACGTTACGTTACGAGAGCTTCAGGGTCACAGAGAAAGCCGGCGCACATGCTGCATAATGGCTGCGGAGGTGCTTTTCGGTGGAGTTAAGGCTCGACTATCTGTCCTGTGTGCTTACGGTTTTCTCAACCATTCTGGTGGGACGGAGACATTGGGAAGGATGGGTCCTGGCCGCCGTAAACAGCGTAATCATCTGTTTCATAGGACTAAGAACATCGCAGTGGGGTTTCATTCCGGCAAACCTGTTTTGTATCGTGCTTTATGCGGTGAACCTTAGGGCATGGCGCAAGGCTGAGACTTCTTGACGGCAAAGATTATCTCAGAGACTCTTCAACTTCGGAGAGCCAATCGGGTCGCTTCAATACTTCGCGTGGCTTGGGACCATCCGCGGCACCCACAATGCCGTCTCGCTCCATCAGGTCGATGAGATGCGCAGCGCGCCCGTAGCCAATGCGTAGACGGCGTTGCAGCAGGGAAGTGGAAGCCTTACCGAATTCGATCACTAACTTCACAGCATCTTCGTAGAGTGGGTCGTTAGCCGCCGCTTCGTCTCCATCACCATTAGCTCCCGGTTCACCGTCTTCGCGTTCTTCTTTCGGCGCCTGCAGGAACTTCTCCTCGTATTCGGCGGTGCCCTGAGTCCGCCAGAACTCGACCACGGCCGCAATCTCCTTTTCAGTGACGTAAGGAGCGTGCAGCCGGTGAACACGAGCGGACCCGGATGGCAGATAGAGCATGTCCCCTCGGCCCAACAGGGCTTCCGCGCCGTTGGCATCCAGAATAGTGCGGGAGTCCACCTTGGTGGCCACTCGAAACGACATACGCGCCGGGAAATTCGCCTTGATCAGACCCGTGATTACATCGACTGAAGGCCGCTGCGTTGCCAGGACCAGGTGAATGCCCACCGCGCGCGCCATCTGCGCCAGCCGCGTGATGGACTCTTCCACATTGCTGGAATCGAGCATCATCAGGTCGGCTAGTTCATCAATGATGATCACGATGTAAGGCAGCGGACGTTCCTCTGCGCTATCGCCAAACAGGCTGGGCGTTCCGTTCTCGTCGAAGAGCTTGTTGTATTGATCGATGTTGCGTACGCCCTTTTCGGCCAGCAGCTTCAGCCGTCGTTCCATCTCACGTACGGCATTGCGCAGCGCATTCGCCGCTAATTTCGGTTCGGTGATGATCGGCGTGTAAAGGTGCGGGACACCTTCGTAGTTACCCAGTTCCAGCCGCTTAGGATCGACCAAAATCAGGCGTACTTGATCGGGCGTCGCCTTGTACAGGATCGACATGATCATCGCGTTAATCGCGACACTCTTGCCCGCGCCGGTCGACCCGGCAATGAGCAGGTGTGGCATGCCGTTCAAGTCGGCGGTAACAATGCGGCCGTTGATGTCTTTGCCCAGCGCCAGCGTGAGCTTCGACTTGGATCCGATGAACTCCGTGGATTCAATGTTCTCCCGCAGCCAGATGATTTCGCGCTCGCGGTTTGGCACCTGGATGCCCACGGTAGACTTGCCGGCCATGCGTTCGATCAGGATGCTCTCCGCCTTCAGCGCAAGGCACAGATCGTCCGTCAGGTTGGTAATGCGGCTGTACTTGATGCCCGCCTCGGGCTTGAATTCAAAAGTCGTGACCACGGGACCGGGGTTGATCTGGGTTATCTGCCCGTGGACCTCAAACTCCGCATATTTGTCAGTGAGCACTCGGGCCAGCAGCTTCAACTCTTCGGCATCGATGGCTTGCTGCTCATCCGGCCGATGCAGCAGGGAACTGGGAGGCAGCTTGAAACCACCCGCGATGCGGGGCAAGGTCGTCTTCGGTCTCTGCGCGCTGTCGGCTCGATCCGTGACTTCGGGAGAAATCGCCTGCGGCTCAGGCCGTGATTCGACCGCCGACTGAGCCTCATCTCCGCTCGCTTCCGCAAATGTCCGATCAATACCGGTTCGAATGGGCTCCGGAGTCCGCGCCTGAGATTGAGGCGGAGTTCCGGGCCGAGCCGGAACCATCTGCGTGGTGATTACCGGCTTGGGAGCGGCGCGGCGTTTCTCCAGTTCTTTCTGCATGCGCTTCTTGGCCCGCGCGTCCTGCCAATCCCGCCAGCGATCCCACAAGGCAATTGCGAATGCGAAACGGGTGGGCGCCCAGACCTGCAGCGCCGCGAACGAGAACGCGGTCGAGAGATACAGCGCCACAGCCAAAACGCTCGCGCAAACGATATAGGCTCCCGCCAGGTTGAAGTAATGGATGAGAAAATCCCCGACCATCTTGCCAAATAGGCCTTCGATCGGGATCGCATTCATCCAGCGCACGTGACCTGGCAAAAGCGCCAGCAGAGCGGGGACAAAGATTACCAGCCAGAGCCCGCCTACAACCTTGGCGATCGGCGAAGCGATCTTGCGCGAACGAAACCAGCGGATGCCAAGCATTGCAGAAAAGACGGGGAGCAGGAATGCTCCAATCCCGAAACCTTGCAGGACCAGGTCGGAAATAAGGGCGCCTACCACACCGATCCAGTTGCGAGCCGCTCGCGAACCCGTCAGGACCGAGGCGCTGTTCAACGATGGGTCCAGCGGCGAATACGAAGCCAATGCGAGAAAGAGGAGGAGCGCGGAGATGCACAAAAGAAAACCGACCAGTTCATTGAGCCGGCGGTTGTTGGTCGGGGCAAAGATCTGTGAGAGATACCTCATAGGCGAATTAGTACCACGCAGGAATGACACTCCTACCGGCGGTGCCAGATCTATGCCAGAGCCCTTAGATTATGACAAGAATCAGAGAACCCTACAACTCAGGATTCCCGGCAGTATCCAGAGTGACAAACACTACCTATGCCACCAGCCGGGCCGCGAACGCCAGCACCAGTGGCAACGGCAGAATCTCGTCGAGGTCGAGCTTATGTGGCCTACTGCAGGTGCCACATCAACGCTAAACCAATCACAACCAAGCCCACTACGATGCGATAGACAATGAAAACTTTCAGGCTATGGGATTGAAGATATCGAATCAGCCAGGCAATCGTGGCATATCCAACAATCGCCGAAACCAGCACCCCCACGAGAAACGGCATGTGCATTCCCGCGGGCAAACCTTCTTTCCTAAGTTCGTGAGCCTTCAGCAGCGCGGCGCCAGCGATGATGGGGGTCGAAAGCAGGAAACTGAAGCGCACTGCGGCTTCTCGCGTCATGTTCCGGAACAAGCCTGCCGTAATGGTCGAACCTGATCGCGACACGCCGGGGATCAGCGCAGTAGCCTGAGCGCAGCCCACAATGAGTGCGTCGGTAAAGCTAATGCGGGTAAGCGGCTTCGTGAGCCGGCTGACTTTCTCTCCCCACCACATCAATAGCGCCACCACAATCATGGCCGTAGCAATCAAGTAGATGTGTTCACGAAAGTAGTCCTCAGCCGAGTGTTCCAGCAATTTGCCTGCAATGGCGCCGGGAATCGTCGCGATTACAAAGAACCAAAGAAGTAAACGCTCTTCTCGCTGTTCCTCCGCTGTAAGGTTCTGGTCGGCGCCGCCCGCCTCGGAAAAGCGCACCACCTTGCCGCCCAAGGCCGCACGGATAATCTGGAACCATGTTCGCCGGAAATAGAAAAGGACTGAGAGCAGCGTGCCAAAATGGAGGGCCACATCAAAGGTGAGCTCGTGTGCGGGCGAAAGTTCGTTCCACCCAAGCAATCGACGCACGATAATCAGGTGTCCTGAGCTGGAAACCGGAATAAATTCCGCCAGCCCTTGAATAATAGCTAGAACCACGGCTTGATAAATTGGCAAGTCAGTCTACCCCGTTCCCATAGGTTGGAATGTTCTGCTCTATCATGAACAACAGCCGCTGGGCGCGTGCTCCCCAGTCGCTCTGCGCGGCTTGCGCTACTGCTTTCTGTGCCAGGGCAAAAGCCTTGCCTCTGGATTCCTCGGATTTCTTCGACTGGTCCTCGGTCTTGTAGATCTCAATCAAAGCTGACCGGCGCCATGCTGCGTGGTACAGGGCTTCCGCCGCGGCCGGTGATTGAGGATGTTCACTAGCGTACTTCTCGTAGATATCGGCTTCCTTCTCGGGACACTTGGAAGAGGCTTGCCAGTCGCCGCACAGCTTATTGTCAATCAGGTGAAACGCGGCCAGATCAGCCCACTTTGTCCCTGGGAATTTCTTCATTACTTCCTTCATGAAGTGCTCGTCCATGCCCTCTCGAATCCACGTATCGTTTTCTTTCGCGGAGGGGCGCGACATCACATCTGCCTTGTCGATCTGCCAGCGAATATCGGCGGAACGGTACATGGCTTCGCCCGCGAGTGGCGAGTTGGGGAAATACTCGGCTGTCCGGTAGTAGAGTCGCATAGCGTCTTGCGCGGCGCCGCGGCGCCCGTGCCGCTGGCTGGCCTGGTCTTCCGAGTCCACCGCCTCGCCCAACAGTATCTTGTCACCATTTGGCGTGGAAGCTCGGACCACGCCTTTGTCCAGCATCCAGCCCGTGATGGTTTTCTCTTCCGTGAGGGCCGCTTCCACGTGCACCCAGTCGCGGCTGGTCTCGAGGATAACGACCTCGCGCCCGCGATCGATCTCAGCGAGCTTGTTCGAACTGGAATCCGGTGACAGATAGATCGCGGCAACCCTTATTGGCGTGCCCCGGACCGCATCCGCCCAGGCAGCCGAGAAGGAGAGCAATATGGCGGCAACAATTATTAATCTCAATTGCATAGTCTTCAATTCACTGGAGGATGTTTGCCGTAGAAACGTAGCAAGCTACGTTTCTACAGTATGACGACGAACTGCTGTAGAGACGTTGCTTGCAACGTCTCAGATTGCTGACAAAGTCCCAGTTATTGTCATCCCGAGCGAAGCGAGGGATCTGGGTTCTTCGCGTGAACGGCGAAAACCCAGATTCCTCGTCGCCTTTGCTCCTCGAAATGGCAGGAGAGTGGGTTTGTCGCCGTGAGAGGTTGCTTGCAACGTCTCACACCCGCCCGATCTCCTGCAACATCTGGGGGTCTATATTTCCACCACTGATGATCGCCACATTCATGGTAGTTCTTGGCAGCTGGTCTTGATGGAACAAAAACCCTGCCACCGCCACGGCACCACTGGGTTCGGCTACGGTCTTGGGATTCGCCGCCAGCCACCGCATGGCTTGGCGGATCTCGTATTCACTGACCGTCAAAATGTCGTCTACGTATCGCTGGATGTGTTCGAAGTTGATCGCGCCTATGCTCTGCGTCCGCAATCCGTCGGCGATGGTGCGCGAGGTTTGCTCGGCAGTGGACTGGACAATCTTTCCAGATCGCAAGCTGGCTTGTGCGTCCGCCGCCAGTTCTGGCTCAACCCCGATGACCTTTGTGCTCGGCTTGCTCAGCTTGATAGCTGCGGCCACGCCGCTGATCATGCCTCCGCCGCCAACCGGCACCAATACAGTCTCGACTTCAGGCAGATCTTCGAGAATCTCCAGTCCCATCGTGCCCTGGCCGGCGATGATCTTCTCATCGTTGAATGGAGGCACAATAACATAACCATGCTGCCCGGCCAGTTCCTCAGCTCTGGTCTGGCGCTCCAGACTGCCGGGGCCGACCAGCACGATGTCGGCGCCCATGGACGCTACCGCCTCGCGTTTAACCGCGGGCGCATTGTTCGGCATTACGATGACGGCCCTCGCGCCCAACGCCCGTGCCGCATACGCGACGCCCTGCCCATGATTGCCGCTGGAATAAGTAATCACGCCGCGGCTCCGTTCTTCCGGAGAAAGAGATGCGAGTTTGTTGTACGCCCCACGCAGTTTGAAGGCGCCGATGGGCTGCAGGTTTTCGGGCTTCAGATAGAGTTTGCGACCGTCTGGCCCGGCAGCATATTCGCCCAACGGCGATTGGATCAGCTCCGTGTGCACGGTCACGCCGCGTAAGCGAGCTTGCGCTTCGTGAATGTCCTTTAGGGTGACGATGAGACATCTCCGGCGCTTGTGATTCTGATACCCTTCAGACCCGGAAGGATTCTAGAAATGCGTTTTTACCACAGAGGCACAGAGAAAATCTCTTATTTGTCTTTTTCTTCTCTGTGTCTAGGTGCCTCTGTGGTGGAAGAGCTCCTACAATGAGTCTGCAAAAACTGCGTCGTCGTGCTCTTCACCGGCTCTAGATTTCCAATATCACCGGCATAATCAGCGGTCGTTTCTGCGTCTGCTTTGAGATGTAACGCTTCAAGTCCGCGCGGATTTTTTCTTTGATTACGCCGTAGTCGGCCTTCTCTTCGTCGCTTGAAAGTTCCAGCGTCTGCATCACCAGTTGCCGAGCGCCTTCCACGAAACCGTCTTCACCCGGAGCAAATCCCCGAGTCACAATTTCCGGAGAGCTCTCGACTCGCCCCGAGAGCTTGTTAATCGCGATGATCGGCAGCACGATACCGTCTTCGCTCAGGTGACGGCGATCCTTGATGATCAAGTCCTCAACCACGTCGGTTCGCGAGCCGGAATCAATGCAGACACGGCCCACGTTTACACGGCCGGCCTTGCGCGCGCCCAGTTCGTCAAATTCCAGAATATCGCCGCTTTCAATCAGCATCACGTTTCCGACTGAGCTGTGCATCGCGCCCGCCATCTCCGCGTGCAGCTTCAATTGCCGGTACTCGCCGTGAATCGGAATGAAGTACTTCGGCTTCACCAGATTGATGATGAGCTTGAGTTCTTCCTGGCTTCCGTGTCCGCTCACATGGATAGGCGGGGACGATCCGTCTTCGTAAATTACGTGCGCCTGACGGCGGAAAAGGTGGTCGATCATGCGGTAGATCGCCTTCTCGTTGCCCGGAATGATTCGTGACGACAGCACGACAGTGTCGCCCTTCTCGATTTTGGCGTGCTTGTGATTGTCCACAGCGGCCCGCGAAAGCGCCGACATGGGCTCGCCCTGCGTGCCGCTGATCATCACGCAAACTTTCTCGGGCGGATAATTTCTCATCTCTCCCGGATGAATCAGCAGCCCCTCGGGAATTTCAATGTAGCCCAGGTCTTCGGCAATCTCGGACGAATTGGTCATCGAACGCCCGACAAAGGCCACTTTGCGCCCGTGCTGCCACGCCAATTCCACAGCCAGCTTGATGCGATGAATGGATGAAGAGAAACAGGAGATGAACAGCCGCCGCTTGGTGTGCGCAAAGACTTCGTCAAACTTCCGCCGCACCGCCCGCTCGCTCGGGGTGTATCCCTTGCGCTCGACGTTGGTCGAATCCTGAAACAGCGCCAGCACGCCTTGTTTGCCGTACTCCGCGAAAGAGTGCAGGTCAAACATCTTGTTGTCGGTCGGAGTGGGGTCCACCTTGAAATCGCCAGTGTGAATCAGCACTCCGAGCGGCGTGTGGATGGCTAACGAAACGCAATCCACGAGACTATGCGTGACATGAATCGGATGAATGGTGAAGGGGCCCGCTTTGAACCGCTCTCCTGCGCGGATCTCACGCAGATCAGCATTCTCAAGCAGCCCGTGCTCTTCCAGTTTGTCTTCCAATAAAGCGAGCGTGAATTCGGTGCCCCACACCGGCACATTGAGTTCGGAGAGAATCCATGGCAAAGCCCCGATGTGGTCTTCATGGCCATGGGTGAGAACGATGGCGCGCACCCGCTGCCGGTTTTCGATGAGATAAGAAATGTCCGGAACGACGATGTCCACGCCCAATAGTTCCGCCTCGGGGAACATCAGGCCCGCGTCGATAACGATGATGTCATCGCCCCAGCGCACGGCCATGCAGTTCATTCCGAACTCGCCCAGACCGCCGAGAGGCACGATATGCAGTTTTCCAGTTGGCATTTTAGGTGTCCCTTGATCGTAGCATACGAAGGATGGGCGGACCGCGGCTTAGCCAGATGCCTGCCAACTGAGAACCATAAAATGGGAACCGAGAACTGGTTTTTTTATCCTTCTTGAGTTAACGTCAAGTCAGATGGCTGAACAACAACGCAAATCATGGTTACGACGCCGGGTCGAAAATGCTCTGCGGCGGGGCTTCCAGCATGCCTACGAGACGGTGAAGGTGAATCCGAACAAGTTTCTCCTGCAGCTTCGTGCCGCTTACGGCGTGCCCATCAACAGCTTCCAGGGCATTTACTCCGTGGACGTCAGCCTCCTTGACGACTTGGCGAATCGCGTCATCCACAGCGGAATGAAGCTGGCTGCGGCCGAAGGAGCCGGGTTTGGTCTGGGTGGGATCCTGACCATGGTCCCAGACCTTGGCATCCTGGCCGGCATCACCCTGCGAACGATTCAGAAGCTCAGTCTGATCTACGGTTTCGAATACAACACCGATGAGGAAACCGCCGAGCTCTGGATAGCCGCAGCCAGTGCCGCTGGTGTGGACATCAGCCGTGAGGTGCTGGAAAAAGAGGTGGTCAATCGGTTTGTGCCTAAGGTGATCCAGCGCATTGCAGCGCAGGCCAGCAAGGAAGCCGTCGAGAAGTGGGCGGGCCGAGTGATTCCGATTGCTAGCTCGGCCATTGGCGCGGGGCTGAATTATTATTTTGTGCGTGCGTGGGGGGTACGCGCTAAGGCACATTTTCGCCAGAAGCACCTGGAGCTTCGCCACCGATTGAATTCGGGAGAGCTTTCGCTGCCCTTGGTCGCGAATCCTGTGCGCCGGTTATCTTGAGTTATCGCAGCAATTCCTCCAGCTCGATTCTCTGATCCGTCTTCTCATCGCGATATTTCACGATTACAGGGGTGTACAGCGACAGATGCCACTCCGCAGCCTGGCCCTTTGTCACCGCTCGTGATCCGGGCACGACCACCGCATTTTCCGGCACTTCGAGAGGTTTGTCGTCTGTAGCCCTGTATATCTGACCACGGACAATGTCGTACAACGGAGTAGAGCGCGTCAGAATCGTGCCCGCCCCCAGCACCGCCCGTGTCCGCACCAGCGTGCCTTCATAGACGCCGCAATTACCTCCCACAAGCACGTCGTCTTCAACGATGACTGGAGACGCGTTGATGGGTTCCAGGACCCCGCCGATCTGGGCTGCCGCGCTCAGATGCACGCGTTTGCCAATCTGGGCGCAGGAACCGACCAGCGCGTGTGAGTCCACCATCGTGCCTTCGTCCACGTAGGCGCCTACGTTAATAAACATGGGAGGCATGCAGATCACGGTGGGCGCCACATAGGAGCCGGTCCGCACCGACGATCCCCCGGGCACGATGCGTACGCGATCCCTGACCGTAAACCGCCGGGCAGGAAAAGTGTCCTTGTCGACGAAGGAAAGGCTTTTGTCTTCGCCCATCTTGCTGAGCTCGCCCAGGCGAAAGCCCAACAGAATGCCCTGCTTTACCCAGATATTCACCACCCATTGCCCATCAATCTTCTCAGCGGCGCGAATCTTGCCTTGCGTGAGCTCATCGCGAAAGTCCATGAATATTTGACGCGCATCCGGATTGCTCTCAACTTCGAGAGAGGCGAGACGTTCGATGGCGGATCTGAGGGATTCCATGCGGGGAAAGTATACGGGATTTTCAACCTGCAATTGCCAATTGCCAATTTCCGCCTTGGCTATCGAGTAGAAGATCGTCAATTGGCAATCGGCAATTGGAAATCGTCAAATGCACTTGCACTCACTGCGGATCAGCACTCCGGCCATGTTTTGAGCAGTGTCGCGTGCTTCCGTAAGCGTGGCGTAAGGCCCGTGCCAGCGCGCATGGTTGGCGTCATGTCCGGCGGGACGTCCCTTGCCGTGGTTGCACTGCCCGCAACTGGATCGGTGCAGAACGATCTTGTGCGGTCCAGCCATCCAGTTTTCGTAGATGTAGAAATTGACCACGTCGGCGGGCGCGCTCGCCGGCTTGGCAACCACTCCGGCTTCGGTAGCGATCTTTTGTAACTTGGATCGCGTGTCGCGGCGCATCGGCAGCAGAGGCAGGCGATAGACCTCTTCGACTTTCCCCATCATTGCCAGCACCGCCTTTACCGGCATCGGATTGGACTCGATGAAGTTGGCCTGCATCAGCGCCAGGTATTTGCGATGAATGCGCCGCGCCGTGCCCCAATCGTTGTTCAGCGCTGCCCGCGTCATCTCTGCCATCTCGCGGGGAATTTCATTGGAAGCGACCGAAACGATTCCAACACCACCCAGCGCAATGACCGCCAATGTGATCGAATCGTCGCCGGAAAAGACGAGAAAATGCTCCGGCACGGCATTGCAGGCCTCCGCGATCTGCGCTATGTTGCCGCTGGCTTCTTTTACTCCGGCAATGTTCGGGACCTCCGCCAGCCGAGCTAGCGTCGCCGGTTCGATGTTCGCGCCGGTGCGCCCCGGGACGTTGTAGAGAATGATCGGCTTGTCCACGGCTTCGGCAATCGCGCGGAAATGCCGATACTGGCCCTCTTGTGTCGGCTTGTTGTAGTAGGGCGAAGCCGTCAAGATCGCGTTCACGCCAGGCCGCGCCGCCACTTCCTTTGCTTTATCAACCGCATCCTGGGTCGAGTTCGAAGTGGCGCCCGCCATAATGGGCACGCGTCCCGCCACGACTTCGATGGTGACATCGATGACCCGCAGCCACTCGACATGCGACAGGGTCGGGGTTTCGCCGGTGGTGCCGCAGGGAACCAGAAAATCGATCCCGGACTCGACCTGCCACGCCACCAGGTTGCGCAGGGCGGGCTCGTCGATGGAGCCGTCCTGACGGAAGGGAGTTACCAGAGCCGTACCGCATCCACGAAGTTGCATGAGACTAAGATAACGCGAATTAAGACTTTCTTTACAGTTTTCGCCACACGTCCTTGAAGTCGAAGAATCCCTTCTTGCCGGCAAGCCACTCGGCGGCGCGCACCGCGCCTTCCGCGAAACCACGGCGCGACTTGGCATCATGGCAGAGGTAGATCGTGTCGCTGGGTGAATCGAGCACCAGTTCGTGCATCCCAACTACGTCCCCTTCGCGGAACGAGGTGATTTCGAGCTCGGTTCCCGAGGCGTCCTGAATGATTCTCTGCAGTGCAACAGCCGTGCCCGATGGCGCGTCTTTCTTGTGCGCATGATGGCGCTCGAAAATCTGTCCGAAATACTGGTGCTGCAGAGCGATTGCGGCGCTGCGCGCGATTTCAAAGAACAGATTTACACCGATGGAGAAATTCGCGGCATACAGCAAGCCGCTTTCGCTCTTTTCCACCTTTTGTCGGATTCGGGCCAGCTCGTCGTACCAGCCGGTAGTGCCGACCACGATGCTTTTCCCCGCATGGATGCAAGCCTCAATGTTCTCAAGGACCACGCTCGGAGTGGTGAAATCGATGACCATGTCGACCGGGGCTAACTTCGCCGCCGTCAGAGCGGAGGCTTTTGGATTCTCGGCCGCGCCAAGCACGCTCACTTGATGGCCGCGCTGGCGTGCCGCTTCCGCAACCATCGACCCTGTCTTGCCCCGGCCTAAGATAAGAATATTCATGAAGGCGAAATCTCTCCGCGGACTCCGCGTTTTAAAGTGTTGTTCAAGCAAACACTTCCGGATCCAGGTCCGAAAAAAATGTCTTGTGCAACCGCCGTACGACTTGCGGCACTTCGTCCTCTTCAATCACGAAGGTGAGGTTAATCTCCGAAGCCCCCTGCGAAATCATGCGGATCTTCACGTCGGAAAGCTCGCCGAACACACGCGCAGCAATCCCCGGCGTCTCTCTAAGGTTCTCTCCTACCAGGCAAACAATCGCCTTACGGCCTTCATACTTCACGTCCGCCAATTTCGCCAGATCGGCCGCCAGTGCCGGGATCGACTCATTTGAATCCACGGTCAGCGACACGCTCACTTCCGAGGTGGAGACCACATCCACCGCGACTCGATGACGGTCGAAGGCTTCAAAAATCGCCCTCAGAAAACCGTGGGCCAACAGCATCCGCGGGGCCGCCACGTCGATGATGGTAATGCGTTTCTTGGCGGCAATGGCCTTGAAAGAATTCCTGCAGTGCGGCACGCGGGCTGAAATGCGTGTTCCTTCGCACTCGGGATTGCGCGAGTTCAGCACGTAGACGGGAATATTCTTTTGAATAGCAGGCAGCACCGTAGCCGGGTGCAACACCTTGGCCCCAAAGTAAGCTAACTCCGCCGCTTCATCAAAGCTGATGACCTTGATCCGCCGCGCTTCCGGGCACAGGTTCGGGTCGGTCGTCATCATTCCGTCCACATCGGTCCAGATTTCGATGCGCTCGGCACCCAGCCCAGCCCCGATAATGGCCGCGGAATAATCGGATCCACCGCGCCCGATGGTCGTGGTGATTCCCGCCTTGGTAGCGCCGATGAAACCGCCCATTACCGGCACTCGGCCTTTGTCCAGCACGGGCTGTACTTTTGCCCGTAGCCGCTCATTCGTCTCTTCCATCAAAGGCGCAGCCCGCATGTGCTCATTGTCGGTGACAACACACTCACGTGAATCCACCATCGTGGAATCGAGCCCCTGCGCGGAAAACGCGGCCGCGACAATCCTGCTGGAGAGAATTTCACCGTACGCGGCAACATGATCGGTAGTGCGCGGGGTCAACTCGCCCACGGCGGCAATGCCGCGCAAGAGTTCGTCCAGCGCTTCAAAGTAAACTCCCAAATCGCCATGGAATTCGGTGAACAGCGCTGTGCCCAGTAGTTCGCCCGCGGTGTTGTAATGCCGCTCGCGGAGGCCGCGGGAAAGATTGAGCGCAGTCTTGCGATCGCCATTTCCGGCCGCGCGCGCCATGGCCAGCAATTGGTCCGTGACCTTGGACATGGCGCTGACCACGACTACCGGCTTTTGCTTCAGCCGTCCCTTGACGATAGCGGCGGCCCGCTCGATAGCGTTGGCGTCCTGCACCGAGGTGCCGCCAAACTTCATCACGATCATTGGCAGAGGTGCCTCGGATGCGGATTCACGCCCTTAGGCGCACCAGTTCTGCTGCATTGCCACGTGCGGCTCTTCACCCCAGGTATCACTCTAAGTATCCCCGCACTTTGAGCAACTCAGCGTTTAACAGGGCAGCACCCGCCGCACCTCGAATGGTGTTGTGGGAAAGCACGGTGAACTTCCAGTCCAAGACGCCGCATGGCCGCAAACGGCCGACTGTAGTCGTCATTCCGTTGCCAGCCTCAACGTCGAACCTGGGCTGGGGCCGGTCTGCGAACGCTGTATACCGCACCGGCTGTTCCGGAGCGCTGGGTAGCCGTAACTCCTGGGGCACGCTGCGAAATTCCTTCCACGCCTTGATAATCTCTTCTGGCCGCGCCTTCTTTTTCAGCCGAACGGACACTGATTCGGTATGCCCGTCTTCCACGGCTACCCGATTGCACTGCGCGCTCATGGCGAATGCCGCCGGAACGATTCCTGAGCCATTCAGCCGTCCCAGCAGCTTGCGCGTCTCCTCCTCCATTTTTTCTTCTTCCTTCGAAATATAGGGAATCACATTGCCCAAGATGTCGAGTGAAGCCACGCCCGGATATCCAGCGCCACTCACCGCTTGCATAGTGACCGCCATCACCGTCTCGATGCCAAACAATTCTTGCAAAGGCTTCAGGGCCATTACCAGTCCGATAGCGGAGCAGTTGGGGTTCGTGACCACAAAACCGCCGGATGCCTTGCGCCAAGTCTGACCCTCGATCATTTGGATGTGATCGGGATTGACCTCTGGAATTACCAGCGGCACGTCGCTTTGCATGCGGAGCGCACTGGAGTTGCTGACCACGGCGCAACCCGCCGCGGCGAAGCGTGGCTCCAGATCGGCCGCGATCGAGGCGTCCAGGGCGGCAAACATAATTTTGGGAGCGCCTTCTGGATGGGCAGGAGATACGCGCATTTCCGCGATCCGCGCGGGCATGGGCGTTTTCATCTTCCAGCGCGCCGCTTCGCCGTACGAGCGGCCTTCCGAGCGGTCGGAAGCCGCCAGCCATGCGACCTCAAACCATGGATGGTGTTCCAGCATTTGCACAAAGCGCTGCCCCACTATTCCGGTCGCGCCCAGGATCCCCACAGGAGTCTTCGTCTGCATAGTTGATTTAGATTTTACAACAGGTCACCCGCAGGGCCCGGCGATGGCTTCGCCCACGCGGCCCCGCCAGTACTCGCGAAATGCCGGAAACACGGCCGTTCCTGCGGCGTAGGAAGAACACTACAGGAAATTCGGCCTCTGCCGATAGAAGAACCCGAGGAGTAAATATGCCCGAGCTACGCCAGAACTATTTCACCAAGGAATGGGTCATCATCGCCACCGAGCGCGCCAAGCGTCCCGAAGAACTGGCCACGCACCGCCCCGCCAAGGTCGTGCCCCCATTTGTGGAAACGTGTCCGTTCTGTGCGGGAAACGAAAACAAAACCCCGCCAGAAGTGATGCGGGTTCCGGCCAACGGAAGTGGCCCCTGGCAGGTGCGGGTAGTGGCCAACAAATTCGCCGCCTTGTCGCCGGACGCGCAGCCCATCCGTACCATCCATCGTTCCCGCCGCAGCATGGGTGGCTTTGGCGTACACGATGTCATCATCGATACGCCGAACCACTCGCATTCCATTGCCCAAATGCCGGATGCCCATGTGGCCAACGTGCTGCGCGTCTACAAGTCTCGCTATGACGCATTGAGCCTCGATCCTCGTATCGCCCACGTCACTATTTTCAAAAACCACGGCGGCGACGCTGGCGCCAGTCTGGAGCATCCGCATTCCCAACTGATTGCCACTCCGGTGATTTCACATCAGGTGCGGGAGCGGTTCCAGCAGGCCTTGAACCACTACGACGAATACGGCGAATGCATGTTCTGCCAATCCCTGGAAGAGGAAATTGCGGCACAGGAACGGATTGTGCTCATCACCGAGCACTTTGTTGCCTTGGAACTCTATGCTTCGCCAACCCCGTTCTGCACTCCCATCTATCCGCGCCGCCACATGGCCAGCTTCGGGGATATCAGCGCTGTCGAGATCGCGGACCTGGCCCGGGTGCTTCGAACGGTTTTGGCGAAGCTCTATCATGGACTGGGAAACCCGGATTTTAACTTCACCATTCGCAGCGCACCCGCCGAATACGTTGGAGTGAAGCACTTCCACTGGTATGTCAGTATCATTCCCCGTCTAACCCGCGTTGCCGGCTTCGAGCTAGGTTCTGGGATGTTCATTAACACCGTGTTGCCGGAAGCGGCAGCCGAATTCCTGCGAAACGTGAAGGTGGAATTGGCAGCGGGAGCAAGTTAATTCTGTAGAAACGTTCCTGGCAACGTCTGCAGCTTCCGGCCATGGAAGAAAGACGTAGCAAGCTACGTCTCTACGGCCTTGGGCTGATCTCGGTTCCGAACGAGTACTCGTTGAGCGGTCCGAAACGCTTCTTCTCTGCGTACAAGCGCCAGCGCCGCCACACGATGCGCAGGCTCGCCATCACGGGAATGGAAAGATAGACCCCGAGCACTCCAGCGATCTCGCCGCCCGCCAACACGCCAAAGATCGCCCCCAGTGGATGCAGTTCCATGCTCTTTCCCATGATGCGCGGCGAAACCACATAGTCCTGCACTAGGCGCCAGGCGATCAGGAAAATGAGCAACACCAGCCAGTGCGGATAACTCATGAGCAGCGCGACCCCCAGAATCACAACACCGGCCACCAGTGGGCCGACCACGGGAATGAATTCCATCATGCCGCCGGCAGTCCCCAGCACCAGCGCATAAGGCACCCGCGTCGCTGACATGAAAGAGATGTAAACCACCAGCGATAGCGCAGCCAGCTCAAGTTGGGCGCGGATGAACTGTGCCAGCATCTGGTTCAGGTCCGCGAGTACATCTTGCAGGAACTCGCGTTGTGGTCTGCTCTGCACGAGAGACAGTCCGACTTCGCTAAACCCGCGCCCATCCTTCAGAAAAAATATTGCCAGGATTGGCACCACAATCAGAAGCCAGGCTTGTTTTGCGACTTCAGCGACGCGTATTCCAACCTCTTGCGCCACGCTGGCAAGACGAGGATCAGACAAAATCTTCTGCAGCAGCTGGGTTGTTTCACCGCTCCATCCGCGCTTTTGCCCAATATCGTGGGCCAGACCGCCGGAGCTCACGCGGTCCACCAGAGTTGGCCAGGATTCGCCGAGCCGTCGCGCCTCGCGCGCGGTTCGCGGTCCTACGAAGAAGAAAAGCGCACTCAGCAGGATGACTAACAGAAGGTAGATCACGGCGATTGAACGCTCCCGGCTGCGGGTCCACTTCTGTAACCGGGATACTGCCGGATCCACCAGGTAAGCAAAGAAAATCGCGAACAGGAAAGCAATCAGCGTGCGGCGGGCAATATACAGAAATCCGAGCCCCAGCGCAAAAAATAGCGTTGTCACCAGTACTCGTGCCGTGCGTGTGTCAATCAGGGCCAAAGCCGGGCCTAGTCTCGAACCACTTCCGTGTTCTCGCCTGAGATCAGAATTCGTTGCATTTTAAACTGGTCGTCGAGCCAAAGCGCCCAGTCGATCGAGTCGCTCTTCAAGTTCAAGCGGTTCAGTTCGTGTTCCACACCTCGGATCGTAACCTTTTCTCTGCCGGCGAACTCTACCCCCACCGACATCGAAGAACGCGCGTGCGGATTCAACGCGCCGAATTGCACGTGCTGTTTCAGCGGGCATCGAAGCTCGCCCTTTTCCTGCTTGCAGCTGCTGGCCAGGAATTTCCACGCCAAGACTTCTCGTTGCACGAAGAAATAGTCATCTAGAAAGCTACTGGATGCCGGCAACATGAATGGTTGCTCTTGCTCTTTATCTTGCGGACCGTTCCTGAATCGCTCGATCAAGAAATCCTGATTGGGCAATACGACGGCCTGCGATTGTCCAGGGCTGACTTCTTTCCATTCGTACTTGCGCAATTCGCCGTTACCTGTCATTTGCCACTCGGAGGTCTGGACGGCTTTGTCGACCCCCGTTTCCGTCTTGAACTCGGAAGTAACGGAGCTGTCGCCGCTGTTTTGATGGATGGAGAAGGTTTCAGTGGCCACTCTGCGTCCATTCATAAAGACTCCAAACGATCCGGAGTCTACCATTTGAGCAGCCGGCGCTTTGTCATCCTTCTTGTCCGAAGCGGCTGCGGCGATCGACGCCGCCAGCAGGCATAGCCCGCCCAGTGCCAAGATGGTTCCGACCATTGAGCCAGCGTTCTTCGACGCCCAATTCCTTGACTTCTCCTGCCTCACCTTCCACTCCTTTATCCCAGCCCCAGACTGCATGCCACCTCCGCCGCGACTGTGTCGACATCTTTGCCGCTAGTCTCAACGCGCACATCCGCTCTCATGTAAGACTGCCGCCGTTTTTCGTATAGTTCGCGAAATTGCTTTGGGTTCTGCCGCAACGGACGCTCCTTCTGTTCTTGCTCGCACCGCCGCAGCAGTTCTTCCACGGGCGCATCCAGGAATACCGAACGTAGCTCCGGGCCTTCAATCAATGCGGCGTTATCGGCCTGCACAAAGGCGCCCCCTCCCAACGCCACCACGCGAGGCGCCCGCCGCAACTCTCCGAGCAGTTCGCGCAAGGCTGCCGTTTCCGCTCTCCGGAATTCGGCTTCTCCGAACTCTCGAAAAATCTGCTCGATGGTCTTTCCTTCTCGATCCTGAATTCGATCATCTAAGTCTTCGAAGGACAAACCCAACCGGCGGCTCAGCGCCCGGCCCACACTGGTCTTGCCGGCGCCCATGAAACCTACGAGAAACACTGTCTGTGTCTCGTGTATACGGTCTCGCGCACCTGGATTGACCGCAGTGCGCGAACCGGGCTTGGTCTTCATGGATCCCGATTTACTGAAACGGTTTTGCACCCGCCCAGCCCGATTATCCAGCGTATATTGTTCAGCGTTTCTTGAGGTGAATTTTACCACTGAAGGAAAGCAACTTAACCGAAGATGCGGCCTTGCCCATCGTACCTGCGAAGGCACTCCCGGCCCGGGCAATAAAGGAGGTGTGCTCGGGTTGCAAAGGGAAATCGTTTTCCACTTTTCCCTGGACCGAGCGAGCGACAACTTCGATCGAGGCATAAGAAGGGGCAATAGCCTCAATGTCGCCGCTGTGACTGGTCAAGGAGTAATCCCCTGCGCCACCGAAGTCCCCGTCATAATGGATCCTACCGCTGCTAGAGTTTACATGGACCAGCGAACCGTTCACCGCGTTCAGCGCTACATCGCCGCTGACCGAGGTGATTTCCACATGTCCATCGCTGACATTGGTCAGCGTGACGGCGCCGTTCAGTGTCTTTACGTGAACATGGCCCGCACTCAAGTCGCGCACGTCTACGAGCGCAGTATTACCTTCCAGGATCACGTCTCCGTGGAGCTTTTCGACATGCAAAGGGCCGGTCGCAGAATGCAAGGTCACGCTGGCATCTGCAGGCACCAAAACTTCGTAGTCGACCTGTCCCGTTTCGGCGTCGGCCCCTTCGAGAAGATGAGAAAGAACCGACACCCGATTGCCGCTCTTGCTCTGGTCAATTTCGACTTTGTCGGAGTACAGAATCGCGGTGACCAGCACCTGTTTGCCCGGACCTGGTTTGACCGAGACTGGTCCGTACTGGTTGATGATGGAAACACTGGCCCGGCGACCGACTTTGAAACGATATTCCTTGCGGCTCGTCTCGGCTGCGGCAAAAGCGGCCAGGACAAGGACCATCACGACGGCAAACATTGCGGCGCTCTGCTTCCGGTACATAATCAGCATCTCCCCAATGCCCGCGGGTGCTGCCCCCGCTGGCCCCGACATACCGCGATTTTACTACGGCAGAGAACGGTCCAAAGCCATCTCATAGACCATGGCCTTCTGCTCGTACGCACTCATTAAGTACTGTTGTGCGACCGCGTCGTTCGGATCGCTGTGCGCTGATTGCTCCGCATCCCGGATGTAAGCGTTCACGGATCGCAGATTCGTTTCATAGGCAGCTCGCATGGATGGCATACGTGCCGCAACGGTATTCAGCAATTGCTGATCGTCGCTGGCCATCGCGACACCGTCGTTCGGCCGCAGGTCAGCGGTTACCACACCTGTGGGCGGAGGCGGTTGTTTTGACACGTGCGGTTGACCCGTTCCGTGTTGGTGCATAAGTACTCCAAAGGCGACCAGAAATGCGGCCGCCAGCGGTACCAGCCAGCGCAACTTCCAGCCAAGCAAGGGGGCGAGAGTCAGAGCTTGCTCTCGCTGAGCCTGACGAATCAGCCCGTCTTGCCGCAACGCGAGTTCAATCGAATTCCATACCCACGGGCTCGGCTCCTCGGAATCTTCCAGGAGCCGAGCTTGCTGTGAAATGGCGTTCAGATCCGATACCAGATCCGAACATGCGGAGCAGGACCGCAAGTGTGCTTCCTGCTCAATACTGTGGCCGCCCTCAAGCTCCGGCAGGACCCGTTCAAACTCTTCACAGGTCATACTCCCTCCCCGATGTTTCTCTGATAGCTCCTCACGGCTTTGTGGCTTTTTCAGCTCTGCTCGTTTTGAGGAGCTCTCGCAACTTCATCCGCGCTTTGTGCAACTGGGACTTGCTGTTACCGATGGAACATCCGACCATGTCGGCAATCTCATTGTGCTCGTAACCCTCAACGTCATGCAGCAAAAAAATCATTCGGTATCCCGGAGGCAAGGCCGCGATCGACTGCTGCAATTGCAAGCGGTCGATGGAGCCTGCCAGCCTCGGGTCTTCCGCGCCCGGCTCTTTCCTGGGCGCGTCTTCCTCCGTCTCCATGGTCTCCTCGAGCGGAACTACAGGGAGACTCTTCTTGCGCAGTTGCATGAGGACGACGTTGACTGCCATCCGGTGCAACCAGGTGGAAAAAGCTGATTCGCCGCGAAAAGTCCCGATCTTGCGGAACAACTGAAGGAAGGCTTCCTGGGTCAGGTCCTCTGCTGCTGCGGTGTTTGCCGTCATGCGAAGGCATAGTGAGTACACCCGACGCTTATGCAGGTTGTACAGCGCCTGGAAGGCTTCTGCATCCCCCTGCTTTGCCCGCTCGATTGCCGCTGCTTCGGAAAGCTTGTCGGCCTGGTGTTTTTTCGCGTCCGTCAAGTCGCCTTTTCCGGCCGCACTCTGTCAGATGCGGCGTAAGTGGTTTTTCGTTGTACTGCTTGCAGGTGCTTCGTCAGGCCCTTCGAGGACGGCAAAAGGTTGCAGCCCATAGGCTTGGCGGGACCCAATCTGCCCTGTGACTTTGGTGACCATGGGCGTCCAAACGGCCCAGCAGCACCGTCACCCACCCGCCTGTCCGCGGGGCTCCCGTGCTTGTCCCTATAGATTCAATGCATACCGCGAAAGACACACAGAAAGAGAGACGCCCTGTCGATACCCAGCGGGAGTCATCCGTCCCACTTCCATCCTAAGCCGACGCCGAAGCCGTAGTGATGGTTTCCAACCCATGCCCGTGCGGCCCAACCTCCCGCTGCCGCAATAAGAAGGCGAAGAACACTCCCAGGAAACCCAGAATGGAGAAAATCCACATTCCCAGGTGGTACCCGCCCGGATTCTCCGCGCTGGCATGGCCGAAATCGTTGGCCCAGCCGACCAGCAAGTTGAAGGCGAACAGCCCAATGTTCTGAATCATCGTCATAAGCCCATACGCGGTACCAAGTTTCGACTGGTCGACGATATAAGCGACCGAGGGCCACATCACGGCCGGAATCAGTGAGAACGCCATCCCCATCATTGCCATGGGCACATATAGGTTGATGTGCGTGTAGGCCATCATAAGATAAACCGGAATTAGCAGCAGGGAACCGAGCATCATCAATATCGCCCGCTTGCCCACACGATCCACCATGAGGCCAAACAGTGGCGTCGCGACCATGGCAAACAGGGTCAACGTGCTGGACAGAAACCCCCCAAACTCACGAGAAGTCCCATGCGCCTCCATAAAGAACTTCACCGCAAAGGTTTGGAAAGGGAAGATGGCCGAGTAGAAAGTAACGCAGAGGGCAACAATGAACCAATAGCTCACGCCGAACTTGAACAAATCGGCGAAAACCACTTTGTCGGTTGAGACTTCTCCGAGGCGGTAAACCTTCTCCGCATGTACTTCCATGATCCAGTAAATAGCAGCGCCGATCACACACAGGGTGGAAGCACCCAGTGCGATCAGGAATGGCCAGCGCCAGTTCGCGTAGGCGGATCGAGCCCAGGTGGGGGAGTTCAGGGCGGCAAAGGTCCCAAGCCGGCAGATCGTGAGGTTGATGCCGAAGGCAAAGCTTAGCTCCTTGCCCTTGAACCACCTCGCCAGAGCAGCCGTGACTGCGACGATCAGCGATTCCGCGCCCATGCCGAAAATGAGGCGCCCGGTTGCCATCAGCCATAGGTGTCCCGATGCTACGGTTATCGCCGGGCCAATAAGGCAAAGAACCGCAAAGATCATCAGTGACCTTCTCAGCCCAATCCGGTCAATCAGCACCCCGCCCATGACCACCGTGAATATGTTCGGGAAACTGTAGATGGCCTGCAGCAGTCCGATATTGGAATCCGAAAAGCCCAACTGTTGCTTGAGCACGTCGGCCAGCGGGCTCAACGCGTCGTACACGTAGTAATTCCCGAACATTGCGATGCTCACGAAAATGAGCACCATCCAGCGGTAGACTCGGGAAGGCTCAGGTCGCACGGATTCGGGCATCAACTCTCCTCACTAAGTCGGACAAATTGTGTTGACCGATATGAAGCCAAGAAGATAGCAGATGACAAGAAACTTCGCACGGCCAATCCGCCGCACGCAAATGTAGGACGCGGGCGTCCGCGCCCGTGTGGCAGCCGCGTTCGCTCACTCCTTGAAATGCATGGTCTGGTCAATATCGCTGGGTGGTAGGTCAGTTTGGCTCTTGTCTTATAAGGTCGTCATCCTGTCTAAGACACCGCCGTCGTTGTCACAGACGGGCGCGCGCGCCTACCAACGCTTAGTCCACAAAAAGCACCGCGGCGTCGCCAAAGGTGGCGATTCGCTAGCAAGCTGCCGGTGCGGTCGTACTGGATGCTGCGGAGTCGAGTTCGAAGTTGCCTTGTGAGCCGGCGAATCCAACCGCACCCGTAGCGCCGTGAACCTGCACGCACACCATCGGTAAGATATCTTGACATGTATATCCATTCATGTATAATAGATCATGTGAACAGAGGGCTTCAATCTACCGAAGGGAAGAAAAACCTTATGTACCTGCGAACTAGCAGTCTGGCTCCTAAGTTTAAGGGGCAGAAGGCTTTAGTGGTGGAGGTGCTCTCCACTTTTTCTACTCCCGTAAGCTTAGAAACCCTTATCCCTCTTATCGATAGGGATGGACGGTATCAGGAATTGCTTAATCCGTGGGCTAGAGAGAATGGCGGAGTGAAGGGAAGCATTCGGTTTCATTTGCGAGCTCTAAAGCGCCTTGGAATGATAGAAGAGGTTTTCTCTGCCCCTACTGTCAGAACGCAAGTCGTGGGGTGGGGGAACAGTCAAGCGGTTCGACTCCCCAAGGTCATACTGGATCAAGCTCAGATGCGCGAAGGCGATGAGGTTGAGATCAAGGTTGAAAACGGGCGAATCGCTCTGGTACCGCTGAATATGAAGCGCACCCTGGAATCCCTCGTCGAAGCCATTACTCCGGAGAACCGACACCAAGAGCAGGAGTGGGGCAAGCCCGTCGGCAATGAGGTATGGTAGACCCGGCCTACGTGCCCGACGCCGGGCACATCATCAAAATCGATGTGGACCCTCGCGCGGGGCACGAGCAAGGTGGCTGGCGTCCCGCGTTGGTTTTATCGCCCAAACTCTACAATGGAAAAACCGGGCTTGCAGTGGTGGTTCCGATTACCAGGCTAGCCAAAGGCTATCCTTTCGAAGTCCAACTTCCCGGCCAGATCAAGACCACCGGAGTTGTTCTCGCCGACGCGATCAGGAGCCTTGACTGGCGGGCACGCCACGCGAAATACGCCGACGCGGTCCCGCCGGAGGTCTTAAAAACCGTGCGCGGGCGCTTGATGGCTCTGTTGGGGTTTTCCAAGCCGTAAACGTAAAGGGCAAGTCGAGACTCGGTTGCCCCAACGGGAGCGTCCAGGCCTCCAGGTTTCCTGCTACGGTTTTGTCATCTTCTCCGGCTTCATCCACTGGTCGAATTCCTCGCCCGTCAGATACCCGAGCTTCAACGCTGCTTCGCGCAGACTAGTGTGCCCGACGTGCGCAGTGTGGGCGATCCTCGCTGCTTTGTCGTATCCGACCTTCGGCGCCAGCGCCGTTACCAGCATCAGCGAGTTCTTCACGTACCAATCAATCTTGGCGCGATCGACTTCGATGCCCTTGATCATGTACTCGACGTATCCGTGGCAGGCGTCAGTGAGCAGGGTGACCGAATGCAGGAAGTTGTAGATGATCACCGGCTTGAAGACGTTGAGTTCGAAATTGCCTTGGGAGCCGGCGAATCCAACCGCAGCGGTGGCACCGTGAACCTGCACGCACACCATGGTCATGGCTTCGCACTGCGTTGGGTTCACTTTGCCCGGCATAATCGAAGACCCAGGCTCGTTCTCCGGAATAGACAATTCACCAAGGCCACAACGCGGACCAGAAGCCAGCCAGCGGATATCGTTTGAGATCTTCATCAGCGATGCAGCCAGCGTTTCGAGCGCGCCCTGCGCAAAGACGATCTCATCGTGCGCCGAAAGCGCCGCGAACTTGTTGCCGTGCGAGCGGAAGGGAAGCCCCGTGAGTTCGGCGATCTTCTTTGCGGCTCTCTCCGCGAATTCGGGATGAGCGTTCAGCCCTGTGCCCACCGCGGTTCCGCCGATGGCGAGGTCGTAGAGACCGCCAAGCACCTGCTCCAGACGCTTGATGTCTCGCTCCAGCAAACTGGCCCAGCCGCCAAACTCCTGCCCGAAAGTCAGAGGCACGGCATCCTGCAGATGGGTGCGGCCGATCTTCACCACGTCGTTGAATTCTTTCGCTTTGGCCGCAATCGCGTCATGAACGCTCTTGATGGCAGGAATCAGCGCGTTCCTCACTCGTTCCGCTGCCGCGATGTGCATCGCCGCCGGGAACGTGTCATTGGACGACTGCGACATATTGACATCGTCATTGGGATGGATCGGCTTCTTCGATCCCATCGCGCCGCCCGCGAGTTCAATGGCGCGGTTGGAGATGACCTCGTTGACGTTCATGTTGGTCTGCGTGCCGCTGCCCGTCTGCCAGATGCGCAGCGGAAACTGATCGTTTAGCTTGCCGGAGATGACCTCATCCGCAGCCTGCACGATCAGCTTTGCTTTGTCAGCTGGAAGCTTGCCCAGATCCTGGTTCACCAGCGCGCACGCCTTCTTGAGGACGCCAAACGCGCGGATCAGCTCCGGCGGCATGACGTCGCGCCCAATGTTGAAATGCAAGAGCGAGCGCTGCGTCTGCGCGCCCCAGTAAACGTTAGCCGGGACCTCGATCTGTCCCATGCTGTCGGATTCGGTGCGCGTGCGAGTTGCGGGTTCGGCGGAGATCGTCATGGTTGGATGTTCCTGAATCAACTGGAACGGTGCTTCTCCCAAAAGTACGGTGTGCCTATGGTCTCTTCCATAGTTCCATACAGACCCATACGACCATACGCGGAGTGTGACCACAGTGCTAGCTTCTGGATATCCTTACCCATTGCGGGTGGCAATGGATGAAGCGCCTTCGCCAACATTAGATGACTCTTGACCAGGAAGTCCACGTCACGAACGGCGATGTCGCCTTTAGATCTTGGGCCAGTTTCCACGTTGAGGACGCTCAAAGTTGCAAGATCGCATTTTATTGTGGCGCGGTAAAACAATTCGCCTCCCCAGCTGCGACAGAAGTAGAGACGGTCATCGTAGCAATAGATGTCCCATCTCTCCTCCATCACTCGCGACTTAAAAACAGGACCGTCTTGGGGCCGCTTGTCGACCTTGTAGGTTAAGTTGCAGACTGTGCTCGATGTCGGATTGAATATCTCGTTTCTCAGTTCCATGCCGGTTGAACTTCGCAGCTCGGCGTATTTGTAGGCGATTTCCCTACTAGGCGTAAAGCTCATGGCGGTGTGGGCAATGTAGCTGCAATCAAGCACAACGAGTCCCCAGGGGTTTTGGCTAGGAGTGAGCCACCTGGCAGTCACCTTCCGCTCGGTTTTGGAACGAAACTTAGGCAGCCAATCCCACATGGTTGTGCACCCGGCACCTCTAGCCTGGAATACGTTCGATTCAGGAAGTCTGCAAGCGGAGTCGTCACACGCCTTCCTGATCAGTACGTGACAGGCGACAGCAACTGAGATTATAACGCCGGGCTCTCGCTCGGTCACATCGACTCCGTCACGGGTGGTGGGACGCCCGCTCACGCGTGCTAGAATCGTTATCTTCAAAAGCCACCGTCTTCGCTTTTTCGCATGTGCTGTGGTTTTTCTAGCCTGGGAACGATCATTTGCTGACGAAACAGATGTCCGACACGGCGCTGCAGGTTCCCGACACGCTCCCGCGTGCTCAACTGGAGTCGCGTTCCAACACCCGGGTTGACGTGCTCGTAATCGGCGCCGGGCCGACTGGTCTTGCTTGCGCGATCGAGGCGCAAAAAGCCGGGTTCAAGGTCATCGCGATTGATAAAGGCTGCGTGGTTAACTCCATCTTTAACTATCCGGCCAACATGACTTTCTTTACGACGCCAGAACTGCTGGAGATTGGTGACATCCCGTTCTGCACCGCCAACCAGAAGCCTACGCGTCAGGAGGCGCTGGAGTATTACCGGAAGGTCGCCGAGCACTATCGTTTGCCGATCGCGCAATACCAATGGGTGAAGACGGTGAACGGACGCGACGGAGATTTCCAGGTCACGACCACCGATCGGCTGGGGAGAATCTACGATTACCACACCCGCAAGCTGATCGTGGCAACCGGATATTACGACCTGGCGAACCTGCTGAATATTCCCGGAGAAGATCTGCCGAAAGTGTTTCACTACTACCGCGAGCCTCATCCCTACTTTGATAACGATGTTCTGATAATCGGAGGCAAGAATTCCGCGGCGATTTCGGCGCTCGATCTCTGGCGGCATGGAGCGCGCGTGACCCTGGTGTATCGCGGGGCGAAAATGCATCACCACGTGAAGTACTGGGTCCTGCCGGACATTGAGAATCGCATCAAGAACGGCGAGATCAAGGCTTATTTCAACAGCTCAGTGGGAGAAATCGCTGCGGATCACGTAGTGGTTTACACGCCAGAAGGTGTGGTTCGCGTGAAGAACGATTTCGTTTTTGCCTTGACTGGATACCATCCCGATTACGATTTCTTGCGCTCGATGGGCATCGAGCTTTCGACCGAGCAATGCCGTCCGGTGTGCGATCCCCAGACGCTCGAAAGCAATGTCCCGGGGATCTACGTGGCCGGAGTCATTGTGGCTGGTTCTCGAACCAACGAAATTTTCATCGAAAACGGACGCTTCCACGGCCAGCAGATCGCCGCGCACTTGAAGCAGAAAATGGGAGCCGGAGCGGGGGCTTAGTGGTCAGAATGAGCGGGTCGATCAACCTTAAACCAGCGTAACTATTTCCTCTCCTAGCTGTTGATTGATCAAACGGGACATTAACGGTTTCAACTCTTCTCCGGTCTTCTGCAACACAAAAGCTTGTTTCGCGTCCGACCAGTCCAGCTTGAAACTCGTGGCCAGCGCTGAAATCCATATTTGCCGAACTGGCGCATTGGGTGAGATGACAAACCGGGAACCATCCTCGAAAGAGATGTGCAGAGCTCCCGACTGGTCCTCCACTTCGAGGTCGGCCGATTCTTCGGCCGTAATCAGACTTTGTTTGAGGGCTTCCAGGGCGGCGTCCGCACGCTTGCGAAAATCGTTCTCATCGAGCATGAAGGGATTATAGAAGCTCTCAGCTTTCAGCCAAGCCATCGATCTTCGCCGCCATAATGAAGTCGCTCTCGGTCAGGCCATCGATCTTGTGGGTCCACAATGTGATTTCCGCTTTGCCCCAGGCCAGCAGAATGTCCGGATGATGCCCTTGCGCCTCCGCCACTGCGCCTACCCGATTCACAAAATCGAGCGCTTTTTTGAAATCAGGAAAAGTGAAACTGCGGTTGATGTGGTGCTCGTTGACCACCTTCCATTGCGGCACTTGCTGATGGAGCGATTCGAGTTCCTTTCCTTTGAGCGGAGGGACGCCGCCGCGGCAGGGAACGCAGGTCTTGCTGGCGAGAGAGGACATAGAAAATCTCCGCACACATTGTAGCGGTTCGCCGATTTGGATGCGATGTCTTCTCGGTGCCTGGCCCGCAACTCTGCTGGAATATGCAGCCAGAGCGCAGTGCCTGCGCGAGCTCAAATTTGAAAAGGTTCCTCCGGATCAGGTTCTCGCACTGGAACGTCGGGGTTTTCAGGCCCCGCCGGTGGTTCCTTTATCGGAGGAGGAGAGGGTTCCGGAAGTTGGCGCAGCTCAAATTCCATGATCCACTAAGATGCCGAGATCGCCTCCGGCGATTTTGGGAGTTTACTGTCTAGTACCGGGTTCCCCCCTCCCCCTGATCTTTTGGAATGATGGGGTTAGGGCCAGACTACCACCAAGATCTTTGAGGAATAAGGACTTATACGTAAACTATTCCGGAATAAGGACTTAGCGGTTTCCCGGTTCCAAATTGGAACTTCCGTTTGGAACTCACTGATTGTCAAAGAGCTAATGCTACTGTCTAGATAATATCCGCTCGAGAAGATCGCGTCAAGCCCAGCGGAAGGGATCCGTCAGTGGGGAACGGCTGCGCAGGCGGCCTCGAACTCGGAAGGCGAGCCTTGGTTGAGCGTGACCTTGACAATCTCGGCGGCGTAGGGCCGGTTGGAGTCATGGCCGAGGTATACGCGCGGGATATCCCTCGGCATGGTTGCGTCCCCGCAGTGCCCGCTTCCGTTTCGCCCGGCAAAATCATTGTAACTCCGCAACGAGCTGCCGTTTCTCAACATCCGGTTTGCCCGTGACTCCGCCGGAACCCAGACCGGCCAGACCCGAATCGTGAGTTGTGATCGCCTGGTTTCGACAACTATCTATGCTATTTGGGGTCTGCCAATAAACGAGTTGTACACGTCAGGCCCGTGCCGTCCATTGATCCGATATCCGTCCGAGGCAAATCTTAGCGTGATTTTTCGGTCAAAAGTTGAGTAATCCGCCGGGGTTTGATCGTATACAGGATATATGTCGGCTCTTCCCATGACATTGAATACGACAGCCGAAACCGAAACGGCAAAGATTGCGCGAGGCTTACGTGAGAGGGATATGGAGCTTCTTGCAGACCTGGTGGAGCGCTGTCAGCATCGACTGGTGCGCTACCTGCTATACCTCACCGGGAGGCGAGAGTATGCGGAGGACCTTGCGCAGGAGACCTGGATTCGCGTGCTGCAACGGGGCAGCCAGTACAACGGGCGGCAGCGGTTTGATCCATGGCTATTCGCGATCGCCCGCAATTTGGCAATAGATTACCTCCGGAAAAAACGAAAAGCGGTGGCAACAGTATCCTTGCCAAATGATCGCGATGCAATGCTGCTGTTACCCTCTTCCGATCCTTCCCCATTCGAAGCCGCGGCCCGAAGCGAAGACGCAATGCGTCTGGCCGGCCGGCTGCAGATTCTGCCACCGCTGTATCGCGAGGCTTTGCTGCTGAGGTTTCAAGAAGACCTGTCTCTTGCGGAGATGGCTCAGGTCTTGGGCGCCCCTACTACAACGGTGACGTCCAGAATCTATCGCGGTCTTGCAGCACTGAGATCCGCATTTGAGGAGGGTGATTCGCATGGAGGGTGACAAGAGATTTCGCGAGCTTATCGACAGGTCTTTCGTAGAAGAGGTTTCAGAGGGCGAAAGACAGCTCATCCATGACCACATCCGCGACTGTGATGGCTGCAAGCGCTACCTCGAGCTAACTGCGCGTACGATTCGGGGGTTGCGGGAATTCACCTTTAC